>VOFK01003688.1_pt1 | contig 24855 bp, 33 predicted proteins | sample 5384121 | NCBI WGS metagenome assembly VOFK01 (sample SAMN12384730, study PRJNA508395) | human gut metagenome | isolation source: healthy gut J | host: Homo sapiens | reverse complement strand
TCAGTGGCATGCTTGTTCATTACGTAACCTTGGCTTTCTGAAAGCTGAAACTGCATATATTCTGTAGGCGTATTTTCATCACAAAGATTTCCGTTGCGGCTGTCGATATAATAACCTTCATCAATATAGGTTATGGTTTGGACAGAGCCTATAGGAGGATAATAATCAAGATTACTCACATTACCGTAATCATCTGTAATGACTACTACAGCGATTGCATTTGTGCCATCTTGGAACAGCGGAGATATATCACCCTCTACCACAGTCAGTTTATCAAACAAGGAATCATCCAAACCTTCAATCAATGCACTTTGGCTCACCAGATTACCACGGCGGTTTTTCTGTTCCAATAAAGTTTTTGCATTTTCTTCGGAAGTATAATGCATCATGTCCTGCAGCCAGTGTTTCGCTCATCCAGCCATACGGCACATAGCCCGTCAGCTTGTAACCACAACCAGAAAGGGACGGAGAAATATTTGCCTCGATTTGCGCAATTTGTTCCCGAGCGATAAAGCTGCCAGAGTGACTATAACGAAAATAGTCCGTAGAGCTAACCACGAAGTCTGCACAAGTCTGCTTTGCAAGATACTTTTCCATATCAAAGCCCCCTGTAAAAGTGACCAAGATATTGAGAAGCACCACAGAAAGCGAAAGAGAGATCACTACAAGAACAGTTTTCCTTTTATTGCGCCCCAAGTTAGCAAAAGCCATTTGATGTATTTTTGCTCCACGGGTGGTGCGTTTTTTTTTTGCTTTTAACAGTTTCCGTATACTTTGTTGCTTCTACCGGAGAAACTTTTGAAGCAATCTTACCCGGACGGGAACAGGACAGCAAAACTGTAATTAGCGCAAACAGAGCAGACGCAAAGAAAATCAACGGTGAAGTGCTGACGGTGGAAACGCCGGCACCAAAAGTGGTTCGATGCCATTACGACTGGCGTCAGAGATGCACCGAAACCATATCCCAATAATAATCCAGCGGGAATGCCGACAATGCACAAAAAAACAGTGCCTGCTGGCGGATAATACGTTTCAGTTGCCGGGGTGTGACACCAATGGTTTTCAGCAAACCATAGAATCGAATATCCCCGGTAACGGAAATCTGAAATATGTTGTAGATAATCAGATAGCCTGTAAAGATTACCAATGCAAGGAAAGTGAGAATTGCAATCAGTGTTGTTGCATCCATGCTTTCGCCAAGTTGAGAGGATGTGTAACCCCCAGTTTACACCGATGCGTACAAAGCTCTCCTTCATCCGTTTTGTCCCAAGCATATCCCAAGTCCAGATCCACTTGTTCCATCTGAGCACGGATGTTCATGCTGGATGCCAGCATCACATTCAAGATCAATACGGAACGGGTCCAGTCCCTTTGGATATAGCTTCCGTTTCCATTTCTTTTGCGTATTCTTCGCTGATATTGATATAGTGAACGGGACTTATATCATCATATTCCCACCATCCCGCCAGAGTAAATGTATCTGTTTTCTCATAAGGTATTTCGGATAAAGCACCAACGGTATAGGTCAGTTCAATTTCTGCTCTACTTTCCGGTTCAACACCCAATAGCTTTAAAGCATGGGTGTCCATGGTGATTTCTTTCTTCCTTGTGGGCATGTCCTGTAGTGGGTTCTGCGAAACCCATTCAGTACAGTTGTCGTCCATGAAGCTAACTTCGGCTGGAGTTTTTGCGAAAATCCCACTGTTCATATAGCCAATGGTTATGCGTTTGCCAGCGGCTTTTACATTTGAGTGAGCTGATATATTCTCAATCTGTTCTTCTGTTACTTCCTTAAAGGTTCCGTGGCAGTAACCACCGACTTGACGGAACGTGTACATTTCATAGCTGGAATTTATGGACATTACGATGGTAAACAGCGAGGTAAATAGCAGCGCAGTCAAGGCAATGGCAATAATTGCAATGATGTTACGCTTACGGATGCCCATAGAGAACGCCAGCTTAATTTTCTGATACATTTTCTGTTCTTTTTTTGACATTCATCTTCGCCACCTCCTGTTAGTTCTTGGTGACGATCCGTCCATCTTCGATACGGATAATGCGGTCTGCCATCTGTGCAATTTCTTCGTTGTGTGTAATCATTACGATTGTCTGGGCGAACTTTTGACTGGTGACTTTCAAAAGACTCAATACATCTTTGGCTGGTCTTGGAATCCAGATTGCCTGTCGGTTCGTCAGCAAGGATGATAGCCGGAGCTGCCGCCAATGCACGAGCGATTGCCACACGCTGCTGCTGACCACCGGAAAGCTGATTAGGCAGAGCATCCAGCTTTTTCTCCAGTCCGAGGGTCTGTACGATCTGCTGTACGAAATCCTTATTGACCTTGCCACCGTCCAGCTCAATGGGTAGAACAATATTTTCATACACATTCAGCACCGGAACAAGATTATATGCTTGGAACACAAAGCCGATTTTCCTGCGGCGGAAGATGGTCAGCGCTTCCTCCTTTAGGGAGAAAATATCCTGTCCGTCCACCATAACCGTGCCACTTGTAGGGCGATCCAGCCCGCCCAGCATGTGCAACAGCGTGGATTTGCCGGAGCCGGATGTGCCGACAATTGCAACAAATTCGCCCTTCTTTACACTTAAATCAACTCCATCCAACGCATGAACTGCGTTATTGCCGGAGCCATAAATCTTTTTCAGGTCTTTTGCCTGTAAAACTTCCATAAATGAGTACCTCCATGAAAAAATCTGTATGTATGAAAGGAAATGATCCTTTGATACATACAGATTATCGCATAGGAATCTTTCCACATTCTTTCCGGCGGAAAATGAAATCTAACAGTTTTGATAGAATTGTTATTATTTCGGCAGAAATATGGAAAACGTACTTCCTTTTCCGGAACGGAAGCAACCTTGATATAACCGCCCTCGCCGGATATGATCTGTCGGGCAAGGTATAAGCCGATGCCGACCCCTTCTTGTTTCTGCACACTATTTGAGCGGTAAAAGCGAGCAAATATCTTCGCTTGCTCACTTTCCGGGATGCCTGAACCGGTATCCGATATATCGATCCTTGCAAACATTTCATAGCTTACGGCAGAAATAGTAATGGTGCCATGCTCTGTATATTTGATGGCGTTGTCTACGATATTCGCCAGCGCTTCCGCTGTCCATTTGAAGTCGAATACAGCAAAAGCATCTGTATCCTGCATTTGCAAAGACAATCCTTTTTCAGAAGCCTTGGCAGTATATTGTTCTACCACACTTTCAAGCAGCGGCTGCAGCGCTGTCGGCCGGGGGGGGAGAGTGAAATGATCCCGTTTTCCAGTCTGGAAAGCTTTACGAGAGAATCGATCAGAAATCGCAGCTTTTCCGATTGTTTGTACAGCGCCTCCACATTTGCCTTCGCCGATGCAGGCAGAGTTTCCTCCTTCAGAAGCTCGCTGTATAACAGCAGGTTTGCAATCGGCGTTTTTGTCTGGTGGGAGATGTCCGCAATCAAGGTTTTGATTTTGTCTTTTTCCTGCGCTATATTTTGAGAAGATGCTTCTGCTGCGGAAAGATAGTGCGCAAACTTCGTTTCCAATGCAGATAGCCGGCTTTCATCAAAATTGGTTTCAGAAAAGGAGCCGGTCATGGCAGCGTCCAGCATTCTTTCGATTTCTTCCATCGTTTTTCTGGCCTTTCTCCGCTCCCATAACACAACAGCTGCCGCCGCCAGAAAACACAGCAGTATGATCACAATGCCGGTTTTATTCATCTTTTGTCACCCAGCTATAACCGATTCCATAGACGGTTTTAATGTATTTCTGTGCGCCAAGCTTATCCCTCAGACGCTTGATCGTAACAGACAAAGCATTTTCATCCACATATTCTGCGCCATCTGTCCAGACCCGGTCTACAAGGTCTCCACGGGTCATGGTTCGGCCTCGGTTTTCAACAAGCAGGCGCAGTAATTTTTGTTCTGTTTTGCTCAATTCCACTTTTGAATCTCCCACATAAAAGGTCATAGCCTCAAAGTCAAAGTGAAATAGATCCATATGGATCGGCGCATTTTTATGGCTTGACGCTTGCTTTCGCAGTTGGGTATTCACCCTTGCCCGCAAAACCGAAAGAGAAAAGGGCTTGGTAATGTAATCATCAGCACCTCTCTCCAGTCCGTCTACGATGTCCAGATCGGTGTCGTTGGCAGTCAGCAGAATAACAGGAACTCCGGGTATGTTTTCCTTGACCTCCCGGAGCAGCTCAAGCCCGCTGCCATCCGGCAGATTGATATCCAGCAGGATCAGGGATACACTCCCGCAAAGCAATTGCTCTCTTGCCGCTTTTAGATCATGGCAGGATATAATCTGACGGTCATCTGCTTTCAGTGCTTTACTTAAACCCTGATTCAACCCTATATCATCTTCAATAATCAATAATTGTTCCATGTATCTCACTCCCTCGTTATTCAAAGGCCACCATTATTTCCTTGGGTAATTTTTCGTTCTCACAGTTCAGAAGATAGGCGATTGCTCTGCTTGCAAATTTGTTTATTTTCACTGTATCCCAACTCTGCCCCTATGGCTTTTGAATTAAGAGGGCATATCCGTTAGAAAATGCATCAAAATTGTCCCTCTCATGTAGTTCTACAAACTCTATTGATTCAACAAAACGCTTTTCGAGCATTAAGTAGTATTTCCAATGATTCTGACTAAGTTCTTTTCTATTCATGTTTGTCCCTTTCTTTGTATATTTTTGCACTTGCTTCCTTTTTCAAAGCAGCCTGTTCCATTTCTTTTCATAATCGCCCTTGGCATAGGCGACATTGCTCAGCGCCCGGAGCATCTTATCTTTTTGCCAGCTTTTTCATAACCTCTGCAAGATCAGCGTCCAGAGTACCACGCTTCACATAGCGGTTTATGGTGTTCAACCGTTTCTCATAAATCTGTTTCACCGGATGATCGTCCGCAAGCTCCCGTTGTTCTCTGCCTTTCAGGTTACCGATCTGCCGACAGGTGCGGTGCAGCTTGTCCCCCGGCGCATATCCGCCGCAGTATTTGGTGTGCCTTGCGTTGGTGGTCAGAAACCACTTTCCGCAGATTTTGCATTTCTTCGGGGCATGGCCGACACATAAACCCTCAAAGAGATCAGAACGGAACATTCCCACAAAGGAGACATAGTGCATCCGCTTGACGAGCTTTGCAACTTTTTCGCTGGGACGGATGACCGATACATACTGAACGGAATTGTTCAGGGTAGACATCCAGGCATTGCCCTCCATGATAGAGAACTCCGGTGGAAAATAGTCGCCGAACATTTTTGCAAAGCCCTCTGCGGTACGGTCTGCTTCGTTGCCGTCCGATTTTTCTGCAAAATCAAGCATGGCCGTTTGATATTCCCCAAGGGAGTATGCCAGATGCCCGAAAACTGCGGTATAGCGTTGGAACATGATTGCATCCGCATATTTCGGAACTTCTTCAAACTGCAAGGAATTTGTTGCGACTTTTGTGGCAAACTCCACATATTTCAGCGCATTGTCCACAGTAAAGGCTTTTTTTCAATCCGTTCTCTGTGCTTTGGTATATCCATATAGGAGAACGGCGGAGTTTCGCTGAGAATATCCAACATCGCCAGAGTAGCTTCCCTTGCAATAGGACAGAGTGCAGAAGCATCCTGTCCGGCGTTTAATATTCCAAGCAGCAGATTGATTTTCTCGCATTGCTCGTTCATTTTTGTAATAGTATCCGCAGGAACATTCAGTGCATCACAGGCAAGCGTGCCGACAGGGAATGTTTTGCCCTCATATATGACCGTATCCTGCCAGAAGTCCAATGTCATCAATTCTTGGTTCATGCTTACCTCCTGTCCTGTTTTTTCACTTTCTTAATTGTATCATGCTAATGTAAAGAAATCTACATCTATCAATAAGTTGTCCTGTTTTTTGAAACGGAGTTGTCCTCCGATTAGCCTGTTTTTTGAGAAATCCGTCATAACCATAATAGAAGGAGCGAAGCACCTGCCAATCACGGCGGGTGTTTTGTGCTTTCTGAATACTATGAACGGAGGTTTTTCTATGACGATCTATGAAACCATCAAGGCGGCAATCAGCGTAAAGCAAGCCGCCGAACACTATGGGCTGAAAGTCAACCGAAACGGTATGGCTTGCTGTCCGTTCCACAACGACAGGCATCCGAGCCTGAAGCTGAACGAGGACTATTTCTTCTGCTTCGGCCGTGGAGCCAAGGGGGATGTGATTGACTTCGTGACAAAGCTGTTCGATCTGAGCAACTATGAAGCGGCACAAAAACTGGCTGCTGACTTTGGGCTTGACCCGAAACCGCCTACTGCCGCTGCCTTGCCAAAGCCGAAACACCCTTATATCCGTCAGTTCCGGGAGGACGAAATGCTGTGCTTTCGTGCGCTGACGGATTATCTGCATCTGCTGGAAGATTGGAAAGTGCGGTATGCACCAAAGACACCGGATGATGCTCTGGATGACCGTTTTGTGGAAGCCTGCCAGATGCTCGATTATATCGAATATCTGGCAGATATTTTGACCGTGGGCGATCTGGAAGAACGGGTTGCTGTGGTGGATGAGCTGATGAAGGAGGGCAAGATTGCTTTCCTTCGGGACTATGTGGCACGAAAGAAAAAGGAGGAGCAGCACCATGAGCAAAGAAACAGCACAGAACCCATCCGCTGATATTGCGGTATGGTTTGACGGCAAAGCAATCAACGAAGTCATTTTCTGTGAAGAATTTCTCAGGGACTATCCCATGATTACGGTAAACGGAACTTTTTTCACAGTCAACGGCATTGTGAACGATGAAAACAGGCTGAAAAAGGAAATCTATGATCGTATCAAGCCCTATGTGACCAGCAACATTGCAAAAAGGGTCACAAATCTTCTGGATGTAATGCGAATGGAGTGCTGTGCCGATGATCTTCTCCTGTACCAAGACCGTATTCATGTGGCAAACGGTACCTATCATTTGGATGGCACATTCAGTGCGGAAAAAGATTACTGCCGCAATCGCTTGCCCGTTTACTATCAACCAGATGCTCCGCAGCCTGTGACATGGCTGCATTTTTTGTCCCAGCTTTTGGAGCCGGAGGACATTCTGACCTTGCAGGAATTTATTGGCTATTGCTTCATTCCCTCAACCAAAGGTCAAAAGATGCTCATGCTGACCGGAAAGGGCGGCGAAGGAAAGAGCCGGATTGGCGTTGTTCTTCGTGCGCTGTTGGGAACCAACATGAAAACCGGAAGCGTGGCAAAGGTGGAGACAAGTAACTTTGCCCGTGCCGATCTGGAACATGAGCTTTTGATGCTGGACGATGATATGAAGCTGGAAGCACTGCCCCAGACCAACAATATCAAGGCAATTATCACCGCAGAGCTGCCGATGGATTTGGAGAGAAAGAGACAACAGAGCTATCAGGGAGATTTATATGTGCGGTTCATCGGGCTTGGGAACGGTGTCCTGCAAGCTCTCCATGACCGAAGCGTGGGCTTCTTCCGCAGACAGATCATTTTGACCGCCAAGGAAAAAGGCCCGAACAGAAAAGACGATCCCTATATTGCGGAAAAGATGGCTGCCGAAGCGGAGGGCATCTTCCTCTGGGCGTTGGAGGGACTGCACCGATTGGTTGCAAATGATTTTCATTTTACTCTGAGCCAGTCGGCTTTGGACAATCTGAACGATGCGGTTTCGGACGGAAACAACATCATTGATTTTCTGGCTTCCGAGGGCTATATCCGCTTCCGGGCAGATTATGAAGCAAGCTCTAAAAATCTGTACGCTGTTTATAAGCAGTGGTGTGATGATAACGCCTTGAACAGCCTTTCCCCAAAGAGCTTCTGCTCGTTTCTAAAGCAGAATGAAAGCCGATACAACCTTGAATACACCAACAAGGTCAATATCGGCGGCGGGAGATTTGCCAGAGGGTTTGTGGGCATCGAGCTTCTGCAAAGACCGTTTCTGTGAAAGCAACAGTAACTCAAAAAATACGTGTACCATCCGTACCGGATGGAGCCGAGTGTCAATCGTACACTTGGTACACGTACTTTTTGCTTGCTGTCGTTTTTCCACCGTGGAAGCATCCGCAGCACTTTATTTTGAGGGATGGAAAATCAATGGTAATGGAAACCGCAAAGATTTTGACCGCAGGACGAAATTATTTTGCGAAACAGTGCTTCTCTGTACAGTGAACAGCCTTTGCGAAAATATGGCTGTTTTTACTGTTTCAAGCCAAGGCACACAAAACAGTGAAATGGGATAGAGTCACTTGTGGGCAGGACATCACAGGCGATATTTCTATCGCATTTTATGAAAATCAGATATTACACGGTACAGCGAAGCGGACACGCCAATGGGCGCACCAGCTTCGCTTTTTTTACAACAAATTATGGAGGTTTTTCAATATGAGCAATGTACGAGACGAAATCAAGGCCCAGATCGTCCGTGCCGGATTTACCATGCAGGATGTGGTGGACAAGCTGGCGGAGGATTATGGCTGGTCGGACAGCGTATCTAACCTTTCTGCAAAGCTCCAAAGAGAGAGCATCCGCTACAAAGAGGTCATCGAGCTTGCCGATGTGCTGGGCTATGACATCGTGTGGCAGAAACGGAGGGAGCGATGATGCGGCATATCTTATCCCCTCGCAGCTCCCGTCCCCATAGGAAGTGCCGCAGTGCTTCCTATGGACAGGCAGTGAATACAATCGGCAAAGCTGCTGGTTGTTCGCTGCCGCTGTCTGCAAGGGATTGTGGAACAATTCTGCTGGCAGACAGGCTGGACAAGAGAAAAAGGCAGAGGGCATTTTTCGAGCTGGACAGCAGAGGTCACCGCAGTGACCGCACTCCCCCTCCGGAGGAGCCCTCGGAGAGCCCACGGCACTTTGCAGCCAGTATGGATGAAAGTGTAATAGTGGGTTATTACACTTTGAAAAAGTGCCTCTCGCAAGCCCCTCATCCCTCACAAATCTTCCCGGAAAGGAGCATGCCCCATGGCAAGAAATGATGGAATTGACCGCACCGTTGCCCGTAACCAGGATATAGAAACCGCCGATGATCTGGCAAAGGTGCAGGAACACAACGAACGGGAAAAAGGCAGTTACAGCAATCAGGACATCGTGCCGGAGTGTTCTTCTCTGAACATTCATTTCAAAGAGCCGACAGCCGGTTACGAAGAAATGTTTACCCAGATGGAACAGGACAAGGTGATCTCCACCAGAGGTCTGAAAGCGGATGCCGTGAAATACGGTGAGCTGGTATTCGATGTGAACTCCGCTTACTTCCACAATCACGGCGGCTACGAATATGCCAAGCAATTCTACACCGACGCATACAAAGCCGCCGTGGAGATTGTGGGCGGTGAGCAGTATATTCTCTCCGCTGTCATGCACGCTGATGAGCGCAACCGGGCTATGTCGGAAGCTCTTGGCGAGGATGTGTACCACTACCACCTCCATGTGGTCTATATCCCGGTGGTTGAAAAACAGATTCTCTGGTCGAAGCGGTGCAAGGACGAAGCCCTCCGGGGGACAGTCAAGGAAACCATCATGCAGGTCAGCCGCAGTAAGAAATGGGAATCCAAACCTGTTCTTGACGGGAACGGCAATCCCATGCTGAATACAAAAGGCAAAAAGATTTTGAAGTCATCCTACAGTGTATTGCAGGATGACTTTTTTCAATTTCATGCAAGCTGCCGGGTATACCGATGTGGAGCGTGGAGAGCGTGGCAGCACTGAGGAACATCTGACGGTAACACAGTTTAAGGTGCAAGCCGAAACCCAGCGTCTGGAAGCTGTGACCGCACAGGTGGAACAATCGGAACAGACCTTGGTTGACACCCAATCCGCCGTAGAAAAGCAGGAAAAGAAGCTGAAAGCTCTGCAAAAGGAAACCAAGACAGCAAAGACAGTGGCAATGACCGTGCAGGATATTGAAGCAATGGGTAAGAAAAATTCCTTTACCGGAAATGTCACCCTCACAGCAGACCAGTGCGATACCCTGAAACGCTACGCTGTCAACGGGATTATTTTTAATGCTGAGAATAGTCGCCTGAAAGAAAAACTGGATTCCGCTGTAAAATCCGCTTCCATCTGGAAACAGCGGCATGACGAACTGAACGAAAAATATAATGAACTGAAAGAAAAAAGCCCAGCCCTATCTGGATGCGTTGGAAATCGCAGCAGAACGGGTCAGGACTTTTCTTTCTGCCATCCTCGCAAGGGGAAAAGAAACTCGTGAACACACAGCTCATGTCCTCAAGCACGGACGGGATATGGAAATTTAAGGAGGAAAATTTGATGATAAATATTGTAACAAAACTGAATAACATGATGCTGGATGGTACGCCACATCTGGAAATGGTAGAAGCCTGTTCCGGGATTGATTTGGAATCCTGCTTCGACCCTATCTTTGAACCGCCCATTGATTTTGTGGAGGAATGCCGGAAACGGCAGGAAGCGGCACAGTCGCCGTACCATTGTACCGTGGAACGCCTGATTGGAAATACGTGGTACACCATTGAAACTGTATGTGATGGAAATGAGCCGCTTACCGACAAGGTAAAACGGCTCATTTTTTTCGGATAAGGGGGTGGCTTGTTAATGACACAGACACAAAATTATGATAATATATTATTATGCACACCGATTCTGTCAGCTGACCCAAACGCAAAGGAGGACGTTATGGATCAGCAGAAAATTACCATCATCTATTGCCGCTTATCCGTGGAGGATATTAAGGAAAATTCCAAGGGCGGCAAGGCTGATGAATCAAATTCAATACAGAATCAGAGAGATTTTTTAACCAGATACGCAAAAGAACATGGGTACACCAACCTGAAAATTCTGGTGGATGACGGCTATACCGGGACGAACTTCAATCGTCCCGGCGTACAGGAGGGCTTCGACCTCGTAAAGCAAGGCCTTGTCGGTTGCTGGCTGGTCAAAGACCTGAGCCGCTTCGGGCGTGATTACCTGACTGTTGGACAGTACACAGACATTATCTTCCCCAGCTATGATGTGCGATTTATCGCCGTCAATGACGGGGTGGACAGTGAACGGGGCGACAGCGAGGGTATGGCTGCAATCCGAAATCTGTTCAATGAGTGGTATCCCCGTGATACCAGCAAGAAAGTCCGTGTTAGTCTCCACCAAAGAGGAATCAGCGGCAAGCACATGGGCAAGCCGCCCTACGGCTACCGTTGTGACCCTGCGGACAAAGATCATTGGATTTTGGACGAAGATGCAGCTCCTATCGTCAAATATATCTTTGACCTGACTGTTTCAGGAAAAGGACCGGATGCCATAGCCAGAATTTTGGAAGATCAAAAAGTCCTGACAGCAAAAGCTCTGTATGCCCAGCGCAAAGGAAAACCGATGCCGGAAAGACCGTATCATTGGGCTGGACAATCCGTTGCTGGTATTCTGGAACGGATGGAATACACAGGCTGTACCTGTAATTTCAAGATCTATTCCAAATCCTACAAGCTGAAACAGCGGATTCCCAATTCCCCGGAGGATATGTTCATCCTGCCGGATACGCAGGATGCCATCGTATCACAGGCACAGTGGGACAGGGTGCAGGAGCTTCGCAAAAACAAACGCCGCCCCGCAAAAGCGGAACGGCAGGGCTTCTTCTCCGGGCTTCTGTTTTGCCCTGACTGCGGAAACAAGCTGCACTTTGCCACCTGCAAGAGCTTTGAGGGCAAGCAAGACCATTATGTTTGTTCCAGCTACAAAAGTGGTCGTGGAATGTGCAGCGCACACTATATTCGTGAAGATGTGCTTCGTGAGATGGTTCTGGAACGAATCCGGGCAGTCAACGAGTATATCCGAAACGATGTGGAGGGCTTTCAAGAGAAATGGCTGCACTGCCGCCGTGCCGATCAGGAGCAGAGTATCCGGGACGATAAGAAGCGAGTGGAACAGGCAAAGAAGCGCCTTGCCGACCTTGATATTATCATTTCCCGGCTCTATGAGGATTTTGTTCTTGGAAATCTCGGTCAGGAACGGTACAAGAAAATGTCCGCTGACTATGAAGCGGAACAGGAACGGTTAAAACTCGAAATTGGAGTGACCGAAGAATGGGTGGAACAGCAGAATGAAATGAATGATGGTCTGGATGCCTTTATTGCCCTGACGAAAAAGTATGTGGACGTGACCGAACTGACACCGACGATTGTAAATGAGTATATCAAGAAAATCGAGGTGTTTGCTCCTGACAAGTCCAGCGGCAAGCGGCGGCAGAAAATCAAGATTTACTTCAACTTCGTTGACGAGGTTGACATTCCTGTTTTCAGCGAACCCAGTATTGCAGAATCAACCTACGGACGCAGAAAAACGGCGTGACCTTTCGGTCACACCGTCTTCTGTCCCTGTTCGTAGCCAAATAGTTACTTGTCACTATTAAGCCTTGAGTTTCCGGGGTTTTTGGGCATTTTGAAGTCTCGATCAGCGCTTGGAGAACTGCGGAGCGCGACGGGCGGCTTTGAGGCCGTACTGGGCTGAAAAAATCCCAATTTCTCTTGATATTCCAACACTTTTGAGGATGTCGCAACTGGACTTAGCCCGTACATTAACAGAAAGTATCGTTAAAAACGGGTATTTTCAAGACATTGCGACAGGCCGTAACGCAGCGTTTACGACAGGGAGAAGTTCTTGGGGCTTATTATACTTGATTTTTGCATAAATGTCCATCGTTGTTTTACTATTCTTATGCCCAGCGAGATATTGTACGGTTTTGGGGTCTACGCCCATGTATAAAAGGTTCGTAATGTAAGTGTGTCGGAGTTGGTGCGGGGTCACATGGAAGTCCAGACTATACACATGGTTCGGGGAGCCTTTCCGATGGCTTCCGAGAACGGGGCAGGTCGTATAACGGATGTGTTCCCCATTCACATACTTGTAGCTGATTTTCTCTCCTGCGGTGTGGTTCTTAACATGGTACCAAACTCCCACAAATTCGCCCTCAGAAAGGGGGCCACCCTTACGATTTGAAATCACAAAGGCAGATTTGGAAGATCGTTTTGCCTCTCGCAGGCACTCTACCAAACACTTTGGAATGGGAATATCCCTTCTGGATGCCGGAGTTTTTAATACGGTAGAGATCTCCGGCTCTTTCCGGTGGCTTCCCCGCCATGCCCGTCGGACAGAAATATATGGGGTCGGCGTGTCCAGGAACACACAGTCCCATTGCAGAGCAAGACTCTCCTCACGCCGTAGACCTGCGTACAGGCCGAGCATGACAAACACATACGGGGGAAGGCCCTGACTGTATCTACCAGCGTCTTTACCTGCTCATCCGTTAAAGCGTCCAATGATTTGCCCGGAACACCGCCCTTGGCGCTGATCTTAGCAGCAGGATTGTAGTCGATGACCTCGCTGCGCTCTGCCGAGTAAAAGACGCTTTTAATAAGCATATTGACGGTATCAAAAGTGTGCTTTGCTCTTTTGGACACAGGAACAAGCGCCAGCTTGATGTCGTCGGCCGTCACATCGGAAAGATACAGGTTCCCAAGCGGCTCGACAATATACTTATACATCTCCCTGCGATAATTCCGCAGCGTATCTTGTGTTACCGTGGCTGAACGCATGAGCAGCCATCTTTCACAATAATCTTCTACGGTAGGGTTTTGCTTCCGAAAAAGGATGTCCTGTACCTGCTGCCGTGCGTCCTGTTCCTTTTTTGTATAGCTCCTCACAGGTGGAAGCGTAAATGGGAACCCGTTTGCCATCGGCGTCAGTAATCCTGGTACGGAAATAGGTGACACCGTTGATCTCGGCGGTGCCGTATGCCGGTATGTTCTGTTTCTTCTTCGCCATAAGTACCTTCCTTTCTTAGCCTTATGTATTGGCGTATTCGTTTTATCAGAAATCATCGGTGGAAGCAAAGGTGCAAACCGGCATGAAAATAGGGCGAGGAAATCTTTCCTCGCCCTTAGCGCATTTGGACTGATTTATGAAGCCATTTACCGGTCTAAGAACTCCGGCTGATTTAACATTGAATATTAAATTAGCCGGAATAAGAGGTGTTCAATGCGGCTGACAAGACCGCCATTCATCATCTATAATGGATTTTATCGTCCTTCCTTGATGCGGTGTTGCCGCCTCGATTTATGAGGCATCCCATTCAGCGAAGGCGCCGGTCATAGCCTTTACCACATCGTCAGGTCGATTGTATTTTACCTTGGCGTAGATGTCCATAGTGATCCGGCTGTTTTCATGTCCCGCCAAATATTGCACGGTCTTAGGATCGACGGAGGCGTGGATCAAGTTGGTGATATAGGTATGTCGAAGCAAATGCGGCGTTACATCAAAGTCCAGACTGTACACCACATGGCCATTATTCCGGGCCTTTTCTCCCAGCTCCGGGTAAAGCATATACTTCACATATTTCCCGTCCACCAGCTTGCGGGCGATCCTCGGCTTTGCCGTCCGGGTCACAACATACTGCCAGAGTCGCTTAAACTGCGTATAGCTGAGTGGGCCACCGTCCCGATTGGCCACAACAAAATCGGAGGTCGAATTTCCCTTTGCTTCTCTCAAGCAAGCCGCCAGATGATCCGGTAGCGGGATATTTCTCTCTGCGGCATCGGTTTTTAGCTCTGTTGAGATGACAGGCCGGTTGTGCTCTGTGTGCCATGCTCTGCGCACGGTCAAATACGGTGCTTCGGTGTCCAAGTAGACAGAATCCCATTGCAGTCCGAGAATTTCTTCCCGCCGCAAACCGGCGTATAGCCCCAGCATGATAAAGACATAGGGTGGCAATCCACAGACCGCATCCAACAGCCGCTGTACTTGCTCGTCTGTCAAAGGCTGTTTTTCCGCCTGCGGTACGCCGCCTCCCTTTGGGGACAGATACACCGTGGGATTCTTTTTGATGATCCGGCTTTCCTCTGCTGCACGGAAAATGCACTTATAGATCACGATGACCGACTTATACACCGAGGCGGATTTTTGGGAAACCGACACAAGGGCAAGCTGAATATCATCCAAAGTCACTTCTGCAATTTTCTTATCTCCGAGGTAAGGGATGATGTTTCGGCGCACCTTAGACTTATAATCTGTCAGCGTCGTTGTGCGTACATGGGCGGACTGCATCACCAGCCACTTTTCGCAGTAGTCTGCCACCGTAGGCGATTTCCTGCGCTGCCGGTCATCGTCCAACTGTGACAGTGCATCTAGTTCCTTGTCATAAAGCTCCTCGCATGTTTTGGCATAGAGGGTGCGCTGTTTTCCCTCACTATCCGTTATGGTCGTCCGATAGTAGGTGTGCCCTTTGATTTCGACCGTGCCGTACTTCGGGATCCTACGTCTTTTTCCTGCCATTATCTCACCTCCAAGTATTACGCATTGCTGCGTTGCTTCTGTTTTACCAGATGGGCGGCAATTCTTCAAATGTGCGAATTATCCTTTCGCACATTGCGGTAGGTCGTTTTCTTCTCCACGGGCCTTGCTCTGTGCGTACACTTGGCCACATATTCCTGAAGGCTGGCGCTGGTAAAGAAAACGCAGCCATTGGGAACATACTGCACATAGGCGATGAGGCCGCTGTTCCTTGCCGCATCCAGAGTCGTGATGCTGATCCCCAGCAGTTCGGCAGCTTCCTTCCGGGTAAACAATTTTTCCATTGCGGATCACATTCCTTTCGACGTATTTGGGCGGATGGCAAGGCTGACGCACAGCGCTCTGGTCACATCCTGCATTTTTTCTTCGGGAAGTCTGCCGATATAGTAACCGATACGGCGCTTGTCCAAAGTCCGCAGCTGCTCCAGCATGACTACCGAAGGGTATTTCATCCGGCCAATCATGCCAATATAGCTGTGCGTAGGCAGCTTCAATTTTGCATGGATACGGCTGGTGATCGGCGCAACGATGACCGTCCTTGCAAAATGGTTCCCAACATTGTTTTGAAGAATCAGCACGGGACGTGTCCCCATTTGTTCTGATCCGACAACGGGGTCAAGGTCGGCGTAATAGATCTCGCCCCGTAAAATATGTGCGGCTCATGTAAAAACCTCCTTCTTTGCCGTTTGCTGCGGCTATGTAAAAAAAGTCCGATTGGGCAACCCAACCGGACTTCGTTCTCATCGCTCCATTTGCGTGTTCCGGGACTTCTGTGCTTCCTCTCTGGCCCGGTCTGTGACAGTCTGCCAAATTTCCTCCATATAGCTTGTCTCCCGGTCCTCCCACGCCGCAAACACGTCCGCAAGAGGGCTGGGGGATTTCAGTGGAGCCCGCACCTGTGCGTTGGGTAGGCTGTTGTATTCCAGAGACATCAAAATATCTTCCCGCACGGTATATTCATAGGTGTGATTCAGAATTTCTTCCGATGCCTGCGCAAGCAGCCACGCCCGATAAGTCTCCTGCTCGGCAAACATCTTTTCATATAAGGCTGTGTTCAGTTCTTCATTGGTCACGCTGGTTCACCTCCGCTTCCGTAAAGGATGCCGTATTCGCTGCGGCTAAGTAAAGGCCGGGAGAAAACATAGCATTTTCACCCGGCCAGTCATAATCGTTATTTGCAGGTCACTTGTCCTCGACGCCCCACCTGCATAGGAAATCATCAAGCGGCCGATGGCTGTCGGCTCCACGGGAATTGCACCCCTCCGAGGATCGCTCCGAGCTGCCCCCACTTGTTACGACGGATCACGGCAGAAACCGCTTCAACGCTCGACTTTATGGCCGGACAGGAGTATCGCCCCCACAGGCGGTCATGGCCACACACGGAGCCGCCGTGTGATAATAGCTGCTGTTTCTCGCTCACTGTCGGCAGAAACAAAACGCAGACAGAAAATCAATACAAGGTACGGTCTGGCTGCTTCATCCGGCGGGTCATGGCGCAGCTGCTAAGGTAGCTTTTGCTCATCGCATCGCCTATGGGAATGTACTTGATGAATGGGTATGGGGTTGTCAAGGTACACTTGACCAACTCGCCGTATAAACGGAAAGAAGGCAGAGAGTTTCTGTCTCTCTACCTTCTTCCTCACTGGCGCTCGTTTTTACAGGGGACTATTTGAAAAATTTTCTCAGTTTTTTGATTGCCGACAGAATGGACTCCTGCACCGATTGATAACGGCACCCCTCCATTTCTGCGATCTGCTCATAGGTCAGTTGCTGGAAGTAATAGAGTACCAGCCTGCGCCGCTGCGTATCCGGCAGCCGTGCGATGGCTTTATGTAATTCCTCATAGAGGAGCACCCGGCCGATTTCTTCCTCCAGAGATTCTTTCGGGAAGGCCGCCCGATGCTCAATCTCGGCTTCGGTCAGGTCAATGTGCTCATAATGCCGGTCTACCTCATTCAGAAAGCGCTTGTCCTCCAGTTCGAATTGGTCATACAGTTCGTAGAGCGCCTGATCTATTTCAAGCCGCTGCGGCCGCTTCTGGCCGTCTGAAAATTCCAAAATGTACTTCGGATGGCCGGTATCGGAGCCAGTCGTGTAAATCGTGTAGGGATTGTCCTTTGCCTTTGCACGGCGTGGATGCGTGCCTTTGTTTTTCGGATGGTTTCCATCCATAGTCTTTTCCTCCGTTTCAATATGAATTTTGGGTTTCATATTGAGGGAGGAGGGCCACGGCACCTATTTGCCGCACAGTTTTCGGCTGCTATGGGACAAAATACAGAAAAATTAGATAATTTTCTGCATTTGCCGTGGCCTGTATGGAGCGACACAGACGGAAGGAATTCCTTGCGCCGAAAGGTGTGAGTGCGCACGCCCGTTCTAAACCGAGCGGGGAACCACCTCAGAGTTCCTGCAGCAAAGACAAGAATCGGCTCTGCCATGCCAAAGGCATAGCAGAGCCGATTCAAAGCGTGTGCAGAAACCGCACCATTCGGGCAGTTTGCGCTACATTCCAATATGGATTTCTATGATGGGTCTTAGGGACGTTGCTCTATCGACATAAGACACCTCATGAAAAGTGATTATAGGTTACTTCTCCGCTGGGAACTTCGTGATGTTGCCCAAGTAGTACTGGCAGACCATCATGGCGTCGGAGACATCAATGGTGCCGTCGGCATTTACATCCGCAGCTTTTTCTGCGTATCCGTCGGGGTAACATTACCCAAATAGATCTGGCAGATCAGCATGGCGTCGGAGACATCAATGATGCCATCCCCATTTACATCACCGTATTTGACTGCACTCTGATCTGCAATGGTCAGGGTCAGGGTGGTCATGGGCTTATCGCAGTGGACGCCGTATTCCATCTCCAGGGTCTCGCTGTTCTCCCGGTTTTGGTACATGGCGTAGGGGAAGGTGATCTGGAAATCGGTATCATCAGCCGTCAGCGGCTTTTCGGACCAGGTCACATACTTCGTCACATCACGGGTCTTGCCGTTGGCGTAGTAGGCCGTTACCTGCATACCGGTGGGGTCAAAGGTATCCTTCACATTGTACGTCGTCTTATCCGGCAGCTTCGTGACCTCGATGCGTTCAATGGTGCTGCCCACAGCCATCAGGTAGGCGGAGTCGTTCTTGAAGTAGATGGTGCCGTACTCGTCCATGATGGGGCTGCAGATGGCGTACTGTGCCTGTGCGCCGCTGGGGGTAAAGATGTTGTAGGGGCGTTGTATAGGTCTCCGACTTGCCGCTGGCCGTGTAGGTCTCCATCGTTTTCAGGGATACCTCGGTCTGACCGGGCTTGTCCTCCAGCACCCGGAGCTTACCGGGAGTAAAGTTGTCGAAGAAATACACATAGACGCAGCCTGTCTCCTCCATATAGGCAGTGGTCAGAACACCGCTGGTCTGGGGATAGCCGTGGGTGCGTACCGTATAGGCAATCTCCCAGTTGGGGATGTCGATGACCGTAAGGTTATGGCCACTGTATGCGCCGAACTGTGCCGTGCCGGAGATGCCGATATAGGCCCCCATTGTAAATGGTGGGTGTGCAGGTGAACATGGCGGGATTGGCGGGATCGTCCGCATAGTTGTAGAGCTTCAAGGTGCGGACATCCTCAATGGTACCCCTTTTTCGTCCACAGTGGCCTCGTAGAAGTAGCCGCCCTTGCTGGTGAAGCAATACTTGCCGTTGTAATGGGTGATAGAGCTGCGGATGTCGCCGGTCACATTCATCTTGTAGGAGGACAGCAGTTCGCCGGTCTTAAGTTAAAGGACAGCAGACTGGGCTTGCCGGTGGTGTGGCCGGAAGCGCCGTCATCCGTGCCATTTGATCGGCAGAAGTCGTCGCACACATAGTACACCGGCCCAATAGAAGCCGCCCTTTGGCTGGTGTAGTACCAAGTGGGGGAGCTTTCTTCCATCGTCTGCGTGACCCTCGTGGTGCCCGGCACACATAGTGGAGCCTCGTTGATCTCGCCCACCCAAAGCCGGTGTAGATGTAGCCATCGTGATGAACAATAGAGCTGTTGGGCTGACGCCGATGGATCCCGGTGAATCCAGGGGAGTCCAGCTTGTCGAACTGCCTGGATCGTGCCGTCAGACAGGCCCACGAAAATCATGCCGTTGGCGTAGGTGGGCGGGTTGATGGCGAAGCTGGAGTTGTGATCCATGGGCATCAAATGAGAATTTCGCCGGAGATAGCATCCACCTTGTAAAATGCGGGAGCCGGAGGTGTAGATGGCACCGTCCACCAAAATGGGGCAGCCGCAGGCGTTCCACATCGCCGCCGGATCAATGGAGGTAGCCCAGTACAGCTCGGCATCCTTGGCGTAGACCGGCGTCTTTGTAGTCCACCACACCGTTATTCTCATTGTTTTGGCGTAAGTGGGAGCCACGCAGAATCGAAATTGATGAGCTTGTCGTTGGCTGGAGCCTTCTTTAGCGTAATGGTCAGTGTACCGTCCTTGTCGGGGGGCGGTATAGTGCTCCACCGTTTGACCGATGTACCCGGCGCAGGTGGTAGTGTAGGAATAGCTGGCACCGGGGGTCAGGCTGTAGGTGCCGTTTTTCTCCACGATGCGCTTGCCGTTCAGATCGTTGGTCAGGAACACCGTGGCATCCGCCGGGGTCGTTTGGATGGTCAGTTGGATGGGGTCACTTTTTCTGAACATGGACGGTATAGGTCAGCTCAATGCTGCCGGTATCTGCGTGGCAGACCTGTACCGAAATATCCTCATTATAAAGGTCTGTGTTCAGGGTACCGCTTCCGCGCCGGCCAGCGTGTCATAGCGTACGCCGTTGACCTTGGCATGAGTACCCGCCGCAGCAGGCGGTGTCTGTGCTGCTGTTGGGATAGGTGCCGGAGAGGTAGAGAGCGGCGGTCTCCCGGTCTACCCATAATAATCCGTGGTATCTCGATCAAAAGCGGTAGTTGCGCCCTTTAGGTTAAAAGGGCAGTGTGTCTCATCCTTTGGGCAATAGTCAGGCTGGACAGGTGCAGCTGCCGCAGCAGCTGAACATCGCAGTCCCGATAGCGTTTTCTGTGCTTGAAATAAAAAGGATTAAATCACCGTCTGGCCGTAACCGGCCTTTGGCTACGGCGGTCAAAGCTCTGAGCAAGACCTGTTTTGCTGACAGGCGCGTGATTAAGTTCCCCATCAAAAAGTGAGATTGCGAATCTCGGCACGGTGCCGGTCCGGCGCGCCGTTACGGTTCCTGGTTGCCGTGGCTCGTGCATGGCAACGGAGCTATGCAGTCGGACAATTTGCCAGTTGTGGTGTGGTCTGCTGCCGTGAAGGTCTTGTCGGCGGCGGCAGGCGATCCGGCTGTGCCATAGGTGCTGCTGGGGAATGCCATCGGTCAGCCAGTCGGCGGCAGGCTCCGGGACGATTGCCATTCAGTCCGCTGGAGTGCCGTGAAGCGGGATCTGCGCATGATACCAGGTGTCTCCTTTTTCTCGGCGTATGCAGTGTATAGCCTCCTCGCCGGGGGACCAGGATAGATCCCGTCCACGGGCAATCCTCGTTCGCTCCATTGATCACCTGCACCGTTGTTCCGGGAAGGCACAGCCAGCGTCACCGGTACGGAAGCTACCTTCTGAATGTGGAGGGTATAGGTGCTCTGCTCCCCCTTGGGCGCTGCTACCTGGAATCATGTGATCCTGCGTGTCTCCGGTCAGCTGCACCGCCCCGGTTCCGGTGACGGTATAATCACCAAATGGTGCGGCGTCAATATCCACAGTGGAGGACACGGTTTTTAGGCTGTACTCCCGGGTGTTGGGGCAAACTCCAGGGGCAGCTTGGTCCCCTCCGCCGTGGCTGCCAGAGCCTTCAGCGTGGGCACACGGGTCACGGTGACATCGTAGGACTGAATCTGCGTGTAGCCGTCCGAGCCTGTATACTGTGCTTTCCAGCGCGAAGGTCTTGCCCTCCATGCCAGAGGTCAGCAGATAAGTAAGGGATGTGGCTGTGCTGTTCCAGCTGCGGGATATGCCCGACATATCCTGCCGTTGGTGCCGGTATAGATGGTGCGGAGCTTGGTGGTCTTGGTATTCGGGACATTGCCCATCGCCGCATTCAGATACACACGCTGCTCAGAGCATTGGCTGTATCCTCGATCCAATACTGCGCCGTGTGGTTTGCACGGTTTTGTGCAGCGCGGTAAGGTTCTTTGATCGACATCCAGCAGCCGGATATTGCCGAACCACTCGCCGTAGGGCAGGGTCGCAGCGACCTGGCGCCGGCGGAGACCGTCAGCGTTCCCTCTGTGCGGTTATATCCGCCGCCGGACACACAGAACTTATAGTCGCCGGCGATGACTTGACGCTGCCGGTGCCGGTGGTAACATTGCCATAGACATCCGTAAGGGAGGATCGGTGCCTCCACCGCATTGCCGTTTTGGGTTGCTGTGGCGGAGACGGTGTATTTGGTCCCGTCCAGAAGGGCCGCATATTCGGCAATGGCGTCTTTCAGGTTTTTCAGCAATGGTCCCTGCCGGTCGGCAGTTGCCGTCCGCAGGCCCTTCAGCGCCGTTGCGTAGGCATTGGCCGCTGCCGGATAATTCTGCACATGGTTGGTCACATGTCCAGGTAATCCGCCATTTGGATAATCAGCTGGATAGCTGCGTCCGAATAAGTCGAAGATACATGGAAGCAAAGGGCCTTGACGGAAGAAGCCGGAGCGTCCAGCTTATAGCCACCCTTGTCATAATAGAGCAGGTAATTGGCGGAAACGCCGTTGATCTCATAGACGAATCCGTTTTCCAGGCCGACAAAGTCAATATCTGAATCCGCCAGCGCCTGTTGAATGGTTTGCCCAGATTTATACTGGATACGGGTCGGCTCCACGATGGTGCTGTTGGCGTTCATAGCCACAAGCACAAAGCTACCGGCGTACTCCTCTGCGGCCATCGCCGTGACCGGCATGGCGGCAGAGAGCAGAAGCACCAGACTCAGCAGCAGAGCCATTACTTTTTGTGCATTTTCCTTCCTCCTTGTTTTCAATACAGGCAGTTCCATAGCCGGTACCGTATTTTCTCCCCAGGTTGTCCAGCTGCCCTCTGCAGGCATCCAGTACACGCACGGCAAATGAGTCAACCTGCCGTGCGCTGCTGCGGGTCATCTCCCCTGGGTGCTGAACAGCGCCTTTTGATTCAGTTCTGCGGCCTCCGCAGCATCCCTCCGAGAACTGCACCGTACTGTGGCGCAGCAGGCAAACGGCATTAGCCATAGCGCATGGCAATGGCCTCCCCGGTCGCTGCGGCGCCGATAGGCGCCATCTTCTTTCCGGTGAAACAATTCTGCGGCGATGGAAAATGCACCCGGCCAGCAGCAGGATCAGCAGCAAGGGGAAGGTAGTGGGCATTCGGTGAGAAGGTAAATCGGTCCCTGCTTGTGCTCGTTGACCTCACCTGGCTGCCCACCTCTACAAATTGCTGGGTTGTTCTCATAGGTAAATTCTCACATCCGGGCTGTCGCCGCCCAGGGACAGTTCCTCGTCGTCTATGTAGCCGGGAGTCACCTCGAGGCAGCACGAAGCCATTTTCGCTGACATAGTATTCCGCCCGGCGTGGGCGTTTTCTGCTATCTTCATAATATCAGGCCGGAACGCCGTGGCGTAAGTACCGCTGCTGTGCGTAATGGACCGTGTCCGCTGCGCTCCAGCGTATGACTGCGGGAAGTCGCCACTGCCGTTCACGGTCTGGGCAGTTCTTAATGTAGGTCATGGCTTCCAGTAGATAGTTAAAGGCGATGGTGCCGGATCGCCGTGCTGGGTCTGGCGTGTCCCGGCAGCCTAATGCCGCTGGAGGACGGCCCAGTCGTCCTGTCATTTGCAGTGTCCACGGCCCGGAGATAGTCGGCAGGGCCTGCCTTGACAGATAGGTCTCGATGTTTTCCCGGCCCTGGGCTGGAGAGGTTCCGCTGGATCTGATACCAGTCCGGGACGCTGCCTTTCAGATAATACAGGCTCTTCGCCGGGGGTAGATTCGTGTCCCTGATGCGGTCCCTCTGCCAGCGTTTCGTTGCCGTAGACGGCGTAGGGGTAGTAGCCGTAAGGAACAGGTGGAGAGATTTCAGGGCAGTCATGGATAAAGCGGTGTGGCTGTTCCGTACAGCCATCCGCGCGCAATTTGACCTGGCCAGAAACCCGCCTCATGGAGCCAATAGAAACGTCCCCATTGGGCGGTTTTTCGGTATCGGCTGCTTCTGTGCCGGTGCCGGTGTAGGGGTGTCGGTACCTGCTCTTACCAGATAATCTTTCCGGCTGCTCCATTGTGATTTCCAGCTGGGGTGTCGCTTTATTCCAGGCGGGTAAGTTCTTGAGGTGGCTCTTCCGCATGGAATTGTATCGCTGTCGTAGTGCCGCTGGTGAAGCTGGGTTTGCATCGTGTCGACCATGTCTGTATTCGCTTGTCTTGGCAGGACAGGCCAATCAGCAGACACAGCGCTGCACACAGACCGGCAAGATCAGCTGCGCCGGAACGCCTGCAAGGGCTTCTCCTCTGCCGTGTGCTGCACCATCAGCAGCACCGTGCCAATAATCAGCAGCCCACCGCCGATGCCTATGAAACAAGCCCAGCAATAGGGCTGCAGGCAGGGGAGCAGCAGAATCGGCAAGCGCTAGTAGCAATGTCGTCTGTCCGCTTCCATGCGCTGCGTAGGCTGAGAAGCAGCGATTTTCACCGCCAGTAGCAGAACCGTTATCGCCAGAGGCAGAAATTGGGTAAATCAGAAATCATTTGCCACAGTGTTCCAAAACTGGTAGGACAACTTGTTCAGTGCCAAGCCTGTAGAAGAAGCAACACGCTGATGCCCGCTTGAACGAGCTTAAAGTCCCTGAATTCTGGTTTGCATACCATCAGCAACGCCGCCTGTACCAAAAATCGCAGCTGCTGTCAGCGGCCTAACATGGTAGGGGAACAGAGGGAAATGCAGCGGTTAAAAAAAGCAAGCAGCTTCCATCGTCAGAACGGCTGCCAGACCACCCAAGCGCCCTGGTGGTGCGCAGCTTTTCCTGTGCCGTTTCGCGACAATCCACTGGAGTCCGTTTTCATTTTCGCATGATGGTTAAACCCAGTCGCTGCATGGCCTCGGAATAATCCTGTGGCAAAAGGTGGTTCCACCGGGTACTGTTCTTCGGTACAGAGATGAAATGCACCCGTCCGTCCGTGAGCAGCTTGTTCTCCGGCGCCAGCCGAAACAACAGAGAATCTCGGCTGTAAACTGCTTCAGTTTTGGGGTAGGCGGTACTTCAGCGCTGCCCCCTGGTCTTACCAGAGCTGGGATAGCCTGCAAAGCTGGTTTTCTCTGAAATGTCCTGACCTGCAGACGTCCTGGTCCGTCCAGCACAGGGTATAATTACTTTGCAGCAGTGCCATGCCTGTGGAGGACAATGACCTCCGCCAGTGCGTCCATCTGTCAAGCTGCTGGTGCGCTGCATCCCCAGAATACCAAAAAAGGGAACAAGTTTCTCCGGCTGAAGCTGCTGGCTCTCTTTCAGAATCAAAGCCTCATTCAGCAACAATGTAACTGAACGAAGTACAAAATTGAGAT
>VOFK01003072.1_pt1 | contig 24888 bp, 31 predicted proteins | sample 5384121 | NCBI WGS metagenome assembly VOFK01 (sample SAMN12384730, study PRJNA508395) | human gut metagenome | isolation source: healthy gut J | host: Homo sapiens | reverse complement strand
TCTACGAGGTGGCGCAGATTCCGATGTATCTGCTTGATCGGCGTGTGGGGCAGCGGTCGCAAGGGAGTGCCGCCATGAAACTGACACTGATGCTCGCGGCGGTTCGGCGCTGCTGCTGATCGGCATCCTGGCATCTACTTCGGTGCCGGGGCCACGACGAATATCCTGGAGAATCGCGCAGCTGCATTAACATTCCCCTGGCGCAGCAATATATCTGGTTCCCGCTGGTCTTCGTCGGATTCGGTGTGCTGGGCGCTCTGTTCCCTTCCATACGGAGTCCCGACGGCCATGCTTCGGCCCCGACGGCCGTGTCGATGCTCCATGCGGGCGTGCTGATGAAGCTGGGCGGCTACGGCTGTTTCCGCGTGGCGATGTACCTCATGCCCGAAGCGGCGCACGAACTGAGCTGGATATTCATCATACTGACGACGATCTCGGTTGTGTACGGCGCCTTCGCGGCCTGCGTGCAGACCGACCTCAAATACATCAACGCCTACTCGTCAGTGTCGCACTGCGGACTGGTGCTGTTCGCCATCCTGATGATGAATACCACGGCGGGTACGGGCGCTGTCCTGCAGATGCTGAGCCACGGCCTGATGACGGCGCTCTTCTTCGCGCTGATCGGCATGATCTACGGCCGCACGCATACGCGCGACGTGCGCGAACTGAGCGGGCTGATGAAGGTGATGCCCTTCCTGGCGGTGGGCTACGTCATCGCGGGCCTGGCGAACCTGGGCCTGCCCGGCCTGAGCGGGTTCGTCGCCGAGATGACGATCTTCAACGGCGCGTTCATGGACAACGACACGTTCCACCGTGTGGTGACGATCATCGCCTGCACGTCGATCGTCATCACGGCGGTCTACATCCTGCGGGTGGTCGGGAAGATACTCTACGGCACCTGTACCAACGAAGCGCATCTCCGGCTCTCCGACGCCACGTGGGACGAACGCCTGTCGGTCGTCTGCCTCGTCGCCGCCATCGCCGGCATGGGTCTCGCGCCGCTGTGGGTGAGCGACATGATCCGGGGCAGCGTTTCGGAGATCATTACACACTTAATGAATTAAGCGACTATGGATTGCAGCAATATATTCTCGTACATGCAGGCCGAAGTGACGCTCATTGCGGTGATCGTCCTGCTGTTCCTCTATGACCTGATCGCCGGGGAGCGCGGAAGGCGCCGGTTTTCGGCGGTGGCCTGCGGGCTGCTCGCGGTGCAGGTGCTGGCCAATGTCGTTCCGGGACGGCGGGCGAGGTATTCGGCGGCATGTTCTGCTATGTGCCGATGCACACCGTCGTCAAGAGCGTGCTGGCCATCGGGGCGCTCATCGTCTGCCTGCAGGCCGGTACGTGGCTGCGGCGCGACGACACGGCCCACAAACAGGGCGAATTCTACATCCTGCTGCTTTCGACGCTGCTGGGCATGTATTTCATGGTCGGGGCGGGCAATTTTCTGCTCTTCTTCCTGGGCATGGAACTGGCTTCGGTGCCGATGGCCTGCCTGGTGGCGTTCGACAAGTACAAGCACCATTCGGCCGAAGCGGGTGCGAAATACATCCTCTGCGCCTTGTTCGCGAGCGGTCTGATGCTCTACGGCATCTCGTTCTTCTACGGGACTACGGGGACGCTCTACTTCGGCGATATGGCGGCGCGCATTACGGGGTCGCCGTTGCAGGTCATGGCGATGGTCTTCTTCTTCGCCGGGCTGGGGTTCAAGATTTCGCTCGTGCCGTTCCATCTCTGGACGGCCGATACCTACCAGGGGGCGCGCCGACGGCCGTGACTTCCTACCTCTCGGTCGTGTCGAAGGCCTCGGCGGCGTTCGTGCTGATGACCGTGCTGATGAAGGTCTTCGGCCCGATGGTCGGGCAGTGGCAAACATTGCTCTATGCCGTGACGGTGCTTTCGATCACGGTTGCCAACCTCTTCGCCATCCGGCAGAACCGACCTGAAAGCGTTTCATGGCCTTCTCGTCCATCTCGCAGGCCGGCTATATCATGCTGGCCGTGATCGGCGGCAGCGCCATCGGAATGACTTCGCTCGTGTTCTACGTGCTGGTATACATGGCGGCCAACCTCGCCGTCTTCGGCATCATTTCGACCGTCGAACAGCATAGCGGCGGCAAGGTCGCGCTGGCGGATTACAACGGATTCTACCGCACCAATCCCAAGCTGGCGCTGATGATGACCCTGGCGCTCTTCTCGCTGGCGGGCATCCCGCCTTTTGCCGGGTTCTTTTCGAAGTTCTTCGTCTTTGCCGCGGCATTCAAGGGCGGTTTCCACCTGCTGGTGTTCATCGCGCTGGTCAATACGGTGGTTTCGCTCTATTACTACCTGCTGGTCGTGAAGGCGATGTATATTACGCCCAACGAAGAGCCGATCGCACCGCTGCGCAGCGACCGCTATACGCGCCTCAGCCTTGCGCTCTGCATGGCGGGGATTTTGCTGCTGGGTGTCTTCAGCGTGGTTTACGACAGTATCAACGTATTTCTCGTTCGGGCTTTAACCGGACGGGAATGGGGGGGGCACTTTGCTTTAGCAAGTGCCCCCTCCTTTATTCGTGCGGTCTTCCGCGGTGCTTTTGGGAATGTGCATTCCGAAGTTGGGAAGTTTGCCGCCCGTCTTCCCGTTTGCAGGGCGGCGGTTTTTCAGCCCCTCGGTTTCCGTTCGAGGCCGAGCAGGTAGGCCTTGGCCTCCAGTCCGCCCGCATAGCCGACCAAAGCGCCACCGCTGCCGACCACGCGGTGGCAGGGAACGACGATGGCGATTCAGGGTATGGCGGTTTAAAGGTGTTCGAGCGTGTATTCGATCATCTTCTGCCGGACATTGGCCGTGTCGTCGGGCTGCATCGAATGGTTCTGGTCGGGGTAGACCATCATGTCGTACTGCTTGCCGCAGCGGTTCAGGGCGCGCGCCATCTCCACGCTGTTCTGAAATGGACATTGTCGTCGGCCGTGCCGTGGATGATGAGCAGTCGGGTCTTGGTGTCGTCGAGCATCCGGGCGAAGTTAATCGGGGAGTTGTCGTCGTAGCCTGCGGCGTTGTACTGCGGCAGGTTGTTGTAGATTTCGGTGTAGATCGAGTCGTAGTAGCGCCACGAAGTGACGGGAGCCACGGCGATCGCCATGCGGAATAGTCCGTGGCCTTTCATCGCGCAGCCCAGTGCCATGAACCCGCCGTACGACCAGCCGTAGATGCCGATGCGCGCAGGGTCGACGTAGGGCTGCGCGGCCATGTAGCGGGCGAACGAGAGCTGGTCTTCGACCTCCTGCGCTCCGAGGCGCCCGTAGGTCGATTTCTTGAACTTCGCCCCGGAACCCGGTGCCCCGGCCGTCGGCGCAGACTACGATGTAGCCTTTGTCCGTGAGCGCATCCTCCCAGTCGAGCGACCAGCGGTCGCTTACCGACTGCGAGCCGGGCCCCGAATACTGGGTCAGCAGCACGGGGTAGCGCTGCGAGGGATCGAAGCCGCGGGGCTTGACGATGTAGGCATTGAGCGTGTCGCCGCGCTCGGTCGTGAAGGTGAAGAACTCCCGGACGGGGCGCTGCCGTACGACCGCCAGCTCTTCGCGGAGTTTGCGGCTGTCGGCCAGCGTGCGGATGGGGGTGCCTTCGTTGTCGCAGACCTCGACCCGGTTGGGGGTCGTGGCGTTGGAGAAGGTGAGATGTAGTATTTCATTCCGGCACTCGGGGCGATGGCGTAGTAGCCTTCGCCGGTGGTCAGGCGGTGTTTGTCTTTGCCGTCGAGCCGTACGCTGTACAGGTTGCGGCGCAGCGGCGAGGTTTCGGTCGAGAGGTACCAGACCCGTTTGCCGTCGGTGCCGACCACGTCGGTCACCTCCCAGTCGCCTTTGGTTACCTGGGCGAGCAAACCCTTGCGGATGCTGTAAAGGTAGAGGTGCATGTAGCCCGTGTGTCCCTCCTGCCGTACGAGGAAGCGGTCGCCGTCGATGAAGGTAATGGTCTTGTCATCCACGCGCTCGACGTATTGCTGCGAGCGTTCGTCGTAGATCGTGCGCTGGGCGCCGTTGGGCTCGCAGAAGGATCACCTCGTAAGGTGTTCTGCCTACGGTTGAGGCGGAAAAAGTAAAGCCGTCCGTCGGGGTGTCCAGCCGATGGAATGTACTGGTCGGTCTCGCCGCCTGTGTCGATCGCAGACCAATCGCAGACTTCGACCGTCGATTTCGCTCGCCGGCCTTGGTATTTGAAGGAGTAGGCCTGGTTGCAGAGCTTGCCGTCGAAGCGCATCATTTCCATCAGGGGCCAACTTCCGATTCGTCGAAACGCAGGTAGGCGATGCGGCGGCTGTCGGGCGAGAAGGCATAGGCTCTGGTGAAGCCGAACTCCTCCTCGTAGACCCAGTCCGTGGTGCCGTTGATGACCGAGTTCCACGCCCCGTCGTCAGTGATGCGGCGCGTGCGCTTGCCCGCGGTATCGTAGACATAGAGGTCGTTGCGGTCGGAATAGGCAATCAGCTTGCCGTCGGGCGAGAACGAGGCGTCGCGCGGGGCTTCGGCCTCGCGGGGAGTACGGGCATCAGGCTGTTGCCCGAGGCCAGGAAATAATCGGTCGTGTAGGAATGGCGGTAGATCGGCCTGGCGCCCGAGGCGATGAGTATCTGCCGTTCGTCGGGCGAGAAGGCGTAGTCCGTGACGACGGTTGGCCGTCGGCTTTGGGGAGCATCTGCTCGCCCTGCCCCGCCGCGGCGTAGCCGTAACGGACGATGTTGTTGCCTTCGAGGATGGTATAGTGTTCGCCGTCGGCCATCGAGCGGATGCCGCGGACGGTTTCGTTCATCGAGCGCAGGCGTGCGATCTCGGCATATTCGCCCCGCGCCTGTACCGTACCTGTGCCGACCGCTGCGGCTGCGAGGAGTGTGAAAAGTTGTGCCTTCACGTGGGAATCGGGTTTTAAATGTCCTCTACTTCGAAATCGTAGCCGAGGCGTTTGCCCGTGACGAATTTCGAGTTGTCCATCTTGGTGTTGAACTGGTCGACCGTCACGCGTTTGTTGTCCTCGTAGGGCGGCATCAGCAGGTCGAAGTTCAGGGCGAACCAGATCGCCGGTTCGAGGATGCCGATCAGGGCTTCGCGGTCGATCTCGGCCTTGCCGAAGTTCATCGCCCGCATCGAGGTCTGCTGTTTGCCCTCGACGAAATAGCGGCGCTCGCGGTTGATGAAGATACGCCCGATGAGGTAACCTTCGTCAGCGTTGCGGTTGAACTTGAACGAGTCGGAGAGGAAATTGTAGATGTTGATCAGGCCGCAGTAGGAATTTTCGCGGTCGGACTGTACGTAGGGGTTCTGCCAGATCAGGTGGTTGGCGTCGAATTCGAAGACGTCGGTGTGCATCTGGAAAATGAGAATGTCGTTGGCCACCTGCAGCTGCGCCTCGAATTTTCCGCGGTCGCGGTATTCGAGCCTGACGCGGCGGTCGAGCTTGCCGTCGAGTTCGTCGTCCATCTCCGATGCCATTTCGAACAGCGTTTCCTTCAGTTCGTTGAAGGCTGCGAAGGTGTTGTCGAAGACCCGTTGCTTGAGGGTCGACTTGCGGATGATCGTATCCAGGATCTTGCTCCTGAGCGGTGTCGTTTCCATGCTATGCTGTTTTTATTTTATGCGTATCTGTTGCCCCTTTTCGAGCGTGCTCGCCGGGCTTGAGGCGGTTGAGTTTTTCGATCGAACGGGTGCGGATGGCGTACGACTGCCCCCACGGCGCCGGCAGGCGTTTCGCCCTGGCGGCAGATGTGGGTGTGGGCATTGCCCTCCCAGCGCTTCTTTTTGCGCTTTCGATGTAGACCCACCTCGCCGGTCAGCGGCTGTGCCTTCTTGTCTTTCAGGTCGTTGAATTTACGCAGGTTGCGAGCCGAAATGCGGAACTTTTGCCCGATATTCTCGAACGTGTCGCCCTCCTTGGCCAGCACGTAGTGTACGCCGTTGGTCTGGTAGACGTTGCCGTTGTGGGCGCGTTGATCGTCACGCGGTAGTTGTCCGGGTCGATGGCCGGCGAAGCTCCTGCGGCCGGTTCGACGCTGCTCTGGTCGGCGAACCACCCTTCGGGGTCGGTTACCTTGCGTCCCATGCGCGAGGCGTAGAGCCGCTCGCCGTCGGGCCGGTCGAGCAGGTAGAGCTGGTTCTCCTCGATGATGCGCGTGAGCCGTTGCGCGTAGTCGGGTGCCGTGGCGTAGCCGGCGGCTTTGAGTCCCCGCGCCCAGCTCTTGTAATCGTCGGACGAGTAGGCGAACAGCGAGTCGTAGCGCGGCTGCGAATCGAGAAATTCGGCATGATCCCTGTACGACGCCTCGACCGAGGGGGTAGCTGCGGAAGCACTCCCCCTTGGCGTCGTCGTCGTAATAGACCTTGTCGCCCGTCCAGTTGCGTTTGCACTTGATGCCGAAATGGTTGTTCGATTGCAGCGACAGCCAGCTGTTGCCGCAGTCGGACTCTAGGATGCCCTGCGCCATGGTGATGCTGGCGGGGATGCCGTACCGCTCCATGTGGGCCACGGCGATGGATTTGTAGCGGTCGATATATTCCTCGCGGGTCTGCCGCACCTGTGCCGGGAGGCTTTGTACGACTATCAAAAGGATTCCTGCGAGCGATATTGCTTTTTTGGAAAAATTCATTATCTTTGTTTAATCTTTACGGACAAAGGTATGATTTTCCCACGAGAATTACAATATAAAATGCACTGCTGAGCTATGTTTACCGAAACCGCAAACAAGATCTTCAACCGCGCCATCGGGGATTACCATCGGTGGGACGATGTGGATCATCCGATCGAAAATCCCTATGAGCCGGGTTCGCTCGAACACCTGTTATACCATAAAAACTGGATCGACACCGTGCAGTGGCACCTGGAGGATATCATCCGCGACCCGCAGATCGACCCTGTGGCCGCACTGGCCATCAAACGCCGCATCGACAAGTCGAACCAGGATCGTACCGATATGGTGGAATATATCGATTCGTACTTGCTCGACAAATACAAGGACGTGGAACCCCGGCCCGATGCCAGGCTCAATACCGAGACGGCGTGGGCGATCGACCGTCTGTCGATCCTGGCGCTGAAGATTTACCACATGGCATGCGAAGCCGAGCGTACGGACGTCGGTGACGCCCACCGTGCGGCGTGCCGGAAGAAGCTCGACGTGTTGCTGGCGCAGCAGGGTCGACCTTTCGGGGGGCGATCGAAGAGCTGATCGGGGACATCGAGGCCGGCCGCAAGTATATGAAGACCTATAAGCAGATGAAGATGTATAACGACCCGGCGTTGAACCCGGTGCTTTATGGGCAGAAAAAATAAGAGACTTCCGCGTCATCTGGTCGTTTTCCGGACTTCGGCGATGGGGGATGTGGCGATGCTGGCGCATGCGCTGCGGGCTTTGAAGGAGGCCTATCCCGACCTGAGGGTGACGGTAGCGACAAGACCCGTGTTTCGAGCCTTTTTTACAGGGCTCGATCTCGGTTTTTATGGATGTAGATATCAAGGGTGTGCACCACTCCCTGCGGGGGAATGTGGCGCCCTGGCCGCCGATGCGCGGCGCCTGGGGGTGGATGCCGTGGCCGACGTGCACGGCGTGCTGCGCTCGGTGATGTTCCGCACCGCCCTGTGGCTGCGCGGGAGTCCCCGTGGCGGCTATCGAGAAGGGGCGCGAGGAGAAAAAGGTTTATCCGCAAAGGTGGCCGTGACGTGAAGCCCGCCAAGCATACCGTCGTCCGCTATTGCGACGTGTTCCGGAAACTGGGGTTCGTGTTCGACGACCCCGTGCCGGCCCGCTGCGGCGCTGCCGTCCCAACCCGATGGGGGAGAAGACGGGTACCTGGATCGGCTTCTCGCCGTTTTCGGCGCAGCAGGGGAAAACCTATCCCACGGCGCTCGGGCGGGAGGCGGTGCGTCTGTTGGCCGAACGCTACGACCGGGTGTTCATACACAGCGGAGGCGGAGCCGAAGCGGAGTTCGCGCGGGAAATGGAGCGTGCGTACCCCAATGTGACGGCGCTGTTCGACGGGTCGGGATAGACGGCGAATTAGACCCTGATTGCCAACCTGGACTGCGTGGTGGCGATGGATTCGCTCGTCATGCACATGGCCTCGCTTGTGGCGACGCCCGTAGTGTCGGTATGGGGTGCTACCCATCCCGGGCTGGGGTTCTTCGGCTATGGTTGCGACCCGCGCGGCATCCTGCAGGCCGATATGGAATGCCGTCCCTGTTCGGTCTTCGGGAACAAGCCGTGCCGTTACGGGGATTACCGCTGCCTGTATGCCGTGACGCCCGCCATGATTGCGGAGCGGGTGGCCGAAATGGTCGGTGAATAGGTTCGCCGTGGATATGCAAACAGCCCTCCGGATCAGGGGGCTGTTTTTTTTGATGATGTTTGCGGGGGGCTGTGCCGGGCACCGTTTCAGGACTGCCCCTTTATTTCCGCGGACGGGCGACGATGCCGTTCGGTACGGCGCGTTCGCCGGCATGGTCGAAGCGGCGGTTGTCGCTGGGGTGGCTGACCACCCCTTCCTGTGCTGTCCAGAGTGCCGAAGAACCGCCGCCGTCGAGGTTGAGGGCGTCCGTGAGCCCCAGCAGGCGGGCGATGTAAGCCGTTTCGGCGATCGTAGCGCCGGCAGCCTGGCCTTTGGCGCGGCCGTCGATCACGGCCATCACCACCTCGCCGTTCGGGCGCTTGCCGATCAGCGAACGCGGGTGGCGGTGGGTATAAAGCTGTCGCCGGAGTCGTATTCGATGATCTTGCCTCCGCTGACCAGCAGGGGCCCGGCTGCGAGCGCCGAGCGGTAGCGGCGGGCTATGCGGGGTATTGGGTGGTGTCGCAGGCGAAAAAAAAAAATGGCGACGTCGTGACCCTGTTTGTCCCGGATGGCGATGATGCCGTTGGTGCGCATGAGTTCGCCGGGCGTCGTGCGGCCCAATACCCGGCAGTCGACCATCACAAAGGTGATGGGCGTAAAAGGTTTTCATGTTGAAATAGCTGCCGTTGATGGCTGCTGTGGCGTCGGCGGCTTCGCCCATGCGGCCCGTGGTTTCACCCTTGCCGTCGAGCTGTACGATCTGCGTGGCGAAGTGCCGTGCGGGGTAGCTGACGACCGAGATGCTCTGCCGCGAACCGAACATCTCGACCTGTGCGGAGCGGCACGCGGCACCCCGGCCGAGGTCGGTGGTATGCCAGTCGGCGGTGACGAAGGCGATGGAGTCGCCGGGCGTTTGTGCCGCGGCCGGGAGGGTGAACAGGAGCAGCAGGGCTGCGAAGAGTATTCTGGCCATAGTTGCAGTGTGGTTGACGGATTCAAATTTAACGAATAAAACCTATTTGGACAAGCCGTTTCCCGGAACTGTTTGCGGGGCCGCCCTCCCCGGTAAATGAAACGCGCCCTCCGGGATTGCGGAAGGCGCGTGTGACCGCAGGGGGCTGCGGCTATTCGTTGGCTTTTGGTGTAGACGGCGCCGTTGCTTGTCTCGATCGTCAGCGTATAGATGCCGTCGGCGTCCTTGGCGATGGTGGCCGTTTCGGTGAAGTCGATGGTCTGACCGTTGCCGATACTTTGGCCTTTGAGCAGGATTTTGCCGGCTTCGCCCTGCAATTCCCACGATGTGTAGTGCAGCGTGGCCATGTTGATCGACTGCGCCTCTCCTTCGACCATGATCCGGATGCCCATGACGCCATCGGGGTCGATCGGGTCGGGCATCGTCCAATTGCCGACGGCCTCGGCATAGGTGGGGTCGGTAGACACTTTCGAGGCGGTGGTGCCGTCTGCGAGTTTACCGTTGTAATTGACCGTGACGGGCGCTCCCAGCAGCAGGCCGTTGGCCTCGCTTTTGTCGGCATCCATGGTCGAGAAGGTGAATGTCCCCTCGGCATTTTCGACGGTTACGGTGTTCATCGACGCATCGGTGATGGTGCCGGTGAAGCTCTTGGGGGTGTTGTCGCTGCAGGCTGCCAGGCCGCACAGGGCGATGGCCGCGACCATGATTTTCATGCGTTTCATCGTTCGTATGGTGTTTTAAAGGTTTAACGCTTTCGGATATATTCGTCGATGGCCTTTGCCGCCGTGCGGCCGGCACCCATCGCCAGGATTACCGTGGCGGCTCCCGTCACGGCGTCGCCGCCCGCGAAAACCCCTTCGCGTGACGTGGCGCCGCGTTCGTCGGCGGTGATGCAGCCGCGCCGGTTGGTTTCGAGCCCTCGGTCGTGGCGGCCAGCAGCGGATTGGGCGAGGCTCCCAGCGCCATGATGACCACGTCGCAGTCGATCCCGAACTCCGAGCCCTCCTTCACCACCGGCGAGCGGCGGCCGCTATCGTCGGGTTCGCCCAGCTCCATCTCCACGCACCGGATGCCGGTCACCCCAGCCGCGCTCGTCGCCGAGCACCTCGGTGGGGTTGGTGAGCATCCTGAAGCAGATGCCCTCTTCCTTGGCGTGGTGTACCTCTTCGGCGCGTGCCGGCCGGAGCTCCTTTCGCTGCGGCGGTAAACGATCGTCGCCTCGGCACCCAGCCGCTTGGCCGTGCGTACGGCGTCCATCGCCACGTTGCCGCCGCCCACGACCACCACGCGTTTGCCGACGTAGATCGGGGTGTCGTAGGCCTGGTCGTAGGCATGCATCAGGTTGGCGCGCGTGAGGAACTCATTGGCCGAGACCACGCCGTTGAGGTTCTCGCCCGGGATGCCCATGAAGCGGGGCAGCCCGGCACCCGAGCCGATGAACACGGCGTCATAGCCTTCGTCGTCCAGCAACGAGTCGATCGTCACGGTACGGCCCACGATCACGTCGGTCTCGATCTCGACGCCCAGTTTTTCGACCTGGGCGATCTCGCGCGCTACGATCCGCTCCTTCGGAAGCCGGAATTCGGGAATGCCGTAGACCAGCACGCCGCCCACCTTGTGCAGCGCCTCGAAGATCTTCACTCCGTAGCCCAGTTTCGCAAGGTCGCTTGCGCAGGCCAGCCCGGCCGGGCCGCTGCCGATGACGGCGACCTTGTGCCCGTTGCGGGGTGCGGCCTGTGCTGCGGGGGCGCCGTGTTCGAGCTTCCAGTCGCCGATGAAGCGTTCGAGCTTGCCCACGGCGACCGGTTCGCCCTTGATGCCCAGGACGCAGGACCCTTCGCACTGGCTCTCCTGCGGGCAGACGCGGCCGCAGATCGAGGGCAGCGAACTGTCCTCGGAGATGATGTCGGCGGCCTGCTGCAACTCCCCGGTATGCAAGGCTCCGATGAAGTCGGGGATGCGGATGCTGACGGGGCAGGCTGCCACGCAGCGGGGGTTCTTGCAGTGCAGGCAGCGCGACGCTTCCAGCCTTGCTTCGTCGAGATCGTAGCCATAGCAGACCTCTTCGAAATTGGTCGCGCGGATTTGCGGGTCTTGTTCGCGCACGGGCACGCGGGGTATTTTGTTTGCCATGTGATAGCAGATGAAAGGTTTGAAAGGTGAAAGGTGAAAAGCGGGGAAGTTCTATGCGGGAGATAATTATATATTCTGCATGGTCTCCGTCGCTAAAATTTTCTACTTGTCCAATGCCCGGTCGGCCTCGCGCTCGGCCTCGATCGCCGCGGCGCGCTGCTCCTGGGCGGTACATGCCCTGACGGCGCATCGCCTCGTCGAAATCGACCTCGTGGCCGTCGAACTCCGGGCCGTCGACGCACGTGAAGCGCGTCCTTCCGCCGACCGTCACGCGGCAGGCGCCGCACATGCCCGTGCCGTCGACCATCAGCGCATTGAGCGACACGGTGGTTTTCAGCGCGTACTTCTTCGTGGTGAGCGCCACGAACTTCATCATAACCATCGGGCCGATGGCCACGCATTCGTCGTAATGCTGCCCTGTTTTTCGACCAGCTCCTCGACGACTTGCGTCACGAGCCCCTTGAAACCCTCCGAACCGTCGTCGGTGGCGATGTGGAGGTGTTCGGCTACGGCGCGCATGGCGTCGGTGTAGATCAGCATGTCGCGTGTCTTGGCGCCGATGATGACGTCGGCCTTCACGCCGTGTTCCCGGAGCCATTTGACCTGGGGGTAGACCGGGGCCGTGCCCACGCCGCCCGCCACGAAGAGGTAGCGGCGTTTGCGGAGCTCGTCGACGGGCATCTTCACGAATTCCGAAGGGTGTCCCAGCGGGCCTGCGAAGTCGGCGAGGGCATCGCCCTCGTTCAGTGAGCAGATTTTGCGCGTCGAGGCGCCGATGGCCTGCGTCACGATGGTGACGCTGCCCTGCGCGGGGCGTAGTCCGAGATCGTGAGCGGGATGCGTTCGCCGTGCTCGTCGACGCGGACGATGACGAATTGTCCGGGCTGCGCCGAGCGGGCCACGCGCGGTGCGAGGACTTGCATCAGCCAGATGCCCTCGGCGAGAGAGTCTTTTTTTCAAGTATCGGGGTACATTACTATATTTTTTCCTTGGCCGCTGCCCTCGGGCGGAAGCCGCATATTGTCGTTATTCTTCGATGATGGCCGTCACCCTCAGCCGTCGCATCGGGCGCAGGGGTCGTTGGTGACGATCATCACGAAATCGGTCAGCACGCCGAAATCCTGTTCGCCCGGGTCGATGGACACCCTCGCCGTGAAGGAACTGCCAGCCGGGATGCGTTGTCCGGGGACGAGCGTCGTGGCGATCCTGCCGTTGGTTTCGACGGCCCGCACGACCAGTTCGGCACTGCCCGTATTCGAGAGCGTAAAGGTGCGTTCCTGCCTGGGAGCACCATGCTTTACCGGGCCAAATTTAATAATATTTTCGATTATCTGCGCTTTCGGGGCGTTTTGTCCTCCGGTACCCGCCTCCGCCCGGTCGATGCCGATGCCGTGGGTGACGATCGCCGTGCCGTTGGTGCGGCCGTCGACGCGCACCTCGAGGGCGTCGCGCAGCGTGCCGTAGCGGGGATCGGCCTCGGGGATGAGGTAGGCAACGTTGATCGATCCCTGTTCGCCCGGTGCGATCTCGCGCGGGGCGGTCACCGTCAGCAGCCCGCTCGATTCCAGCGGGCGCAGTTCGAGCCGGATGGTTTTGCCCGAGGTGTTTGCATAGCCGATGGCGGACTGTACCTGTTGCCCGGGGCGGATGTAGGAGAAGGCGTTGAGGGTCGTGAGAGCCGCAGCCCTCCGCCCGCATCGACCGGGTAGAGCTCCTCGGTGGATTTCATGCGCGGCGTGACATTGCCCCCGTATGGTGAGCGTGGCGACCTTTTTTCCGCTCGGAGGAGTAGATGCCCAGTTCCTTGGTGAAGGCGCCGGGGCGGTTGGCGGGGTCGAATGTCACCTTGACGGTGGTTTTTCGCCGGGGCGGATCGGACGCTTGGTGAATTGGGGTACCGTGCAGCCGCAGGTGGTCACCACGTCGAGGATCACCAGAGGCGTATCGCCGCGGTTGTCGCCCGTGAACGTATGGCTGACGCGGCCGTCGGTTTCGCGGATCGTGCCGAAATCCCAGGTGTCGGGGGTAAAGACCAGTTGTGCCTGCGCCGCCGTTGCGAAAGCGCAAAGGGCCAAGAGTGTGAGGAGGATATGTCGTTGTGCCGTCATGGTGCTGATTGGTGTCTATGATGCAAAGGTACATTTTTTGAGAAAAAATCGTGCAATAATTTTGCGGGAATGAAATTTTGCTATATATTTGCACTCCGAAACGGTTGAAAAACCGATTTCCGAATGCCTGAATAGCTCAGTTGGTTAGAGCACATGACTGTTAATCATGGGGTTCCTAGGTTCAAGTCCTTGTTCAGGCGCAGATGCGCGAGGGTTGCGTAAGGTTCTTTCAGAAACGCCTGCAGGGTAGGTGATAAAAAATGAAAAATTTCGATGAAAAATTTGGAGTTCATATATTTTGAATTACCTTTGCAGTCCCAAGCCATTCACTACGGGAGCTTAGCTCAGCTGGTTCAGAGCGTCTGCCTTACAAGCAGAGGGTCGGGGGGTTCGAATCCTCAGCTCCCACAACTGAAAATCAGCCACTTACAGTAATGCAAGTGGTTTTTTTTGTTCCGGGAGCATAGCTCAGTTGGTTTAGAGCGCCTGCTCGACAAGCAGGAGGTCTGCGGTTCAAATCCGCATGTTCCCCACCAATGAAAATCAGACAGTTGCAGAAATGCAGCTGTCTTTTTTGTGCTATTCTCGTGTATTTCAGCGTTTCTCAGCTGTCGGGTTAAACCGGAAGTCAAACCGGGAAACCACTTGGCGGCAACTGTTCGTATTTTGTGCTACCAGCCAAAAATGCTGCAAGCGAAGCTTATCCGTCGATGACTTGGTGGTCAATGCGTTGGTTGTGGATGGCGAAGCCGTCTTGGAAAATGGAAATACGAAACAGAAAAGATGGCAAAGGCGTTGTACCGAAATGCGGATCCGGTGTCTTATGTCATTCGAGACGCCTAAAACGACCCGATCTATCTCCTTCCCGAACTTTTATTCCGGCATAGTTGCAAATCTCATTTTTTTGATTTAAATTTATATGTGGAAATAATACATAGTACTTTAATAAATCCGGGTTCGTTTGCCGTCGATTCGTTGTCGTGCGATTGCAGCGGCCCGGAATGTTTTTATGGTGAGTGGATGGTTCCTGATTTATAATAGTATTGCGTAATATCCCCGATTGCGTCACGATCTCACTGTAATAGCCTATGAAATTCATATCGGTACGAAGTACATTGATATTTATCGTTTGTGCAGGTATCACGATCTCTTCCTCGGCGCAATCCGGGGCAGACCGGCCTTTGCCGCAGGATTCGGTTCGGGAGAAGGTTGCGAGCCGGACTCAGATCCAGCTCCGCCTGACGCTCGACAAGGCGATCTATTCGGCGCAGAACCATTCGATCGCCGCGATGGTCGCCAAATATACGTTTCTCTCCTCGTACTGGTCGTTTCGCTCCTACCAGGCGAGCCGGCTTCCGTCGCTCAACCTGAGCGGCGAGGTGCTGAGCTTCGACCGTTCGCTGCGCCTGTTGCAGGATTACGACACCGGAGAGAGATGCGTTATCTGGAGAACTACAACCTGCAAAATCGGTGTGGCCTGCCGCATTACCTATTCCGAAGATCCCTCACCGGGGTGCGACGTCCCGGACGATGGTGGAAGGCGGTCGAATGAACCGACGGGCGGATCATTCCTTGATTGTCAACTCTTCGGCGCGGAGTTTTGGGACGTAATGCGTGCCGTTTTCACGGTAATAGGTGTGGCTGTCGCCGGGGCCTATCGGCACCAATTCGATCTTTTCGATGCCTTTGCCGACGGCGAGGATCAGCAGCGGTTCGTAGGCCAGGTGGAATTCCTGTTTGATCCGCTCCTTGTCGAATGCGCCGATGCAGATGCCGTTCAGGCCGATCTCCGCTGCCTGGAGCAGCATGCTCTGGGCCGAGATGCCCAAATCCATGTCGACGTAGCGGTTCTCTTCGACTGTCGAGCAGATGATGATAAAGGCATTCGGCTCGGTACCCGGAAAGGGCAGGCGGAGTGCGGGCAGGGGGCTCCGCCAAGGCGGATGTGCGGCAGGACTTTTGTGGGCTTCGTCCGCCAGCACGGGGGCGGAACCGGAGCACTTGCTGGTTGCGCGCCGAGGGAATTCTGGTATTCACCTCGATCATGCGCCGGAGCTGATCCGCGTACGACGAACCCGGTGTCGTAAACCGCGGTGGCTGCGGCGGTTTTTCAGCAGTAACCGTCCCAATGTTGCCAGCGGCCTGCGGTTGCTCTGCCCCGATGCCTTGCGGGCCATGTACTCTTCCATTTTTCTGCCTAAATAGTCGTCTGCCATTTTTGCCCCTCCGTTTGTGACGTGAGGCAAAGATACGAAAAAATAGCCTTGGAAACGGTTGCTGTGCCGGCAATCTTTTTTTTTCCGGGAATTCGGCCGCTTCCCCTCCTTCATGTGTGCGGTTCCCTGTTCTCTTTGCGTGCTTCGCCTTCCTCCTTTTTCATACGGTCCCTCCGTTTCTTATCCGGTGCCCCCCCCCTCCCTCCGCTGGCGGGCAGCCACAGGGCTGCCCGCTCGATAGATGAGGCCGGGAGGGTCAATAACCCTCGGCTTCGGTGAAATCGTTGCTCTCGTTGAAGCGCGTCTGCGTGTAGGCATGGTTGAAACTGTCGGTCGCACGAACCACGATGCCGGTCGCTTTCGGGATTTTTCAGCTTGCACTGGTATTGGTGGTAGCAGGGGCTGGTGCCGCTTTCCACCGGATGTTTCTCGACCCCGATGTGGTAGCCGCGGATCCAGCGGTCGCCGTAGTTCTGCGCCATCGCCGTCATGGCGCTCCACGTCTTGCCGCCGTCTTCGGACAGTTCGACTTTTCCAGGTCGTGCCGTCCATCCCGGACGTGAAGACGTTGGCTACGACGACGTCCGCCCCCAGATCGTATTTGTAGGTGGCGTAAGGCCCCGCGAAGACGGCGTCGCCGTGATAGAGGCGTATCTGATGATCGTCGGGACGCTGCGAGGCCTTGAAATAGGTGTCGACGATCTTCGTTCCGTCGATCTCGTAGACCATGAAGCCGTTGGGCGTGCCGTCGCCGCCGCAGTTCGAGCGCCAGAAATAGCCGCACGTACCGCCGTGGATACGTTCGAAGAGTTTATGCGAGCGCATGTGATAAGGCTGGAAATAGTGCGTGTGGGCGCACATCAGGGTGGGGTTCTTATACCTGGAGATCATGTCGAGCACCTTTTTGCGGTTGAGGTAGCCCGTGTCGCGCAGCGGGATGTGGTAGTAGAGGATTACCATTTTATCCGTCGGGACGAAGCCGAGGTCTTTTCTCCAGCCACGCCACCTGCTCGTCGGTGAAACCGCCGGTGTAGTCCTGACCCGAGAAGAGGCAGTTGTCCATCGCGACGAAATGCACTTCGCCGCGGTTGAACGAGTACCAGCGGGCCGAGCACGTCGCGGTAGGTGTTGCCCGTGTATAGTCGACCGAGCTCTTGTCGTGGTTGCCGATCGTGGTGAAGAAGGGGACGCCCGTCTCGCCGAAGGCGCGTTTCATCGAGGTGAAGGTCTGGGCGTCGCCTTTGCCCAGGATGTCGCCAAGCGCGATGCCGACGGTCGGGATCGTGTAGTCGGCCTTGATCTTCTTGATGTCGGGCACGGTCTCCGTGCGGAAACGCTTGATGTGCTCGTTGTTGTCGGGCTGCGGGTCGCCCAGTCCGAAGAGCAGGAAGCGCGTGTCGCTCTGGGAGAGCTTGCTAAGCGTGAAGTCTGCCCGGTAGGGTTTCGTGCTGCTGCCCGTGACGGAGTTGGCCGCCTGGTAGGCACCCTGGTAGGAGCCGAATTCGCCTGCGTGGGGATTTCATAACCCGAAGGCACGGAGATGAAGACGTACTTGGCGTTGGCGCTGCGCACGATCTGGTAGACGCCTTTCGCATCGGTGGCGACGACGCTGTACCCGTCGCTGACGACGACGCCTTCGAGGGGATTGTTGCGCTCCTTGTCGCTCACCAGCCCGTAGAGGGTGATGCCCTCGTCGGGCTTGATCTCCGTTTTGCCCCCGTCGTCATCGCCGCCGGGTTTGGGCAGTTCGGTGATCATTTTGTCGTCTCCGCCGCAAGCCTCATCGTGCCGCAGCTACCAGTGCTGCGGCCGGGAGGCGGAGTTTCCGGCGGAACCATGTGAAGATTGAATCGTTTTTCATAGTTTTTTTACTGTCAACCAGACCGCCGGCGGACGTCTGGTCTGAGGATTGTCTACCAATTCGGATTCTGTTGGATGTTAGCTCGCTGCAGCTCTTCGGTCGGGATCGGGAAGAGGTAGTGCTTCTTCGAGGAACACGCGGTCTCCTTCCAGAAGCGTTCCATGCGGTATTTCTTGCCGGATATCGATATCTTGCCGTTGGGGTCTTCCACGGGGCGCATGCCGCAGATGCGGTGCTGCGTCTTGGGGTAGGCGCCGTACTTGTCGAAGTACAACTGTGCCTTCTCGTCGTTGCTGCCGGGCAATGCGTTCCATTGCGACTCTTTGGCCAACTCGGTCGGACTGGTCGGTTCGAGGTAGAAGCGCGTCGAGAAGAAGCGGCTCTTTTCGTGGTAGAGCTCTACGCGGCGTTCGCGCAGGATGTAGTCGAGCAGCAGCTCCTTGTTGGTCTTCGCGGCGGGCGGAATGGGAGCCATGAACGAGCGTGCGCGCAGGTCGTTCATCATGTTGTAGACTTCGTCCGTCGCGCCCTTCGAGCGGGTGACCGCTTCGGCATAGACCAGGTAGATCGTCGCCAGGCGGATCAGCGGCGCGTCGAAGTTCCAGTTGCCCGACATGCCCTTGGTGTAGTAGCCGTCGAAGAATTTGTGGGTGAAGTAGCCCGTCGTCGTCGAGTTTGCGGCGTTGATCTCATCCGAACCCGTCGCGGTGTTGATCCACTTGCCCTTGAACATCGCGCCGTGGTAGGTGATGTCGCGGTAGAAACGCGGATCGCGGTTCTCGTAGGGGTTGGCGTCGTCGTAGGCCTTGGCCATATCCTGCTCGGAGATCAGGCTGCCGTAGAGCGCCTTGTGATTCTGCTTGAGCGCATAGATCGGATAGCCGTAGCCGTCGGGGCCGATTACCTCGTATTCGTCCACCTGCTCCTGTACGGGTACTTCGCGTGCCTGTCCCTGCGCCGAGGGCGGATACATGTCGTTGTGATAACCGACGGTCTTGGCAGTGGAGGTGGAAGATCCATTCGCATTTCTTGGCGTCGTTCAGCGGGCGGTTGAACAACTCCCACAGACGGCTGTAGACCTTGCCGTTGCTTTGTCCGTTGCCGAAGTTCGTTGTTGCCTTATCGGCTAACCCCTGGTAGAGCGAATAGCGTTTTTCGCCGGTGTTGGTCGTGAAATCCATGACGGCCTTCGCTGCCGCGGCTGCGGCGTCCCAGCGGGCGGGATCGTAACGCTGGTACTCGGAGGCGTAGTTGCGGTTATCGCCTTTGAGCGTCGAGCCGTTGTAGAGCGGCGTGGCGGCGATCCAACGCGCCATGGCTTTGCTCAATGCAAGGCAGGTACCCTTCTCCACGCGGCCGAACTGATCCATCAGGTTCTGCGCCGGGACGCGGGAATAGGCGTCGTCGCAGTCGTTGCATATCTTTTCGACGATCGAGTGGACGTTCTCGCGTTCGAATTTCGGCAGGTTGTTGGGGTCGACCGTGTAGTCCACGTAGGGGCATTCGCCGTAGCTCTTTCAACACGCAGTAGTGCAGGTAGGCGCGCAGGAAAGACCTCGCCGATACGCTGCGAAAGCGTGCCGGGGCGTGCCTCGGAATCGGGGTGTTGTATTTCTCGATACCTTCGAGAATGACGTTGGCACAGCGGATGTCTTGGTAGAGCGCAGGCCAGAAGGTGTGGCAGGCGCCGGAGTTGGTCGTGGCGTTGCATTTCGAGGTGTAGAGCTGCAACCGGGTTCCCAGTCGCCTTCGTTGAACTTGTTGGACCACCCGTTCTCGGCCGACGAGCCTTCGCACTCGTCCGTGAGCGCCGAGTCGCTGAAATACGGATGTGTACGAGCGGCTGGTCGGCGGCGCGCACGTAGAAGTAGAGGCGGTTGATAAGTTGTTCCGTTTCGTTGAAACGGGTGAAAACATCCTGATCCGTCTTGTCGCCCTGCGGCGTCTTGTCGAGGTAGTCCTCGCAGCCGAACAGCGACAGGGCCGAACAGCAGAGGAGCAGGTATTTCAATATTTTTTCATAGTCATTGGTATGTGTTGGGTTAGAATGTCATGTTAATGCCGAGGTTCACGACGCGCTGCACGGGGAACCAGCTTCCGTCGCCGTTCTTGATTTCGGGATCCATGTCGACGTCGCCCAGGTTGTCGAACGTGAGGAGGTTCTGTCCCTGTGCATAGATGCGGACGCTTTGGATGCCGGCCTTCGACGTCCAGGCCTTGGGCAGCGTATAGCCGATCTCGACGTTCTTCAGACGGATGTACGAAGCGTCGTAGAGGAACAGGCTCGAATACTGCTGTTTGTTGTTGTTGTGGATGCCGTAGTGCAGGGCGGGGTAGGTCGCCGTGGCGGCCGTTTCGGGCGTCCAGCGGTTGAGGTGCATCTTACGCACCTTGCCCGTGCGCGACTGATCGTAGAGCGGGAAGTCCCATACGGCCGGGCCGCTCAACTGCACCGAACAGAGCGCCGAGCCCTGCCACAGCATACTGAAATCGAATCCCTTGTAGGACAGCCCGACCGGAATACCGTACTGGATTTCGGGAGTACGGGGGTTGCCGACGGCCGCACGGTCGTAGTTGTTGACCACACCGTCGCCGTTCATGTCCTTGTAAACCACGTCGCCCGGTTGTACGGGGCCCCAGATAGCGAACCCGCTGCCGCCGTTCATGGCGTTCAGGCGATCGGCTTCGTCCTGGTCGGCCACGAAGTGATCGAAGATGTAGCAGAAGTTCTCACCCACGCGGCGGCCGGTCTGGTAGCGCCACGGGCAGTCGCGGCCGTTGTTGTCGATGTAGGAGATTTCGTTGCAGTATTTTTTATCTTGTTGCGTGCGAAGGTGAAGTTCGGGCGGATCCAGTAGCGGAAATGCTGTCCGATGCGGCCGTCCCAGCCGAGCTGGAACTCGATACCGCGGTTGTCCACGATACCCGAGTTGACGATCGGGGCGACCTGCCCGACGATGTAGGGGAACCCGACCTTTCATCTGCCGAGAGCGAGGTGAGGATGTCGTAGCGGTGCTCCTTGAAGACGTCGACCGAGAGGGTCAGCCGCTGGTGGAAGAACTCGGCGTCGATACCGAAGTTGAACTTGCGTGCCTTCTCCCATGTCAGCGACGGGTTGGCGAAGATGCCTTCGACCAGGTAGGGTGGTTCCGGCTTTCTGTCTTCGCCGAAGTAGATGTTCATGTTGCTGCCCGACGTGTAGTATTGCAGGTAGGCGAAGCGGGTGCTCCCCATCTGGTCGTTACCTACCAGACCGTACGATGCACGCAGTTTGAGGTGGTCGATCCAACGCACGTTCTTCATGAATTCCTCCTGCGAGACGACCCAGCCGATCGAACCTGCGGGGAATACGCCGAGACGCTTGCCGCGGGCGAAGTTCTCCGAGCCGTTGTAGCCGATGTTGAATTCGAAGAGGTACTTGTTCTTGTAGTCGTAGGTCGCACGTCCCGAAAAACCCATGTAACGATAGGGAACCTCCTTGCCGACGATCTTGTTCTGCATGTAGTAGAGTACCATCGCCGACACGTTGTGGTCGCCGAACTTGCGGGCGTAGTCGAGTCGGGCCTGGAAACGCGACGTCCCTTCGGGGTTGGCGTGGCTGAGGCTGTTGCCCTGCGCGTCGTCGGTGGTGCGCTGGTTGGCCGTTACGTAGGTGCCGTTCTGAATCCAATAGGCCGAGTTGTTCTTCCACTCGTCGATACTGTACTCCTCGGGCAGCATCCACGTCGAGTAGCCCGGGTAGGTCAGGTTACCTGTGCTGTGGGTCGGTACGCTGTTGTTGATCGTGTGCTGGTTGAAGGTGTCGTAGGAGAACTGCGCGGCGACGCTCAGACCTTGGTGATGAAGTCCAGATCGTGGCTCAGTTTGAACGATCCTTGCAGGTAGCGGCGCGTACGCTTGCTGAAGCCCGTGCGGTTGAGCTGCCCGAGCATGTTGTAGACGGTAGTCGTTGTCGGCATAGAGCAGGTAGCCGCCGTTCTCCTCGAAATCGGCCTGGTTGACTTCGTTGTGGTTGTTGGGCAGTACGATCGGCAGGTAGGGCGGGCTGTGTGTTGGCCAGCGAGATGATGTTGGCCGCCGTGGCGCCGGGATAGTTGTATTCCGTCACGCGGGCACCCAGATCGACCGAGATTTTCAGCCGCTTGGTGGCGTCGACGTCGACGTTGGCGCGGAAGTTATAGCGCAGAAACTTGTTGGCGTTGTCGGAGTTGGAGTGCTTGTAGTTGCCGCCCTGCTTGTAGTAGCTGCCCAGGATGAAGTAGCGGGCGCGGTCCGTGCCGCCGCGTACCGAGAGGCTGTAATCTCTGGAGGATCGACGGTTTGAATGCGTAGTCGAAGTAATCCCAGTTGTAACCCAGCCCGTCGGAGTTGTCGCCTTTGGCGCGGCGGTAGTTGTCGATCGCCGTCTGCGTGAAGAGCGAAGGCGAGTCGGCCGCGAGCGAGGGGTTGTCGTTGAGCATCGCCTCGTTGTAGAGCGTCGCGTAGTCGGCCGATCCGAGGTAGTCGGGGTAGCGGATGGGTTCGCTGACACCGACCGACGCCTTGAAGTCGACGGTCGGTTTCTCGCCCTTGCGGCCTCGCTTGGTCGTCACGACGATCACGCCGTTGGCGCCGCGGATACCGTAGGGTGCCGTCGCCGATGCGTCTTTGAGGATCGTGAAGGTCTCGATCTCGTCGGGAGCCAGGTAGCTCATGTCGCGCTCGATACCGTCGACGATCATGATCACGTCCGACTTGCCGTAGGTCGAGATACCGCGGATGTTGAGCTGTGCGGCGTCGTTGCCCGGCTCGCCTCCGGAGAACTGATTCACCAGCAGACCCGGCATACGTCCGGCCAGCGCGTTGTTGATGTTGGCCGTGGGGGACTGTTTGAGGTCTTTGGTCGTAATCGTGGCGATCGAACCGGTGATCGTCTCCTTTTTCTGGACATTGTAACCCACGACGACGACCTCTTCGAGCGCCTTGCTGTCTTCGAGCAGCGTGATGTCGATCTTCGTGCGGTTGTTCACGTTGATCTCCTGCGGTGCGTAACCGATGTAGGAGACCATCAGCGTCGCTTCGGCGTAGGGAACCGTGATCGTATAGCTGCCGTCGGAGTTCGATACGCTGCCCGAGGAGGTGCCTTTGACGACGATGGTCACGCCGATCAGCGGGCTTCCCGCGTCATCCTTGATGATACCCGAGACCTTCAGCTGCGAGGAACGCGCCTGGGTGTCCGGGGCGGCTGCCGTCCTGTCCGGAGAGGCCGTGGCGGCCCCTCCCAGACAAAACAGACACAATATCAGTGTTATAATATGATATTTATTCATAACCGTATTGTATTCTTATTGGGTTTTACTCTCTTGTCGTGATTCTGATTGTCGTTTCCGCCGAATTGGTTTTGGAAGCCTCGTCGCATACGGTCTTCTTATCTTCGACACCCTTTTCCCAGGTTTTCTGGAAGACATAGACCGCTCCGACGCTGGTCGCCTGGTAGAGCGTCGCATCGATGGTGCACTTGCAGGTGCAGTTCGTGATCGTGGTGACCTTGTCGTTTTCTATGGCGACGATGCCGGCCACGATCGGGCGCCATTTGTCGGTTTTGTGGTTGGCCACTGCCGTAATGTCGCCGTAGTTCTCGCAACCGTCGAAAACGGCATTGTCGTCTCCGGATACGGCGATACCCGCGATGTCGCGCTCGACGGCCGCCGTGAGGTTGCCGCGGTTGATGCAGTTTTTCAACGTGAAGGCTCCGGCGACCTTGCCGGCGATGCCGCCCATGTAGAAGAGGTCGTAGTCGGCCATCGTGGGGCTGGTCATGTTACCTGTGTTTACACAGTTTTCGATCAGGGCCGGCGACGCCACCTTTTCGGCAATGCCGATCAGACCGCCGACCGGTGCCGTCGAAGCCGCGATGTCGGCCTCGTTTCGGCAGTTGGTCATCCTGAGCGTATAACCCAGGCCGGCATCCGCTCCGACGCAGCCTACGATACCGCCCGTGCGGCGATATTTCGTGCCGTTGGAGTTGTTGAACATGATCTTGCCCTTGTTGACACAATTGTCGAACACGCCGTAGCCGGTGGCCAGGATGCCGCCCAGCGAGTGGAACTGGTGCCCCGGATCGGCGAAGGTGACGGTGAAGGTGCCTTCGTTGGTGCAGTTGCTGAACGTCCAGTTCGATTTCTCGGCATGGCCGAACAAACCTCCGTATTGGCCGGAGTCGACGGCGCCCGGGAAGTCGAAGCTGAAATTGCCTTTGTTCGTGCAGTTCACGAGCGACCCTTCCGTTTTGTCCGCGGTGCCGGCGACGATGCCGCCGATGAACTCCGTCCGGGCTGTCCCCGTGATGATGAATTCGCCCGTATTGTGGCAATCGGTGTAGACCGAACCGACGTTGGCCAGGCCGACCAGCCCGCCGAGATAACCTGCCGTGGCAACGGTTTTCGCCCCGGAGGACAGTGTGGCCTTGTTGGTGACTTTCGTCAGTGCCGCGCCGTTGTTATAGACGGCCAGCGTGCCGGCTACTACCGGGGTGGCTTTGCGATACGGACATGCTGCCCGCCAGCGAGAGGTTCTTTATTTCGGCCGTTGCGTCGAGCGTGTGGAACAGGCCGAGTTCCTTCGAGTCCTGATCCGCCAGCTTGACGGTGATCGTATTGTTCAGGCCGTCGAAAGTCCCTTTGAACGGATTGGCGGTCGAGCCTACGAAGCTGGTTTGGGTAAGGGCGCTCAGGTCGATGTCGCTGACAAGGACGATCCTGCCGCCGTTGGTGTAGGCTATCGAGCGGCGCCCCTTCCGGTCACCGCGTTGCCGAAGGCTATGAACTCTTCGGGGGTCGAGATGCCCGCTTCCAGCTCAGGCGGACGCTGAACGATGCCGTGAGCTCTTCCGCCGAAACGGCTGCGAACTCTATCGTGCCCGCACCGGTGCAGTCCGCGCCGTCGGCCGGAGCCGTGACTTTGAGCACCGAATTTTCGATGTCGAGTGCGATCTCCCAGCCTTTGAGCGCCGTGATGTCGCACGTGGCTACGTTGGTGACGGTACAGGGGATGTCGCGCTGCTCGCCGAAGGCGAATTTGTAATCGGCCTCGGCAAAGGAGATGATCGGCAACTTGGTCGAGAGTTCTGGGGGATCGACGCACCCTCGCCGGCCGTCCGCGGACGCTCAGCGGCGTAACCTTGACGCTCCCTTCCATGGCCGGGTCGGCCCTCCTGCGTGGGGCGTGTGACGTGTCAGCAGCCCACATCGACTATCGGCCGTGTAAGTCCATCCCTTGGGGACGCTTACGTCGAGCGACGCGGTGTTCTCGCTGGTGAATTC
>VOFK01002038.1_pt1 | contig 24895 bp, 52 predicted proteins | sample 5384121 | NCBI WGS metagenome assembly VOFK01 (sample SAMN12384730, study PRJNA508395) | human gut metagenome | isolation source: healthy gut J | host: Homo sapiens | reverse complement strand
TGTCTGGGGGGCTCGTGAGCAGGAAGGCGCTTTGCTCACGAAGGGAAGCTGCCGCAGGGGATGCTTGCATGGGGAAAGGACGTCCTTGAACCGGGAGCAGCAAAGGCTCTTTCAGGCGAGGGAGAGTTTAAAGCCGGAGACCACTGCCGATTCTGCAAGGCAAGATTTACGTGCCGTGCAAGGGCAGAGGAATATTTAAAACTTGCCCAGATGGAATTTGCCGAGCCGGCCCTTATGTCGGACGAGGAGATTGCAGAAAGTCCTTTCCAAGGCAGATGCATTAAAGAAATGGGCAGAAGAGGTTTACACCTATGCTCAGAATGAAGCAGTAGTTAACCATAAAGAAATGGCCGGGCTATAAGCTGGTCCTGGGAAGAAGCAAACCGTAAATATACGGATGAAGAGGATGTGGCAGAGGCAGCACAAAAAGCCGGATACACGGATATCTTCAAAAAGAGCCTGATCGGCATTACCGAGATGGAAAGGCTGATGGGCAAAAAGAAATTTAATGAGATCCCTAGGTTCACTGGTGTACAAGCCTGACGGCAAGGTCACACTGGTGCCGGATTCAGATAAAAAGAGAAGCAGTTAAAACAGCAACCGCAGAAGCGGATTTTAAGGAGGAATAATCTATGACAACAGCAAATTTAACCAAAGTGATCGTACCTTGCAGACTCAGCTATGCACACCTGTGGGAGCCGGATTCCATCAACGGAAGCGAACCAAAGTACTCCGTCTCCCCTGCATCATTGATAAGAATGATAAGGGAGACCATTGCCAAGATCAAGAAGGCTATCGAGGTAGCAAAGGATGAAGGAAAAGGCAAGTGGGGCGGCAAGATCCGGCAACCTGAAGACACCGCTCAGAGACGGTGACATCGACAGACCTGAAGACGAGGCGTACCAGAACGGAATGTTCCTGAATGCCAACAGTAAACAGGCACCTCAGATCGTGGACAGACAGGTACAGCCGATCCTTGACCAGAGCGAGGTATATTCCGGCTGCTACGGAAGGGTATCCATTACATTTACGCTTACAACAGCAACGGCAACAAGGGCATTGCTGCCGGACTTGAAATGTACAGAAGTTAAGGGACGGAGAGCCTCTCGGTTCCAGAGCCAATGCGAAGGATGAATTCGAGGCAGTGGATGCGGAGGACGATTTCCTCGCATAGAAACAAAGCAGCAGAGCAAGGAAGGGGCGGTGGCATACACCGCCCGGATACATAAAGGAGATGTACTTTCATGGAAGAACTGATGAAGGAGCTTAACAGCATAAAAAAAATATATCCCCAAGTATAACACATACCGCACCATCAAAGGACAGATGAAGTCCGGCAATGTGGAAGCAGCAAGAACGGGGATCAGCAGAATAAAGAAAAGAGCGGAGGGACAGAAACATGGACACACTTGCAATTGATATTGAAACATACTCAGATGTGTCACTACCGGACTGCGGGGTACACAGGTATGCAGCATCGGAGCAGTTCGAGATCCTTTTGTTTGCATACAGTCTGAATGACGAACCGACACGGATCTTTGACCTGGCATCCGGGGAGAAGATACCGGATAAGATCATGGAATATCTTACGGATGATTCTGTAATAAAGACCGCTTATAATGCAGCATTCGAGCGGAACTGTATCAACCGATTCTTCGGTCTTTCCTTTAAAACCGGAAGGATGGAGATGCACGCTTGTACAGGCATCCATGCTGTCGCTCCCGCTGTCACTGGAAGGCGTGGGGGAAGCCTGAACCTTGATAAGAAAAAAGATGTCCGAGGGAAAAGACCTCATCCGCTCTTTTCTGTATGCCGTGCAAGCCTACCAAGGCAAATGGTGGAAGGACAAGGAATCTTCCGTCCGATGCACCGGAGAAATGGGAACTGTTCAAGACATACTGCATCCGTGACGTGGATGTGGGAAAAACAGATCAGGGAATAAACTAACGAAGTTCCCGATACCAGACAGGGAACAGGAGCTTTACTGCATGGACCAGAGGATCAATGACAGGGGCATCATGGTGGATCAGGAACTTATCGGACACGCTGTGGCATGCGACCTTCTGTATAAGGAGACGGTAACGAAGAAGGCATATGAGATATCAGGACTGGAAAATCCAAACAGCGTATCGCAGCTTAAGGACTGGCTGAATGAAAAGGGCATCGAGGTGGATTCCCTTGCCAAGGCTGCCGTGGAAGAACTGGTGGAGAACACACAGGGAGATGTGGCAGAAATGTTGAAGTTGAGACTTGCCATGTCAAAGACATCCGTAAAGAAGTACGAAGCAATGGAACGTTCGGTATGTCCTGACGGAAGGGTGCATGGATTATTACAGTTTTACGGGGTCGCCAACCGCACGGGGCAGATGGGCCGGCAGACTTGTGCAGATCCACAACCTTCCGCAGAACCATATGGAAGACCTGGAACTGGCACGCTCCCTTGTAAAGGAAGGCAGATATGACCTGGTGGAGCTTTTTGTATGATTCCACACCGGATGTGCTTTCGGAGCTGATCCGTACTGCATTCGTGGCAAGACCCGGATGCAGATTCATCGTCAGCGATTTTTTCAGCGATCGAGGCAAGGGTCATGGGCTACCGCCGGAGGGGATGGGTCATGGAGGAGTTCCGTGGCACCGGAAAGATCTATGAGCAGACGGCATCCAAGATGTTCCATATCCCAATCGGAGAGATCACAAAGGGAAGCCCGTACCGTGCAAGGGGAAAGGTGGCATCACTTGCCTGTCGTCAGTATGGCGGTGCGGAAGGTGCGCTTATCAGCATGGGGGCATTAAATTTTGTGGAAGAAGAGGAACTGAAAGGGCTGGTACAGTCATGGAGGGCAGCAAATCCGCACATCGTGAATTACTGGTATGAGATTGACGGCGCGGTAAAGGCAGCCGTGAAAGAGGAAGATGACAAAGGTCGGAATGGTTACGGTATATTACCAGTCCGGGATGTTAAAGATCGCACTGCCGTCCGGAAGGGTGCTGTCCTATGTAAGACCAAGGATGACCGTGAACCGCTTCGGCTCGGAAAGTGTTAGCTATGAAGGAATCGGCACGAACCGCAAGTGGACGAGGATCGAATCTTATGGCGCAAAATTCTGCGAGAACATCGTCCAGGCAACCGCAAGGGATGTACTGGCAGAGGCAATGCTCCGTCTGGAAAAGAAGGGATTTGATATCGTGTGCCACATCCATGATGAAGTGGTGCTTGAAGTGCCGGAGGGAACATCCTCGGTGGAAGAAGTCAATGAGATTATGGCGGTATGCCCCTGACTGATGTGTGGGGCTTCCGCTTAAGGCTGCCGGATTTGAAAGTCCGTTTTACAAGAAAGATTAGGAGGAAATTATGGGAGGATGCAACAGGGAAGGGTATCGGATCCGACCACCGCAGGTATTGCAATCGGACGGGTTATGAAACAGGAAAAAGCGTAAAAAAAGAAGGAGGTAAAGAAGGATGTTCGTATCGATCGGAAACTCAAGAATGGACAAAAAGTTTAACTGCACGGATATGACATATGAAGATTTTGTCAGCCGTCTGTCCAAGACAAAAATATACTGCGGAAACAATGGAGCAGTACAGGAAGATGCCGAAAGGGCAGCAGGACAATATCAAGGATGTCGGAGGATTCGTCCTTGGAAAGCTGAAGGGCGGACGCAGGAAGAAGGACTGTGTAATCTCAGATCCGCCATCACGCTTGATATGGATTACGGAACACAGGGCATCATTGATGAACTGGAAATGTTCTTTGACATGAAGATGGTAGTGTATTCCACACATAAACATACACCGGAGAAGCCGAGACTGCGTATCATCATATTCCTGACAAGGGATGTGACACCTGATGATGTACGGGGCAGTCAGCCGTATGCTTGCATCGGATATCGGCATCGAACTTTTTGATGATTCCACCTATGAACCATCAAGACTCATGTACTGGCCGAGACTTCCAGTGACGGTGAGTATGTGTTTTCAGGAAATCGAAGGGAATGAAGTTGATCCCGATGAAGTGCTGTCCCGTTATAAGGACTGGCATGATGTATCAGCGTGGCCGGTCAGCAACCGTCAGGCATCTGTTGTGCAGAGGGATATCAAAAAAACAGGCCGACCCGCTTTCAAGGACGGACTGATCGGGGCCTTCAACCGCACATACACAGTGACACAGGCAATCGACAAATTTATCCCGGATGTGTACAGGCATTCAAGGGCGATTCCCGGAAGATACGATTATATCCCGGCGGACTCTGCTGCCGGCGTCGTCGTCTATGATGACCTGTTCGTACACAGCCACCATGCCACAGACCCATGCTGCGGAAAGCTGATGAATGCGTTTGATGTGGTAAGGCTTCATAAATTCGGTGACAAGGATGCAAGGGGCAGCCGAAGGGACAGAGCCGGGGAAAACTCCCATCTTTCAAAAGCAATGCAGGATTTTTGCTTCTGCAGATGAAGAAGTGAAGAACACACTTTCCAAGGAAAGACAGGAGCTGGCGGTACAGGAATTTTCCACAGAGTCGGATGAGGACTGGCAGAACAAGCTGGCACTTGACCGCAGGGGAAATATCAAGGATACACTGCAGAACATTGCACTGATCATCCGCAACGATGAGAATTTCAAGAACATCGTATACAACGAGTTCAAGGATACCATTGATGTCATCGGTCCGCTTCCGTGGAAACAGGTAAAACCCGGATGGAATGACTCTGACCTTGCAAATGCAAAAGTGTATTTCGAGAGGGTGTACGGGATCTGGTCGCCGACCAAGTTTAAGGATGCACTGCTTGCCGTAGTGTCATCCGACAGGCTCTACCATCCAATCAAGGATTATTTCGCAACGCTTCACTGGGACGGACAGGAGCGTATCGACACACTGCTCATCGACTACTTCGGTGCGAAAAGATTCACCGTACACAAGGGCTGTCATCCGCAAGACACTGGTGGCTGCGGTAGCGCGTATCTATAAGCCGGGAGTAAAGTTCGACTCCATCCTCGTGCTGAATGGACCGCAGGGAATGGGAAAATCCACCTTCTTTGCCATACTTGGAAAGCAGTGGTTCTCGGACTCCTTATCCATTTCAGATATGAGGGATAAGACTGCTGCCGAGAAGCTGCTCGGAAACTGGATTCTTGAGATCAGTGAGATGAACGGTATCCGCAAGACGGAAGTCGAGGTAGTAAAGTCCTTTGTCACCCGTCAGGATGATAAGGTCCGTCAGGCATACGGAGTCAATGTAGAGTCGCATCCAAGAAAGTGCATCATTGTGGGAAGCACCAACTCCGAGGGGCGGATTCTTACGTGACGTGACAGGAAACAGAAGATTCTGGCCGGTGCATGTGCCGGGGACAGGAAAACACCACCCGTGGGAGCTTGACTGTGTCGACCAGATCTGGGGCAGAGGCAATCCATCTGTATAACGAAGGTGAGGAGCTGTTCTTAAAAGGTGCGGAGGCAGAGGAAGCATACAAGATGCAGCAGGAGGCAATGGAGTCGGATGACCGTGAGGGAATCGTGCAGGACTATCTTGACAGACTGCTGCCGGACAACTGGGCATCAATGGATATCTATCAGAGAAGGGCATTCCTTGGTGGAGGAGAGTTCGAGACGGTCGGTGTCAAAGGAACGGTTATGCGTGAGCGTGTGTGCATCATGGAGATCTGGGTGGAGTGCTTCGGCAAGGAGCGCCAGAATTTAAAGAAGGCAGATTCCTATGAGATCGAAGGCATCTTAAACAAGATCGGGGGATGGAAGAAGTATGATGCCAATACCACGGGCAAGACCAAAGTCCCCCTTTACGGAGTGCAGAAGACTTTTGTGCGGATGGATGAGAAACCAGAGGAAACCCATTAGGCGGTTTCCGTGGTTTCCCAGATGCAGATGGGCAACAGTAGTCGGAAACCGTGCTGACACCTTGGAAAATAAGGGGTTGCGGTTCTTAGTTTCCCAGTTTCCCATTAAATCCAGTTGAGAATTAAAAATAAAAGATAAAAAAGAGCAATTCATGTATATATGCGCGTATAGGAGTTAAAGGCATATGGCAACCGCAATCGGCAAAGGAGGTACCTGGTTTTGCTAGAAAGTACAGTAGAGAGACATTTGAGGGAAGAAGCAAAAAAGCGGAAAGGCATGGCACTGAAGTTCGTATCACCCGGTATGAATGGAGTGCCTGACCGCATCGTCCTGATGCCGGACGGAAAAATGGCATTCGTGGAACTGAAAGCACCGGGGAAGAAACCGAGACCGCTTCAACTGAAGAGAAAGAGGATGCTTGAGGGGTTAGGCTTTCCCGTTTATGTAGTTGATAATATTGAACAGATCGGAGGTATCCTAGATGAAATACAAAGCACATGATTATCAGCAGTATGCAACAGATTTTATAATCGAACATCCTGGTGAGCTGCCTGATCCTTGATATGGGACTTGGCAAAACGGTCATCACGCTTACGGCACTGTGGCTTCTGCTGTTTGACTATTTTGAAGTAAGACGGATCTTGGTGATAGCACCGAAGCGTGTGGCAGAGACCACATGGCCGGCAGAGATAAAAAAAAAGTGGGAGCATCTTTACGGCATGACATTTGCCGTGGCAATGGGAACTGCAGAGCAGAAAGAAAGGAAGCACTTCTGTCAGGAGCCGATGTGACGATTATTGGAAGGGACAATGTTTCTTGGATGACAAAAAATATATTTTTTGATTTTGACATGGTCATCATTGATGAGCTGTCGAGCTTCAAGTCCCCGAAGGCACAGAGGTTCAAAGACCTGAAAAAAGTAAGGCCGATGGCAAAACGTGTGGTCGGGCTTATTCGGGAACACCGGGAAACCTCATGGACTTATGGGCAGAGATTGGAATCCTTGATATGGGGCAGAGGCTTGGAAGATATATCAGCGGCTACCGTGACAGGTTCTTTCTGCCGGATAAGCGGAATCGAGAGATCATCTTTTCGTATAAACCGAGGGAAGGGGCAGAAGAAAAAATATATGAACTGATCTCCGATATCAGCATTTCCATGAAAGCAGTGGATTATCTTGATATGCCGGAATGCATAAGCAACCGGGTGTCCGTTTCCATGTCGGAATCCGAACAGGGGCTTTATGACAGGATGGCAGATGAAATGATCCTCGAATACGGGGGAAGGACAGGACATCGATGCGGTAAATGCAGCAGCCTTGAGCAACAAGCTCCAGCAGATGGCAAACGGTGCGGTCTATGATGAATCCGGCAATGTCCGTAATATCCATGACAGAAAACTGGATGCTCTGGAAGACCTGATCGAATCAGCAAACGGAAAACCGCTTCTGGTTGCATACTGGTTCAAGCATGACAGGGAGCGGATATTAAAACGGTTTCCGGCAAGGGATATCAATACAAAGAAGGAAATCGAGGACTGGAATGAAGGAAAAATCCCGGTGGCGCTGATCCATCCGGCATCGGCAGGACACGGACTGAATCTTCAGGAAGGCGGTTCGACCATCGCATGGTTTTCACTTACATGGTCCCTTGAACTGTATCAGCAGTTAAATGCCAGACTTTACAGACAGGGGCAGAAACACACGGTCATCATAGAGCATCTGGTGACAGAAGGCACGGTCGATGAAGATATCCTCCGGGCAATCGAAAAAAAGGATAATACACAGAATGCAATGATAGAAGCAGTAAAGGCAAGGATTGGAGGCATGACGGATGACGGCAGAAGTAATGATGAAGGAATATAAGAATATGAAAAAGGGAACTGACCGTGACTGAGTTCCAGCTCCGTCAGTTTCAGGGAGTGAGCGAACAGGACATGATCGATTCCATGCTTTACCCCATCAGGAAGGGGAAAGGGTGCAGACGAGCACTCTTTCCGATAAAACGGCAAACATAGCGGTCAAATATAAGGCTGCAATGGAAAGGGAAAAATGACGAGTGGTATGGTTTCCTTCACAGATATATGTTCCTGAAGGAAGAACTGGATTTTTTCGAGCATGCAGTGAACGGACTGGATGAAAGACATAGAAGCATTATCACGGATCTTCTGGATGAGGACATGACATGGGACATAATGATGGAAAGATACCATGTGAGCCATACGATGATAGCAAAGTACAGAAAAGCAGCATTGAAGGAACTTGATAAACAGTATGAACTGAGGGACAGACAGGTGGAAGCCTTTGTCCTCGGATAGGAGGTTTTTATGTGTAAGCGTGGAGATATTTATTATGTGGATTTTGGAGAAAAAGATGGAAGCAAGCAGGGCGGTGTCCGTCCGGCACTGGTGGTAAGCAATAATAAGGCGAATAAGCATTCCCCGGTGGAATTACGGTCGTTCCGCTGTCAGCCAGGGTGTGGAAAAAGAAGTATCTTCCGACCCACGTGCAGATTCCCAAAGGCAGCGGTCTGAACAAGCCGAGCATGGCTCTGGCGGAACAGGTGGAGACCCTTGATAAAACAAGACTTGGAGAAAGAATCGGGGAAGTGTTGGATGACATGGTCATGGAGCAGATTACAGTAGCACTCAGATACAGATAGGTGCATATGCAGAGTACAATTAAGGCAGTCAGACGGCTGTCTTTTTTTGTTTGGGTTATGGTAAAAATCTTAATATGTTTGGGACTTGGGAAGGAAGTGATGTTCTATGTCATATGAAGAAGATTACAGAAAACCATATAGTGCAAAATGTGCTTGTGGAAAAGGATATTTGCAATTTTACAGAATATATTTATCTAATGACTGGGGACAGGAAAAAGAAAATGATACAGAAGTTGAGATTTTCTGCGACAGTTGTAAGGAGAAATATCATTACGAAAGAAATTATGGCAATGATTATCTAGTTCGAATGGGTTAGCGTTTCCAAAGCAAAGACCCGAATTGGACAGAAAAAATATTCGTATAAAAGATAAATAAAGAAAACTTGTAAAAAAATATGGCAGAGAAAAAATAGCTGCTATGGTGGCGGATATGACCGCACCAAAAACATAGATTTGTAAAGAATTTAGAAAATCGAAGATGCTATTAGTTTTGCAAATTCGTGGGCACAGTGGTACAGAAAGAAGTCACTGGCACCGATGGTGTCATATCTACAAAAAAATACTAGATGAATATGATGATATAGAAAAGAGTATTGCAGCTAAACAACCATATAATAAAAATATGAACAGGAATGCAATATCTTTTCAAAACAGATAATGGAAACAGTAGAAAAGAGTTGTCAGCTATCATTCCGATATGATAAGGAGCGAGACGAAGCTGGACGAGAGCAAAGGAGAAAAAGAGCAGGAACAATACGAAGAAAAGCACAGATATGATGATTTTGAGGCTGTAGTTCATTATGATTCTTCGTATAAAAGAGATTTTTTCAAATCAGTATTGGGACAGCTATTTTATAAAAAGAGTGTATAGATCCACAGCATTTATCATTAGATAAATCAGGATATGGAAAACCTATAATAACCATTGCGAAGAAAATATGCATGTATTTGTCAGATTTGTGGAAAAGAGGAGGATATACTTTCATCTAGCATGAAAGTCCTTTATGATGAGGACAGAGGCTATTATTTGGCTAAATGCTGCAGTTGTCATGAGATATCATCTTTTGAAGCAAAAAACAATGGATCTGTTGGATCAGTTAGGAATTACCTATATCAGGGAGAAATCTTTTGACGGCTTAGTAGGTGATTCGGGCAGAGGGCTTCGTTTTGATTTTGTGTTGTCTAAATCTTCTGATAAAGATGGAAAACCAATCTTTTGACCTGGCTATAGAATTGCAGGGTCCGCATCACTATAAAAAGGTTATTATGATGAATTTGGGACTTATGTGGCAGAAGATAACAGCTATGCATCGGATAGATTTGATCGGCAGATAAAAGTATGATGATAGAAAAAGACAATATTGTGAGCAGAACGGTATCAGTTTAGAGTGCATCAAGTATACGGCATCAAATGATCAGGAACGTTTAGAAAAAGCAATTAAAAAAATTCTTAAGGATCATGGTTATAAATACTTTGTGGAAAGCGAGAAACATGATGATTGGATGGTGTACTAGAGGTGCACTAAAGGTGTACTAAGGGTGTACTGACTTTTTAATTTACATCTGCTATGATTAAGATGGCAAAAAGAAAGGGAGCGGAAACGCTCCTTTTTATAAAGTTGCCATAAGGCGGTGTCTTTCCAATCCTTTCACACCGCCCGTGTACATAGAAGGGAGGAATGGCGGATGCCGATGAAACCAAAGAAGCCGTGCAGACATCCCGGATGTCCGAAGCTGACAGACGGACTGTACTGCGAGGAGCATGAAGCACTGCACCGTGGTGACAGGGCGAACAGCAGCAAGCGTGGTTATAACAGGCAGTGGCAGAAGGCAAGGGCAAGATACCTGAAGGCACATCCTTTGTGTGTTCAGTGTTTAAAAAGGAAATACCATGCAGTGACAGCAACCGTGGTCGATCATATCAGACCGCATCGTGGTGATCCCGTCCCTGTTCTGGGACGAGAAGAACTGGCAGAGCCTGTGCAAGCCCTGTCATGATAAAAAAGACATGGAACGAGGATAACAATCCTGAGTATCGGTTCTGACGGCAGACCATGGGGGTATCTGAATCTCTACAGTCTGAACCGCTGAAGACCGATGAGCCCCCTTTGCGTGAATTTTCGCAGAATTAAACAGGGGGGATATAAAAAGGGTATGGTAATTTTCGCAGAATGTACTTAAAAACACGGCAAAAGGGGTATTTCCTTTGCCGGAAAATCAGGAAAAAGCATTATTTAAGACTGGAAAACAGTGTAAAAACATTGTTTTTCCGGTCTTTTTTGTGTGCCGGAAGGAGAGTGGAAAGGATGACGGACGCACAGGCAAAGCAGATCAATGAGATGCGGATGAAGGGGATGGGATATAAAGCCATAGGAATGGCAATCGGACTGTCCCGTGACATCGTAAGGAATTACTGCAAGAGACATAACCTTGCCGGATACGCCACGGTGGTTTCAAAAAATATGAAACTCATGGTGGACGGTAAAGAGGTGTGCCACTTCTGCGGTAATCCGATCACGCAGCCGAAGACAGGCAGACCAAGAAGGTTCTGCTGTGAAAAAATGCAGAAGGGAATGGTGGAAGGCACACCCGGAAGCAGTGAAGAAAGCGAGAAGGCTTCCTACACGCTTGTATGTGAGCAGTGCAGGGAAGCCTTTCATTTCCTATGGAAACAAGAACAGAAAATACTGCGGCCGTGAATGTTATTTCCGGCACAGATTTTTAGCAGAGGAGGATATGGAAGATGCAGTTTCAGAGTTATAAAATAGCAGACCTTATCCCGGCTTCCTATAATCCGAGGAAGAAGTTAAAACCGGGTGATAAGGAATATGAAAAAATCAAGAACTCCATTAAAGAGTTTGGTTATGTCGAGCCGATCATTATCAACTCAGACATGACCATTATCGGAGGACACCAGAGAGCCACGGTCCTTGCAGACCTCGGGTACACGGAAGTGGAGTGTATCGTGGTCGATATTGACAAGACCAAGGAAAAGGCACTCAATGTTGCCCTTAATAAAATTACGGGCGAATGGAACAAGGAACTCCTGGCTGACCTTATCAAAGACCTTGAGGATTCGGATTTCGATGTCGGCATTACGGGTTTTGAACCGCCGGAGATCGAACAGCTTTTTAATTCCGTGCATGATAAGAAGATCACGGAGGATGATTTTGATGTGGAAGCGGAGCTTGCAAAACCGACCGTGGCAAAGACAGGAGATGTATGGCTGCTTGGGAAGCACCGTGTCATCTGCGGTGATTCCATTCTGCCGGAGACTTACGATAAGCTGATGGATGGACAGAAGGCAAATCTTGTCCTGACGGATCCGCCATACAATGTAAATGTTGAGGAGACAGTACGGTAAGATCAAAAACGACAACAATGCCGGATGAGGATTTCTATAAGTTCCTGTTTGCTGCATTTGTAAATATGGAGCAGTCAATGGAACAGGATGCTTCCATTTATGTATTCCATGCCGATACCGAGGGTTTGAATTTCCGTAAGGCATTCAAGGATGCCGGGTTCTACCTGTCCGGGTGCTGCATCTGGAAGAAGAACGCACTGGTTCTTGGAAGAAGCCCGTACCAGTGGCAGCACGAGCCGTGTCTTTACGGATGGAAGAAAGGCGGAAAGCACCAGTGGTATTCCGACCGGAAGCAGACGACCATCTGGGAGTATGACCGGCCGAAGTCCAACAAGGACCATCCGACCATGAAGCCTGTGGCACTTATGGCATACCCGATCCAGACCTCCTGCATGAGCAACTGCATCGTGCTTGATCCGTTCCTTGGTTCCGGCTCTACGCTGATTGCCTGTGAGCAGACACACCGTATCTGCTATGGAATCGAACTGGATGAGAAATTCGTGGATGTGATTTTAAAGCCGCTATATTGAACAGTGCGGTTCGGATGCGGATGTATTTGTCATCCGTGACGATATGAAAATTTCATATCAGCAATTATGCAAGGGAGGGCAGTATAATGAAACAGATGACCTTCCTTGATTTATGTTCCGGCATCGGCGGCTTCAGGCTCGGTCTTGAAACTGCCGCCATAAATGCATCGGGTACTGTGAATATGATAAATTTGCAAGAGCCTCATATGAGGCAATGTATGATACGGAAGGAGAGTGGAAAGCTCATGATGTCACAAAACTTAAACCCGAAGATGTCCCCTATGCAGACATCTGGTGCTTTGGATTCCCATGTCAGGACATCTCCGTTGCCGGAAAACAGCGGGGACTGGTCGGAAAAAAGAAGTGGAATATATTACAACATTATTGACCTCCTCAAAGGCAAAGAGGAAAGTGCTAAACCCGCATACCTACTTGTTGAGAACGTTAAGAACCTGTTATCGATTAATGCAGGATTCGACTTTGCCTCAAGTTCTGTCTGAAATGGACGAAGCAGGGTATGACTGTCGGTGGCAGGTGCTTAACTCCAAAAACTTCGGAGTCCCACAGAACCGTGAGCGTGTGTTCATTATCGCAAATCTTAGAAGCAGAGGTAGACGAGAAATATTACCTCTCACAGGAGAAAACGCAGCAGCTCTTAACCAGCTTATAGGCGGTATGCAAGGCTACCGTGTTTATGGGACGGACGGTATTTCCGCAACCCTTGTGGGAAATGCGGGGCGGTGTCGGGGCCAAGACGGGGGGCTTTACTTCATCGACCAGAGCAACCATGATCCGAAAATTACGGATACGGCAAGATGCCTGACAGCGAGGTACACAGCCGGGATGACCAACCATACAGCCATGAACTCAGCCGTGCTGGAAGTCCACCCGGTACTTACACCGGAACGGATGGAGAAACGGCAGAACGGAAGAAGGATGAAAGAGGACGGAGAGCCGATGTTCACCCCTGACCTCCCAGGACAGGCAAGTGACGGTGTGTATGTCTGTGAAAAGGTGGATTCCGTCAAAGTGAAAAAATGCTACAAAAGGCAGGATATGAAGTGGCACGGGGAAGGGGACGGTATCAACCTTGCCTACCCGGACAGTGAGACAAGAAGGGGAAGGGTCGGAAAAGGATGCTCCCAGACACTGGACTGTTCCGGGCAGATGGGAACGCTCATGAGGGGCGGTCGCATCAGACGGCTGACTCCGAGGGAGTGCTTCCGCTTACAGGGATTTTCTGATGAGCTTTTTTGACCGTGCTTCTGCCGTCAACTCCGATGCACAGCTTTATAAACAGGCCGGAAATGCAGTCACCGCAACGGTCGCTTATGCGGTTGCGATGTCGCTTCCGGAATCCAGGAGCTGACATTACATTTTCTTTTGAAAGTACCATTATCTGCTTGACTATACGGGCATTCAGAGTGATATATGGTACTACCAAAAGGAAAGGAGACCAGCAGAATGGAAATTATTACAAACGCTGAGAACAGGGAAAAGAATTAGTAAAAAGCCTTATCCGGACATTTCGGACAGAGGTCAGAATACCTTGGACCGCCATCCTTTGCATACCGCATCGGAAGCATCACGGTGGACAGGGACGCAAAGGTCATACTTGAAGATGACAGCATGGAAGACGAGGTGAGAAGGGTGCTTTTCCAGAATGACGTGGCAGAAGAGACACAGGAAACACAGACGGAAGAACCGGAAGCGGAGATCAAAATACCGATCGGCAGCATGACACCGCAGGGCATCATCAACCTGATAAATATGATGCATTCCAAACAGTACCTTATCAACAGGGCAGTCGGCAGGGAGTGCATTTCCATAGCAGACAGCCTTATAAATGCCCTGACCGAAAGAACCTTCGAAGATACGGAGACGGCAGCCGGGTTCATTACGGAACAGGGCGGATGCAGCGGTGTTACCTTTGCAGACGGGAATATTGAGTTCACGGGATTTCCGCATACCGATGACATGATGGAATACTGCAAGACTTGCATCGGCAATGGTAAAAGAAAGCATCGGAACAGAAACGTGTGAATCCGAAGCAGACCATTGAAGAGAATGAAAAATATTACATGAGGGCATGGCTGGTATCCATCGGATTTGGCGGGAGCGAAGGAAAGGAAACAAGGACCTTCTTCCTTAAGGGGCTGAAAGGCCATACGGCATTCGAACCCCGGAAGATGCGGAAAAAGTGGAAAGCCAACCGCAGGGCGGAAAGGGGGTCAACGGTATGTTCGGAGTAAGCAGACAGACACTTGAGAGACTGAGGAAAGAATATCCTTCGGGAACCAGGGTGGAGCTTATCCGCCTTGATGATCCCTACCGAAAGATCCCGTCAGGGACCATCGGAACGGTGGAGTTTGTGGATGATGCAGGACAGCTCCACACGGTATGGGACGGACACGGCTCCCTTGCGATGATCTACGGAGTAGATGAATGGCGTAAAATACAGTCATAATATACACAGTTTTTCCGGCCGATGTTTGTGCAGTTTATGGCTCATATATAACTGGATATATGTGTGTTTTAGTAGCGAATATGTACCTACCGAAAGGGAAGAAAACAAACGGAGGTACAAGCCATGAACGAAAGGATTACAAAGCAGATCGAGGAAATGAAGAAACAGACCATCGGGGTCGAGGTTGAGATGAACAACATCCGAAGGGATAAAGCTGCAGAACTTGCAGCAGCATTTTTCGGAACAGGAAGATTTGAAAACACGGCTTCCAGAAACGGATATTATACATGGTCCGCATGGGATGCAAGCGGAAGGGAATGGAAATTCCAGAAGGACGTCAGCATTGCGGGACCGGATGATAAAAAATGTGAGCTGGTCACACCGATTCTTCACTACGAAGACATCGAACTTCTACAGGAACTGATAAGAAAGCTCAGACATGCGGGAGCCAAGAGTGATGCAACAAGGGGATGCGGAGTCCACATCCACATCGGAGCAAAGGGACACACACCGCAGACTTTACGAAACCTTGCAAACATCATGGCGGGACACGAGAATCTTTTTAGCGGATGCCTTAAACCTCGACAGCTGGCGGATGAACCGCTACTGCAAAACGGTAGACCCAAGATTCCTTAAGGAACTCAATAAAAAGAAACCGAAAACGATGGCAGCCCTTGCAGACATCTGGTACACGGCAAATCGGGGCAAGCTACGGAAGAGGCCATCATTACAATGACAGCCGATACCATATGTTAAACTACCATGCAACATTCACAAAGGGAACGGTCGAGTTCAGGCTTTTCCAATTTGATGCCCCGGCTGACGGAAAGCTGAACGGACTGCATGCGGGACAGCTGAAGAGTTACATCCAGCTCTGCCTTTGCCTTAAGCCAGATGGCAAAGGAAGTAAGGACGGCAAGCCCGAAACCGCAGCAGACGGAAAAATCCGAAATACGCAATGAGGACATGGCTTTTGAGGCTCGGATTCATCGGGGATGAATTCAAGACCGCAAGGGACATACTTACAAAGAGACTCTGCAGGAGACACTGCTTTCAGAAGCGGAAGGGCTGCTTGAAGAGAACAGCCTCTTGCCACCTTGGAACACTGACCGCCATGAGCGGTCTTAAGGTGGTAGAAGGGTGTTCCCTTCAGAAAGGATGGAAACAATATGAAAAGATATTACATTGCTTATGGCAGCAACCTGAACATCAGACAGATGCGGATACGATGCCCTCACGCAAGGGTGATCGGTACTGCAGTTATAAACGATTATGAGCTTCTATTTAAAGGAAGCCGTACGGGAGCCTATCTTACCATTGAACCAAAGGAAGGCGGTGAGGTTCCTGTGGCGGTATGGGAAGTCACGGAGTCGGATGAGACGGCACTTGACCGCTACGAAGGATATCCGGTGTTTTATTACAAAAAGAAATGGAACTTGATATCAGGGGCATCCGCACTTGGGGAAGATACGCAGAAGGAAGTGCTTTGTGTACATCATGCATGAAGAACGGAAGATAGGAGTACCTTCCCTTTCGTATGTCAGCACATGCCTTCAGGGGTACATCAGCTTTGGCTTTGACGAGCATTACCTTTCCGAGGCACAGATAAAAGCAGTGGAGGTAGCAGGACATGAAGAGTGAAACACTGCACATACGGATATGCCCCCCCCTTGCTGCGGGGCTTCCTACGGAAGGACACCCGCTCTTTCAAGGGCAGACGGCAGAACGCTTATCTGCCCAGACTGTGGGACACGTGAGGCGCTTGAGAGTATTGGTGTTGGGGCAGAGGAACAGAACAGATCCTTGAAGCCATCCACAGGTCGCAGCGGTAAAATCCACAATTTCTTCCACAGATCTTTGTGTACATTATAATGCTTAAATGACTGGATATATGTACGGTTCAGAGCGAATATGTACCTACCGAAAGGGAAAACAGAGAAAACGGAGGAAGATACGATGGAAACAAAGATCACAACAGCAGAAAAATTAGAATGGAGCTTTTACGGATGCATGAATTCAGCAGTCCTTGACTACGGTGACTATACGGTTGCAGTCTGGGAACACTGCTTTAAGGGTAGCATTGCAGAAGTTTATGAACTGGTTGAAACACCGGAAGAGACAGGTCTTGGAAGATGCGAATGCAGGATTTCAAGGATCGGAAGAAAAGAAGGGTTTGAGGATGCAGGACATGCAATGGCATGGGCACTTACAAAAAAGTAAAATAACAGAAAGGGCAGGGAATCCGTTCCCTGCCTGTGTACATTTACACAGTGTAGTGCCGTTATCTTTGTGTACATTATGGCACTGAAATGACTGGATATAATCAGCGTTTAGAGCGAATATGTACCTACCGAAAGGGAAAACAAAGAAAAAAGCGGAGGTACAAGACCATGAAGAAGATTGAGATTTTTGAAAAAGCCATGAACAAGGGAGGAAGCCTTAAGGATTACGGAATCAACAGCACATTGTTTGCAGCATACAGAGACTGCCAGGAAACAGGAAACGATAACATTGATTTCAACGGGAGTCATCTGGGATTACGACATTCCGGAAATTGTAAAGGCTTTAAAGGAAAACGGCATCTGCAAATTTACGATAAGCAGTACATTTTCAAGCCTGATCGAAACCCTCGCAGCATTTGAAAAGGAAGGCATCAGGATGGCAGGGCTTACCGAGGTGAATGCAACATACTCGGATTGGAAAACAGGAAAGAAAGCAAGAATTCCGGCAATAAGAATGACACTTTAAGAATAAACACACAAATCGGAAGGCCCTCTTCGGAGGTCTTTTTATTATGCCATTTAAGGGGAGGTGAGGACAGTGGCACAGAGAGGAAGAAAAAACCAAAGCCTACGGCAGTAAAGGTGCTGGAGGGCAATCCGGGCAAGAGAAGTCTAAACACTGGCGAACCAAAGCCTGATAAAAAGGCCGCCCCGCGCTGTCCGGCATGGCTTGAGGATGAGGCAAAGAAGGAATGGAAGCGGATGGCAAAACAGCTGGAGCACCTAGGAATCCTTACGGAGATCGATATGGCAGCATTCGCAGGATACTGTCAGGCATATGCCCGATGGAAGGAGGCAGAGGAGTTCATCACCCAGCACGGCACTATTGTCAAGACCCCGTCCGGGTACTGGCAGCAGGTGCCGCAGGTGTCCATCGCACAGACCTATCTGAAGATCATGAACAAGTTCGCAGAGCAGTTCGGCCTTACCCCTTCTGCGAGAAGCCGTATCTCTACGGACAGCGGGGAAGATAAACAGAACGATGAAATGGAGCTTCTGCTTGTGAAAGGCGGTGCAGGATAATGTTTGATGAAACAAAAAGCAGACCATGCGGTCAATTTTATAAACTGCCTGAAACACACCAAAGGAAGGTGGCGGGGAGTACCGTTTGAACTTCTCCCCTGGCAGGACGAGATCATCCGTACCCTTTATGGGACGGTAAAGGAAAACGGATACAGGCAGTACAATACCTGTTACTGTGAGATACCAAAGAAAAACGGAAAATCGGAGCTGGCGGCTGCAATTGCACTGTATATGACATGCGGTGACGGTGAATGGGGAGCAGAGGTTTACGGCTGTGCCTCCGACCGGCAGCAGGCTTCCATCGTATTTGATGTTGCGGTGGATATGGTGGACCAGTGTCCGGCACTGAAGAAAAGGATCAAGCCCGTCATGTCCGTAAAAAAGGCTCGTATATAAACCAACCAACAGCTTCTACCAGGTGCTGTCGGCAGAGGCATACACAAAGCATGGACTGAACGTCCATGCGGTCATCTTTGATGAGCTGCACGCACAGCCGAACAGGGAACTGTTCGATGTCATGACCAAGGGTTCCGGTGATGCCAGGACACAGCCGTTGTTCTTCCTGATCACGACAGCCGGGACAGACCGGAATTCCGTGTGTTTTGAACAGCACCAGAAGGCTCTGGACATCATAGAGGGAAGAAAGATAGACCCGACATTTTATCCTGTGATCTACGGGGCATCTGATGAGGATGACTGGTCGAGTGAGGAAGTATGGTATAAAGCCAATCCTTCCCTCGGATACACGATTGATATTGAGAAAAAGTGCAGAATGCCTATATCAGTGCGAAAGAAAATGCAGCAGAGGAGAACGTATTCCGGCAGCTCCGTCTGAACCAGTGGGTGAAACAGAGCACCAGGTGGATGCAGATGGATAAGTGGGATGCCTGTTCCTTTGCCGTGAAAGAGGAGGAACTTCTCGGAAGGGAATGCTATGGCGGACTCGACCTTTCAAGTTCCACGGATATCACGGCATTCGTGCTTGTGTTCCCCGCCAAGGAATGATACGGAGAAATATGTGATCCTTCCGTTTTTCTGGATACCGGAGGATAACATGAGACTGCGTGTCCGAAGGGATCATGTCCCCTATGATGTCTGGGCTGCCGAAGGGTGCTTAAAGACCACGGAAGGAAATGTCATTCATTATGGATTTATCGAGCAGTTTATAGATGAACTTGGCACGAAGTTCCATATCAAGGAGATCGCATTTGACCGATGGGGAGCAGTCCAGATGGTGCAGAACCTTGAAGGCATGGGATTTACCGTTGTCCCGTTCGGACAGGGATATAAGGATATGAGTCCACCGACAAAAAGAATTGATGAAACTGACATTGGAGGAGCGAATCGCACATGGCGGACATAAGGTGCTGCGTTGGATGATGGATAATGTGTTTGTCCGTCAGGACCCAGCGAAACATAAAAATGGATAAGGAAAAATCCACAGAGAAGATTGACGGGGCCGTTGCAACCGTTATGGCACTTGACCGTGCAATCAGAAATGAAGGCAGTGACGGAAGCGTGTATGATGACAGGGGTATTCTTGTATTCTGATGCAGCCGTGTATGATTCTGTAAAATCATAATCCGGCTGCATGTTTCTATGTTAAGATATAGAAAAGCACAGGGAGGCATTTCGTATGCAGGAAGAATTTTTTATGAACAGTATGGAAAAAGACCCCAAACTTAGCGGTGAGCATGGGGCGCAGACAAGGAAGTCCCTTTGCACTGAAAGCAGAGGAAATCCTCGGACTGGATCTGGAAACAGTGGTAGCGGATGATGACCTTATGTATGATTCGCTGATGAAACTGAAACCGCTTGAGAACCCAAAGAAAAATCCAATGCAGAATGCACTGAGAAAATATTATTACTACAGGAATGGGAAAAGAATTCCCACGACTAAACAATTATCAGAGATGACCAGAAACAGCACTTCTTCGGAGGTGCTTTTTTTGTACCCATTTTTTAGGAGGTGTCACATGGGAATTAAGAGTTTATTCGGATTCGGACAGGCAAGGGATAAGCCTGTGGATAAGGCAGCAGATGCAGGATATTCGTTTTTGTTTGGAAGGACAACGAGCGGAAAGCCTGTCAATGAAAGAACTGCAATGCAGACCACGGCAGTATATGCCTGTGTCAGAATCCTTGCGGAGGCAGTCGCATCCTTACCTCTTCATGTATATGAATATCAAGATGACGGAGGCAAGAAGCTGGTGCACATGACCATCCGCTATATTATCTGCTCCATGATGAGCCGAACCCGGAGATGACTTCATTTGTGTTTAGGGAAACACTGATGAGTCATCTTTTAATATGGGGAAATGCTTATGCCCAGATCATAAGGGACGGGGCGGGAAGGGTGCTTGGATTGTATCCGCTCCTTCCGGACAAGATGGAGGTGCAGAGGGATGACAAAGGAAACATCTATTATGTGTATTCCAGAAACAGTGATGAGAACCCTACGTTCAAGGAATATGGAAATATCAAACTGAAAGCCGAGGATGTGCTCCATATCCCAGGACTTGGGTTTGACGGACTGATCGGATATTCCCCGATTGCGATGGCAAAGAACGCTGTCGGCATGACGCTTGCCTGTGAGGAATACGGGGCGAGTTTCTTTGCAAACGGGGCAAATCCGGGCGGAGTCTTGGAACATCCTGGAGTCCTGAAAGATCCGTCAAAGGTGAGGGAGTCCTGGAACTCCGTGTATCGTGGCGTGAGAGTAACGCACACAAGATAGCAGTGCTTGAGGAAGGCATGAAGTATCAGCAGATTGGGATACCACCGGAAGAGGCACAGTTCCTTGAAACAAAAAGGAAATTCCAGATCAATGAGATCGCAAAGGCTTTACAGGATACCGCCCCACATGGTAGGTGACCTTGATAAGTCGAGCTTTTCCAATATGGAGCAGCAGTCCTTGGAGTTCGTAAAATACACACTTGATCCGTGGGTGATCAGATGGGAGCAGTCCTTACAGAGATCGCTCCTTCTGCCAGGTGAAAAAGGAAAAGTATTTTATTAAGCTGAATGTGGACGGACTTCTCCGTGGGGATTATCAGTCGAGGATGAACGGCTATGCAGTCGGAAGACAGAACGGCTGGTTTTCTGCCAATGACATCCGTGAAATGGAGAACATGAACCCTATCCCGTGATGAGGAAGGCGGCAACCTGTACCTTGTGAACGGTGCAATGACCAAACTTGCGGATGCAGGGGCATTTGCAGTGGAGCGGACAACGGACGGCAGAAGGAAGAAGAAAAACTCCCGGCACAGGGAAAACAGCAGAAAGAGAGTAAACGATGAAGCGGAAGTTTTGGAACTGGATAAAGAATGAAGATGAGAGCGTGCCTGATATGGAAAGGACGCTCTTTTTAAATGGCATGATCTCGGATGAAACATGGTACGGGGATGAAGTTACCCCGCAGCTTTTCAAGGATGAGCTGAATGCCGGAAGCGGAAATATCACGGTATGGATCAATTCTCTGGGCGGTGATGTGTTCGCAGCAGCACAGATCTACAACATGCTCCGTGACTACAAGGGAAGCGTGACCGTCAAGATCGACGGCATTGCTGCTTCGGCAGCATCCGTTATTGCGATGGCGGGAAATACGGTATGTGTATCCCCTGTGGCAATGATGATGATCCACAATCCTGCGACTATGGCAATGGGTGAGGCAAAGGATATGCAGAAGGCAATCGCAATGCTGAATGAAGTCAAGGAGTCCATCTTAAATGCTTATGAGTCCAAGACCGGGCTTACCCGTGCAAGGCTCTCCCACATGATGGATGACGAGACTTGGTTTAATGCCAAGAAAGCCGTGGAGCTTGGATTTGCAGATAAGATCCTTTTTGATTCCGATGAGGATGAGAAAAAGAAAGAGCCGGAAGAGCCGGAGAAAAAAAGCCGGACGAAGGCAGTGAAGGAGAGGAAGAGGAGAAAAAGATGACGGGGAAAAGGGAGAAGAAAAAGAAGCTCCCCGTTCCAGCAGGATTCCATGATGTTTTCCACAAAGGCGATGAATGAATCGTTCCTTTCAAGGTATCCCATACGGATGCCATGATACCAGTTAACCAGTTGGAAAAAAGACTGAGTCTTTTAACACATTAAGGAGGATTTTAAGATGAGTAAGATTTTAGAGTTAAGAGAAAAAAAGAGCAAAGGCATGGGCAGCAGCAAAGGCATTCCTCGATGCCAAGAGAACACAGGAAGGTTTTGTGTCCGCGCTGAGGATGCAGCCACCTATGACAAGATGGAAAAAATGATGTCGTAAATCTTGGAAAAGAGATCGAGACTGGAAAGACAGGCTGCCATTGATGCAGAGCTTGCAAAGGCAACAAAAGCACACCGATCACCAACAAGCCGGATGCAAAGACTGGCGGTGACACAAAGACCGGAAGAGCAACCGATGAGTACAGAAAAAGCGTTCTGGAACGGCATGAGAAACAAGGTGCTGTCCTATGAAGTACAGAATGCCCTTACCATCGGCACGGATTCCGAGGGCGGTTATCTTGTACCGGACGAGTACGAGAAGAAACTGGTGGAAGCATTGGAAGAGGAAGTATTCTTCCGTAACCTTGCAACCGTCATCAAGACTTCAAGCGGTGACCGTAAGATCCCAATCGTTACATCCAAGGGTGAGGCAGCATGGATCGATGAGGGCGGTCAGTTCCCGGAATCTGATGACAGCTTCGGACAGACAACCATCAGTGCCTTTAAGCTGGCAACCATGATCAAGGTGTCCGATGAACTCTTAAATGACAGTGTGTTCAATATCGAGCAGTACATCTCAAGGGGAGTTCGGAAGAAGAATCGGCACGAAGGAAGAGGAGGCGTTCTTTATCGGTGACGGCAAGGGGCAAGCCTACCGGAATCTTCAATGCCACAGGCGGTGCTGAGACAGGCGTGACATCCACCGGAACGTCCATTACGTTTGATGATGTCATGGATCTTTACTATTCCCTCCGTGCCCCTTACCGTAACAAGGCGGTATGGCTTTTTAAATGATTCGACCGTAAAGGCAATCAGAAAGCTGAAGGACGGAAACGGAAATTATATCTGGCAGCCGTCCGTAAGGGAAGGAGAAACCTGATAAGATCTTAAACCGTCCTTACCGCACATCCATCTATGTGCCGGAGCTTGCAGCCGGAAACCGTGTTATGGCATTCGGTGATTACAGTTACTACTGGATCGCAGACCGCCAGGGCAGAAGTTTCAAGAGACTGAATGAGCTTTTATGCTACAACAGGACAGGTCGGATTCCTTTGCGTCCGAGCGTGTGGACGGCAAGCTGATCCTTTCCGAGGCAGTCAAGACACTTGATATCAAGGCTGCCGGAAAGTAGGGGTGGCAGGATGTTCGTAACGCTTGAGGAAGCTAAAAGGGGTATCTCAGGGTCGATTCGTCAGACGAGGATGAACTCATTCTCCGTCTGATGGAAACATCCGACCGCCTGATCTTAGATGTGACAAGACAACCCCGGAAGAACTCAAAGAGTATGAATCTGTTGTCCGTACTGCAGAACTGTATGTTATTGCCTACCTGTATGAGCATCGGGAAGAAGCAGATCATAAGACAATGACGGAAACACTGAAGTATCTGTTTTTTGGAATCAGGAGGGAGATATTCTGATGATAGAACTCATGCGTGAACGGATCATGATACAGAAAAGCAGCACGAAGAAGGATGGGACAGGAAACCATACCCCTTTGTATGGAGTGACCATTATAAATGTTATTCCTATGTGAATAATCTTTCCGGTAAGGAGTACTGGGAAGCAAAACAGGTCAATGCGGAAACGGAACTTGATTTTGTCATCCGTTACTGCAGTGAGATATCAGCTCTTGATACGGAGCATTTCCGCATTCTGTTCCGTGGGAATATTTATAATATTACATTTGTTGACAACGTGCAGTATAAGAATAAGACAGTGAAGATCAGGGCTGCCCTGGCAAAGAGGTGAGGAGATGGCAGAGAGAAGAACGACCGTTGACGGTCTGGCGGATGTGATCATGGATGGCTTGAAGGAATATGCAGACCTTGCCACGGATACCGTCAAGGATGCGGTAAAGGATGTATCCAAGAACGTGAAAAAGGATATACAGGCAAATGCCCCAAAACGGACGGGGAAGGTATAAGAAGAGCTGGGCGGTCAAAAAGACAGCGGAGAGCAGCAACTCCCTTACCATGACGGTCCATTCTAAGGACAGATACCAGATTGCCCATCTCCCTGGAACACGGCCATGCAAAAGGCGGCGGGGGCAGGGTAGCCGGAAGGGAGCATATTGCCCCGGCTGAAGAAAAGGGAAAAAGGGAGCTGGTGCAGAAGATAGAGAGGGGTTGCGTTCGTGACGCATGAAGAAGTCATGGCAGTGATGGAAGAAATCGGACTTCCATATGCCTATCATCATTTTGCGGAAGGGGAATCCCCTGATCCGCCTTTTTGCAGTATTCCTGTATCCAGGAAGCAACAATTTCTGCAGACGGGAAAGTCTATTTTAAGACAGACCGTCTGAACATAGAGATCTACACGGATATAAAAAATATAGAACTGGAACAGCAGACAGAAGCCGTGCTTGACGGGCATGGCATTTTTTATGAAAAAAGCGAAGTATGGATCGAATCTGAAAATCTGTATGAGGTGCTTTATCAGATGGAGGTATAGAAGATGGCGAATAAAAAAAGAATAAAGTCAAATTTAATATCTGCAACGTGCATTACGCA
>VOFK01002794.1_pt1 | contig 24898 bp, 28 predicted proteins | sample 5384121 | NCBI WGS metagenome assembly VOFK01 (sample SAMN12384730, study PRJNA508395) | human gut metagenome | isolation source: healthy gut J | host: Homo sapiens | reverse complement strand
ATACAGCCGCGTCATTCGTATCCGCATAGAAGCAATTATTGCCATCTGTGGAATCGTCAGCCACGCTGTACTTACTCCATTTTGTCTTGTCGCATTGTCATCGTTAATTTTCACCGGAAAGATTGAACGGAAACTTGCAGTCTCTGTGCGGGTTGCGGCCGCACATGTGGGCGCTGCCCTCAACACACCTCTGCTTTAGGGACTTTTTGAAAAAGTCCCCTTAAAAACCTTCAAAAACTTCTGAAAAAAGGCAAGCGGGCTTTGCTTATCGGAAACGGGGTTTATTCGCATACAAAGATTTCGTCTGCGGCGGAAGCGTTTCAGCAGTTGCGCAACCGCCGCGCAACTGCCGGCTGCGGGGCGCTGCCCCGCTTCAGGGGACTTTTTGAAAAAAGTCCCCTGAAAACCCTCAAAAACTTCTGAAAAAAATACAAGCTGCTTTTGATTTTGAAAAACGAGAGTTTGGCGGCAGGGGTTCCGCCTGTGGCGGAAGCCGGTTGCTTATACAGAGCCGTCGCGTGGGGTTAACTGCAAGATTTCCGCCGGCGTCGGAAATCTTGCAAACTCAGCGAAGCGGTGTGCCGCAGGCGAAAAGCTGCGGCCTGCCGGCAAAGCGGGGCGGCAGCCAAGCGGGGACGGGCGGCATACGGTTTCGCAAAGCGGGTCGCACCGTTCAAAAAGAAGCTCGTCGGCTTTGCAGGAGTGCGTACAGAACGGAATTCCGATGACAGATTCCAAAAAGAAACGCGGTCTTTGGCCCGCCCAAGCCCGATTCCCGACGGACATCGCGCAGGGAACACGGCGGGGCAGGCGCGCCGGACGGCGGACAAGCCGGCCGCAGAAAAACGTTCTGCGGCGCGAAGCCGCTTTCTGTCTGCGGGCTTTAGCATCTCTGCTTCTCGGCGGTCAGGGAACCTCCCGCAAGTTTCCGCCAGCGGCGGAAATCTTGCGCAGTAACGCGGCTATTGCCGCGTTACTGCTCCGCCCTCTGAGAACCCGCTGCATCATTCCGTACGGCGCGGGAAAAACACATACGGGACGCCTTCCGCCGGCCGTCGCTCAAACGCCCTCCCGCGGTTGGACGCAGCCCGCCCGAGAACGCGTCCGTCGAGACGGACGCCGCGACAGGAAGCCGTCCGCAGCGCGGAAATCCCGGCATTTTCCCGCTTTCCGTTGTTTATTCCATCCCCCACCCGCAAGAAACGCGCAATCCGACGAAAAAAGGAGTTGAACAAAAATGGGCTTCGGCATCTGCGTCATCGGCTGCATCGCGCTCGTGACCGACATCATCGGCGGCGGGATTGTCGCCTACCCGCTGCTGGCCTACGGGATGAAAAAGGCGTCGACGCTCAACGTCAACTTCTTCTACGCCGCCGTCGCGGCGCTGTTCTGCATACCGCATTCGGCGCTGGTGCTGTTCAGCTTTCTCGGCGTCATCGACGAAAACACGGTTTTCTACCAGGCGAGCTACTGCCTGTTTTACGCGATTTATTGCTTTTTTTCACATTTTTTTTTTCTTCCTCGGCGCTTCGCAGGTCTACCGCGCGGGGAAGGCCGAAAATACGCCTCGCGCGCGATGTCGCGGCTGTATATGACGGCCGTCTACGTCGTGTGGGCGATGATGCTTCTGCTGTTCCCGTCCATCAGCAACGCGGCCATCGGGGGCGCGCTGCAAATTTATAAATACGTCGTGCTGTTCTTCAACGCGCTCTACTTCTACGACTGCTTTGCGCGCATCACCTCGCGCGAACAGCAGGAGCGGGACAGGTCCGCCGCGGAGAAAGCCGAGGAAAAAGAAACGCAAAGGAGCGAACCGGTCTTGAAATCGACAGACAAGCCCGTGCGCCTGTTTCGGTACGGACGGGCGGCGGCGGGGGACTGATCCTGCTGGTCAACCCGATCATTTCCCTATACGACACATTCCTGCCCGATTTCATCGGGTATCTGCTGCTGTTCACGGCGCTGCGCGAGGTCTCGCGGCTGGAGGGCGGATGGAGGACGCGCAGAGCCGCCTGATCTGGCTGGCGGCCTTCAGCGGGCTGCGGCTGACGCTGGCGCTGGTCTTTTACGACGCGCAAAGCTCGTTCAAGCTGCTGGTCTGCTTCTCGCTGGCCGTCGTCGAACTGGTCACGTTCTTGATGTGGAGCGCGTCTTTTTTCTCTGGTCTGGAATACCTGCTCAACCGCAACGACGGGGAAGAACTCGTCGGCAGGCTTTCGAACGTGCGCTTCCTGACGGTGCTGTTCTTCATCGTCCGCTCCGCCTGCAACCTGCTGCCCGAGTTCACCTCGCTGCTCGAGGACGCGGCGATGACCGACCTCACCAACGCCGCGCGCTATCTGGCGCTCGCGGGCGGCAAAAACCTGTTCATCCTGCTCGGGATCGTGGTGGTGCTGGTGCTGGGCGGCTTCTGGCTTTCGGGCACGCTGCGCTTTATGAAATCGGCCGCCGGCGACGGGCGGTTTTCCGCCGCGCTGCACCGGCGTTACAGCGAGGAGGGCTGCGACAGTCCCCCGCGCGTCCGGCTGCGGCTGCTGCGCAGCGGCTTCTGGGCGATCATCATCGGCGGCGCGTTCTTCTTCGACTTTACCCTTGACGGCACCGACGTCCTGCCCGACGTCGCGGGCCTGCTGATCATCTGCGCGGGCGTGCTGATCCTGTCGCGCATCGCGCCGCTGCGCCGCGTCTGGCTGCCCGGCGGCCTGTTTGCGCTCGCTTGGGCCGCGCAGGCGGTCTACGGGGCCTATTTTGCCCCCGCCGGCGACCGAATGAGCGACGCCGAGGCCCTCGCCGCCGCCTTCTTCGCCACGCTGACGGCCGTGACGGCGCTGGTCTTCTTCCGCGCGCTGGCGAAGGACGTCGCCGCGCTGACCGAGCCACTCATCGGGGTTGATGTGCTGCCCGACTTCGTCTACTGCACGGCGCCGATGGCGGTATTCCAGTCCTGCGCCGCCGCTGCGGCGGTGTTTCCCGCGCTGCACGCGCAGCTTTCGTTCGCCTCGTTCGTGTTCTCGCTGGTGTGGTACTTCTTCCTCTGCCGCATCCTGTTCAATATCATCGGCTCCTATCGGGAAGTGACCGGCGCGGGTCTGTAAACGCGCAAAAAATTCATCTTGGACTTTCGGAAAGGACCTGCGCCCTTTATGTGCGGATTCATCGGATTTTACAACAAAAACGGCGTCGGCGAGACCGAGCAAAACGACGCGGCGGCTATGTCGCACGCCATCCGGCACCGCGGCCCCGACCTTGACCGCGCCTACGGAAACGGCCGCGCGCACTTTGCCTTCCGCCGGCTGTCGATCATCGACCTGGAGGGCGGCTCGCAGCCCTTCGTCAGCGAAGACGGCCGCTATTTCGCCGTCTACAACGGCGAGGTCTACAACTACCTCGAGCTGCGCGACGAGCTGATTTCCCGCGGGACCGTCTTCCGCACCCGCTCGGAGATCGAGACGATCGTCGCGCTCTACGCCGCCTACGGCGCGTCGTTCATCAACCGCCTGCGCGGGATGTTCGCCTTCCTGCTCTACGACAGCGAAACCGGCGTCCTGATGGCCGGACGCGACCCCTTCGGCATCAAGCCGCTCTACTACCGCGAAACGGCGGACGGCTATGTCTTTGCCAGCGAAATGAAGGCCTATCTCTTCGATTCGGGCTACGACGGCTTCAAGGTCGACCCCGCGCTCCTGCAGCACTACCTGACCTTCCAGTACGTCACGGAGCCGGACACGCTCGCCGGCGACATCCGCATCCTGCCCAAGGGCAGCTATATGCTCTGCGACGGCGAACATACCGAAATCAACGCCTACCGTCCGGTGTTCGCGCCGGCGAAGGGCTCCTACGCCGAAAAGAAGCTGCGGCTGCGCGAGGCGGTCGAGAACTCGGTCGCGTCGCATATGCTCTCGGACGTGCCGCTGGGCAGCTTCCTTTCCAGCGGCGTCGACTCGGCGGTTATCACGGCGGTCGCCTCCAAGCTGTCGCCGGGCATCAAGGCGTTCACCGTCGGCTTCGACGTGCCTGGCTACTCCGAGCTGGAGGACGCCGCCGCCATCTCCGCGCATCTCGACATCGACCACGTCAAGCTGGCATGCACGCTGCAGGACTTCACCGACAGCTACGAAAAGGTCATCTACCACCTCGATTCGCCGGTCGGCGACCCGTCGGTCGTGGCCATCTATCTCATTTCGCAGGAGGCGGCCCGCCACGTCAAGGTCATCCTCTCCGGCGAGGGGAGCGACGAGCTGTTCGGCGGCTACCGCCAGTACGCCACCGCGCCGGCCTGCGACCGGCTGGGGAGGCTGCCGGTCTGCCTCAAAACGCCGCTGGCCGCGTTCGCGCGCGCGCTGCCGCCGTCGGTCAAGGGCCGCGGCTTCCTGCTGCGCGGGCTGACGCCGGCAGAGCAGCGCTTCGTAGGCAACTCGTTCGTGTTCGACGAGCTTTCCAAGCGCCGCGTGCTCAAGACCTTCGACCCGTCCGTGCATTTCACCGACCGCACGAAGGACATCTACGCGCAGGCGGCCGGCTACGGCACGCTGCTGAAGATGCAGTACTGCGACCTGAACACCTGGCTGCCCTCCGACATCCTCGTCAAAGGCGACCGCCTGAGCATGGCGCACGCGCTCGAGGCGCGGGTGCCCTATCTCGACAAGGAGGTCTTCAAGGCCGCCCGCTGCCTGTGCGACCGCGACAAGCTCTCGCACGACACGACCAAATACATCCTGCGCGACGCCTTCTCCGACCTGCTCAACCGCGAGACGGTGGTCCGCCCGAAAAAAGGCTACCCCGTTCCCGTCCGCGTCTGGCTTCGGGACGAGCTGTACGACTGGGCGAAGAAGCGCCTGTCCGAAAACCCGCCGAGCAGTACATCGACACCGCCGAAGCGCTGCGGCTGCTCGATCTGCACCGCGAGGGCAAGGGCGACTACTACCACCATATATGGGTGCTTTTGTCGTTCCTCACCTGGTACCGCCTCTATATCGCCGACGCCGAAAACACCAAACGGCGCGTCGCGGCGGGCGAGCTGTGAGAGAAATTCTAAAAAATTGCAAAAAAGGCTTGCAAAAACAAAAAAAGCGTGCTATAATGGCTTGAAAAAAGCGGTCCTCTGCGGCTCGGCACGAACGCTTTTATACGAAAAACCGCTGAAAAGCCGTGCAGAAACCCGAGCGCAAATCCGGCATACGGAGGCTTGCGCAAAGGGGTTTTGCGGGCGGTTTGACAGGGCTTTCGTATGCATTACTTTTATTTTTGTAAAAGGAGGAAAAAGCCTGATGGATATGCTCAAGGCTTTTTACCAGCGAGCAGCTGAAAACGGAGGTGCCCGTTTTCAACGTCGGCGACACGGTCAAGGTGCACTGCCGCATCGTTGAGGGCACGCGGGTGAGAACCCAGATTTTCGAGGGCACCGTCATTGCACGGAAGAACGGCGGCATCGCCGAATCCTTCACGGTCAGACGCGTCTCCTTCGGCGTGGGCACGGAAAAGACGTTTCCGCTCCACTCCCCGAACGTGCAGAAGGTCGAGGTCGTGAGAAAGGGCCGCGTGCGCAGAGCCAAGCTCTACTATCTGCGCGACCGTCTCGGCAAGAGCGCCAAGATCAAGGAAAAAATCTGATTTTCGCGCAAATGATAAAGTGCCTGATCTTCTCAGGCACTTTTCTGCTTTTTAAGCACTTCAAAAAGAAAGCGAGGCGCCCATATGGATACCGAAAACACCGCCCTGTCCCCCGCTCCGTCCGACAAGCCGAAGCTGGCCGCTTCGATTTACGACTGGGTCGAGACCTTCTGCTACGCGATGGCGCTGATGGTGGTCCTTTTCCTGCTCGTCTGCCGCTACGTCACCGTGGACGGCGACTCGATGCGCGAGACGCTGCACGACAGCGACAAGCTCATCATCTCCGGCCTCGGCTATACGCCCGAAACGGGCGACATCGTCGTCGTCAAGGTGCCCGCCTACCAGAACCCCATCATCAAGCGCGTGATCGCGACCGAGGGGCAGGAGGTCGAGATCGATTTTGAAAACTGGACGGTCAGGGTCGACGGCGTCCTGCTGGAAGAGGACTACATCAACCGCGACGTAAACTATGACGGCGTCAACGACGACCGCTATGTTTGGATGGCTTCGCCGACCGGCGAGCGCGTGCTGCGCTTCACCGTCGAGCCGGGCAAGCTGTTTGTGATGGGCGACAACCGCAACCACTCGACCGACAGCCGCTCCTCGACCGTCGGGCAGGTGGACGAGCGGCAGGTGCTCGGCCGCGTGCTGCTCCGCCTGTTTCCGTTCAGCGCGTTCGGTACGGTAGAATGAACGGGCCGATTGTCTGGTTCCCCGGCCATATGGCCAAGGCGCGCCGGCAGCTTCAGTCGTCGCTGTCCGAGGTGGACGCGGTGATCGAGATTCTCGACGCGCGGCTGCCGCTTTCCAGCCGCAACCCCGATTTCGTCTCGCTGTTCGGCGCCAAGCCCTGCCTGACGCTGCTGAACAAGTCGGCGCTGGCCGACGAGAAACGCGAGCAGAGTTTCATTCATAAGCTGGAGCGGGAGGGCCGCCGCGTGCTTGCCGTCGACTGCAAGGCTTACCGCAACATCGCGCGCGTCACGCCGGCGCTGCGCGGGCTGGTGGAGGAAAAGCTGGCGCGCGACGCGGCGAAGGGGCTGACCCGTCCGCTGCGGGTGATGGTCGTGGGCATCACGAACGTGGGTAAGAGCACGTTCATCAACACATACACAAAAACAAAAAAGGCCAAGGCCGAGGACCGGCCGGGCGTCACCCGCGAGCAGCGCTGGATCGCCTCGCCCTACGGGGGTGGAGCTGCTGGACACGCCGGGGCTGCTCTGGCACAAGTTCGACGACCCCGCCGTCGGCATCAAGCTCGCCTGCACGGGCGCCATCCGCGACGAGATTCTCGACCTGTACTCGCTCTCGCATGAACTGCTCGGCATGCTCGCGCAGAGCTATCCGGCGCTGCTGGAGGCGCGCTACGGCATCAAAATCGCAGCGGGCGACTCCATCGGCGACGTTTTCGAGGCCATCGCGCGCCGCAGGGGGTTCCTGCGCGCCGGCGGCGAAATCGACGAGGAGCGCACCGCCGCCGTCCTGCTGGACGAGTTCCGCGGCGGCCGCATCGGACGCATCACGCTCGACTGAGCGCCGGAGGGGGCGGTTCTATGGCGGCTGCGCCGCTGACTTGGGAATACGAATCCGAATACCGCGCCCGCGGTACGGTCTGCGGGTGCGACGAGGCCGGCCGCGGCCCGCTGGCCGGACCGGTGTACGCCGCGGCGGTCATCCTGCCCGACGGCGCGGTCATCGACGGGCTGAACGACTCGAAAAAGCTCTCCGCCAAACAGCGCGAGGCCGTGCGCGGGCGGATTCTGGAAACGGCGCTCGACAGCGCGGTGGCGTTCGCGACGGTGGAGGAAATCGAAACGCTCAACATTCTGGGCGCGTCGCTGCTGGCGATGCGCCGCGCCGTGGAAGCGCTGCGCGTCCGGCCCGCACTGCTGCTGATAGACGGCAGCGTCGCCCGCGGCTTCGCGCAGCCGGCCGTCGCCGTCGTCGGCGGGGACGCAAGGTGCCCCTCGATCGCGGCCGCGTCGGTGCTGGCGAAGGTCGCGCGCGACGCGTACTGCGCCGAGGCCGACGCGCTGTACCCGCAGTACGGCTTCGCGCAGCACAAGGGCTACGGCACCAAGGCGCACCGGGAAGCCCTGCTCCGTTACGGCCCCCTGTCCGCTGCACCGGCCAAGTTTTCTGAAAAAGCTATGGGGGAAGGTATGAAGCGCAGCCGCATCGGCAGACTCGGCGAGGACATCGCCGAGCAATATCTGAAAAGAACGGATACCGCGTCATCGCCCGCAACTACGTCATCGCGCGCGGCGAATTGATTTGGCGGCCTACCGCCGCGGCACCGTCGTCATCGCGGAGGTCAAAACCCGCGCGGGCCGCAGCGGCGGCCGGCCGGCCGCGGCGGTGGACTACGACAAGCAGGACCGCCTGCGCAACACCGCCGCCGCGTTCATGCGCGTCCATAAGCGCAACGGCCGCATTCCGGTGTACAGCAGGCTGCTGCGCCGCCAGCGCCCGAGGCCGGTCAAGCGGCTGCGCTTCGACGTCATCGAGGTGTATCTCGACGGGAAGGGCGGCCACACGGTCAACCATTCCGAACGCATTCTGAAAATCGACACAGAAAGGGCGATTCCGCCACAATGAACTATATTTCGACAAGAACCGCGCAGAGCGAACCGCGCACGGCCTCCTACGTCATCCGCGAGGGGCATCGCGCCCGACGGCGGGCTGTACGTTCCCCGACGCGCTGCCCGCGCTGGACGGCGAGACGCTGCAAAAGGCTGTCCGAGGCCGATTACTGCGGCCGCGCGTCGCATATCCTCGGGCTGTTTCTGACCGACTTTACCAAAGAGGAGCTTGCCGCCTGCGCCTCGGCCGCCTACGCGCCCGAGCGCTTCGGCCCGTCGCCCGCCCCGATTTCGATGCTGGGCCGCGACGCGTTCCTCGAGCTTTGGCACGGCCCGACCTGCGCGTTCAAGGATATGGCGCTGCAAATCATGCCATGGCTGCTTTCGCTTTCCATCGCCAAGCCGGGCGGCGGGAAGGACGCGCTGATCCTCGTCGCGACCAGCGGCGACACGGGCAAGGCCGCGCTGGAGGGCTACCGCGACGTCGATCGCGTGCGCATCCTCGTGTTCTACCCGACCGGCGGCGTCAGCCGCATCCAGCAGAAGCAGATGGCCACGCAGGAGGGCGCCAACGTCGGCGTCGTCGCCATCCGCGGCAACTTCGACGACGCGCAGACCGCCGTCAAGCGCGTGTTCGGCTCGGCCGAAATGGCGCGCGAGGCCGACGCGCACGGCTTTTTCTTCTCCTCCGCCAATTCGATCAACTGGGGCCGTCTCGCGCCGCAGATTGTGTACTATGTATCGGCCTACTGCGACCTGCTCCGCGCGGGCAGGGTGCGCGCCGGCGAGCCGATCAACGTCTGCGTGCCGACGGGCAACTTCGGCAACATCCTCGCCGCCTACATCGCCAAGCGGATGGGACTGCCGATCGACAGGCTTATTTGCGCCTCGAACCGCAACCACATCCTGACCGACTTCTTTGAAACCGGCGTCTACGACCGCAACCGCGACTTTTATACCACCATCTCGCCGTCAATGGACATCCTCATTTCCTCCAACCTCGAGCGGCTGCTCTTCTTTGCCTCCGGCGCCGATGCGACCCGAAGCCGGATGCAGGAGCTGGCCGAGACCGGACGGTTTGCCGTCGATCCGGCGCTGCGCGGCGCGCTGGCGAAGGACTTCGCCGCCTACTATCTGGACGAGGACGAGACGCGCGCGACCATCCGCAGCCTGTACGGCGAATACGGCTACCTCTGCGACCCGCACACCGCCGTGGCCGCCGCCGGCGCGCGCTGCGCAAGTACCGCGCCGCGACCGGCGACGACCGCGTCACCGTCGTGGCCTCGACCGCTTCCCCCTACAAATTTGCGCCCGCCGTATGCGAGGCGCTCGGAATGGGTACCATAAACGACGCCTACGCCTGTATCGACGCGCTGGCTGAAAAAACGGGACTGCCGTGCCGCCGCAGCTCGGCGAGCTGCGCTCGAAGCCCGACCGCTTCACGAAGGTCATCGACCGCGAATCGATTGCCGACGCGGTGCGCGCGTTCCTGTCCGAATAATCTGCACCCTCCGCCGCAGCCTGCGGCCGCATAGAAAAACAAAACGCCCTGCATACGGCGCAAAGGCGTATAACGCAGGGCGTCCCGTCCCCCCAAAAGCGGCAGCAGTCGTTATATGTCCCCCGCCGCCTCCGACGCGTGGAAATCCGGCCCGTTCAGCCGAGCCATCCCCTAAAAGGACGGAGGTTCGGCCCAAAGGCCGAACCTCCGTCCTGCGCAAAGGATGCTTCGCTTTTCACGCGGTAAAATCCTTCCAACGTCCCGGGCGCGGAAGCGCGGCCTGTTCGAGCCGAGCCGTCCCCCTCAAAAAGGGCTTAAAGCGCGCCCGAAGACCGAACCGCTTTACCCGTGCGTTCGCGGAAGGTGGCGCAGACCGTCTCGCCGCAGGTGCAGGCGGACGCGGGGCCGACCTGAATCTTGTCGGCGCAGCAGTAGCAGTCGCCGTCGTGATACGCGCAGCTGCACACCGCGCAGGAAATCCCCTTCTGGTGCTTGGTTTTGTCGGGTTTGTTGCCGTTCATACTCTTTTTTCCGTTCCTTTCCGTAAAAAAGTGCCGCAGTCTGCCCGCCGGCGGAAAAGCTCGGCTGTATTTCCGAAAAAACGTTTGTCCCGCCGCAAAACGGGGGAACAGGCGCCGCGCAGACCTTGGGTTCTGCCGCGCTGCGGAATACCGCGTTCGCTTTCCCGCCCGGGCCGTTCGGCTTGCAGAGGGCGGAATCGTCCTCTTTTTTTGTATTCGTTCCGTTGCTTTCTGCCTGTTCATAGTCTGTCCCGCGCGTGTAGATTTATTCCCGTTTGAAGAAGGTGGTTTTTATTTCTGTTTTTGCAATCGGCGATTTGCATCTTTCGCTCGGCAGCGACAAGCCGATGGATATTTTTCGGTCCGGTTTGGGAAAACCATACCGAACGGCTGCGCGAGAACTGGAACAAAACCGTCGCGCCCGACGACACCGTCGTCGTCCCGGGCGACATCTCGTGGGCGATGCATTTTGAGGAGGCGCGCGCGGATTTCCGCTTCATCGAATCGCTCAACGGCAAAAAAATTCTGCTCAAGGGCAACCACGACTACTGGTGGCAGACCAACGCCAAAAACCGCAATTTTCTGGAAAGCGAGGGGCTGCGCACCATCACGATCCTGTTCAACGACGCCGTGCGGGCGGAGGACTTCATCGTCTGCGGCACGCGCGGGTGGTTTTGTCGACAGCGCCTACCTCGCCCGAGGACGACAAGATCGTCGAGCGCGAGGCCGGACGCTACCGCCTGTCCTTTCAGGCGGCGGAAAAGCTGCAAAGCAGTACGGCGGCGAGATTCTCGCCTTCCTGCACTACCCGCTCTGCTACGGCGGCGTCACCTGCGAAAAGCTGGCGGCGGCCGTGGCCGAAAAGCGGCGTCCGCCGCTGCTTTTACGGGCATTTGCACGGCGTTTCGCGCGCGCGGCTGCATTCTTCCTGCAAGGGCGTGCGGACCGAGCTGGTCGCGGCCGACTTCGTTCAGTTCACGCCGGTGCGCATTTTCCGTGAAAAAGCGCTTGACAAACCGGAAAGGCTGTGTTATACTATACCAAACCGTTGAGGAAGAGTGAGTAGACCCTGTCCCTGTTCCCCCAGCGAGCCGCGGGCGGTGTGAGCGCGGCGGAAGACACGGCGGTCGAATGGACTTCTAAGGGCAATCGGAAACGTGCGGGCGTTCCCCGCGCGGAGTATGTGCGACGGAGCGGCCCCTCCGTAACGAAAGGGCGGCGTATGAGTTGTACGCGTGAGTGGGCGGCGCAAGCCGTCAAGCCAGGTGGCACCGCAGGATCTTTGCTCCTGTCCCGGCAAACAGTTTATTTGTTGTCGGGCGGGGGTTTTTTTGCTTCCGCGCCGGCAGACGACGAAAGGAGAAACCGAAATGGCAAACACGATCCCCTACAAAATCTATCTCGAAGAAAGCGAGATGCCCAAGGCATGGTACAACCTGCTCGCGGACATGATGAACAAGCCCGCGCCGCTGCTGAACCCCGGCACGCTGCAACCGATGACCGCCGCCGAGCTGAGCGGCGTGTTCTGCGGCGAGCTGGTCGAGCAGGAGCTGGACAACACCACCCGTTCATCCCGATCCCGGAGGAAATCCGCGATTTCTACAAAATGTACCGCCCCGCGCCGCTCGTCCGCGCCTATTGTCTGGAAAAGAAGCTGGACACGCCGGCGAAGATTTATTACAAATTCGAGGGCAACAACACCAGCGGCAGCCACAAGCTCAATTCGGCCATCGCGCAGGCATATTACGCCAAAAAGCAGGGCCTCAAGGGCGTGACGACCGAAACGGGCGCGGGCCAGTGGGGCACGGCGCTGTCGATGGCGTGCGCCTACCTCGGTTTGGACTGCAAGGTCTACATGGTCAAGTTTTCCTACGAGCAGAAGCCCTTCCGCCGCGAGGTGATGCGCACCTACGGCGCGTCGGTCACGCCTTCGCCCTCGGCCGAGACGGCCGTCGGCCGCAAGATTCTCGCCGAGCATCCGGGCACGACCGGCAGTCTGGGCTGCGCGATCTCCGAGGCGGTGGAGGTGGCCACGACCACGCCCGGCTACCGCTATGTACTCGGCAGCGTGCTCAACCAGGTGCTGCTGCACCAGTCGGTCATCGGCCTGGAAACCAAGGCCGCGCTCGATAAATACGGCATCAAGCCCGACATCATCATCGGCTGTGCGGGCGGCGGATCCAACCTGGGCGGCCTGATCGCGCCGTTCATGGGCGAGAAGCTGCGCGGCGAGGGCGACTACCGGATCATTGCCGTCGAGCCTGCGTCCTGCCCGAGCTTCACGCGCGGCAGATTCGCCTACGACTTCTGCGATACCGGCATGGTCTGCCCTCTGGCAAAAATGTACACCCTCGGCTCCGGCTTCATTCCCTCTGCCAACCACGCCGGCGGCCTGCGGTACCACGGCATGAGTCCGGTGCTGTCGCAGCTTTACGCCGACGGGCTGATGGAGGCGGTCTCCGTCGAGCAGACGAAGGTGTTCGAGGCGGCCGAGCAGTTTGCGCGCATCGAGGGCATCCTGCCCGCGCCGGAGTCCAGCCACGCCATCCGCGCCGCCATCGACGAAGCCTGCGCTGCAAGGAGACCGGCGAGGAAAAACCATCCTCTTCGGCCTGACCGGCACCGGCTATTTCGATATGGTCGCCTACGAGAGATTCCACGACGGCACGATGACCGATTCCGTCCCCCCACCGACGCGGAAATCGCCGAGAGCCTCTCGAAGCTGCCGGCTGTCCGCTGAACGCCGGCCGCCATACAAAAGCCCAATCCGGCGGCGGCAAAGCCGCCGCCGCCGTCCGAATGGACGGCGGGCGCCGTTTGTCTGAAAAGCCGTTGGATTCAAATACCCGCACAAAACATCTTCCCCGCCTTTTTTCAAAAGGCGGGATGAAAACGGCGAGGGGCGCCCCTCGCCGCACCCCCCATCCCGCACTTCAGAGCCCAAAGACTCTTTCCCGAATGAATTGTGATGGAACTCTCCGCTGCTTTTCGGCCGTTGCAGAGGCGCTTTGCTCTAACAATCGCTTTGCTTTATTCAAATTCCACGTTGCAAGAAAGTCGGGGTTGACAACAACCTCCCCGGTAGAACGAAGCTTATATTCGCCTTGACGCGCTCGTTTTGTTGCGCTCAAATCGGGAGGAAGAGTGAAATCCGTTCCGTCTTTTCGTTGAATGCGAATCAGCTTTTTTCGTTTGCTTCCGTTACCGTCCCGTAAAATTGCTTTTTGCTCAATAAATTCGTTGTCATGCGTATAATAAGTGATTCCGACCAAAAAGCACCCTGCCGATCAGCTCATCGAATGTTATTTCTTCCTCGGCTTCTTCGGCATATTCCTTACGCGCTTCGTATAAATACATACCGTATTCTTTGTATGCTTCGGGGATATCATAGATCGTTTTCCCCGTTTCCTCTGAAACGTATCGTATACATTCACCGGGATGCTCGGCATCAAAGGTATCCCAAGCGGTAATAAGCTTTATCGGTTTTTTGTATACCGAAACGATCGAAAAAAAGCCGAAATACGCTTCTGCGTTTTCGGCATATATCGTCATGACGTTGTATTTGCCGAAAAGGATTTCTTCTTGGGATTCGTGACCGCCGATTCCAAACGTGTTCATGCCGTCTTTCACCAAAAAATCGCCGAGTGCATCCATACATTTTTTGCGCCTGCTGCGCATCAAGACCGTCTATGAAATATACGTCATAGTCCTCGTTTGCATTTACAATGCTCTTTTTTCCGCCGTAATACCGTCTTCATTTTTACAGGGAAGTTCTAAAATGAAGAACAGCGGTTCCTTATGCATTTCAATAAAAATGCTTCATCATGTCAAGAATTTTCGAGGCGTTGACGTTGGCATAAATCGCGGTGTCTCTTACTTCGTATCCTTCAAAAAGCTTTTCCGGAAACGGTACCTTGCAGCCCTCTTTTATTTCAAGCATAACCGAACCTCCTTTTTAACTCTATGGACTGATTATAGCATGTTTCAACCTGAAATTCAAGAATTTAACTGATCATTCCGCGATATCGGTCCTAGAGGGCAACGCCGACTGCAACAAAAGGCAAAGCCTTTTTTGAAACAAATTTTGCTCTGCGGCAGACAAAAAATAAGGGGAAGATAAAGATTCAGAAAGGATTCGCAAGCTGTGGCATATGCCGCGGTTGACAAAACGGCTTCGAACCGTTTTGTCAAGAAATCGTATTGCCGTTTGCCCGCTCGTTTTCCGGCAGCCTGCCGCCGTCCACAGGGACGGCGGCTTTTTTGCGCCGGCGGCGCGCGGCGATTTCTTCGGCTTTTTGCGTATTTCTTAACAAAAAAAAGGGTTCCCGCTGCGAAAAGGCGTGCTATACTGTCTCTATACGCAAGTCCGCCGAACGGCGGCGCAAAAAGCAAAGTCCATTCATTTCCGCGAATTTGTCAACCTGCGCGCCCCCTCGCGAATAGAATGGCTAACAGAGGAGCAAATCGCATAAAAAGGAGCCGAACGAATTGGAAAACAATCTGCATATCGAAACCCTGCTGGCCAACACCCCGTCGGTGGACGGCGGCGGCATCGCCCCCCGTCACCGGCGCCATCTACCAGACCTCCTCCTTCATCAACAACGGCAAAACGCCCTACTCCTACACCCGCTGCGACAACCCCACCCGCAGCGCACTGGAGGAAAAATGTGCCTGCTCGACGGCGGCGTGCGCGCGTTCGCGTTCGCAAGCGGGCTGGCCGCAGTGACGGCCTGCTTCTCGCTGCTGCAAAGCGGCGACGAGGTCGTCATCTCCGACGACATCTACGGCGGCACCTACCGGCTGCTGGAACAGATTTTCGGCGGCTTCGGCATCCGCTTCCTGCTGACCGACTTCGGCGACCCCGCCGCGGTGGAAGCGAAGCTGAGCGAGCGGACGAAAATGGTCTACTTCGAGACGCCGACCAACCCGATGATGCGCGTGGCGGACATCCGCCGCATCGCCGCGCTGGCCAAGCGCGCGGGCGCGGTCACGGTGGTGGACAACACCTTCCTCACCCCCTATTTCCAACGCCCGCTCGAGCTGGGCGCGGACATCACGCTCTACTCGGCGACCAAATTTCTCTGCGGCCACCACGACACGAGCGCCGGACTGCTGGTCACGTCGGACGCTTCTTCGCCGAACGGCTGGCGCTCATCAGCCGCACCGAGGGCGCGGCGCTTTCGCCCTTCGACGCGTTCCTCATCCAGCGCGGCATGAAAACGCTCGCGCTGCGGATGGAAAAGCACCAGCAGAACGCGCGCGCCGTGACCGCGTTCCTCAAAACGCAGCCCGCCGTCGCGGAGGTGTTCTACCCCGGCGACGAGGACAGCCCGTACTACGCCCTCTCGCGCAGCCAGTCGACCGGCTTCGGCGGGATGCTGTCGTTCACGCTCCGCACACGCGAACAGGCGCTCGCGCTGCTCGAACGGGTAAAGCTGATCAAATACGCCGAATCGCTCGGCGGCACCGAAAGCCTCATTACATACCCGCTCACGCAGACGCACGCGTCCACGCCCGCGCCGCTGCGCGAGAAGCTGGGGATCACCGACCGGCTGGTGCGCCTGTCTGTGGAATTGAACAAGAAAAAGGACATCATCGACGACTTATTTGTCGCGCTGCGCGCTTGCGACAAAGCGCAAAATGCGCGCTATAATAAGCGTATACAACAGAATACGGGGGTGCTTCGGGGTGTTTTTTCGTCCCGCGGCTGAGATTATACCCGCATAACCTGATTCGGATAATGCCGACGGAGGACGTTATTCTTTCAGCAAAGCCGCTTGCGCTGTGCCGTTTATCCGGCATGGCGCTTTTTTGCGTACCTGCCGCGCGTTCTTCAAAAAGGGTTCCCCCGTGTCTTGAAAAGAAAGGATCTGGTCAACTCATGAACACAACCCTGCGCAAAAGACTGCTCTGCATCTGCGAAACGGCGATCTTCATCGCCCTTGCATTCGTGCTCAACTTCGCCAAGCTGGAGTTTGCTTGGCTTCAGGGCGGTTCGATTTCGCTCTCGATGATCCCGATTTTGGTGCTGTCGCTGCGGCGCGGCGCGGCGTGGGGCATCCCCCGCCGGTCTGATCTTCGGCGTCATCGACTGCACAATGGACGGCGGCTTCGGCCGGGGCATCTGGTCGGTGCTGCTCGACTACCTGCTCGCCTACGCGGCGGTCGGCGCCTGCGGCTTTCTTCTATAAAATGCCCAAGGCCGGCCCGGTGGTCGGCACGCTGGTCGGCTGCCTGATGCGCTTCGCGGTCCACTTTATCAGCGGCGTGACAATTTACAAAATATACGTTGCACCGCTCTACGGCGTGTCCCTCTCGCCTGACAACGGCTTGGACGTGGTCATCTATTCGCTGTTGTACAACGGCGGCTATATGCTTTTCAACACGATCATCGCCGTCGTCGTCATCTTCATCCTGCAAAAAGCGGCCCGCAAGCTCATCGCGCCGCAGGACTAATCCCTCGCGTTTCCCGGGCCGCCGTTCGCCTGGCGGGGAAAGGGAGACGGATGTTCCCTTTCCCCGCCCGGAAGCATACCGCGCCGGCGGACGGCGTCTTTTACGGCCGACAGCAGAGGCGATGCGAACGGTTTGCGCACCGCACGGCTGCGACGGATGCGCCCGCCGCAAAACCAATTTGCCGCAACCATACGCGATACGCGCGCTGCGAAAATCCGACAAACACACAATACCGGCTTCTCCTGCTGCGCGCAGCGTTATCGCAGTACACTCGGCGGCATTCCAATACCGCCGCTTTTTTATAGCCGACGGCGGCAAACGGGAACGCGCCGGGGGTGAGTTTGCAAAATCCCCTTTCTCCGGCAAACGTTTTACCAAAAGGTATTGACAAACGCCCCGCGCCGCATTATAATGGAAAGGTCCGATTTCGGACGAAACGAGGGAAAACCTATGGATGAGCACGCCTACCGCCGGCTGCGGGAATACAACGACAGCCTGAAGGCCATCGACGACCCTACCGCGCCGCCGCCCGCCGGTTCGGGCTGCCGGAATGCGCCTTCTGGATCCTCTACACGCTGCGCGTCGAGCGCGCGCGCCGCTGACGCAGAGCGAGATCTGCGCGCTGCAATACCAGCCCAAGCAGACGGTGCATTCCGCGCTCAAGCGGCTGGAAGCCGACGGCCTGCTCAAGCTCGCACACGGCGGCAACCGCAAAAGCAAGTACGTCTGCCTGACCGAAAAGGGGGCGCGCCTTGCCGAGCGGACGGTGGATTGCATCGCCGAGGCGGAAGGGGCCGAAGCCCTGCTCGGGCTGTCCGACGGCGAGCGCGAGGCGCTGTTTTCCCTGCTGCAAAATACAACAGGTGCTGCTGCGCGCCCGCCTCGATGCGCCGGACGGGAGCGGCACGACGACGGGCAAGATCTGACACCCGAAAGGAAAGGACGCTATGGGGAATCCGATTATCCGATCATTTTACACAAAAAGCTGCTGGTTCGTGCTGCCGTCCATTGCGATGATGGTGTTCATCTCGGTTTACGGCGTGGTGGACGGCTTTTGTCTCCAATTTTGCGGGCAAGACCTCGTTTGCCGCCATCAATCTGGTGATGCCGTTCGTGATGCTGCTCGGCGGCATCGGCTTTTATGGTCGGCACGGGCGGCACGGCGCTCGTCTCGAAGGTACTGGCGAGGGAAACCGCGAGAGAAGGCCAACCGCTATTTTTTCGATGATGGTGTTCCTCACGCTTCTGCTCGGCGTACTGCTGACGGCAGTCGGCATCGCGGCGATGGAGCCGGTGGCGCGCTTTTAGGCGCGACCGACGCGATGATTGCCGACAGCGTGCTTTACGGCCGGATCGTCGTCGGATTCACGACGGCGTTCATGCTGCAAACGTGTTCCAGTCCTTCCCTCATCGCCGCGGAAAGCCCAAGCTGGGCCTGCTGGCGACAATTGCGGCGGGGCTGACCAACATCCTGCTGGACGCGCTGTTCGTCGGCGGCTTCGGCTGGGCGTCGCGGGCGCGGCGATTGCAACCGGCATCGGCCAGTGCGTCGGCGGCTGCTGCCGCTGTTTTTATTTCCTGCGTCCGAACGACAGCCTGCTGCGGCTGGTGCGGACAAAGCCCGAGCTTGCGCCGCTGGTGAAAGCCTGCACGAACGGCTCCTCCGAGCTGATGAGCAGCATTTTCGTCCTCGGTCGTGAGCATGGTGTACAACTTCCAGCTTTTGAAATACATCGGCGAGGACGGGGTCTCGGCCTACGGCGTGCTGATGTATGTGCAGTTCATCTTCGTCGCCATCTACATCGGCTATTCGGTCGGCTGCGCGCCGGTCATCGGCTACCACTACGGCGCGGGCAACCGGGACGAGCTGAAAAACCTGCTGCGCAAAAGCGCGCTGCTGATCGGGTCGGCCGGCGTCCTGCTGACGCTGCTGGCGCGGCTGCTCGCGTCGCCGCTGGCCTCGATCTTCGTCGGCTACCGACGAGACGCTACGCGCTCACCGAGCACGCGTTCCGCCTGTTCTCCTTCTCCTTCCTGCTCTCGGGCTTCAACATCTTCGCCTCCGCCTTCTTCACCGCGCTCAACAACGGCTTCGTCTCTGCGGCGATTTCCTTCCTGCGCACGCTGCTTTTCCAGACCTGCTGCGTCCTCGTCCTGCCCCTGCTGTTCGACATCGACGGCATCTGGTGGGCCATCACGGCGGCGGAGGTGTTCGCGTTTGCGATTTCGCTCACCTTCCTGCTGACCAAGCGGAAGAAATACGGCTATATGTGACCCCTGTTTCCCAAAACCGCATATTGCCCTTTACGGGGACGCGCCGCGCGGCGCGTCCCCTTTTTTGCCCTCCGCCCTCTGTCGAAAAAGTGCGCATCCCGACGGCCCGCCGCATACACTGACTATGACACGCAATGCGCCCGCCGCCATCCGACGCCGGCGATTTGCGGTCACAGATTTTTCCTTTTTAGGGAGGCAAAGCCTATGAAGCCTTTGTCCGAATTGCCCACGGGCAGCCTCGCCTCTCGGTGCGCGCCGTCGGCGGCGGCGCGCATCTGAGCCGGCCCTGCTCGATTACGGGATCGTGGAAGGCACTGACATACAGGTTCTTCAAAAAGCCTCTGCGGCGACCCGACGGCCTATCTGGTCCGCGGCGCGGTGGTCGCCATCCGCAGAGACGACGCAAGGGAGATTATGGTCGAATGACGGGCGCCGTTTACACCGTCGCGCTGGCGGGCAATCCCAATGTGGGCAAAAGCACGCTGTTCAACGCGCTTACCGGCCTAAATCAGCACACAGGAAACTGGGCCGGCAAGACGGTGGAGGTGGCGCGCGGACGCTTCACGCACCGCGCCGCGCGGAATACTGCATCGTCGATCTGCCCGGCATGTGCTCGATGAAAAGCGACGGCGCGGAGGAAAAGCTGGCGCGCGACTTCATCGCCTTCGAGCGCATCGACGCGGCCGTCGTCGTCGCCGACGCGACCTCCCTGGAGCGCGGCGTCCGCCTGACGCTCGAGGTCATGGAAGCGACGCCCCGCGTGCTCCTCTGCGTCAACCTGATGGACGAGGCCGCAAAAAGGGCATCCACGTCAACATAGCGAAGCTGCGCGAGCAGCTCGGCATCCCCGTCATCCCGATGAGCGCCAATCGGAAAAGGGGCGTCCCGCAATTCAAGGAGGCGCTGCGCGAGAGACGGTCGCGCTGCCCGACCCGCCCGCCGACGAGCCCCTGCCCGACGTCCTGCGCTACGACGGCGAGACCGAGAACACGCTGATGTTTCTTGCACCCTACCTGCCCCGCACGCCCGAGCTGAACGCGCGCTTCGCGGCGATCTGTCTGCTGGAGGGCAGCGACAGCGCGGCCGAAACGATGGCGGAAAAGGGCCTGCTCGAAAGGGGGCGCTGCGACGAGCACGTCCAAAACGCGCTTCGCGGCGCTGGAAACGAGCACCTGCGGGTTCGCGCGGCGCATCGCGCGGCAAAACATCGAGAAAAGCGAGCGCATCTGCAAAAGCTGCGTTCGAGGCGCCCGCGGCTACGCCGACGGCGACCGGCGGGTGGACCGCATCCTGTCCTCGAAGGTGTTCGGGCTGCCGATCCTCCTGCTGCTGTTCGGGCTGCTGTTCTGGATCACGGTCGAGGGCGCGAACTACCCCTCGCAGCTTCTCATGCGGCTGTTTACCTTCCTCGAGGGCGAGCTTTCGTCGCTGCTGAACGCCCTCGGCGCGCCCGAGCCGCTGCGCGCGCTGCTTGCGGAGGGGGCCTTCCGCACGACGGGCTGGGTCGTGGCGGTGATGCTGCCGCCGATGGCCATTTTCTTCCCGCTGTTCACGCTGCTGGAGGACGTCGGCTTCCTGCCGCGGCTGGCGTTCAACGTCGACCGCTGCTTCCGACGCTCGCAGAGCTGCGGCAAGCAGGCGCTGACGATGTGCATGGGCATCGGCTGCAACGCCTGCGGCGTGACGGGCTGCCGCATCGAATCGCGCGCGAGCGGGCGTGCGCCATCGTGACCAACGCCTTCATCCCGTGCAACGGGCGGTTCCCCATCCTCATCGCGCTGCTGTCGATGTTCCTCGCCTCGTCCGGGCTGGTCTCGGCGCTGTGGCTGCTGGGGCTTCTGCTGCTGGCGGCGGCGATGACGCTGCTGTGCACCTTCCTCCTCTCCAAGACCCTGTGGCGGAACGAGCCGCCCTCCGCGTTCCTGCTCGAGCTGCCGCCCCTACCGCGTGCCGCAGATCGGGCGGGTGCTGGTCCGCTCGCTGCTCGACCGCACGCTGCTCGTCCTGCGCCGCGCCGTCTGCGTGGCGCTCCCCGCGGGCGTGCTCATCTGGCTGCTGGCCAACGCCGGCGGCGGCGCGGCGCTGACCGCGCTGACCGGCTTCTTCGACCCGATCGGCCGCTTCTTCGGGCTGGACGGCGTCATACTCGTCGCGTTCCTGCTCGCGCTGCCGGCCAACGAGCTGATTATGCCGCTGATGCTGATGTGCTACGCCAACCTCTCCTCGCTGACCGACCTGTCCTCGCTCGACGCGTTCCGCGCCCTGCTGACCGCCAACGGCTGGACGGCGCTGACCGCGGCCGCCGTCTGCCTGGGTGCTGTTCCATTCGCCCTGCGCGACCACGCTGCTGACCATCCGCCGCGAGACCGGCAGCGCACTGCGCGCAGACGCTCCTGTCCGTCGCGCTGCCCGCCGCCGTCGGGCTGTGCTTCTGCCTGCTCCTGCGCGCCGTCGGGCTGCTGCTGTAAAACGGGGCAAATTTTCTTTTCCTTTATTCGAAACCTTTATTCAGAACGAAAATGCGGCCCGAAAGCCATCACAAGCGGCGGTCGGCGGCTCGCCTGGCCGCAAAAAACGCCGGCCGTCTCACAGGGAAAAAGCGGCGCGGCGACGTGTGCGTAAGCGTTCGCAAGCCGGCGCGCCCGACCGCGCCGCAGCCCAAAAACGATGAAAAAGGGAGCCTTTGCGCTCCCTTTCAAAGTGGTGAAACCCATTTGCAAAAAAAATTGATGCACAAAACAAAATTAAGCAGTGGAAAAACAGGCTTCAAGAAATAATCATTTTACTAATCATTTTACAATACAGCCATTAAAATAGGTGCATTTGGATCAAATTATTGGTGCGAATATCCTAATACCCATTAAAATTTCTGCATTTTGCCAGTAGGCGTATACTTTTGACAGGGTAAAAGGGAGCCTTGTGCTCCCTTTTTTGATTAACACCGGAACAATCCGGCGGCACGGATAAATCCCTGCCTATTTAGCGGCGGGAAGCCGGTTTCGGAATCGCGCCGCCCGATAAGCCGCCGGTCCGGCGCTTCGGCGGGCAGGCTTCCGCCGGATTTGCGCGGGGCTGCGGCTGCATCCCCCGCCTGCCGCTCACGCGAGGCCGGGGATCGCGCGCTTCATCGACAAATAGTCCGCGGCGGTCAGCCCGTCCTGCCCGTCAAAGCAGGCCGCGGCCTCGTAATACACGCCCTCCAGCGCTTCGATTTTCAGCACGGCGCGCTTGGTGCGCAGATAATCCGTCGCCGTCTGCCGGCCGTCGCCGTTTACGTCGCCGCGGACAACGACGGTGTAGCGGACGGTCTCGCCCGCCGCCGTCCCCGTCACGACCGCGCCTGTGCCGACGCAAAGCGCGCCGCTCGAAAGCGCGGCGCCCGTTTGCATCCGTGACCGTATACGACCCGCCGGCAAGCCCGCCAGCAGCACCTCGGTCGTCATCCCCTGCCTCTGACCGGATCATACCGGCCTCCTCATCGATGTCAAGGTCGAGATCGGGCTTCGGTTCGGGATCCGTCTCATCGAGCAGGACAAATGGGACTCCATCGTTAAGGGGAGGCTTCGACATGCGCCAACGAATTTCTATAACAGTATATAGTCAAGCTCGTACAGCTCGAAACGCGTAGATGCTTGTTTCGTAAACCATAGATCGTGAGCTTCGTCAGATTTTGTGCAGTTTTCAAACGCGTCCTCCCTATTATAGCTGCTGGATGATCGTCACGTTGTTCGGAATCGTAACCTCCTTCAGTCTTGTGCAGCCCGAGAACGCACCATAGCCGATCTTCGTCACGCTGTCCGGAATCGTAACCCTTCGTCAGGCTTGTGCAGCCCGAGAATGCGTAATTGCTGATCTCCGTCATGCTATTCGGAATCGTGATCTCTTTTCAGGCTTGTGCAGCCCCTGAAACGCGTAATCGCCAATCCCCGTCACGCTGTTCGGAATCGTAACCTTCGTCAGGCTCGTGCAGCCCGAGAACGCCGAAAAGCCAATCTCCGTCACGCCGTCCGGTATCGCATAGCTTGCATTTATCTTTGCATCAGAATACAATTTCAGCGTTGTTGCATATCCTTGCTGAACAAAAACGCCGTCCACGCTTTTGTATATCGTATTGTTTCCGTCAACATTAATCGCCGTCAGCTTGTGCAGCCCGAGAACGCGTAATCGCTAATCTCCGTCACGCTCCCTGTAAAACTGTCGGAACCGTCAATCCACGTCACGCTGTTCGGGATTGTATAACTCGTGTTCGTTTTTCCGGCGGGATAGGCCAAGCATTGACCTTTCCATAAGTGGAACAAAACGCCGTCCACGCTTATGTAGTCCATATTGTATTCGTCAACGTTAATCGCCGTCAGGCTCGGTACAGCCCGAAACGCCGTATCGCTAATCTCCGTCACGCTGTCCGGAATCGTAACCTCCTTCAGGCTCGTGCAGCCGAGAACGCATATCGGTCAATTTTTGTTACGCTGTCCGGTATCGTATAGCTCGTGTTCGTCTTTCCGGCAGGATAAATCCAGAGTGTTTTCATATCCTTGCTGAACAAAACGCCGTCCACGCTTTTGCAGTCCGTATTGTTTTCGTCAACGTTAATCGCCGTCAGGCTTATGCAGTCTCTAAAAATAACACAGTAATAGTAAAATCGATGACACGCCGGCCGGGAGCGTGATCTCCTTCAGGCTCGTGCAGCCCGAGAACGCATATCGGTCAATTTTTGTTACGCTGTCCGGTATCGTAACCTTCGTCAGGCTCGTGCAGCCCAAGAACGCCGAATCGCCAATCTCCGTCACGCTGTTCGGAATCGTAACCTCCTTCAGGCTCGTGCAGCCCGAGAACGCATATCGGTCAATTTTTGTTACGCTGTCCGGTATCGTAACCTTCGTCAGGCTCGTACAGTATTCAAACACGTCACCGCGAATCTCCGACACGCCATCCGGAATCGTATAGCTCGTGTTCGTTTTTCCGGCAGGATAGATCAAGAGTGTTTTCATATCCTTGCTGTACAAAAACGCCGTCCACGCTTTTGTATTTCGTATTATTTTCGTCAACATTAATCGCCGTCAGGCTCGTGCAGTCATCAAACGCGTAATTGCTGATCTCCGTCACGCTGGCCGGAATCATAACGCTCGTCAGGCTCGTGCGGCCCGAGAACGCGGAATTGCCAATCTCCGTCACGCTGTTCGGAATCGTAACCTCCCTTCAGGCTCGTGCAGTCGTAAAAACGCGTACGAGTTAATCAATGTCACGCCGTCCGGAATCGTATAGCTCGCGTTTGTTTTTCCGGCAGGATAGGCCAAGAGCGTTTTTTCATATCCTTGCTGTACAAAACGCCGTCCACGCTTTTGTATTTCGTATTATTTTTCGTCAACATTAATCGCCGTCAGCTTATTGCAGCCCCCCGAACACAGGAAAAATTTCCCTATAATAATTCTCAAAATCGTCATTGAACGTTCCCGTTACACTGGCGGGAATTGTAACGCTTTTAAGACCAATGAAGTCGAAAAACGCCCATTGTGAAATAGCGGTCACCGGATAGCCGCCGAGCGTGGAGGGGATGACGACGTCTCGGGAATATGATTGCAGTCTGTAATGTAGGCAACCTTGTTTCCCGTTTCATCCTCATGAATAGAATAAGTAAATACCCCTCGGTGAAGCTGTCAGCAGCGTCCGCTGTCAGCGGGGCGAATGGGAACACCGCCGCAAGCAAAGCGGCTGACAGAAGAAACGCCGAAAAGCCTTTGATAGGATACCCCCCCCGAATTTCGAGTCCTCTTTTCTTTTTTCAACACTTTTACACACCTTTCGCAATTTATTCGACCAAAGTGTACTTTATTCTATGAACAAATAGCATTAGTTCCGATTCTGTTTAGAGTCTACCATACATTTCCGAAAAAAGTCAACGACAAAAAAACGTCGGCGAAGCGATTAGCAATGCAAATCGAACGAAGTACAATGAT
>VOFK01001925.1_pt1 | contig 24899 bp, 32 predicted proteins | sample 5384121 | NCBI WGS metagenome assembly VOFK01 (sample SAMN12384730, study PRJNA508395) | human gut metagenome | isolation source: healthy gut J | host: Homo sapiens | reverse complement strand
ACAGGCGTCGGGGTGCGCCATCATGCACATGCGATACCCCTTGTTGTTGACTTCGACCGAAAGGGCCAGCACGTCGCACGGACACGATGCCACGCAGACGCCGCAACCCTTACAGCGTTCTTTATCAACGACAATCGTTCCTTTTTATCTTTGCCATAATGCCGTTTTGAGTTAAGTTTCTTACAAATGTAGCAAAAAATCGCCCTCTTTGTTCCGATTCTCCGAAAAAATCGCGTCCTGCCCGTCGAACGGCAACCGCCCCGCATCCGCCGGAAGAGGCGGAGGGCAGCAACGGATATTCCGCAAAAATACTATCTTTGCAATCGTTTTCAGCGACATAGGAAGCCATGAATCCGACACCATACCGACATGCGGCAGACCGGATCGTCTCCCGAATCGCCGTTCCCGTCCTGCGGGAACCGGTCTTCTTTGCTTCATGCTGCTGACCTTCGTATGGCCCCAGCTGACGAGCGACCTGTTCCGCATCGAAGCGACGCATTGGGAGATACTCGGACTCTACATCGCCTATGCCTATGCGGCGACGCTGCCGCTCGGCATACTCGGCGGCAAAGCCCGCCGCTGGTACAAAACGGCAGCCTACACGCTCGCCTATGCCGTTTCGATGGCCGAATGCTTTCTGCTCGTCTTCTTCCGTACCTTCATCACGCCGTCGCTCATGAGCATCGCCACGGATACCGATCCGGCCGAAAGCGCCGAATTCATCGGGTGCTACCTCTTCACCGGACGCTTCGCACTCTTCCTCGCGGCTTGGAGCCTCGTCGCAGGCATCAACCTCTTGCTGGAAAAGGTTTCGCAGGCCCGGCGCACCGCACCGATGCCCCATGCCGGCCTGCGCACCTGCCTGCTGACGACCGTACTGGCGGGGGAATTTTCGGACGACATCCAACGCCTCCGCCTTCGAATCGGCCTGGCGGCTCTCCCGCATACACGACCGGCATGAGCTGCACGAATTGTTACGCGAAGACCCTGAACTCTGTCTCGAACGCCGTTCGGCACCCGAACGCCTGTTTTTCAGTCTGCGGATGCAGGCCTTCGACCGAAACGCGATCGGGAGCCTGCATGAAGCGATGGAGTCGATTGCGATCGACTCCTGCACGTTCCGCTCTCCGGAAATCGTCCTTATCCTCGGCGAATCCTACAAACAAACACCATGCAGCATTGTACGGATACCCGCTGCCGACGACGCCCCGACTGTCGCAGGAAGAGGCGGCGGGCCGTCTCTATCCCTTCACCGACGTGGTATCGCCGGCCAATTTCACGGTGAAAGCCATGCATCTGCTCTTCTCCTTCGCCAGCCAGGACCGGCAAACGGCGTGGTGCGACACACCGCTATTCCCGCTCTCTTCCGGCGTGCGGGTTACGATACGCTGATGTTCGACAACCAGACGACCTTCACGCTCGAAAACGACGACGTGTGGGATCAGGAGATCCGCCATTTCCTCTACCATCCCCGGCTCTCCCCGCAGCTCTTCACGCATTGCAACGCCGACAAATACCCGTTCGACGAAGGACTGCTCGCCGATTTCGACCGACAAGACCTTCGCTTCCGCAATCCGCACCGGCTCACGATCTTCCACCTGATGGGCCAACACGTGGCCTACCGCAACCGCTTCCCGCCGAAGCGGGTTACTTCACGGCCGACAGCATCCCCGAATATTCGACCTCGGGGCTGCGGCGAAGCCGCGACGAACGCCGCATTGTCGCCGACTACGACAACGCCGTCCGCTACAACGACCGTGTCGTGGGAGAGATCCTCGACCGTTGCCGCACACGCGACGCCGTGGTCGTCTACCTCTCCGACCACGGCGAGGAGGTGTTCGATTACGCCCACCGCAACGGACGCATCCACGATGCGACGCTCTCGCCCGACTGCTGCCGTCACCAATACGAGATTCCCTTCATGATCTGGATGTCGGACCGCTATCGGGCCGCACGTCCCGAACTCGCGGCGGCGATCGCCCGTGCGGTCGACCGGCCCCTACATGACCGACGACCTGCCGCACCTGCTGCTCGATCTGGCCGGCCTCTCCTGCCGTTGGTTCGACCCGACGCGCAGCGTCGTCAACGACCGTTTCGATGCCTCGCGCCCCCGATTGCTGCGCGACGACAAGGTGGACTACGACCTCATCATGCGGCAGGCGAAGGGCAGTGCGGAAACGAACAAGGGTGCCTGATACACTCTCAGACACCCTTGTCTATCTCCTTGCGGAACCGGCGGATCGCCCGCCGGCGCTCTATTTTCCCTCCTCGAAGGAATGGATCACCACGCCCGAACGCAGTTTGGGTTCGAACCACGTCGTCTTGGGCGGCATGATGTTGCCCGTATCGGCGATGTCGATCAGCTGTTTCATCGAAACGGGGTAGAGTGCGAAGGCGACCTTCATCTCGCCGCTGTCCACACGCCGCCGCAACTCGCCCAATCCGCGGATACCGCCCACGAAATCGATCCGTTTCGAGGTACGCAGATCCTTTATATCCAACAGCTTGTCCAGCACACGATTCGACAGCACGGTCACGTCGAGCACGCCGATCGGATCGTCGTCATCGTAGGTGCCCTCCCTGGCCGTCAGGCTGTACCACGCGCCGTCGAGATACATCGCGAAATTATGCAGACGGGCAGGGCGGTACACCTCGCCGCCGATCTTCTCCACCTCGAAATCCGTCCGCAGCGCCTCGACGAACTCCGCGGGCGTCATGCCGTTCAGATCGCGGACCACGCGGTTGTAGTCGATGATGCGCAGCTGGCTCGCAGGAAAGGTCACGGCCAGAAAGAAGCAATACTCCTCGTCGCCCCGATGGTTCGGATTGCGGAGCATACACTCTTCGCCCACACGCGCCGCAGCCGCCGTACGGTGGTGGCCGTCGGCGACGTACAATGCCGGTATATCCTTGAAAATCTCCGTAATGCGGTCGTTCACCTTCCGGTCGCGGATGACCCACAACCGGTGGCCGAAACCGTCCTCGGCCGTAAAGTCGTAGTCGGGCGCAGCACCCTTCACCACGCCCTCGACCAGCGCATCGATCTCGGCGTTGTCGGGATAGGCGAAGAAGACCGGTTCGATGTTGGCCCGCTGGCAACGCACGTGCTTCATGCGATCCTCCTCCTTGTCGGGACGTGTCAATTCGTGCTTCTTGATCGCACCACTCCGATAATCCTCGAAATGGCAGCACATCGCCAGTCCGTACTGCGTCCGTCCGTCCATGGTCTGCGCATAGACGTAATAGTGTTCTTCCTCGTCCTGTTGCAGCCAGCCCCGTTCGCGCCACAGACGGAAATTCTCGACCGCACGGTCGTAGACCTCCTCGGCATGTTCATCAGCGATCGGATCGAAATCGATCTCGGGTTTGATGATGTGCAGCAGCGAACGTTCGCTCGCTTCGGCTTTGGCCTCCGCCGAGTTGAGCACGTCGTAAGGCCGCGAAGCGACCTCGGCGGCATGTTCCTTCGGCGGGCGGATTCCCCGGAAAGGTTTGATTCTTACCATAGCGTACAAGATTAAAAGACGGGGCGAAAGACGACCCGCAGGCCGCGTTCCGCCCCCGTCGTGAATCGAATTACCTGTTGACCTGGAAACGGGTGTCGCCCGTCTTGAAGAAATCGACGATCTGCCGCGCGCCGCAGCCAGTCCGGCGTTGATATTGGCCTCGGCCGTCTCGGCACCCATCTTCTTGGCCGTGGCGAAGAAGCGCTTGCCGAACTTCCCGGCCATCTCGGCCTGCGCATCGGGGGCGATGTCGGTGATGTATTTCAGATCCTCCCGCTCGGTCATCGCACGCACCACGCCGGCTTCGTCGATCACCTCCTTGCGGGCCGTATTGACCAGCGTGGCGCCCTTGGGCATCGACATCAGCAGCTCGTACCCGATCGGAGCCGCGCGTCTGGGCTGTCGCCGGAATATGCAGCGACAGAAAGTCGGCCGCCTCGTAAAGCTCCCCGACCGAAGCGGCGCGCTTCACGCCGTCAGCCTCGAACAATGCGTCGTCCGTCACGAACGGATCGTAGGTGATGACGTTCATCCCCATCGCCTTGCCCTTGCGGCCGACGAGCTTGCCGACGTTGCCGTAGGCATGGATGCCCAGCGTCTTGCCCTGAATCTCCGATCCCGTGCCGGGCGTAAAACCGTTGCGCGCCATGAAGATCATCATCGCAAGGGCCAGTTCGGCCACCGCATTGGAGTTCTGCCCGGGGGTGTTCATCACCACGATCCCGCGGGCCGAAGCAGCTTCCAGGTCGACGTTGTCGTAACCGGCGCCGGCACGCACCACGATTTTTGAGATTCTTCGCGGCGGCGATCACTTCGGCCGTCACCTTGTCGCTGCGAACGATCAGGGCGTCGACATCGGCCACGGCGGAGAGCAGCTCCGCACGATCGGCGTATTTTTTTCCAGCAGGGCCAATTCGTACCCCGCCTCTTCCACAATGCCGCGAATGCCCTCCACCGCCTTTTTAGCGAACGGCTTCTCGGTTGCAACCAATACTTTCATATCTTTGAGTAATGACGTGAAATAAATTCGTTTCTCTTTTTTCGCCTCGTATGTGTAGGGAACGATCGTCGGACACATGGCCTATTTGCCGTGTTTGCGGGCGAACTCCCTGCATGCAGGCCACCAGCGCCTCGACGCTCTCCTTCGGAAGGGCGTTGTAGCACGAAGCGCGGAAACCGCCCACCAGACGGTGTCCCTTGATGCCCACCATGCCCTGCGACTTGGCGAACTCCAAGAACTCGGGCGCCAGCTCCTCGTAGCCGTCGGCCATGACGAAGCAGATGTTCATCAGCGAACGGTCCTCCTCGGTCGCCGTACCCACGAAGAGGGGGTTGCGGTCGATCTCGTCGTAGAGCAGCGCCGCCTTCTCCTGGTTGCGGCGGTAGATTTCGGGCACGCCGCCGATCGATTTGAGCCAGTTGAGCGTCTCGGTCAGCGCGTAGATGGCGAACACGGGCGGCGTGTTGAACATCGAGTTGTTGGTCACGTGCGTGCGGTAGTCGACCATCGTGGGCAGATCGCGCTGAATCCGGTCGAGCATATCCTCGCGGATAATGGCGAACGTGACGCCCGCCGGAGCGAGATTCTTCTGCGCGCCGCCGTAGATCATGGCGTACTTGCTCACGTCGCGCGGACGGCTCAGGATGTCGGAACTCATGTCGGCGATCACGGGCACCGGCGAATCGAGGTCGGCCGTGTACTCCGTACCGTAGATCGTGTTGTTGGTCGTGATGTGCAGGTAGTCCAGATCGGCGGGGATGTCGAAGCCTTTGGGGATGTAGGTGAAATTCCGGTCCTCGGACGAGGCGACGACTTCGGTCTGGCCGTAACGCTTGGCCTCCTTAATCGCCTTCTTCGCCCAGACGCCGGTATTGACGTACCCCGCCTTGGTGTTGAGGAAATTGGCGGGCACCTCGAAGAAGTGGGTGCTGGCGCCGCCGCCGATGAAGATGATCTTGTAGTTATCGGGAATATCGAGCAATTCGCGCAGCAGCGAATCCGCCTGAGCCATCACCTCGTCGAACTCCTTCGAGCGGTGTGAAATCGAGAGAATCGACAACCCCGTCCCGTTGAAATCGAGGATCGCCCGGGCCGTCTTCTCATAACGACTTCAGGCAGGATCGAAGGTCCTGCGTTAAAATTGTGCTTTTTCATAGTCTGATGATTTAGATAACTGTTACTCCGATAACACAAAGGTAAGCAAAAAATGAGAATCCGCAACCACGACGGCCCAAATATTTTCAGATAATTCGCCGGCAGCCATTTTTCGAACGGAATCCTTCCCCGTTTCGCATTTGTTTACTATTTTTGCAAAAATTTACCTCGACCAATGATCAGATCCATGACCGGTTTCGGCAAGGCCGAAAGGCTCGCCCCGAATAAGAAATTCAGCGTCGAAATCCGCTCGCTCAACTCCAAACAGCTCGACCTGAGCATCAAAATGCCCTCGGCGTACCGTTCGCTCGAACCCGAAATCCGCACGCTGGCGACAAAGGCGTTGCAGCGCGGCAAGGTCGAAATTTTCGTCACGGCCGAGAGTACGGCCGTCGAGACTTCGGCCCATATAAATAAGGAGCAGTTCCGCGCCTACGTCCGCCAGTTGAGCGATGCGCTCACCTATGCAGGTATGGAGGCCTCGTTCGACGCCATGATGCAGTCGGTGCTGCGAATGCCCGACGTGGTTTCGACGCCTAACGAAACGGTACCCGAAGAGGAACATGCCGCGCTGCTGGCGGCGGCGGGGGAGGCCGTCGCCCGGCTCGACGACTTCCGCTTGCAGGAGGGCGCCACGCTGATCGCCGACCTGCTGCGGCGCGTAGACAAGATCGAAGGCTACAAGGAGGAGGTAGTCCCCTACGAAAAGGCGCGCACCGAGACGATCAAGGCCCGCATCCGCGAGAATCTGGCGCAGCTCGACGTCGAGGTCGATTCGAACCGGCTGGAACAGGAAATGATCTTCTACCTTGAAAAGCTCGACATCACCGAGGAGAAGGTACGCTTGCAAAACCACTGCCGCTATTTCCGCGAAGTGGCTGCCGACGAGGAGACGCCCGGGCGCAAACTCGGTTTCATCGCTCAGGAGATGGGGCGCGAAATCAATACGATGGGCTCGAAGGCCAACGAGAGCAACATCCAGATTCTCGTGGTAAAGATGAAGGACGAGCTCGAAAAAAATCAAAGAGCAAGTACTCAATATTTTATAACGGTCAACCCGAAGCAGAGCTTAATATCCGGTCTCATGGGAAAACTCATCATCTTTTCGGCTCCGAGCGGTTCGGGCAAGACGACCATCGTGCGCGAGTTGCTCCGACGGATTCCCCAGCTGGAATTCTCGATCTCGGCCACTTCGCGCGCACCGCGCGGTACGGAGCGCGACGGCGTGGACTACTATTTCCTCTCGCCCGACGAATTCCGCCGGGCGGTCGACGAAGAGCGTTTCGTCGAATGGGAGGAGGTCTATGCCGGCACCTGCTACGGCACGCTGCGCAGCGAACTCGACCGCATCTGGGGGAAAGGGCATACCATTCTGTTCGACGTCGACGTGCTGGGAGGGATCAACCTCAAACGCATCTTCGGCGCCGACGCCTGCTCCGTCTTCATCATGCCGCCGTCGATCGAGGAACTGGAACGCCGGCTCGAACTCCGCGGCACCGATGCTCCCGAGGTGATCGCCAAACGGGTCGCCAAAGCGGAGTTCGAACTGACCAAGGCGCCCGAATTCGACCACGTCGTCGTTAACGACGTGCTGGACACGGCCGTGGCGGAGGTCGAACGCATCGTGCGCGACTTTCTCAGCTAAACCAATCGAGTCGTGAAACACGTCGTTCTCTATTTCGGTTCGTTCAATCCCGTCCATCGGGGGCATATCGCATTGGCCGAGTGGGTAGCCGAGCATGTCGGCTGCGACGAGGTGGTGCTGGTCGTCTCGCCGAAGAACCCGCTCAAAGCGGACGATTCGCTCGCACCCGAGCTGAACCGTTTCGAAATGGCCGAACTGGCCTGCGCCCGCTCGCGTTTCCCCGAACGGATCAAACCCTCGGTCATCGAATTCCTGCTCGAAAAACCCTCCTACACGATCGACACGCTGCGGTACCTCTCGCGGAACTACGGCGGACAAATGCGTTTTTCGGTACTGCTGGGCGCCGACCTCGTCCCGCAGCTCGAACGCTGGCGAGACTACCGCGAGATCCTCGACGGCTATCCGTTGCTGGTCTACCCGCGCAGGGGCTTCGAGACGACGCAATACCTCGACCGGATCACCCTTCTGAACGAAGCGCCGCTGTGCGACTTCTCCTCGACCGAGGTGCGCCGCGCATTGGAGCAGGGCGACGACGCATCGGCGATGCTCACGCCCGAAGTGCTGGCCTACATCCGCGAGAAACGGCTCTGGGACCCCGTCCGCTACGCCGAACGGCTCACCAAACGCATCGGCGAGGAGCCGTGCAACGCCGCGCTGCTCGTCGAACGCGGACGGTGGTACTACCGCCGCCAGGAGTGGGGCAGGGCGCTCAACGATTTCAACCGCGCGCTCGGGATCGATCCCGCACGCGACGAAGCGCGCCAATACGCCGAACAGATCGAGGAAATCCTCGCCTTCCGTTACAAAGACATCTACAACCCGTAACTTACGATATGAACAGATTGAAGATAGCGTTTCTGGCCGGAGGCGACTCTTCGGAACGGGAAATCGCATTGCAGAGCGCAGCCCAGATCGAAGCGGCGCTCGACCCCGGAAAATACGACGTGACGGTGATCGACGTCCGCGGCCGCGACTGGCACTACACGGCCCCGACGGACGCCGGTGGCAGCTCGACCGCAACGACTTCTCGCTCACGGTCGACGGATGCCGCCGCGAATTCGACTACGCCCTGATTCTCATCCACGGCACGCCGGGCGAGGACGGCAAGTTGCAGGGCTACCTCGACATCATGGGCATTCCCTATTCGTCGTGCTCGATGACCTCGTCGGTCATCACCTTCGACAAGATCTCGACCAAGCGCGCCGTCGCCGCCACGGGCGTGGGGCTGGCGCGCGAACGGTTCATCCGCCGCGGCGACGCCGTCGATCCCGACGCACTCGCGGCCGAACTGGGACTGCCGCTCTTCGTCAAGCCCAACGCCTCGGGCAGCAGCTTCGGCGTGACGCGCGTCGAACGAGCCGGCGAAATTCCCGCCGCCGTCGAACGCGCCTTCGCCGAGAGCGACGAAGTGCTCGTCGAGGAGTGCATCCGCGGCCGCGAAATGGGCTGCGGCGTACTGATCGCCGGCGGCAGGGAATACCTGCTCCCGATCACGGAGATCCGGCCGAAAAAGGAGTTCTTCGATTTCCAGGCCAAATACGAGGCGGGCTATTCGGACGAGATCACGCCGGCCGAGATCGCACCGCAGACCGCGGCCGAACTCCACCGTCTCGCGCTGGCGGCCTACAAGGCCTGCCGCTGCCGGGGCATCGTGCGCGTGGATTTCATCGTCACGCCCGAAGGCCGTCCCTACCTGATCGAGATCAACACCATTCCCGGCATGAGCGCCGGCAGCATCGTACCCAAGCAGGTGCGCGCCGCCGGCATGACGCTGGGCGAACTCTACGACCTCATCATCGCCGACACGTGCGGCCGCAAGCCATGATCGAAATCGACGACAAGATCGTAAGCCTCGACCTGCTGCGCGAGTGCTTCGCCTGCGATCTGAGCCGCTGCAAGGGCATCTGCTGCGTCGAAGGCAACGCCGGCGCACCGCTCGAAATCGAGGAGGTCGCAACGCTCGAAGCCCAGTACGAGACCTACAAGCCCTACATGACCCCCGAGGGCATCGCCGCCGTCGAGCGGCAGGGCTTCATGGTCGTGGACGACGAGGGCGACTACACCACGCCGCTGGTCGGCGACGCCGAGTGCGCCTACTCCTACACCGAAAACGGCGTGACGCTCTGCGCCGTCGAACGGGCCTTCCGCGAAGGACGGTGCTCGTTCCGCAAGCCGATCTCGTGCCACCTCTATCCGATCCGCGTCGTGCGCTTCTCGAACGGTTCGCTGGGCCTCAACTATCACCGCTGGGAGGTTTGCCGGCCCGCGGTGGAGTGCGGCCGCCGGCTGGGCATCCCCGTCTACAAGGCCCTTCGGGAGCCGATCGTGCGGCGTTTCGGCGAAGAGTTCTACCGGGCGCTCGAAGCGGCCGAAGAGTTCCTGCACGAACAGGAGCGATGACCTTAATTTTGATTCAGCGAAACTAAAACACACACTCGATGAAATTGCGTTATCTTTTCACCGCCCTTCTTTTCACCGGCGCGGCCGCGCCCCTGCAAGCCCAGAGCATCGACCACATGCGCAAACTCCTGCAAGAGATCCAGCAGGAGATCGACTGCCTCGAAAAGGAGCAGGCCGAGACGCTCAAACCGCGGAAAGAGCCGCAGCCGGTCGAATCGACCGAATACGTCGACGGGGTGATCGCCGTCGACACGCTCCCTTCGGGCAACGACGCAGTGATGATCGTCCTGTTCAACGACAACACATGGAAATACCTCCGCAACCGCGACTACGTCAAGGACAGCGAAATCTACACCCGCTGCTGGGACACGACCAAACTCTTTCCCTACCGCGACGTGGTGAAGCTCGCCGACCTGCCGCGTTCGGTGGACATCGAGCTGGTCGACTCGCTCAAATGCTACCACTATCCCTACAAGGCCGCCATCCGTTCGAAGTTCGGTATGCGCCGCCGGCGCAAGCATCAGGGCGTAGACCTGCCGCTGAAAACGGGCGACCCGATCTACGCCACCTTCAACGGCAAGGTGCGCATCTCGATCCCGTCGTCCAAATCCGGCGGCTACGGCAACCTGATCGTCATCCGCCACGACAACGGACTGGAAACTTTCTACGGCCACCTCTCGGAGCGGATCGTCCACGCCGACGAATGGGTCGAGGCGGGCAGATCATCGGCTACGGCGGCAGCACGGGACGCAGCACCGGCCCGCATCTCCACTTCGAGACGCGCTACTGCGGACAGTCGTTCGACCCCGAACGACTGATCGACTTCCAGAGCGGCAACCTGCGGCGCGAAACCTTCCTGCTCAAAAAGAGCTATCTGGATATCCATTCGAGCGCCTCGCAGGACTTCGAAGACGAGGAGGCCGAAGCCAACGACGAAAAGAGAGCCGAGGAGGCGCGCAAAGCGCTCGCTTCGGCGCAATACCACAGGATCCGTTCGGGCGACACGCTGGGCGGCATCGCGGTGCGTTACGGCACGACCGTTTCGCGGCTCTGCCAGCTCAACGGCATTTCGCGCACCACGACGCTGCGCATCGGCCGCTCGCTGCGCGTACGGTAGCCACGGTCCGACGATAAAAGGCGAAGGCCTGCTTCCTTATCGGAAGCAGGCCTTCGTTCCTTGGCAATGATACCAAAAGGGAGAGCGCTTCGGTTTTTCAAATACCGGAATATTTTTCTCTTGCACGCTGCAAACCAACGACGTATTACAGAATTGCGAACACATCCTTTCGACATCGCTACCTTTTCAGTCTGCATCATTTTTTTCGCAAAAATCATTGAATAGACGGCTGAATTCAATAACTTTGTATTGAAACGATGAAACGTTTTTAAACATTCCGGTTTTCTGTATCATAATTCACAAGATTCACGGAAAACATCCGACGATTCATTTCAAACCTAAAACCATCACGACATGAAATCCAACGTTCTGATTCTGAAAGCAGTCCTGCTCCTGCTGGGCGGAAACCTCGTTGCGTGCGATGACTCGAAAGAACCCGAAGTCGTCGGCACGCCTCCCGTCGCCGCCTCCGAGGAGGTAACGGCTTTTTTCACGACGCATCTGCCGGAGAGTTCCTACAACTGCTCCGAAGTAAAATTTAACTTCTCCGAAATCGATTTCGGTGAAACGGAATGTTTCCTGGATCAACAGCACGGAAGAGTTCGAGGCCGTTGCGCCGCCTTCGGTTGTCCTGCCGGTCATCGACTTCGAAAAATACACGCTCATCATCGGACAACATCTGTTGGGCGACCCCGGATACTCTTTCGGGAAGCAGGCTGTCGATACCGACACCGAATCCGGTAAAATGACCTTAAATCTGGTATACAGTAGAATGGGAGGAGCCTCTCCGACGGTCATAACTACGTTTTACGTTTGGGGACTATACTCCAAACTTCCCGGAAGCGCGATCGACGTTAAGATAACCATCATTTAGATACCGAGAATCATGAAATGACCGCCATGCGACACGGCATCGCCTCTTCACCCCAATCGGAATAAGAGACCAAAAATCGGCAGGATAATCGAATTCGATTATCCTGCCGATGAATATAATTGATCAGTCCTCTTTCACAAAGGACACCGCACTACTCGAAACGGGGTTTCACATAGCCGTCGTCATACGACGTGAAGACCAGCCCGGGCAGGGGAGTCCGCTCCGACCCGTAGACCATCGAATCGATCAGCCGATACTCCCGCCGGGCGTCGACCGCATAGTAGCGGTCGGCTCCGGCACCCGTGACCCGCACCGTCCAGTCGAACATATTCCCGATGACGGTCAGCGACTCGCTCTCGGGGTTCCAGCCCGGAATCCCCACGCGGACGATCTCGTAGGAGGGTTTCGACAATACATGGAACCCGTTCTCCGTATCGGTCAGGAATCCCAGCGTACGACGCGACGGGAACTCCGTCACGAAGAGATGTTCGGGCTGCACCCCTTCGGGCAGATCGATCGCACGGACATAGGGACGCCCCTTGACCTGTTTGAGGTGGAACAACTGCCGCGAAGCGTCGAGCAGCAGATAGCCTTCGTCGTACTCCTTGCGCGTCGACGGATTGCCCGCCACCGCAAGCGCCGGAAAGCGGAAGCCCTTGCGGGTCATCGCCTCGGTGAAACGGTCGCTCTTTCCGCGGTCGATGCGATTGGTCGCCATGACGACGAACTCGATACCCGAGGACGTGATGCGGAAGACGTCGTCGGGCATCTCCAGATCGACGCGCCCCGACATCGATTCCAGCAGCGGATAGAGCCCCGTACGGGGTTTGTTGATCTCCGCCGGCGTCGAGCGGAACATGAAGTTCTCGCTTTGCAGCAGGCGGGGCGTGACGGCCACGCCGCACAGCGAATCGGGAAACCGCTCGTCGTTGAGCAGCTGACGCGCATAGAAGGTCGGCAGGATGCTGTCGAACTCCCAGTCGGTGTAGGTGCGGCCGCCGCGGTCGCGGCGCACGATCCCGTCGCCCGCGAAATCGACCACGGCGAAATCGCCGACTACGCAGCTCCACAGCGTGAAGGGCGTCCGTTCGGGTTTGTAGAAGGCGAAATTATAGGCCCACGGCAGCAGCCACAGAAGCAACACGAACACGGTGAAGCCGAAAAATAGTTTGCTGAAACGTATCATATATCCACACTGTTATTCGTTAATCCTGCCGTCCCTCCTTGAACCGAACGACCGACCACCACGACCAGGAGGCGGTGCACAGGGTGCAGAGCGTCAACCACGGCAGGAAGCCGTCGTAAGCTTCGGGAGCAGGCGCCAGAAAGAAGAGCCTCAGCACGCACGCCGCCGCGACCGCACCGTAGAACAGCCGGCGCCGCCACGTCGGTTCCAGACAGATCCACGCCGCGAGCAGATAGGCGGCGATCCCCGCCGCATACCACGGTGCGGCCGTCAGCAGGATATGCCGTACCAGTTCGGGCGCCAGCACCGCCCGAAAGGCGACGAACAGCACGCCGAGCGACACGGCGAACAGCACCCCCAGCAGCAGCCCGCCGTAGAGCAGCATCGCACCGATCATCCTTAATTCCGGACAGGGCAGGTGAAGCGTCAGTTTTCAGGCACTTGCGCTGCATTTCGGGCACGAACTGCACCACGGCGAAAAAGCAGCCCCACGACCAGCGGCACGAATTGCAGCAGGTCGACGAACACCGCGTCGCGCAACAGCATCACCTCCCACAGGTGGGCGATGCCCTTCAATCCCGCCGCACGGAAGAAATTCAACAGCACATAACCGACAAAACCGAGCGAGAGAAGCACGGCGACCAGATAGTACCAGCGCGTTTTCAGCCACTCCTTTTGTAAAAAATAGCACGTAACATAATTCATCAATATTTTCCGGTCAGACCGATAAAGGCGTCTTCGAGCGACGTCACCTGCTCGGAGGTAAATTCGCCGTAAGGCACCTGCAACCGCCGCAGCGTCCGCTCGACCTCGGCGGGCGGCAGGAACGAAAAGAGTTCGGCCCGGTTGCGGATCACCGACGGGTGGTAAAACTCCTTCGCGTCGGGAATCTCGAGCCCTCGGGCACGGTGAAACCGTAACGCCGCACTTCGGCCAGCAGCTCCGCGACGGGGCGCTGCGTCAGGATGCTGCCGTAGTCCATGATGATACAGTCGTCGACCAGGCGCTCCATATCCTGAATGATATGCGAGGTCAGAAAGACGGTTTTCGACTCGGCGCGGGCATATTCGCGCAGGTAGTCGACGAAGAGCCGGCGATAGCCCGGATCAAGCCCCAGCGAGAAGTCGTCGAGCACGAGCAGTTCGGGATTCTGCGCCAGAATCAGCCCCAGCGCCACCTGCGAACGCTGGCCGCACGACATGCGCGAAATCCGCTGCCCGGGTGCGACTTTCAGCTTGCGCATCAACTCGTAGTAGGCGTCGCGGCGCCAGGCGGGGTAGAAGACCGAGTAGAACTTCTCGATCTGTTCGATGGTCATGAACTGGTACTGCACGTGTCCCTCGATCAGCAGGCCGATATTGCGCCGCAGCACGGGATCGAGGTTCTGCACCTCCTGCCCGAAGATGCGGCATTCGCCGCTGCGGGGTTTCAGGTAGCCGCTCAGGATGTTGATGGTCGTGGTCTTGCCCGTACCGTTCTTCCCCAGCAGCCCCAGAATCCGCCCCTGCGGCACGTCGAAGCTCAGGTCGCGGTAGATCAGACGCCGCCCGTAATAATGTGTCAGATTGCGACACTCGATGATTGCACTCATACGTTGAATCTCATTCTTCGTTTTCCCGCCCCGGTATCCCCGAACGAGTCCGGCTCTGCGCCCGAGACTTATCGAAAACATTTAAAAGAAAATCAGGAACAACAATGGAACGGCGATACCGGCGGCCAGTTCCACGCCTCCGCGCCCCCGAAGCCCCTTCGGCCCTTTGAGCAGCAACAAGCCGCTTGCGACGATCGCCACGAGTCCCACGGCGAACAGATCCGAGAACCACGTCCACCACCGCCCGGGATTGTAATGCAGGCGCGTCATGGCCCCAGCACGGGACGGCGCGTCAAAGCTTCTCGTAGAACGCCTCGCCGTCCGATAGCCGTACGGTGAGGCTCGAACCGCCTTTGAGGAAGACTTTGAGCACGTCCGATTCCGGAAAATAGTGTTTGGTGTAGTTGTCGGCCTCGTCCAGCGGCGCGAGCAGACGGACGACGTCGTCGCGCGTCAGCCGATCCCGTGCGGGAAGCGGCTCCCCGACGACGTAGCGCCGCTGCTCGACCGAATAGTTGGGATTGATCGTATCGCGGTGGTTCATCACCAGCCCCGAAACGGCGTAGATAAGCAGCATTCCCGAAAAGAAGAACGACAGCTCGCGGTGCGTTCCGGCTCCAGCGACGCAGCCGGTTAGCGGTCGAATTCATACGACTGCGCCTCTACGAAATAGAACGACAGATAGGGTTTCCCTTCGGCCGCATTCCGTTCGGCGATCTTACGACGGAAGTCGGCGATACGGCCCTCGACGGTCGCAGCCGTTTCGCCGCGGGCCTTCTTCTCCGAATCGCAGCCGGCCGCAGTCGTTCCGTGCTGTTCGCCCGCCTGCGTGCGAACCTGCTCCTCCCAGCTGCGCAGATAGTCTTCGTCCACACGCTGTTCGCGCAGGATTCCCTTCACGCGGACGATGCTGCCCACGCACTGCGGATCGAATTTTCCCAGCTTGCCGCTCTCGACGCGAATCGTCTGCGTATCGTCGCTGCCCATGAGGAAGATCTTGCGTGCGCCGTGCTTGCAGGCATGGGTGCATACCCCCTCGATCCACACCTCTTTTCCGGCCAGCGAATCGGCCCCGGCCAGCAGGTCGTCGATCTGCAACGCCTCGCCGACCGCGGCCTCTGCGGCAGCGACGGCAGATTCCGCCTTCGTCGTACGATTGCCGCACCCGACACCTGCCAGAAGCAACAGGAAAGCGGTCGCCGACAACATCAATTTGTTCGTTTTCATCACTTTGCGAATTTTAGTCATTTGTACGGGCAAAGGTAGGGGCAAATCCGCCGACACCCCCATACCGAAAATCAGGTATTTAAGCAACGGGGAAACCCCAATAAAACGGTATTGCCCGCCCGACGGATGCGGGTTACTTTTGCTGCGTAAATAAATCAAAGAGGACGTACGCGAAACGCATGAAACCATATACTCTTCTGTTGCTGGGACTCCTTCTCGCTTCCGCCGCCGAGGCACAGACTACGGACGAAGCGCGACTGGAAGTAACCGTGACCGACGCCGCTTCGGGCGAAGCGTTGGGATACGCCGTCTGTTCGCTCCGTCCGAAGGAAGGAAACGGGAAGGAACGGGCCGCGGCGGCCGACGCCCGGGGCGTATGTCTGCTGGAAGGACTGAAACCGGGACGTTTCGAACTCCGTCTATTATACATGGGACACGTATTTCTGCAAGGCGAACTGCAACTTCCCGCCGGACTGACCCGCCGCCGAATCCGGCTCGACATCGATCCGGTGGCCATCGGCGAGGTGCTGGTGACGGCCGCCGAATCCAAAGGGCCCACGTCGTCGTCGAAGATCGGCCGCGAAGCCATCGCCCACATCCAGCCGTCGAGCATCGCCGACCTTATGGGAGCTGATCCCCGGCGGCCGCGCCACCGACCCCTCGTTCGGAGCGCCGCAGGAGATCCGCCTGCGCGAAGCCGACCCTTCGAGCTCCGCCAATTACGCTACGTCGGCATTGGGTACCCAGATTCAGGTAGACGGCATCCCCATAAGTAATGATGCCAACCTGCAATATTCGACCTCCTACGGGTCGATCCAAGAGTACGCCAACGTCAATCGCGGCGTCGATACACGTGCGATCTCGACCGACGACATCGAATCGGTCGAAATCGTGCGGGGCATCCCTTCGGTCGAATACGGCGACCTGACGAGCGGACTGGTCAAGGTCAAGCGCCGCGAGGGCGGCCGCGACCTCACCGCCCGCTTCAAGGCCGACATGAGCAGCAAACTCTTCTCCGTCGGAAAGGGATTCGAACGGAAGGGGGGGGGTGACGCAGAACGCACGACGCTGAATATCAACGCCGACTACCTGACGGCCGCCTCCGATCCCCGCAATCCGCGTCAGAGCTACCAACGACTGACCGGTTCCGTCCGCTTCGGCCGCCACTGGCAGGGTAGCGCCTACCGCTACTCGGCGGGCGGCAGTCTCGACTATACGGGTTCGTTCGACGACAAGAAATCCGATCAGGACCTCGACAACGGTCTGGGAGGCCCCGTCGAGCGCTACAAGTCGAATTACAACCGCACGCAGTTCGCCGCGACGTTCGCCGTAGAGGCGCGGCATCGGCAATTTTTCCACAGTCTCGACCTCACGGCATCGTTCAGCGCCGAATTCGACCGTATCGACCGTTGGAGGTTCGTGGAGACCGGTTCCGATTTCGCCAAGACGTGGGGCACCGAGCCGGGGGAGTACGACGCCGTCATCATCCCCGCCTCCTACGACGCCACGCTGCTCGTCGACGGCAAACCGTTCTACGGCTATGCCAAGGCCGCAGCGACCTTCAACGCCGACACCGAACGTTCGCGCAACACGCTGCGCGCGTCGGGGCCGACTGGTCGATGGACAAGAACTACGGCCGCGGGCTGGTCTTCGACGTCGCCCGGCCGTTCAGTCCGCAGATGGATTCGCGGCCCCGCGCCTACGACGCGATCCCCGCCCTGCACAAACTCTCGCTTTTCCTCGAAGACGCCACGACGCTCGCTCTCGGAGACTTCCGCGTGGAGGCTACGGGAGGCGTGCGCGCCGCCTCGATGTTCAATCTGGGACGCCGCTATACGATTCAGGGGAAATTTATTTCGATCCGCGCGCCAACGTCGTCGTCGCACTGCCGCGATTCCATGTCGCCGGCCGGAATCTCACCCTGCGATTGGGCGGAGGTGTCGGCTGGCACACCAAATTCCCGACGATGGACAGCCTCTATCCCGACACGGAGTATTTCGATTTCACCCAGCTCAACTACTGGCCTGCGAATCCCGCACTCCGGCGGATCAACCTGCGACTCTACACGCTCGATCCGACGAATTACGACCTGCGTGCCGCACGCAATTTCAAATGGGAGGTTCGCCTCGACGCCGGCTGGAACGACAACCAGCTGTCGGTGACTTATTTCCGCGAAGACATGACGTCGGGATTCCGCACGACGTCGGACTATCGGAGCTTCACCTTCCGGGATTACGACGAAACGGCGATCGACATGGAACAGTTGGACGGTCCCCCGTCGCTCGACGGCATCCCCTATACGGAAGAACGCGGTTGGGCGGGTACTCCCGCTCGACCAACGGCAGCCGCACGGAAAAGTCGGGCATCGAATTCGCCTTCACCTCGCCAGCGCATCCGCGCGATCGCCACGCAGTTACCGTCACGGGCGCCTATTTCCGGACGAACTACTCAACATGCACCCCGAGTACCTGCTGCCGACCTCCGCCCCCGGAGGACAGACCTACCCTTACGTCGGGTATTACTTTTCGACGGACGGTTACCTGCGCGAAATGTGCAATACCAATTTTCTGCTCGACACGCAGATTCCCCGCCTGAAACTCATCCTCTCCACATCGTTCCAGTGCATGTGGTTCCTCGGAAGCCGCAATACGCCGGTTTCGGCCTGGCCGATTTCGTATCTCGACGAGGATCTCGTCTCGCACCCGTTCACGGCCGAATCGGCTGCCGACGGTTTTGCTGTCGGCACTCGTACCGCGACAGCGACCCCACGCTGTGGCGCTATATAACCACCCCGTTCAGCATGAATGTCAACCTCAAAATCACGAAAAAGCTCTATCGCGACAAGATGGCCGTGGCTCTGTTCGTCAACAAACTGCTCGATTACACCCCCGATTATCACACATCCGACGGCCGCCATATCCGCCGCGAAGTCACGCCTTACTTCGGCATGGAGCTGAATATTAAGCTATAACGACCCCGACATGCGACGTCTTCTACTCTTGTTTCCGCTCCTGAGCCTCTGCTCGACCGCCTGCGAATCGGACGGCCGGGAGTTGTTCACGCAACTTTCCGTCCGCTTCATCCTGCCCGACGACCGTCCGGTCGAGCGCATCGAGCTCCTCTCCGACATCTCCTATTGCGAGAACATCAACACGAAGGAACGGGTCTTCTTCACCGTCCTCGACGGACGGTCGGCGACCCTCACGCTGCAAAAGGGGGTCTACACCCTCATCGTCGAGGCCAACCTGCACTACACCGACGGAACGGTGCAATACGTCCGCAACGCCGACCATAACACCCCCGTCCGAAAGCGCTCGCCTGGATGGACGACCGGAGTTCGATCGTATTGTTGTTAAAATACGTCAACTGACCATGAAACCGCTGCGCCTCCTGTTGCTCTGTCTGTTGCCGCTGCCTTTGTGTGGAGCGAAGCGCAAACCGCAGCCGTGCGCGACTCGCTCGGCATACTCCGCCGTGCGGAGTTCCACAACGCCCCGCTCGCGACGCTGGATGCTTCGGCCTACGAAAGTTCTCCCGCAGCGATGCTCTACCGCTATCCGGTCTCGTACTCCACGCTGAGATTGCAGGGCGACCTGCGCAGCGAGCCGGCCGATCCTGCAACCCGAGGGCGACGGCGCACTCGTCGGGGACGTTCCGCGCCGACTCCCTATCTGCGACTCGACGAGCGGTCGGTCGTCACGGCCGGCGCCTCCTACGAACGGGGGACGCACGGACAACGTTCGCTGGAACTCCACAGCCGACTACCGTCTGCTGCGCCCCTTCGTCCTGGCCGATTCGGTGGGCGGCGACCTTTCGACCGAAGAGTACGCCTTTCGAGGCGCATACGTGCGCCGCGACGGGCGGATCAATTACGGGATCGGCATCAATTACCGCGCCCGTCACGAATTCCGACAGGTCGATCCCCGTCCCCACAACATCGTCAACGATCTGACGGGCACGATCGGCGCCGGATTCTCGACGGATCGATCCCTCATCGCCCTGACTGCGCGCGGACGCATTTACAAACAGTCGCAGGAGGTCGGATTCTTCGACGAACGGGGCGCCAACACCGTCGAATTCCTCATGACGGGACTGGGCAACTATTTCGCACGTTACGTCGGAGGCGAAGACCAGTCCCTCTTCTACAAAGGCAAGGGATACGCGCTTTCGCTGACAGCAGTCCCGAGCCGCACCTGCGGCTGGTCGGCCCTCCTGCAATACGAGCGTTTCTCGAATCGCAACATTTTCAGCGAACTCAATTACGCCCCGGCAGGCCGACTCGTGACGCAAACCCTGTCGGGCAGCGTCGCACGCCGCTACGAGCGGGGAGGTTTCGCAGTGGAGGGCTCCACGAATTGAGGCAGGGATTCGAAAACGTCGTCGACAACGGCGAGACGGCGGACTACCGGATATTGGGCGAGTTCGCAATGTACCGCAACCGCACGCTGCGACTCACTGCCGGGGGGGGATGGTGACCTGGAATCGCCCGCAAACGGACTATACACTCGCACCGTCGGTCGGGTACTTCCGCACGTCGGCCGATTATCCCTACCCGAAGCGGGAAATCGCCCTGTCGACGGCCAGCGCGGGCTGCGACCTGCATCTGACCCGTCACGGACAGCGCGGTACGCTGCGCGCGACGGTCGGCGGCCGCTACGCGGTCAACCTGACCCGCCACACGCTGTTGTCCGACAGCCGTCTCGATCCCGATATCGGCGCCATGCTCTTCGACAGCGTCGACCGCATGACGGCCGACGCCGTCGAACTCACGGCAGCCTTGCGCGCCGAACGGGAGCTGCGCCGTTCGCTGGCGCTCTTCGTCGACGCCTCGTGGCGCCCGGGCATCTACATGGACGGCGTGCGTGTCCACTTGGCCACGATCGCCTGCGGAATCTGTTTTTGAAACGATATTTATGTTTAATTTCTAATACTGTAAAACGATGAGAAAACTCTTTGCAATGCTGACGGTCGTCGCGCTGGCGACCGGCATGACCGCCTGCTCCGACGACGACGGAACGGAGACACCGAAAGATCCCACCACGACGAACTTCAACCTCCGCGCACGCGGCGGCAACGTGATGGTCACGCTGACGACTTCGGACTACACGATCGACATTCCCGCCGCCGACGCGGACTGGATCGGCCTGAGCGAACAGAGCCAGGGCGAGGTAGTCGTCCTCTCGGTAAAACCCTTCCAACACGACGGGCGCCGAACGTTCGACGACCGTCACACTCGCGGAGAAAACGACCGGTACGACGCTGGCTACATGAATATCAAGCAGTCCGAGAACAGCCTTTACAGCGGCGATTTCTGATCGAAGAGTCGTTCTTCACCTCCTGTCCCCTCCCCGCCACGGGCAAGGTCGACAAGGCTCACGGCGACCAATACATCAAGATCCGCAACAACACCGACCAGGATCTCTACGCCGACGGGCTGCTGATTATCACGTCGTCGAAGATCACCTCCGTCCAGAACATCTCGTTCAACGAGGGCGAAGATCCCCGGCCGAATTACTGCATCGTCGACGAGATTCTCTGCATTCCGGGCGACGGCGACGACGTCCTGGTCAAGGCCGGCGAGCCGCTCCTGATCTGCAACAACGCCCAGAACCACAAGGCGACCAACCCCAACTCCTTCGATCTGACCTCGGCCGATTTCGAGTGGTACAACGAGTCGACAGTCGAATCCATGCTCGATATCGACAACCCCGAAGTGGACAATCTCGACATCTGGTACACCTACACCAAGAGCGTCATCATGCTCGACGCTGCGGGTAAACGCTCTTGCACTGGCTATCCCTCCCATCGGAATGACCCGAGACAGGTTCCTCGCCGATTACGCTTTCACGGGCAGCTACATCTTCCATTCGCCCAACGGAAAGGACTACGACATGACCTTCAAGAACTGCTTCAAGGTACCCAATTCGTGGATCGTCGACGCCGTCAATCTGGGTGTTTCGTCCGAGTATCTGACGAATCCGTGGGATACAGAGCTCGACGCCGGTTACACCTATGCCTGCGAGACGAGCTCCGACCAGACGAGCTACGGTCTGAGCGTACGCCGCAAGGTCGCAGCCGACGGCAAGCTGATCGACACGAACAATTCGACCAACGACTTCACGCCCCGCGCCACACCGTCGCTCTCGGAAATCCAATAGGGTAGCGCTTCCCAACGAAACGGGCCGGTGCGATGCACCGCCCGTTTCCATTTTCCGTCGAACCGCCTACTTGAACCACTCTTCGAGATGATCCTTCGCGTAGAAATAGTAAACCAGCAGCCCCACCCAGCTCGTCAGCAATACGAGCACCGAGGCGATCACCTTGCCGACGGTCGAAATGTTTTTCTTGAAGATGTCGAGCACCGCCAGTACGGCGCAGACCAAACCCACCAGATAGAGAATCGTTCCCATAGTTCGGAATATTTTTAGTTAAACAACAGGTTTCGCGTCCGTTCCCCGCGCCGGAACACTCCGGCAGGGTAGGCGACGTCCCACAGATAAAGTCTCGGCCGGCCGCGCCCGCTCGCGCGCGACAAAAAGTCGCGGCTCTCGACGATCGCGCGGAACTCCTCCACATCGTAACGCCCGCGCCCCACGTCGACCAGCGTCCCCACCAGCGCCCGCACCATATTGCGCAGAAAACGGTCGGCACGGATCGTAAAGCGGTACACTCCTTCGGGCGACTCCTCCCAACCGGCCCGCACGATGCGGCAGATATTGGTCTTGTTGTTGGAGTTCAGTTTGGCAAAGGAGGTAAAATCGTCGTACTCCAAAAGCGATGCCGCAGCGCGATCCATCCGCTCCACATCCAGCGGCCGGTAATAGTGCCACGCGGCCCTGCGGGTAAAGGGGTTCTTGCGCGACTCGATGAAATAGCGGTACTCGCGCTCCGCCGCACTGAAACGGGCGTGCGCATCGTCCGCGACCGGTGCCACGCCGAAGACGGCGACGTCGTCGGGCAGCAGGCAATTGAGTTTGTAGGCCGTATGCTCCGGATCGGTCAGCGGCGCCGCTACGTCGAAATGCGCCACGGCATAGGCGGCGTGCACGCCCGTGTCGGTACGGCCTGCGCCGGTCACCTCGACAGGCCCGCGCAGCAGCGTCGAAAGCGCCCGTTCGAGCGTCTCCTGCACCGAAGCGGCGTCACGCTGACGCTGCCAGCCGCAATAACGGCCTCCGTTGTAACTCAGTTCGACAAAAATAACGCATCGCAACATACCAATTTAGCGCGTGTTTACGTTTTCAGACGGATACAAAAAGATAGCAAAAAGACAAAGCAGGTCGAAAAAGTTGAAAAATGGGTTTTCGCATATCAATTATATATTGATACACCTCATTTAGCAGGATTCTCGATATATGGTTTTATTAAGCTTCTGCAAAAACTGCCGGATCTAACGAACTTGATATATATCCCATCTTTCCATTTTCAAAGAAATCTATTAGCCACCCACTTTTCTGGTAAAAATAGGGAGTCCGAAAATCATTCAAGCTTCCAAAAACCACAGTTGGCATACCTTCCGTATAACTTAGAAACAAATACATATCGGCGTTAATCCTTTTTAAAATCTTCCCCACGTAACTCTCCAGTAAAACGGACATCCTTTATTTTCTTATTCTCAACATATTGTTTCAACATAGGAAGTTCTGAGCCATCACCGACAAAGGTCAATGTCAGATCCTTGTATTGTGACTTCTAAGTATTGAAAATGTATCGACTGTTTCATATACACCCTTGGCCTTTTCTTATTCGCCCGCTATACATAATGTTTTCGGCTTTTCTTGTCTCATCGAAAGGTCAAAACCTGAAATAAAAATAATCGGGTACTTTTGTCGAAGTTAGATGTATATCAGATTTTATCCCCCCCCCCTTATCAATTCATTCTTGAAATCTTGGGATAACACAAAAATACACAAGGCCTTATTCAAATTGGCACTTATCCATTTCCAATCTGCATTTTTAGCATACTGAAATTGAAACCATGAATAAATACGGATGTTTTTTTCTTTCTGAAAAATCGGCAAATGTTTAAATATATAAAATCTCGTTTTAAGGCTTTATCTCCAAGCGATGGGTTATAGTACTATATCAGGTTTAAAAGCAAATCAATCGGATTATAAAACGGATAATTAAAAATGGATAAAATATATTACGCCAAGGCTTACGACCGAAATAAAAATATTCAATATTTTCTTTTCCAATACTCTTTTAATCCCTAAATAATAATTAGTTACCTCCTCCATATCCGGATTTAGTGGGAACAGTTATTAATACCCTCATTGTTAGTGTTTCAAATTGATATGATTAAAATAATTAAGAACATTGAACATCAACGGTTAATCTATTTTCGTTTTCGATGTTATGCCTTTTGGTTGTTCGTATTGGTAGCTATCCATAGACCATACATCAGCACGATGAGAAATTCAGATTACAAAATTTTTTTCATCATGAACATAGATTACTAAACCATAAGTTTAGTTGGAACAACATGTGCCTCTTGTTCAACTAAATGGTGTAACAATGAAATACAATGGTATAATTGTAACCATAGTTATTAGTAGCGGGACTTAAAACTCAATTTGGATTGAATATCCATAACCCACATATATGTAAAAACATATAAGAATAGCACGGCAAGTTTGAAGAATCTATCATAAAAAAGTCAAACTGACATATCCGAAATTGAAAAGACAATAGGAGAATACAGAACCCCAGAATTTTGGACATTCTGCTCCCAAAATTCTTTCCCTATTTTTTTATATAGTATATAGATCACAGCCAAGACACCGAAAACGGCAATTGTTTCACGAAGCAAATAGAACTGATTACCATACTCGCGTATTTCCTCTGCATACTTTCCAACAGACTGTATGATATTTTGATTCCTAACGCCTCTCTTTGACGTAGTTTTCAAATATGCCAAATTGTGCGATATTAGTGACAACGCGATTTTCGCAAAGCGAACGATGAATGATACGATAAGAATTAAATAGTACACTTTTAAACCTATATCGCAAGAGTAGGTTTAATACAGCCGCGACACATAAGGCGAGTAGTGAATAGTGAAAACAAATACATAACGCAGATAACCAAAGGTACTTAACGGCTCCTGAATTAAGGTATCTCAAATAGAAGCCAAAAACAATGCTCCTGCCCAAAAAAGCGAAACCGAGAGCAATCCAAATCTTTAGCGTCAATGAG
>VOFK01002602.1_pt1 | contig 24902 bp, 51 predicted proteins | sample 5384121 | NCBI WGS metagenome assembly VOFK01 (sample SAMN12384730, study PRJNA508395) | human gut metagenome | isolation source: healthy gut J | host: Homo sapiens | reverse complement strand
TCGATATGCCGTTCAGTTAAAAGTCTGAAACAATTGCAACAGACAAAATAAAACACGCCTTGGTTCGGAGAAACTATATGAAATTACGAAACAGATTATCGAAGAAAAATATTGAGAAGGGAAATATCAAACGCTGATGTTTTTTTGCTAAAGTCTGTTGACTTTGAAGTGAGGAAACAGCAAGTTGCTTTTTTCTAAATGCTAATATGCTGATATGATATTAGTATTGGAGGTGAAAAACAATGGAAACAAAAATGTGATATTAGAACTTCGTACGAAGAAAGGTTTATCTCAGGATGAATTAGCTGAGAAGGTAATGGTTACAAGACAGGCAGTTTCACGCTGGGAAAATGGTGAAACTGTCCCTCAATACAGAAACGCTAAAGCTTTTATCATCAAAGGAATTCAATGTTACAATTAATACGCTTTTAGGTGCTCCCAGACAACTGATTTGTCAGTGCTGTGGAATGCCTTTGGAAGATGAAATTGTTAGTCATGATAGGGATGGCTCTTTGAATGAGAATTACTGTAAAGTGGTGTTATGCCGATGGAACTTATACCTACAGCAATATGGACGATTTGATTGATGTGTGTAAAGCATATGATAAATCAAGGCTTTTACAGAAGAACAGGCGCGTGCTCATATGAAAGCAACTCTTCCGACATTGGATTATTGGAAGAAGTATGAACAGCTTAGCGATGATGGGCAGTTTGAAATGTTCAAGGAACAGCTGATTAAAGAAATCAATGAGCTTCCTATTGAAGGGATGCCAAAGGTTGAAAGGCTGAATGCATTAGTTGGTCCTATGTGAACTTGGCATACCCATTACCAAGTGGTGCAAGTGTTAAGTTCCTAAACGACCAGACAACATATTTGGGAAATCAGTTAGAATCGAGTTTGGTGATGCCAGATGTTATGGTATTTTAGCAAATATGGATTTTATAATGGTTTTGCACATATGAGTGCAGCAGAAGGAAAAAATCCAGAGCTGATTCTTTATAAGAAAAAGATAGGTATTTATAGCTAGCCATGTTGTGGAAAAAGAAAATGTTGACTGTATTTTGCTAATATAACAAATACAGTCAATCATTTTATGGATAAGCGTTGACTGTAAAAAGGGTTTTAATCAAATAGGTCATATAAAAATTGAAATATGGGTGGCTGTAAATGGAGTTTTTTGGAATCAGGTCAACAGCATAACCGGATGAAAGGAAAGAATATGGCGAACTTAATTATAGTATGTGGACCGCAGGCAGTTGGAAAAATGACGGTAGCAGAGAGTCTGAGAGATAAACTGAAATACAACATGATGATGAATCATGACAGTATTGAAATATCAGATAAGATATTTGGATTTGCTACACCCGCACAGAAGGAATTTAATTATTATATTAGAGAAAAAAGCATATTTCAGCTGGCAGTTAAACATAATGTGGATATGATATTTACTTATGTTGCCGCGTTTGAATTACAGAAAGAAATTGATTATCTAAAAAAAAATTTGGAAAACCAATTTATAAAAAGCGGTGGAAAATTTTATTTTGTGGAGCTTAGTGCGGATTTAGAGACTCGTTTAGAGCGCAATCTGACACCACACAGAATGGAAAGAAAGGCATCCAAACGTGATGTAAAATGGAGTAGAGAGATTTACTTAGGGATGCACAAAGACATCAACTGAATACGAAAGATGGAGAAATCTTATTTGATAATCATATAAAAAATTGATAACACAAATCTTTCGCCAGATGAAGTAGCAGATATGGTGATTGAGAGATATCACATTGCTGCAAATGAAAAAGACGAAAAGGAGTATCGTTACGGAATATGAAAATATACGAAGTTTCCGAAAGAACAACTAAATTGTTGACAAATATTATAAAAGTTTGGGAGCAGTCGGTTCGTGCAACGCAATCTTTTTCTTTTCCCAAAGGAAAGAGAAAAGGAATTGGCAGACAATTGCTGCAATATGGAATTCATAATTATGAAATTCGAGAAGTGGCAGTGAATGAGCAGAACCCACAGGCAGTAGGATTTTTATGAGCATATGGGATTTGCAGCTTATAAAAGAACAGACCTTGATGAGCAGGGAAATCCATATCCGCTTTTGTATATGAAAAGAGGATGAGTATTTATAACTGACCGTGTTGCGGGAAAAAGAAAATGATGATGCTAATTTGTTGACTGGATTTGAAAAAGTTACAAAATGCAGTCAACCATTTTTCCGAGTAAGTGTTGACCGTAAAAAGAGTTTTAATAAAATAGGTCAAAAAAATAATGAAAATAAATGACTGTTTTTGTAATAATGTTAATTCAGTCAATAAATAAATTGAAAAAGGTTGACCTAAATGAGAAAAAAACGAAAAAACAGGTCAAATAAAAACGTAAATAAATAGGGATGACTGTAAATGGAGTTTTTTTTGAAATCAGGTCAACAGGAAGATTGTTATTGTAGAAAAAATTTATATGTATGATGATATTCGAATTTTGAAATAAAAAAATATCGATGGATAATAGATGTTTGACATAATTCTAGTTTGATGTTAATATAGTGATAGAAAAAGTGCTACCGATAGACGGTTAGCCTGATTTTTTGCAAAATGATCGCTAAGTTTTCTCAGGACTGGGCGGTTATTTTTGTTTTTATCATTGCTCTTAGGATCCAACGGAATAACCAAGAGCAAAGCAAGTAATACATAAGCTGATAATGGCTATAAAAAGATCCGTTGTAAGCATAAGCACAAATCCTCCTCGTCAGATTTCCTCAAAGGATTTCTATGTAAACACAAGCTTAAACTCTTGTGGAGAAGGCTAACCGCCTACCGAATAGGGTAGCACTAATGATAGTTTAACACACATGTGTATAGTAATCAACAATTGCTTTTTTATACACCTTATTATTTGATACAAAACTGAGTTTGAAATGATGATTTTGTGACGATTGTTCGTTGCCGGTTCCTTTGGCTTCCAGTAATTCCGCAGAAAAACTTTGTGACTGGGTTTGAGTGCGTCGGTTTGCAGCACACTGTTTCGGGTGCCCATACCGCTACTCAACAAACGGGAGTGCCTTAAAAGCTTTTTCTACGGAATTACGGAACAAAAAGTGCTAACGAACAATTGACACAAACTACCTCAACAAAAATATTATCGACCTTCCCCTTTTTTATGTTGTCAACAACTCATTATGACTTAGAAGGGCTTTTTATGAACAAAGACAAGAAAAATGTTTGTATCGGGGTTGTTAGCACATGTAGATGCAGGGAAAAACAACGTTGTCAGAAGCCCTTTTGTATCAGGCGGAGTGTTGAAAATCCGGGACATGTGACACAAAGGATGCCTACTTAGATACATTTGCGATGGAAAAAAGAGAGAGAATCACTGATTTTTTCCAAGCAGGCAGTTTTTTCGTGGGAGGATATGCAGGTGACGTTGTTGGATACGCCGGGGGCATATCGATTTTCAGCGGGAGATGGAGAGGACATTACAGGTTCTTGATTATGCCGTGTTAGTAATTAGCGGACCGGATGGGGTGCGGGGGCACACACAGACACTGTGGAAACTTTTGAAAAATATCAGATTCCGGTTTTTATTTTTGTAAATAAAATGGACCAGCCGGGAACGGAAAAAATTTATTTTAGGAGAACTTCAGGCAAAACTAAATTCTTCGGTGACAGATTTTTCAGATTTACAAAGTGAAGAATTTTATGAACAGGTTTCTCTTTGCGAAGAAGAAATGCTGAATCAGTATTTAGAAGAGGGGGAAGTGTCAGTTTCGCAGATAGCAGAAAAAATCAGCGAGAGAAAAGATTTTTCCCTTTGTGTGTTTGGGTCGGCACTGCGGATGGAAGGCGTTAAGCATTTACTGGAGGTAATGCAGACACTCCTTTTGGAGCCATCTTACGATGAGGTGTTTGGGGCAAAAGTGTTTAAAATAATGCGTGATGATAAGGGAGCCAGACTCACTTATGTTAAAGTGACCGGAGGGCAGTTAAAACCTCGTATGGAACTGTCCGATAAAAAGGGTGAGTGGACAGAAAAAATTAATCAAATCCGTGTACCCGGAAGCCGTTTTGAGACTGTGGCACAAGCAGTTCCGGGTATGATTTGTGCGCTGACGGGGCTCACAAAGACGTATCCCGGGGAGGGACTTGGTGCAGAGTTTGACAGCGGTGCACCGGTATTGAGCCGGTACGACTTACCGCATTTTTATTTCCGGATGGAGAAGAACCGGCAAAAAATGCTTCCAAAAACTTCGTGAGATTGAGGAAGAGGAACCGGCGCTTCACATTGTCTGGAATGAAGAATTACAGGAAATTCATGCGCAGGTGATGGGAGAAGTGCAGATTGAAATTATTAAGCGGTGGATTTTGAGCGGTATGGTGTTTGTGTCACATTTGGAACCGGCAACATTGTTTACAAAGAGACGATTTTGCGAGCCGGTTGAGGGTGTCGGGCATTATGAGCCGTTACGGCACTATGCGGAAGTTCACTTAGGATGGAGCCGCTTGCCGTGGGGAGCGGTGTGCAGATTGCGACAGACTGCAGTGAAGATAAGCTGGACAAAAACTGGCAGCGGCTGATTTTTGACGCATTTGGCAGAAAAAGAACATAAAGGTGTAAGCTTACGGGAGCCGGACTTACCGATGTAAAACTTACATTAATTGCCGGCAGAGCGCATAATAAACATACCGAGGGCGGAGATTTCCGTGAGGCGACTTATCGTGCCGTGCGCCAGGGACTGATGCAGACGAAATCGGTTTTGTTAGAGCCGTATTATGAATACCGACTTATTGTGCCGGAAACGTCAATTGACGGGCAATGACAGATATTGAGCGCATGGCGGGAAGCTTTTACCCTGCAGCAGAATTTACCGCAGACAAATGGCGAAGGGGCACAACCGATGGCAAAAGCTTACCGGAGAAGCTCCTGTCAGTACCATGCGGGATTATACGCAGGAAGTCACCGCCTACACAAAAGGACATGGACAGTTGTTCTGCTCGCTTTTTAGGATATCGTCCGTGCCACAATGCAGATGAAGTAATTGCCGCAAAACAGTACGATGCTGACCATGATGTGAAAAAATCCTGAGTGGTTCGGTATTCTGTGCACATGGAGCCGGATTTTTTTGTTCCATGGAATCAGGTGTTTGACTATATGCATATTGACACGTCAAAACGGGCAAACAGAGATTCTTCTGAAATGGAAAATGACGTGACAGAGAAAAAAAGACGAAAAAGCAGGAAGAGGAATGGCTGGATGTGTCGGAGATTGATTCCATTTTGGAAAGAAGTTCTTTTTGCCAATCGTAAGCAGGGGGTTGTTTCACACAAAGGAATTTCTGCAAAGCGGGTAAGTTCTGTCAAAGAAAAGCCGGTTGGTTTGTCAAAGCCAAGAAAAAAACAGATGCCGGATGTTAATTACCTGCTGGTTGATGGGTATAATATTATCTTTGCATGGGAAGAATTGAAAGTGCTGGCGCAAACCGACATTGCGGCGGCAAGAGGGAAAACTGATGGATATCCTGTGTAATTATCAGGGTTTTCATAAATGTGAGCTGATTTTAGTGTTTGATGCGTACCGTGTGGCAAACCACAAAACAGAAATTTTGGATTATCATAACATTCATGTGGTATACACAAAAAGAGGCGGAAACCGCAGACCAGTATATTGAAAATTTGCTCACGAAAATGGTAAAAAATATCGTATCACCGTTGCGACATCCGATGGGTTGGAGCAGATTATCATTCGCGGAGCCGGGTGCAGGCTTTTTGTCTGCCAGAGATTTTGAAGCGGATGTGAAACGCTCAGAGCAGGCGATACGGGAAATTTTAAAAAGAACAATAAGAATTGGAGGAATGACAAATGGCAGCAATTGAAATAACGAAGGAAAATTATGAAGCAGAAGTATTACAGTCGGACAAACCGGTACTGTTAGATTTTTGGGCATCCTGGTGTGGACCATGCCAGATGGTATCACCGGTAATTGAGCAGATTGGAGAGGAAAATGATTCGATCCGCGTCGGTAAAAAGTAAATGTGGATGAACAGGGTGAACTTACGATGCAGTTTCGTGTCGTGTCGATTCCGACATTGGTTGTTATGAAGGGTGGAGAAGAGGTAAACCGAATTGTTGGGGCTGCCTCGAAAAAGCGAAATTTTTAGCAATGCTGTAAAAGCAAAAGAAGGGGGGAGTAAAAAATGACAACGAAAAAAAGAAACGATTGCTTTTCATGGTGCTTGGCGTCTGTTTGTGTGCACTTATTGCGGTGTTGATAGGGGAGAGGGCAATATCAGACAATAAAAAAGAATACGCAGAAAGATGCAGTGAATTCGCTGGGATTTGGACAGATAAGGATAAGACGATATCTCTTGAGATACAGCGGGTGACAAGTGAGGCTATTTTCTTTTCTTTAGATGAAAACACAATCGACTGTTTTCTGGAAGAGCAGTTGGGAATGAAACCTATGAATTACTTATAATTCGACGGGGAACATGTATCGGATGTCAATCCGGCCGGGAACGGAAAATAAGCTGACAATTCAGTTGTTAGACAAAAAGGTCAGATTAAATTTCCCGGGTGGAGGAATGAAAAACAGAAACCGCCAAGATTTAATGGCATGCTGACGAAAAAAAAAGCGTCATTGGTGAATCAAAAAGGCTTATTCGCTTTCCGGTTATTTGGGAACAAAAAAGGAGCCAGCGAGAGCATTGAATCGGTATTGCTCGTTTAGCCGGTTAGAGGATGGCACGATATGGCGGGTGCATACGCTGCTTGACGAAACAGGGGAATATTTTAAAACGGATTTATTGGGAATTACCATGAATTCAGCATTGTCTGAGTGTAAGAGGGCACTTGGAAGGATGATATCTGAGAAGACACTTGTCTGGAAAGGAATACGGAGACAGTATGAAAATGACAAGTATGTCAGCACCATTGTAACCAATGAATTTGGTGTTATAATAGAAATGGATTGTCAGCTTAAGAATCTGCCCGGAGCAAAGAGAGAAGGGGAATTTATTCTGAAAGGAAATTCCTTGTATCGGTTTGCCGGGGATTATACTGGCGGAATAAAAATTACGATACCGGCAAAAAATGTAACCGGATTTCTTCGCATGCTTTTGATGCAGGAGAATATGGGTATTCACTCAATGAAAAGCGGAAATATACAAGGAACATTACGATTCCCAAAAAAAGTATTTGTTGAAGAGGATGCGTTTGCAAATTGCGGTTCTCTTTACGATAACGATTGCAGAGGGAACGACGAAAATAACGAAAAAAAAGCGTTTGCCCATATGGTTTCAGAAGAGTCCATGGAAAATAAAGTTAAGTGGGTAGAGGTAAATCTGCCTTCTTCCCTTTGAAGTGGTGGAAGAGGGAGCGTTTGCTTTGGGAGAGTCCACAGACAAACTGCGCAGATTCTGGCAGATATATTCCTGGGATTCTGAGAGAATACCGGTACGTATAAATACCTTAAAGATAATGAGAGAATTTACACTTACATATATAGGAGATAATGCGTTTTGGGGAATTGATATGGATGGACTTCCACCAGGACTAACTTATCTGGGGACTAATTATACGGTTCAGTTGTATAGTTCGGGTTATGATTCCGATAGTAAGCTTGCGCTGCCGGTCTCGTTGAAAAACTAAAATTTCATACCATTTATCTGTTGGATACTTTGGATGAACTGTATCTGCCAGATGATTTGGAGATTTTAGAGGATGATGCAATTTTTGGAGGCAGTGTACAGCAATTTGTATATAAAAGTGGATTAAATAAATTCAAACAGGAAAAACATTTGGACAGTGGATTCGTTCCAAAGATGGCAGTGTCCTTTGCACAACGAATGTGATACAATATAATTCGAGATTGAAAAAAGATGGAAAAGGCATCGGGTGATTTTGAAAAACTACCTAATAAATATTACGAGAAATAGAAAAAAGAATTGTATTGTAGTGAAAGTGCCAGAAGGTGTTAAGGAAATTTCGGGAATGGCAAACCTTTCAACTTATGATAAGGTAATTCTTCCGAAATCGTTAAAGAAGGTTAATGTTGGAGGTGTTTTCTCAGATTTAACCGAACGAGTAGTGTTTCTTGGCGATAAAGTGCCGGAATTTACAGGAGAAATGCGATATAAAACCCGGGTGATGAGTTTGAAATCCGTGTAAAAAAGGGACTAGAGCGAAAGATGCTTCGGGCATTAAAAAAAAAACATTTTTTAATGTCAAAGTGATACGCTGAAAAGATATATTACAACTTTTTGACAAAACAAACAATTAAACTATAATAGAATGTTGGGGGATAATCAAATTTTTGAATTTTTTAGACCCTGGGCAGTATAAGATAGAATGGAGGAAAAAAAAAATGAAACAATTGGTAAAGGGAATTGTCTTTGCGGCAGCAGCACTTATGCTTATGCAGGCACCGCAGGCACAGCAAAGGTAAAAGTAAAAAAGGTAACGGTAAAGAGTAATTATGGAAGTAGTGTCCATGTTGCGGTTGGAAAAAAAGGAAACTTACAACGACTGTGAAAGTATCACCGAATAAGTCGGCAAATAAAAAGTTTCCTATAAATCTTCCAATAAAAAGATTGCAACGGTTTCATCATCAGGATATGTGAAAGGAAATCAAAACCGGAAAATGTAAAAATTACCGTGACATCCAAAAGAATAAAAAGAAGAAAGCAAAAAATTACGGTAACGGTCGTAAAGAAAGTAACATCCGTTGCGATTGAAAAAGCCGAAAAAATCAGTTATATGTAGGAAACAGTCTGACTCTGAAAGCGACTGTAAAACCGGCAAGTGGAAGCTATAAAAGGTAACTTGGTCATCTTCGGACAAAAAGATTGCGACAGTTACAAAAGCCGGTGTGGTAAAAGAATCAAAGCGGGAAACGTCACAATCAAAAGCAACTTCTGTGGAGGGAAGTAAAAAACAGCAAGTTTGAAAAATGACTGTGATGGCAACCAACAGTGTCGGCATTGCCTCTGTGGAGGTGCTTAGCAACGATGTTGTCCGGGTATCTCTTGACAAAGCAAAGGCATTGACAAACAAACAATTTAAAATAGAAGGGAAGCGCTATTCTTATGGAACTTATAACCGCACCTATTCCGTGGCAAGTATTCGTAACTATGATAATCGTACCTATGATATTAAGCTGACGGATGATTATAATGTAGAAAAAGATTCCTATGTCCGCGTCACAATCTCGGATTTGCCGGGTAATGGAGTAAAAACAATGGAAGCACAGGCGTTGTTTACCAAATTAAGCGAGCCAAAAGAAGAAAATGGCTTGGCGTTGTTGGCGATGAGTGGAACAAAACAGTGGATTTAAGCGAGTACGGCTGTGGAAATCTTTCCTATCAGATTATGGGTGAGATTCGGGAATTACCCGTAAAATTAAAAAAATAATGAAATCACATTTTCCGGGACATTGACAACTGTGACCGTGGGAACGGATATTTACCATTAAGGCAACCGATGAAATGGGTACGAAGTTCACAAAAGTGATTCATGTGTATATTGGAAACGAATCTGCTATCGTGGCGAAACAGAGGATATGACGGTTGTGACCGGTACCCAGTTAGATGCAGTTCCATTTCTTGAGGTTCTTGGCGGCAGCGGTTCTTACAGCTATTCTGCAATCTCTCTGCCGGCAGGTTTGAAGATGGATGCGGAAACAGGAACGCTTAGTGGTAAAAGTGTCCGGTGTTGGCGAATACCGTTGCAGATACGGTAAGTGATGAGAAAAATACAAACCGCATGGTTGAAACTTCTGCCCTTATCCGGGTGGTTGACCAAAGAAGAGTTGCCGGTCTTGTAGTAGATGAGAAAGGAGCGCCGGTAGAAGGTGTTTCTATCGTCTGCGAGAATTTGACGGATGGCAGCATGTTTACTTCGACAACGGATGAAAAAGGAAATTATGTTGTAAATGTCGGTGAGGGAACCTATCAGATTACGGCTTCGCTCGGCGAAAGAAAAGATGCCGTATACCGGTTTACAATTGGTTCCGGCGGAAGAGAACTTAATTTTACATTATAATAAATTGTAGTAGAAAGGAATTATTTTATGCTTGCAAAAAATCGTAAGAGAATGTTATGGCAGAGAAATCAGTGAATGCGGGAAGGAAGAACTTTATCATGCTTCTGCTTACGCTGGTGCAGAAAAAGGCAGGGGAAAAGGGAAGAGAATGCAGGAAAGAAGAAACTGTATTACATATCAGCAGAGTTTTTGATTGGAAAACTGCTCAGTAATAACCCTGATTAATCTTGGCATTTACGAGGAAGTAAAAAAGAACTTTCCGATGCCGGTAAAGTCTTACAGATTTAGAGGAATACGAGCCGGAACCATCACTTGGCAACGGTGGTTTAGGAAGACTGGCAGCCTGCTTTTTAGATTCCATTGCGACGCTTTCTCTGCCGGGTGATGGTGTCGGATTAAATTATCACTACGGTCTGTTCCGTCAGGAATTTAAGAACAGAAAACAGATGGAAGAGCCAAATCCATGGATGAATAAGGACAGCTGGCTGATTCGCAGTGACAAATCTTTTACGGTTTCTTTTGGCGGTTTCGATGTGAAAGCATCGTTGTATGATATTTTGGTGACCGGCTACGAGAGCCGGACGAACCGCCTTCACTTGTTTGATTTGGATTCTGTGGATGAAACGATTGTTCATGATGGAATTGAATTTGACAAGGAAGATATACGAAAAAAAATCTGACCTTATTTTTGTATCCGGATGATTCTGATGACAAAGGCGTCTTTTTGCGCGTGTACCAGCAGTATTTTATGGTAAGCTGCGGTGCACAGCTGATTCTTTCTGAAGCAAAGGATAGAGGCTGTAATCTGCATGACCTTGCAGATTATGCGGCAATTCAGATTAATGACACGCATCCATCCATGGTGATTCCGGAACTGATTCGTCTTTTGACAAAGGAGGGAATCCCGTTTGATGAAGCAGCAGAAATTGTAACAGATACCTGCGCCTACACGAATCATACGATTTTGGCAGAGGCACTGGAAAAAATTACCAATGTCGTTTATTGATGAAGTGGCACCGGCAATTGTTCCGATTATTCAGAAATTAAATGAGAAAATAAACGCACAGTATCACGATGAAAAAAGTAGCAATTATTGATGGTGAAAATCGTGTTCATATGGCACATATGGATATTCATTTTTCACACAGTGTCAACGGCGTTGCTTATCTTCATACGGAAATTTTGAAAAAATACGGAACTGCATAATTTTATACCTTTGTATCCGGAAAAATTCAATAACAAAACTAACGGTATTACATTCCGCCGCTGGCTGCTTCATGCAAATCCACTGCTTTCTTCCTTCTTATCGGAAACGATTGGAGATGGATATAAGAAAGATGCGGAAAAATTAAATGCACTTTTGGATTACCGTGATGACAAAGCAGTTTGCCGGAGATTATTAGAAATTAAAGATGCAAATAAAAAAGCACTTGCTTCTTATTTGAAACAGACACAGGAATCAAATTGTTAGACAATGCGATTTATGATATCCAGATTAAGAGACTGCATGAGTACAAGAGACAGCAGTTAAATGCGTTGTATGCAATTCACAAATATTTGGAAATTAAGGCAGGTAAGATTCCAAAGCGTCCGATTGTTCTTTTATTTGGCGCAAAGGCAGCACCGGCGTACGTCATTGCCAAAGATATTATTCATTTGATATTGTGCTTGCAGCGTCTGATTGAAAAAGACCGTAAGGTGAGAAAACATCTGCAGGTTGTTATGGTGAAAAACTACAACGTCACAAAGGCTGAAAAAACTGATTCCGGCCTGTGATATTTCAGAGCAGATTTCGCTGGCATTCAAAGAAGCCAGTGGAACCGGCAATATGAAATTTATGTTAAATGGTGCTGTGACGCTGGGAACAGAGGATGGTGCCAATGTGGAAATTCATGAAGCTTGTCGGCGATGATAATATTTATGTTTTTCGGAGAGGGACAGTGATACGGTAATTGCCCGCTATGAGCGTGGAGATTACTGCTCAAAAGATTATTATGAAAAAAAAGATTCGGAGTTAAAAAAGCCGTTGATTTTATTGTCAGCAAGAAAAATGCAGAAACTTGGTGACAAGACGATGCTTACAAGACTTTATAACGAGTTATTGAATAAAGACTGGTTTATGACATTCCCGGATTACAGAGCGTATGTGGCAGCCAAAGAAAAAGCCTATGCGGATTATGAAAACAGGGAAGAATGGGCAAAAAAAATGCTTGTCAACATTTCAAAAAGCAGGTTTCTTTTCCTCTGACCGCACGATTTCGCAATACAATGATGAAATCTGGCACCTGTCAGAAGGTACTAAGTAAGGAAGGAATACTTAAATAACCCCATCCCTGGCGTGTGTGGGGAGAGCAAGATCCGTGCTGGAGTTTTTCAGCCGGATTTTTGTCTCTCTTGGGCTCATGGAAGGATATTTACTTAAAAAGCAGGGCAATGGCACCGCTCACAATTGGTGTGGACATGGAGGTGCCGCTTTTCTTTGAGTAGAGAAAAAAGAGCCGTTTGTTTTTGTCGGGAGGGCAGCAACTGATAATATGAGAACCGGGCGCAACGACGTCCGGTTTTTTTTCTGAGGAAAACGTAGGACCTGCGCCGGGTGAAGGAAGGAATTACATCGGTTCTTTCGGCAAAATCATACGAGCCAACGGTGATAATTTTTCGGGAGTTTCCGGGTGCACTAATAGTCTGTGGGTCAGGTCCCTGATTACCGGTACCCGCAGCAACCACGATAATACCGGCATCCCAAAGCTGATTAACTTTGCGGACAAAAAGCACTGTCTTCGGGATAGGCATGTCGGTCATTGGTGCCAATGGAAATATTTACAATGCGGATTTTTAAGCACTCCTGATTTTTAAGAATCCACTGAAGCCCATTCATGATGTCATGAATGGTGCCGTTGCCTTACTGTTTAACACTTTAACCCCAATTAGATTTTGCCTGCGGTGCGATGCCTTTGTATTTTCCATGAGAAAAGGTTCCTGCTCCGGCGGCAATCCCTGCTGGCTTCCGTGGCCGTTGTCGTCATAAGGCGCAGGCTTTTGATAGAGACATCGTACCATCCGGTGATGCGTGAGCGGTAATCGGATGCGGAAAAAGCCCGGTGTCAACAATCGCAACCCCGATGCCCTTTCCTAAAATTCCTTGTTTATGCACTGCTTCTGAAAAAACCGCTTTACGAACTCGATTCATCTGCTGACTTCCCCCGTAACTGTATATTGGTAATATATGCATTTTGTGACGAATCGTGTCAATTCAAAAATTTTTCAAATTAATGGTTGACCGTTGGTCATTTTTGTGTTACACTGCATATAGTTAAAGTGACTGATGGTCATTTTTTGAAATTATTTATCAAAAAAAGTAGGAGGCGTGCACGATGGTAATTAAGTTTGGTAAATGGCTTACCAGACACAAAAGCAGTTGTCCTGATTATCGCATTTTTATTGTTAATCCTGCGACAATTGGTTATGTGTCAACGCAATTAACTATGACTTGTTAAGTTATCTTCCGAATTCCCTTGAGACAGTATCCGGACAGGATACGATGGTAGATGAATTCGGGATGGGAGCCTTTTCCATGATTGTCGTAGAAGACATGGAGAAGAAGGACATTGTGGCTCTCAAAGAAAAATTAAAAAAAGTGAATCATGTGGAGGACGTTATCTGGTATGATGACGCAATGGATATTACAGTTCCGACAGAGATGCTCCCGGATAAACTTAGAGAGGGCTTTGTTTAATGGGAACGCAACGATGATGATTGCCCTGTTTGACAATACAACATCGGCAGATTCAACGATGGATGCGATTACCGAAATGCGTGGTATTGTAAAAGAAACAGGCATTTATCAGTGGTATGAGCGGTGTCGTTACCGATATTAAAAATCTGGCGATGGCAGAGATGCCGATTTATGTTGTTGTAGCAGCGGTGCTTTCGCTTCTCATTTTGTTACTGACGATGGATTCCCTGGTAACACCATTTATCTTTTTGCTTGGTATCGGTATGGCGATTGTCTATAACATGGGAACGAATATGGTATTTGGAGAAATTTCCTATATTACTCAGGCGCTGACAGCGATTTTACAGCTTGGTGTAACGATGGATTATTCCATTTTCCTTTTGGAAAGTTATGAAGCCAATAAAGTCAGGTATGACGGGGATAAAAACCGTGCAATGGCACATGCGATTTCCAATACATTTACTTCCGTTACCAGTAGTTCGGTAACAACGATTGCCGGATTCGCCGCACTTTGCTTCATGACCTTTAAGTTAGGTATGGACTTAGGTCTTGTTATGGCAAAAGGTGTTATCATCGGCGTTATCGTATGTCTGACTGTTTTGCCGGCATTGATTCTCTCAAAGCTTTGATAAAGCAATCGACAAAACTACCCATAAGAATCTAATTCCAAATCTGGATGGTTTATCGAAAAAAGATTGTAAAGGGATGGCCGGTTGTCTTAGTATTATTTTTAGTTTTACTGGGACCTGCGATGTACGGAAACAGCAATTACGAAATTTACTATGATATTGCGGGGGCACTTCCACAGTCACTGGATTCTGCCGTTGCAAATAAAAAAACTCGAAGAGAAATTTAATATGAACAGCACCCATATCGTATTGATGAAAAAAAATGGTATGGCATCCAAAGAAAAGAGTGAAATGTTAAAGGAAAAATTGAGGATGTGAAAGGTGTTAAATGGGCACTCGGAATTGATTCCTTTAAGGGGGTCAGCATTCCAAGCAGTATGATTCCGAAGAAATTGGAATCTAAACTAAAGAGTGATAACTATGAGATTGCCTTTGTCTGCTCCGACTATAAAGCAGCAACAGACGAGGTAAATTCACAGATTGCTGATATAAATAAGATTGTTAAGAAATACAGCAAAGATTCGATGGTAATTGGTGAGGCACCATTGACGAAGGATTTGCAGGATGTAACCGATATCGACTTAGTAAATGTAAACTATGTTTCGGTTGCTGCGATATTCCTTATAATTCTCATTACCTTTAAGTCCATTTTGATTCCGGTCATTTTGGTTATGGTAATTGAGTTTGCGATATTCTTAAATATGTCAGTGCCATTTTATACACACGAGTCGCTGCCGTTTGTGGCAAGTATCGTAATTGGTTCCATACAGCTCGGTGCGACTGTGGATTACGCAATTTTGATGACGAGCCGGTATCATAAAGAGCGTGTGGTACGAAGAAAGAGTAAGAAGGAAGCAATCGATATTGCACATAAAACTTCAATTAAGTCCATTATGATAAGTGGTATGTGTTTGTTTGCTTCAACATTTGGCGTAACAATGTCGTCAAGTATTGATATGATTAAGTCAATTTGTACGTTGTTGTCCCGTGGGGCAGTGATTAGTACAATCGTTGTTATTCTTGTTCTGGCGGCGATGCTGACAGTGTTTGATAAATGGTTGCAAGACCACATGGGATATGCGGAAAATCGATTATTAGTTTGGAGGGACGATGACTATGAATAAGAAATTGAAAAAAACTTTACAATGTACAATGTGTGCTGTGCTTAGTCTTGGCATGGTAGTGTGCAACAGCTCCTTTGTAGAAGCGAAAAAAATCAAAAAACAGGAATCTGTTTTTATGTCAACGCGGCAGCAGATGGTTCAGTATCCAAGATTACTGTATCGGACTGGCTGAAGGGTGCAAATGAAACAAACCGGAACCATTAATGATATTTCCGATTTGAAAAACATCTCAAATGTCAAAGGAGATGAGACATTCAAACAGAATGGTAAGGACGTTGACTGGAGCGGCGCCGGAAAAGATATTTATTATCAGGGTGAATCGGATGAAAACTTCCGGTTGATATGAAGATCACATACAAACTGGATGGTAAAGAAATTGCTGCCAAGGATCTGCCTGGTAAGAGTGGAAAAGTGGAAATCCATGTTGCCTATACGAATAAGTCCAGCCGGAAGAAAAAATTGATGGTAAAAAGAAACAACAATTTATACACCATTTGTTATGGTGACCGCAATGGTCTTTCTTCTGACCATTTTGAAAATGTCGAAGTGGATAATGCAAGAGTAGTCAATGATGGTGATAATCAGATGATTATCGGCATGGGTGTTCCGGGAATGGCTGAGAACTTAGATTTGAGTGATGATATGGCAGATAAAAATCCCTTCGGATTTTACGGTAACTGCTGATACAAAAGATTTTACAATTGGTAATACATTTACCACGGAAGTGCCAGTCTTTTGAATGATTTGGATTTAGACGATGTGGATGAGTTAGATGATTTGGAAGAAAAACTGAATGATTTGACCGATGCTTCGACAAATTAGTTGATGGCTCTGATGATTTGTCTGATAATTTGAAATTGTTTGACAGCAAATGGGCGAGCTTAACACTTCTGTGAAGAAATTCAGAAAGAGGGCGTAAACCAGTTGGCAAATGGAATCAGCACACTGGCAAAAGGTGCTCCGACATTAGTAAAAAGGCGTTACCGATTATGCAAATGGTGTAACAACATTTGCGAAAGGAACCGCAAGTTATGTAGATGGTGCAGCAAAAATTACAAATGGATGTGCCTTACTTTACAAATCCGTAAAAGGATATTCCAACTCAGATTCAGAGTTTTGATACCGGACTGAAGACCTACACCGGCAGTGTCGACAAACTTGGTTCAAAACAGAATGTTACGGCATTGAAATCCGGAGCAAAAAGCGGTTAGTGATGGTGTGACATCGTTAAATACCAATCTGGCAAGTTTAGAAAAACGTATGAGACTACGGATTTACTGTTAAAGAAATTGAAAGCGACCGGTGCAGATGCAACAACAGTTGCAACGTTAGAGCAGGTACTTGCCGGACAGAAACAGGCAATTCAGGCAGCAATGAAACAGGCAACTTCCACAACCGGTGATTTAAAAGTTGGTGCTGAAAAAGTATCCGGCAGCGTAGCAACAGTAATGGACAGTTTGGATAAATTGTCTGCAAACTCCTCAACTTTGACAGAAGCTTCTACAAAATTGAAAACCAGCATGCCGACATTAGTTTCCAGCGTGAAACACTGAAAGAGGGTGGCGATACACTGGCGAAGAACAATAAGAAGTTAAAGAGTGCGTCAAAGAAACTTGTGAAATCCGGAAAGACATTGAAAAAGAGCATTAAAACGGTAGGCAGCGGTGTGAAGAAGTTAGACAAAGGGAAGCAAATCCTTAAAGAGTGCTGCCGGAAAATTGTCAACAGGTGTTGGTAAACTGGATACAGCGAGTGGTAAAAAGCTGAAAGATGGAAGCAAGAAATTAGCCGACGGCATGAGCGAATTTAATAAAGATGGTATTGAAAAATCAATGACACGTATGAAGAGGATGTCAAAGGTTTTGATTGACCGTCTGAAAGCCGTTTGTGAAGTTGGAAAAGATTATAAGAGTTTCAGCGGCATTCACGGCTCTATGAATGGTGAAGTGAAATTTGTCATTGAGACAGCAGCCATTGAAAAGAGGACTAGGTGATTTTGTATGGGCAAATTGGATGATAAGAAAAAGCAAAAAGAGAGATTCTCTGCTGATGGCAGCATTTGCTCTATTTACGCAGAAGGGAATAAAATGACACATCCATTTCCGATATAGCTAAAAGGCAAATATGGCAAAGGAACATTTTATCTTTATTTCAAAGATAAATTTGATATCCGCGACAAATTGATTGCAGATAAGGCGAGACAGGTATTTTGCCGTGCATTAGAGATGAACCGGGTGCAGCTGGATTCATTGGAAGACCATGTAATCTTTTGATTAATTCTGTTATTAATCAATTGAACCAGAACAAAAAATTTATTGAAATTTATTTCAAAAAATTTAAGCTGGGGAGTTTTTTTTCAGAAGGCACTTTTTGCTGGAGAATAATGAAGATGGTGACAGTTTTTATCAAAGATATTATTTGCTTTTGGATCAGTCAGGAAGGATGTTTCGTAATCCGGATTTGATGCTGTATATGATTGTGGAGTTTGTTAATTCAACTTGTCATAGTGTAATTTTGCAGCAACAGCCGGTGACGTTAGAAGAATTAAAACCGGAGCTTGCCGGTGTGATTTGTGATATCATTCATAGGCAGGAAATTGGATAAAAGTCAGACCGTGTCTGTCGGTGTTTCGTAAGCCGGCAGGCACGGTTTTATTTTGCAAAAGATACATGGTTTGTTTAGAATAATCTATTGCAAGAATTGTTTCCTTGCTTTTACAATAGCCAAAAAAGAGTAGTTAATGAAAGCAGGGGAATTATCATGAAGAAAAATCAACTGCCAAAGCAGGTATTAAATACGCTTTTGGCATATCAAATAAAATCCGATGATATTTTTTAGATGTTTGTCCGTTTGATTTATCTTTGATTCGGAATATATCAGTGGATATTTGTTCTGACAAGTACGAAAATCGGCGTTGCCAAGAGCCGCCATGAACAGATGACGGTTCGCTATTTCCGTGGAACGAAGACGGCAGATATGCAGTATGCAGAGGATGAAAAAGAATATATGCTGGAATGGTTTGATTTGGCGGATACTTCGCATATGAGAGTGGAAAAAAGCAGCTCGCGACAAATCTAGTCACAATTGATTATAAGGGCAAACCACTTTTTATTAGCGGCGCTGACAAATCTGTATTTTGAACAGATGAATTTGTTTCGTAAAAGTTATAATAAGATAAAAAATATCCAGAGGAAGCAGAAGAAGTGGAAGCGTCTGCGGATATTCAGGAGCAGAAAGCACAGTATTGTCCAAAGTGTGGAACGATGTACCCGGATCCAAAAAGAAAAATCTGTCCGAAGTGCATGAATAAACGTTCGATTTTTTGGAAGAACGATGAAATATTTTCTTCAGTACCGTTTTAAAGGTTATTATTATTTTTGCCTGCTTATTTTCTGGCGGCCGGATTGAATCTTGTATGGCCTTTATTTAAGCGGTACGGTATTGTATGATGAGATTCTGCCGGGGAAAAAGTTTCACAAAGTGAAATCGGGCGGTATGGTTTTGCTCTTTTGATGCTTGTGCTTGTAATGGTATTGTCAAAACTTGTACAGCAGGGCGTCCAGCTTGTACAGGAACCTTGATGGCACAGGTGGTTGCAGCGACTGTGCGTGACATGAAGCAGGATGTATTTTCCAATATGGGAAGATTGTCACTTGATTTTTTTTTTACAAGCAAGCAGACCGGTGGACTTATGACACGTGTTAAGTGATGCAAACCGTGTGACCGACTTTTTTTCTTAGATGGATTTCCGTACATATTTGTGCATGGCTTTACCATTCTTGCTACGTTTACGGTTATGTTCCGTTTGAATTGGCAGATGGCACTGGTAGCCTGTATTCTGCTGCCACTGTTAGTTTTTATGAGCGTGAAATTAAAGCCGAAATTGTGGAGTTTTTGTTTGGCAGACGCCACCGGGCAGAGCGTGGTAAATAAACCGTGTCAATGACAATTTGACCGGTTCTCGTGTGGTAAAAGCTTTCGGACAGCAAAAGCAGGAAAAAGAGCGTTTCAAAAGCGCCAAATGAGCGTCTGAAAGAGGCGGAAATACGCATTGTAAAATACAATAATAAATTTTTACGATTTTATATAATTTAGTGCAGGAGATTTCAAATATCTGGGTTTGATTGTCGGTGTGATTCTGCTTCTGAATACGCATACCGTGGAACTTGGTGTTTTGATTACGTTTGTTGGCTATGTGGGGCAGTTAAACGGACCGATGAATTTCTTCTCCCCGTGTATTTCAGATGGTCGGACAGTATCAATGCTGCCCAACGCATGTTTGAAATTATGGATGCCATTCCAGAGATTGAAGAAGTGGAAAATCCGAAGCAGATTAAAAAATCCAAAGGGAGAAATTACACTTTCTCATGTGAGTTTTGGCTACGAGACAAATCATCCGGTTCTGAAAGATATCAGCCTTCATGTAAATCCCGGTGAAATGCTTGGTATTGTGGGGCGTTCTGGTGCCGGAAAAACGACGCTTGTAAATTTGATTTCGCGTCTTTATGATGATGGATGAGGGAGAATTTTATCTGGATGGTATTCCGGTAAAGGAATTAGCTTTTCATGATTTACGGAAAAATGTGGCGATGGTATCACAGGACACTTATATTTTTATGGGAACGGTGACGGACAACATCGCTTATGCGAATCCGGAGGCGACGAGAGAAGACGTAGTGCAGGCTGCAATTTTAGCAAGTGCGCATGAATTTATCGCCAATATGCCGGATGGTTATGATACCGTGATTGGAGCATCGGGTAAAGACTTGTCGGGCGGTGAAAACAGAGGATTTCGATTGCCAGAGCAATTTTAGCAAATCCGAAAATTTTGATTTTAGATGAAGCGACGGCAAGTGTGGATACGGAAAACCGAGAAAGCAATCCAAAATTCACTTAATTATCTGGTGAAGGGAAGGACGACATTGTCCATTGCACACTCGCCTTTCCACACTGCGGGACGCAAACCATTTAGTTGTAATTGATGGTGGAAAAATCGTCGAAGAGGGTACGCATAAGGAATTGGAAAAGAAACAGGGAATTTATTATAAGCTGATGGAGTTACAGACGAAATCACTGGCTTTGAAAGGGGAATCGTTATGAGTGAAAATCAAGTCATCACAAATATGGAAAATGAAGTCGAGGAAATGACGGCAATTCACTATCTGAATCAGGACAATGCTGTTTTTTGAGAGAACAGAGGGCGGCTTTTTTATATCTCTTTCTTACGAGGGAAAGAAGTGGGACAGGATTCAGGTGATTCGTCTGTTTCCATTTACTGAGCCGGATTCTTTTCTTTCGATTGGGACGGTAGAAGAACGCTCCCATGAAATTGGGGTAATAAAAAATATCAAAGAGGTAGATAAGAAAACGAGAAAAAATGCTTTTTGGAGCAGTTAAATCTTCATTATTTTACCCCGATAATTCAGAAGATTCTGGATATCAAGGATGAGTATGGTTATGCCTATTTTCATGTTATGACCGACCGTGGGGGAGTGTCGCTTTTACGATTAACATGGGAAGTAATGCGGTGGTGCGGTTAAGTGACTGCCGTCTTCTCATCACTGATTTGGATGAAAACCGGTTTGAGATACGGGATGTATTTGCTCTTTAGCAGAAGGAACAAAGAAAAACTGGATTTGTTCTTGTAGGATAGAAAGTTTGAGGTAGCAGTATGATTTTAAGATATGAACTGCCAAAAGAGGCAGAGCAGGTTATTTCGCTTACGGACAACGAACGCATTTACTATGCGGTTCCGGTCGATATTGATGATGCCGGAAATTTTTGAAGACTCCTATTTTATTGTCACAAACCGCAGACTTTTTGTTGTGGAAAAGGGCAGTATCAAACAGGAATACGATGTTTCCAAATGTATCGATGTAAAAGCAGAGGCAAAAATCGGTGGCGGACTTTTAGTAATCAATTTTGACGGTGTGCCAAAGCACATTGTTCATTATTCGGCGAGACATTTATCGCGTTATGCTTACATTGCCAGAGGAATCCATATTCTGGCATCCGGCAGAGAGAAGAAGAGGTAGTCAGTACGGAATACGAGAAAAATATGTCCGAAATGCCACCATGCGATACCGGGTACGAAATATTGTCCGCACTGCTCCAAAGAGGGCGGATTCTGGAAAGGCTTTTTGAAAATGGCAGCACCGTATAAGAGAAAGTTTGCGGGGATCATTGTGTTAATGATTCTGGCTGCCGTTGTGACACTCTTTGAATCCGGAAATACAAAAGCATTTGGTGGACGATGTTTTGAAACGCAGAGAGGGTGGAATTTCAACCGCTTTTATCTGCCTTGGCATCATGTTTTTGTTAAGTGTCGGAATTGTTGTGATTAACATTTTAAAAACGTATTACTGTACGGTTTTGTAGGCGCAACTATTTCAAAAAGATTTGCGGCAGCGGATGTTTTTCCCCACATTCAGATTTTATCGCTGAATTTTATCAATGACAGAAGGGCGAATTGATGAACCGAATTGTTTTTGATACGGGAAAGATTCGTGAATTTATGGAGCGAACTTTCTGTAATATGTTTACGGTCTGTTTTATTTTTTGCCTGTGACATTATTTTTATGGTGTTACTCAATGTAAAACTTGCACTGTTTGCGTTTGTTTTCATTCCGGCGGCAGTATTTGTGACGTATGCGTTCCGAAAGAATATTCACAGACGGTTTCATTTGCAGTTTAAGAAGAGCGATGAGGTAAACAGCAGTTTGCAGGATGTGATATCCGGTATGCGCGTGGTGAAATCCTATGGAAAAGAAGAAAAAATGAGCGAGATAAATTCAATATGCTTTACGGATGAGTTCTGTCGTGTACAGACAAAAAATGAAGTGTTTTGGGCTGTGTTTATGCCGATGGTAAGCCTTTTTGATGGGAGCTGGTGTGTTCCTTTGTGATTTATTTTGGTGGATTGGATGTATTAGGCGGCAGGATGACGACCGGTGAACTGCTACAGTTTGTAACATATACACAGCTTTTTATATATGTACCTAAATTGATGACAAATATGCCGAGGGAACTGATGAATCTGATTAGCAGTATGGAAAGAATCAATGATGTTTTGACACAGGAACCTTTTATTGAGGATGTGCAAAAAGCCGATTCGCCTTTGATGTGGAAGGAGAAATCCGGTTTGAGCATGCCTCGTTTGGTTACAAATCGTATCAGCGGGTTTTGGAAGATTTGAGTCTTACGATAAAGAAAGGGGAAATGATTGGTATTGTAGGCGCATCCGGAACCGGAAAGACTACGATTATCAATCTGATTATGCGTCTTTATGAGGTGGATGATGGTAAATTGTTGGTCGATGGGCATAATATAAAGGAAATCCAGTCGGATTATTTTCATTCACAAATTGGTGTGGTGTTACAGGAGACATTTTTTTATTCTCTGGGACAATTCTTGAAAATATCCGTTTTGACCAGACCGGATGCCTCATTAGAAGAAGTGATAATGGCGGCAAAAACGGCAAATGCACATGAATTTATATCACAGACGCCGGATGGCTATAATACATATGTGGGAGAAAAAGGACACAGTTTGTCCGGTGGAGAGAGACAGCGGATTGCGATTGCAAGAGCAATTTTGAATGAACCTAGACTGTTAATTTTAGATGAAGCAACGGCAAGTCTTGACACGGAGAGTGAATTTATGATACAACAAGCATTGGAGCGTTTGACCAAGGGGCGTACTACCTTTGCGATTGCGCATCGTCTTTCGACGTTAAAACATGCAGACAGACTTGTTGTAATTGACGGACATCGTGTTGCGGAAGTGGGGTCTCATGAAGAATTGATTGCAAAGAGAGGTATTTATTATCGACTTGTAAAAGCACAGTTAGCAATGCAGGGAGACGAAAATTTACCACTAGGAGGAAAGTGTGAAGCAGTTATTTAAGTTTTTTAAGTTCATACAAAAAGAATGTATTTTCGCCCCGTTGTTTAAATTGTTTGAGGCGACGTTAGAATTATTTGTGCCGCTTGTTATGGCAGCAATTATTGACCATGGAATCGGAAGCAGAGATTATGGTTTTTATTGGATGGATGGGAGGTATATTGGTTCTTTTGGCAGCGGTTGGTTTGACCGCTGCTCTTGTGGCGCAGTATTTTTGCGGCGAAAGCAGCTGTGGGATTTGCCGCCGGACTGAGACAGGCGTTGTTCCGTCATATTCAGTCCTTATCGTTTGGAGATGTTGACCAGGTAGGAAGTTCTACATTGATTACCCGTTTGGCAAGTGATACGAACCAGTTACAGGCAGCTGTTAATATGGCACTTCGTTTGTTTCTGCGTTCGCCGTTTGTAGTGCTCGGTGCGATGGTTATGGCGTTTACAATTGATGTCAAGGCTGCGCTTGTTTTTGTAGTTGTTCATTCCATTATTATCAATCGTTATTTTCGGTGTGATGTTTGTCAGTATTCCGATGTACCGCCGTGTGCAGGAGGCACTTGATAAACTGTTAGGAAGAACCCGTGAGAATTTGTCCGGTGTCCGTGTGCAGCGTGCTTTTAATAAGCAGGAAACAGGAGAAGGAAAAAATTTGCGGAAGAAAAATCAGGCATTAAATAAGTTCCAGATGGTAGTGGGAAGAGTTTCCACTTACAAACCCGATTACCTATCTGATTATCAATGTCGGAGTAATTGCGTTAATCTGGATTGGTGCGCTGAAAGTAGATGCCGGTTATTTGTCTCAGGGACAGGTAGTTGCGTTAGTTAATTATAATACGGCACAGATTTTGGTAGAATTAATCAAACTGGCAAACATGATTGTTATGGTAAATAAAGCGATTGCCTGTGGTGACCGTGTGCAGGAAGTCTTTGAGAGAGAACCGGGACTTTCTACGCCGAATGAGGAGACAAAGCCGGGGTGGATGGCGACATTGCCGCCCGTTTTGAACATTGTTCGTCTCGGTTCAATCCTGGAACCCATGATTAATGGAATCTCGCCTGATATCTGCCTTCCGTGAAAAGTATAACTGCTGGCGCATCGAAAACGGTTCCAAAAATGTTAGTTCATTTGATTCCGACGATGACATTACATCCAAAATTACCGGCGAAGCAGTCAATGCCGAGGTTCTGACGGCAGTTTTCGGTTCGAACCAACGCAACGCGCTGAAACCACCAAAAGAAGTTGTTCTTGGAAACCGACGGACTGATCTGGCTGTGTGGCGAGGCAGCTGAAATTTCCGGCGAAAACAAAGCGTCTGACAACTGGTGAGTACTAAGTATGGAAATAATTTGGGAAAAGTCATTGATTATGACGATAAATTTTGATTATAACGATTGCCTTAGAAAGGCAATCTCAAAAGACACCTTTGGTCAAGTTCTCAAAAATGCAGACAAGATTGATCCCGCAACCCCTGAACCTG
>VOFK01001580.1_pt1 | contig 24921 bp, 25 predicted proteins | sample 5384121 | NCBI WGS metagenome assembly VOFK01 (sample SAMN12384730, study PRJNA508395) | human gut metagenome | isolation source: healthy gut J | host: Homo sapiens | reverse complement strand
TTCAGTTACGTATTGCTTAAGAAATAATCGCAGATGATTCAAAAACAGGATCACACCAGGTGCAAACAGGCATTTTTTTAAAAAGCAATGAACATTCTGCTTCATGGACTGGAAGCAGCACTTGGAATAAACAGGAGGAACCAAAACATGGAGAAAAAAATTAAGATTAGAGGAACCAGTACAAACAAACAAAATTAACTCCTCTCTATATGGAAGATGTGCAATGGATCTCTATCCGGATCTCTTCATGGATCATGACTGCCAAGCGCTTTTTCGGAAGTAGAATTGTATTTTGCGAAAGTTCAGTGACAAGCATGAAAGGTAATGCTACTTGGAAATATCGGCTGCATTATGGGTGCGACCAGACAATATGATATGGCAAGTGCCTGTCATTGCTTATCAGAAAAAACATCAAAGCCTGTGATTTGTAAACCTCGGCAGTGTTAACTGACACCACTTTCCGACAACAGGTCAAAGAAAGCCCAAAAGGCTACAATCTGATTTTCCGGATACCATTGCGTCCGGAGACAGCAACAACCGTGAAACTGGAGTTTACATGCCTGTGATCTGAACGATATATCCTGGTTCCGATCAGACTGATTTCCACCTAGAGACTATCGCATTCCATCCGGCATTTACCACTTAAAAGACCGATGTAAAAAGCTGTTTACCGCCACGGCAGAACATTTTCCAGGTGGTAGCTGGTCTTTGATGCAACAAAGAAAAGTGCGACTGAAAAGCATGCTGAAGACCTGGTTGAGGCTTTGAAATGAGAGCATCAACGTATATTTCAGCGTAGATGACGTACATACCTTAAAGGAATGGAGCAGTCATATCTCATCTGCAGTGAACCCAACTGACGGGCTATCGTCCACTGGACCATATATGGTTTTACAACCAACATAGTTTTCGTACTGGATCACGTCAAAATACCCGAATCATCAACTTAATTTACTACTGGGAGCTAAATTAATAGTTACACAAATTATTTGGATACTTTATCGACACCACCACTAAACAGACACAGCAAAACAGGGTTGAATATTGATAAAAATGAAAAATGCGAAGGACATTGGCAAATCAGGCTTATGAGGTTCTATTGCATGGGTGCATCATTTACCGTATAAACCCACTGTCACCGAGGCCTGCTTTGGTGGCCGACACAAAGGCACGCTTATCTTTCAACAGCTGTTCCACATGAAGTTCTTAGGCTGTTGACAGCTATCTCGATAAAGAGGTACCGGAAGGGTAAAATGACTCGCGATTCAGTTTACGCCGATATGAAAACTGACTGGGTCGTTGATGAGAACTCAAGGCTGTTTTATTGCTTTACGACACCTGCGGTATCAATCTCTGTCGGGATGAAGGCTGCTTTGAACTGGCAAAAATACCTGTGCGCATGGACCATGTTCCTGCAGTGACATGATGGTGATGAAGTCATCTCGGACAAAGACGATCGCCGAAGGTGCAGATCTTTGTGATTTTGATATGGACGGAAATAATCTTATACGACCGGCATTCAAATACAAAAAATTAATATTCGTAAGAACAAAACCGCCGCCGGAGTTGAATGATCATGGCGGCTTTTTGCTTCTTCCTTATTTACACTTCTACTTTTTTGTGAGCGCTGCACCTGTATCAGATTATTTAATCTTGACTGCTTTTTACAGCACTCCATTTTCATACACCGGTTTCCGGTAATCTTCTTAATGCACGAACCTTAACGTAGTATTTCTTTTTAGATTTTAATCCGGTTAATGTCTTGATAATTTCTTTGTTACTTTTTCTTTTGATGTACTTTAACGCCAGGTTTCTTTTGCCTTCGCTACTTTTTACCTTTGTCCAATGTGCATATAATGTAATATTCTTATTTGCAACCTTACTTGTTCGATATTTTCAATTTGGTAGGCCAGACATACCAACCTGCAAATGTATATCCTTTTCGCCGGAGCAGGCAATAAAATTATAATATTTTACCGAAATGACATGTTTCGTTGCTTTACATAAAAAAATTCATTTGCTGCGAAGGGAAACCTTTGATCGGTCTGAATTTCAAAATTATGGCAACTTTCATCATAAGAAGAAGTTTTATTGGTGTCACTTTGCAAATTTTGCCGCAGTTGAAGTAGCATTTCCTTTTTTTAATGTAGTTCCTTCTCCAAATGCGTGTATCGAAAGAACAACATTATCATCTAACACATCAACATATGCATTTTCTGCCAAAAAAGCATTTGCCTTGAATAGTTTAGATACACCTTTTGAGATCGTGAGCCTTTTACTGTCATCTCCAAACGCAATACTCTTTCTATATTAATTGTATTTCCGGTATCGTCAACAGCAGTAATCTTTTGTCTTTCAAACGCACCTTTTATTATTAATATACTGCAGTCCTTTATTCAACCGAACATCATCATTAAGTCCGAGTAATAAAATGCATATTCATCCTACACCTTTCCCTGTGGTGAGTTGAATGTCCTGGGTTACTTGTTGTGATTCGCCAGTGCTTTCACCAGAGCAAAAGGGGGAAAAGGGAAGTACATTTTCTCCCACCTATCAGATCTGAAAACCGTTTATACGATCGTGATAAAAGCTTGGGAAAAACAGTCCTAAAAGAATGTAAAGATCCCGGAATTATCCGATGTTCATCTTGCATTGATGTCAAAATTGAGTCTTCGGTATCACCGAGAGGTTGTTACCATGTTTTTCTGCCATTACGAAAATTGAAAATACCGTCAACTACATGATCGAGAACTGAAAAAAAGTGTATCTAAAGCAGTCACTGCTCAGCCTCGAAAGAGATGCCAGACCTGAAATGAATGCCACCTCATTTGAGATTGCAAAATTAAAGTAATCTCTGCCGAGCGAAACAAATAAAATCTTATTTGTTCTGTGGGCAGTGTCCTTGTTACCTTTACGCACTGAAATCGAGGATAAGCGTTTTTGCGTAATAAACAATAATATCAGGAGTTTTCAAGTCTGCTCCTGCATCACCAAATTGATGTTTCTTTATAGTGATGGGCTTCCTCCAGCATCATATCCTTGACCTTCATGAGCCGCACCTGCGTGCTTCGCTCATTCTCATCAAGCTTCATACTGATATATCGGATGCCCTCCTTTGTCTCAGGAATGATAACATGCTCCAGCGCATTTAATGTCGTCTGGTCTTTTTCGATCTCCGATGCCAAAAGCTGACGGATTTCACCCTCCGCCAGTTTCAGCATATCCGGAAGGATGTCAGCAAGTGACTTTACTGCATCATCCAGATCACCGGAGGCAAAAACCGTAAGAATAGATATCATTCTCATCCGCACTTTTGTTGTATATTCAAATACCGAATATCTACACTCATAACATTTCGATCCTTGCAGGTAAGCTGAGACTTCCCTGTTTGGTGCCATCAGTGCTGTATGAAGGATCTGTTCAAATGCCGGCTTTTGCTATGACAAAATTCGTATTGGCGGCTTTGATGCCGGCCTCAACCTTCTCACGAAGTGCCATATTCTCTTGCCATATCAAGGAACTGCCGCATCAGCTCATCTCGTTTATCTTTTTAACAGCTTATGGCCTCTGGTTGCCGTAACGCTTCTTTTCTTTAAACGGGCTGTCTCCCATTTCTGGTAGGATTTACCTGTGTAGCTGCCATTTTTGCCTCCCTCATAATGTCAACTCGAAGCGCTCGCCTCGTTACTCTCCCACACTCGGGCAAAAATTTAAAGTATATATATATGGAGTTGAAAGTTCTGCGATGACAACATTGATAAATGAATTTAATGAGATAAAAGAAAAGAATTTTACATTAGATTTTAGATATCCAACTGAAAATGAGTTACATAAAATGAAGACCATTGCAAAGACAGAAGCAAAAAAATGCGAATTCATATGAAAAGGCGTTTAAGAGTTTGAAAGACAATAAAGAATTAACCATTGAAATTTTTAAAAAGAACAAGTGGGAGCAGGATCTATTGCAGAATTAATAGGTAAGTTGCAAGAGTATAGTGAAAATGAATAAAAGTAGATAAGATACTGTCGGAAAAAGAAATTGTGAGAGAACAGTTTTTGGGCACTGCCTGTTCTCCAACAAAAAATTCATATTATAAATGATGTCAATGATTATCATGAAACAAAAAATATTATAGGAAATAAGGCTGATAAGATTCGTTTCCATTCATATATGGAAGCATTTGATAAGATGATGTATAATTGTCAGTATACGATTTTGTTGGAGGATGACTCTATGGTATTTTTATTTTATGAGTTTAATGACAACAATAATGTTACTTAGTCACATTCTATCATATCTTCCTAGTTTTAGGAATGATAGTGAAAATGGAAAAAGAATATACCGACGAAAATAATGAGGAAGAAATTAATTTCATACAACTTCACAGACGATTAGCAATTTTTTGTAAGGGGGTAGATTTCGAAGAGGTAGGGGAGAAAGGAATATTATCATAGTCTTATACATATGCATATCGGAACAGAAAGAAATGCGTTGAGAATTCCGATAGAACATTTCGTGATGCCATTTGAATTTTTATTTTTTGTTTTGAAGTATGTATATCATTTACCGGATGAAGAATTAACCGGTATAGAATGTGAAATATCACGTAATAGTATGTTGACCGAAAAAGAAAAGAAAAACTAAAATTAGTATTCAGTGACTGTATTAGTCAGAATTAAAGATAAAAAATATTAGAATGGATATTAACCGGCAGGAGATTTGAGAGTCTATCTGTCGGTTTTTATTTAGTAATATGAATGGGTACAAACAGAAAAAAGTTAATGCTTACTGTAGATTGATTTTTTATTATAAGTAGGGTATAGTGCTATATAAAATTGTTAACATGAATAACAACTATTATTGACAATAAAAGAGAAAAACTGATATACTTCATATGAGAATTAAAAAACACCAGTAACAAGTGTTATAGAATGGAGGTATATTATATGCTAGTTTCAAAAACAATTCAAATAGAATTTACAGATTCTAGTATTCAAGCGGCAGATGCAATTTATGATATTCGTAAAAAGCAGCAGAATCAGCATCGTTAAATTTGAACTTAAGATATGATGTTCAATTGCAGTATCCTATGTTAGCCGATGACAATAAGGTTGTAGTTGAATTAAAAATTCCTGAAGAGATTGTAGATACATTTTCAGTAGGTAATCATCTTAGAGGTATTTCAACATATTTGTTGAAAAAGATGTGGTGGCAGATATGATAAATATCTTGTAGGAAAACGTCTTTTTAAAATTATATTGAAATACCTACACCAGAGGTGAAAACGGACAAACTTCCGATGGTTGATCGATTGGAAGCTATTGTTCGATTTACTAAGCTTTTGGAACGTTCTGATTCTGAGACTTTGGATTATATTAATCGTATTTTTGATTATGTTAAAGGAGGCAGAGAAAGTATGATTTTAAATGTGTTTACAAGAATTGGAGTTCGACTTTCGGTAGCTAATGCATATCAACAGTTGATTGCCCTTAATCCTAATGATCCATATGCTAAACACAAGGCGGCAGGATCCTTGGGTGGTGCTGTGAATGGTGGAACGATAACTCTCCATAAAAATGGGTATTATGAAAGAATACGTTGAAAAAATTGTTTAGGTACTCATGATTAAAACGTTCGTTTGGTAAGAGGATCCAAAAACTGCTGAAAATGAAAAGTCATAGATTTCAAAAATATGGAGAACTATGACTTTTTGTGGATTATGTACAAGCAACAATGAGTTCCCAATTGTTTTTGAATTTCAACAAGCAGGAGGTAAAAATCTTTGATATTGACAGGATTTTCTCCAGTTTCATAGTTGGTTAAAAGGCAACAAAGTTTTTCATATAATTCATTATATCGGCTGGGAGATGACTCCCACCTCTATAGGTGATGAGAAACAAGCTGGTATCAGTGGTGGGAGTCAATCCCCCAGCTGATATAGCCTCCGGCAGGATTGCAGAGATGCGCAGTAGAAATGTTATGGCAGAGCTGAAAAACATCTGCGGAAAGATCCCGATGGACTTACATGAGAAAGTACCGGAGATTTTGTAAGCGTTCCCCACAGATGGTTCCGTCTTTGGGTTTTCCCTGCATCATGCAGACGATCCTCTCTATAATGAAGGGGGGAGTATCCATTAGCAACTGGTGAAAGGGGAAAGGAACTATTGTCCTGTGTTCCCTATTATGCCAATCATCCACTGGTACAGGAAGCGGTAAAAAGAATTGGAAAAACTGGAAGAACAGCAGAAGAGACAAAAGAAACCGGGCATGGAACGGTAAGAAGATACAGGGAGGTGTGTGTTTGAAAGACATCAAAGAAAAAGGTAAGGGATCAGAACCCGAAGATCCGCAATCCTGCTTCCCGGCTTCCTAAAGAACTGGTGCGTTCTGCCATGCTGGAGACGAAAGAAAAATCCCGGATGGCGGCAGACAAAGGTAGGAAGAGAAACCCGGGGGAGGAATCTCCGGTGGAATATGCCGGAAACCGGATCGAACGAGTGGAACAGCGGGCTGGAAAAGAAAGTGCTTCTGCCGCCTATCGTGGCGTAAAGAAGCTGGCAGTAAAAACAGCGCCTCGTATGGTGGCGTCCCCGGTTTCATCTCAGAAGGTGAAAACCCAGGCAATCTTACAAAAAAAAGCATGCGCTGACATCCATGAGGGCGGCAAGGGAAGCAAAACGGGCTGCCATGGGTTGTTCTCCCAGGCAGCAAGACAAAGTGCCAAGACAGCCAAAACAACTGCCAGAGGACTGAAAGCTATAGCGGAAGCTGCCACCCATGCGGTAAAGGCAGTGTTTGCGGCATTGATGGCAGGCGGGGGCGCAGTGTTTACCATTTTGATCTTGATTGTGGGGATCATCGGTGGTGCAGTCTTTTGGGAAATTCCCAGAGCAGTGAGGCTTTAAGTGCAGAAGTGCTGACACATACACCTGCCATTCAGAAGTATGCCAGTGAATTTGGAATCCCGGAATATGTCCCTGTCATCAGGCAATCATGATGCAGGAGAGTGGCGGCAGGGGAACGGATCCCATGCAGGCCAGCGAGTGTCCGTATAATACCCAGTACTCTAATACACTAGGTGTGATCAGGATGCGGACTATTCTATCAAAGTGTGGGTACAGTATTATGCGGATTGTGTCTGGGAAGCCGGATGTGAAAGCCCACAGGATCTGGACAAGCTAAAACTTAGTTTACAGGGCTATAATTACGGAAATGGGTATATCTCATGGGCAATCCGAAACCATGGAGGCTATAGTGAAGCCAAAGCCTTGCAGTTTTCCCAAGAACAGGCAGCCGCCCATGGCTGGTCAGGCTATGGCGATCCGGGTATGTACCCCATGTGCTTCGGTATTATTCCGGCGGGGGATTGTTTGCCGGACTTTTTGGAAATGGGCAGATCGTGACCATAGCAAAAAGCCAGTTGGGAAATGAAGGAGGCCAGAAGTTCTGGTCATGGTATGGATTTGACAGCCGGGAGGAATGGTGCGCCTGCTTCGTGTCCTGGTGTGCAGATCAGGCAGGACTCATTCAACGTGGCACTGTACCCAAGTTTTCCCTTTGTACGGATGGAAAGAACTGGTTCCAAAACCAGGGAAGATGGCAGGGAGCTGGCAGTATGCCAAGTCCTGGTGCGATCATCTTTTTGACTGGGATCATGATGGAACATGCGACCATGTGGGAATCGTGGAACGCTGTGACGGAACAACCGTTTATACCGTAGAAGGAAACTCCGGGGATGCGGTAAGAGAAAGAAGCTATGCAATCCGTTCCGATTCCATTATGGGATATGGGATGGTGGTTTATTAGAAACAAAAAAATGAATGATAGATGGAATTGTAGCGTTTGAATAACAATGCTATAATAGGAAAGGAAGGCAGGGCAGATGTCCTGCCTGTTAAAAATACGAAAAAAGTACAATCGTTTGATTGATTAATATAGAAGAACTGGGGGAGTGGAAGAGTTGAAGCGGGAAGAAATTTATGAATATGTGAAGAAGCAATACGGAACCGTTCCGAATATCTTTGGAAGGAATCACTGGAAAGTGCGGTGCTTCGGCATCCGAATGGAAAATGGTATGCGGTGTTGATGCAGGTTGAAAAAATCCAGACTGGGATTAGAAGGAGATACGAAAGTCGACATCATTGATGTAGAGTGTGATCCAGACATGGTCGGACTTTTGACGCAGACCTATGGATTTTACCAGGGTATCATATGAACAAAAAAGTATTGGATCACCATGCTGCTGGATGGAACCGTAAGCGAGGCAAAAACCTTAGACTTTTTTGGATATGAGCTATGATTTGATTGATGGGAATGTTTAATGTAGACATTTTCATTAAAAAAAGTCAGATGCTTTTGCTTTAAGGAAGGGTAAAAATATCTTACATTTTTAAGCAGATGAAGTATAATATTATTAACAAAATTGAGTTTGCAGAAAGAAGCAATTTTTATGAAACTTGTAGTAAGCAGAAAATTCACATAGGAAAAAGAGAATATCACCCATCAAGTTGTGCAGAATTTAAAAGCGAGTTGTAAGATGCCATTATGGGCAAATGCCATAAGAAATTAGATAATCAGCGGTAGGGACAGGAAAAGAGTATATAAAATTAGAATGCTTATAGATTTTTAGTGGTATTTAGTGATAATATAACAGTTTTACTATAAATTACCAATATGGAGGGCTTACTATGGCGAGAGGAAGAAGAAAAAAGCAGTATCAAAAATCTTATCCTGAAAGAACAAGTGGCAAGTATACAGGCAGAAATAGATAATCTTGCAGAGAAAATGAAAGATGCGAAGGCAAGGAAAAAAAGAACTTCAGGATAAGATTTCGAGAGGGAAAAAGAAGATGTACCGTGTATTTATACAATCTGGAAAAACACTGGAAGATTTAAAAGGCCCTGTTGGCAGAAAGATAACCTTTACTGAAAGTGAATAGGGATAATATTAACCGCTGTAGGAGTCATCTTGCAGCGGTTAATATTAATGTGAAAAAATAAATTGGGGTGTTTTTGCATTTTGCACATTTTTTTTAGCAATCGAAGCAAAATGAGTTGAAAAATTAAAATTATCATATAGAATATTAAAATAATATTTAAAAATCATAGGAGGATACAATAATGGAGCAGATTAAAAGAGAAATATAGATGAAAATTGTACAAAAAAATGTACAATCAATAGTCGAAAGTGAGGAGATTGAAGGTTATTCATCGTGCTCTACAGTAAAACAACGATGTATGACAGACTGTGCGTGGCCTTTGCAAGCACCAGTCATGTCGTTTAATGAGTAGGTGATGAGAAATGCTTATTGCTGTTATTGACTCTGAATTGACCAAAGCGATGTAATGCTTAGAGGAATTCAAATAAAAAAAGTAAGACGGTTGAGTTACACCATAAAAATAAGCACGGCACAAATATTGTAAAAAAATATAATTGTAAGAGATAATTTAATAGAACAATTTATTTCTATTCAAATATTGGACGAAAATAACAAAGGTCAATTAAACCTTTTGATTGAGGCAATAGAATACTGCATAGAAAAAATAATGTCGATGTAATTAATCTTAGTCTGGGACTTGTATCTATATCTTGTTCCAGACTTGATTTATTATATAATACAATAAAAAAAGCAATAGATAAAAACATTATAATATTTGCTGCGGAAAATAACCGACAGAACAATACTACTACTCATACCCAGCCGCATTTAAAGAGGTTTATAGTGTATCATATGCAGAAAGTAATTGTTCCTTTATATTTAGAGAAGAGAGCAAGGAAATTGTTTTTAACAGAAGAACTGTTTATATGCCTAATAAAAAAGTGAAAGTAAAATAGTCTGTGGTAATAGTTATTTGTGTCCATTAGTGACAGCACTATATTTAAGCTGGAAAAGAGATAGTTTGAAAAATACTTCATTTAATGGCTTTTTATCATTGCTATCAAAGAGAAATGTATTTGATAAAATTTTATATTCAAATACAAGTTTAATTAATGACACAGACTTGAGGAAATATCCCATTTTATATTTCTCTAATGATTCTAATAAAGATTCAATAAACTTAAAAGAGTTTTTTGAACGAACATGGAGAGTTACGAGTATACAAATCATTGAAAGAATTATTACAAGCAATGGATTGTACGGAAAAGATAATTGTCTTTCTTGGAATGATAACAGAAAACATTAATATATATGACAAAAACTACTTACATATGATATATCGTAATTGCGTTAAAAACAAAATTAAGAATATCTCCGTATTTCCCTACATACCCATTTACAATATAATTAAAACATATTTAGAAAATAATTTTGCAATACAAATTATATATCTATAGTACATTTTTTGATGATTAAGTGCAATCTAAACGGAAAAACTGGTAAAGGAGACAAATTCTGATACAAATCAAAACAATTTGTGTAAAATACGATTATCAAATGAATTGAACATTTGATAACACACTCAAGCTTGAAAAACAAAATAAGAAATGGAGGAAAGTACAATGACAAAAAAGAACGAAGAAGTAAAAAATATCGATGAAGTAACAGCAGAGGAAATTGAGGGTTACGATTACTGCACAACCAAAAAGCAGAAATGCTAAAATGATTGCGCCGGCTCTCCGATGTTATCAACGCTTGACTAAAAACATGCGAGGAGGAAATAAGGAGGACTTATTTCCTCCTTTTCTAATATGGAAACAAATACTAAAATGATAAATAAAGTTATTAGTACAAATACAAATACGTCTTGGTTAAAGATAATTGCACTTATTACGATGACTTGTGATCATATTGGCAAAATGTTTTTTCCAAAAATTACAATATTACAAATAGTTGGACGAATAGCATTTCCTTTATTTGCATATTGTTTGGCTGTGGGATGTATATATACATATGATATAAAAAAAAATATGCATCTCGATTACTACTATTTTGCCATAATTTCGCAGCCTTTCTATATAATGAGATTTAGTGCAAATATAAATCAGTTTATTGATAATCTTACAAATTTTAATATTTTTTTTACACTATTCATAGGGGTTTTAACAATATGGAGTATCAGAGATAAACGTTGGATTGCATTGGGACTTTGTTTATTATTTGCAGCTTTTGTAAATATAGATTATGGCTTGGCGGGTATAGTTTTAATAATAACGTTTTATATTTTTTATAAGCAAACAAAAGATATTGTTTATTTTAGTTGCATTACAGTTGGGAATGTATTTTATTTATCCAGGTGATGTAGAGTTTTTTGGAATAAAAAAGTAAACCTACAAGGTTTTTCGCTATTAGCAATTCCATTCATTTTTTGCAAAAGAACGAAAGAAATGTGAAATTATGGCAAATAAATATTTCTTCTATATCTATTATCCTGTTCATTTTATTATATTAACATTATTAAAACAAATATTAATGTAAAAGCATTTAGTTTAGTTTAGAGCTGCTTAAGGCGGCACCATTTCCGGATGAACTGGCTGCCCTTGGAACAGAGGGAATGAAACAGATATGGCATGAGGCGAAGCTTCGTGGACGAGGCTATGCCAATGCATCATCTATTCTGGAATACGCAAGGAAAAGCGTAGGGATCAAGGATGGATCGGATGCCGGCAGACAGGCTGTTAAGTGGTTCGTCAGCCGGATTATCGAGCTTGATGAGCAGCTTTCAGATATAGAAAAACCAGTTAAATCAAAGATGCAATGAGATTCCATATGCAAAGAACATTCTGGCAATATCAGGAATCGGTGAAAACATCCTGTCTGGGATACTTGCAGAGATGGGGGGACATATCAAGATTTGACAATGTAAAGGAAATCCAGAAGTTAAGCGGATTAGGATTGGTAGCCTGCAGTTCGGGCAAGCATACCGGAGAGACCAAAATCAGTCACAGAGGACGCAAACGACTCAGATATTGGTTATTCCAGGCGGCAAAGTCGGCAGTGGCACATTCGGAAGAATTTAAGGAACTTCATGTTTACTATACGACAAGGAAGCAAAATCCGCTAAAAGAAGATGCAGTCGCTCATAGTGATTGCCTGCAAGATACTGAGGGTGATTTTTACAATCCTGACAAAAGGGACAGCATATGATCCGAAGAAACTGTTGGGAGACATTGTAAGACCAGATCAGTCAATACCACAGGCAGCATAAGTACTACTTAAGATAGCATTACAAATCCAGACCCTTGCCGGGATTCAGAGTTTATCTGGATTCGGGCAGGGTTCTGGAAAAAGAAACCCGTAAACCAGATGGAGTGTGGAGTGCACTACATCAGCACCAAGACCAACTGATAAAGCAGGGGGAGGCATCCACTGAAAAAAGGTCTCGGCAGCAAAGGAAGGTCAGTAACAATCAAAAACAAACAAGAGCTGTAGCTGGCAGTAGTTCTCTCCGTATGGCATGACCCTGTTTGAAAGCTTAGCTGGCACTCAGTGTATGAGCAGATGGGACGAAGGAAGTTGGCACACGATGCCATTAGACACGGAAGTTCATCATCATAGTTGATCAGAGGAATTATAGCCTTAATAAAGCAAAAAGCAATGGATGCTTTATTTGGTGTACCTGTTTTCAACTATTCAGTACTTGATACAATGAATGTTCATGCACTTTAGCACTTGTTATGAGGTAACTGTTTAAAGAAAAAGTCTAAAAAATCAATGATTTAGGCTTGAAATTATAGGAAGGAGAATTTTTAATGAAAAAAATACAATCATTAATTGGGGTTCTATGTGTGTTGACGTTGTGTATATGTATGAGTGGTTGTAATCAAACCGAAAAAATGAAGACAAAATAGGAGTAGGCAATCCGGAAGAAGAGTTAGCGGTAAGCCCGTATACAAGCGGTGAAACAGATGAAGGTATTACTAACTTAAGCGATATTAACATGTCTCTTAAAAAAATTGGATAAGGATAAAAAAGAACTGATAATCCTCTTAGAAAAACACAGGAGAAAAAACTTATAGATATGGGAAATATTTTGAGATAGAGAAAAAAGATTAATGGCAAGTGGTATCAGTTAGTTCAGAATGATAAAGATTCGAGGATCATGGAGAAGTACTTGAAAGCAAGAATAATATTGATTTGAACTATAATATTGAGCAATATTATAACTCACTAACGGTGGGTGAATATAGAATTATCATACAACTATATTATATGAAAGATGAAAAGGATTGGGATTATAAGACATATAATGTAAGCTTTAGAATTCAATATTTAAATATAGTGATTCATGAAATTATAGAGTCACACACTATTTAATAATTGTTTTGTGTGGCTCTATATGGATAAGAATGTCAATAAAAATATATTTGGTGAGGAGAAAAACATGGAATGTACACTATATCTGACCGATAGTTGTAATCTTAAAATGTAGTTACTGCTATGAAGGCGACTCAAAAAATTCAATCTTTCTTTACAGAAGAAAAAATTAAGATTAGCATTAAATTATATAAAAAACTAACAATCCAGTTAATGATGATATTCATCTGACATTGCTGGGGGTGAACCATTGTTAAATAAAAACTGTTAAGAAAAAGTTTTTGAGATAATAAAACAATGAATATAAGGACATAATACATTTATTTCATTATAGTTTAACTACGAATGGAGTTTTTTAGATGATGAAGTAATTCAATTATTACTCAATAATAATGTGAGTTTATCTATTAGTATTGATGGTGATGAGAATACCCATAATCTAAATAGAGAATCTTTAAATGGAAAAAATGTATATCCATTAATAATAAATAATTTGAAAAAACTGATACATGGGAATATTCCATTCTCGGTTAGAATGACAGTTACATGCAATAATGTAAAACATTTATATAACAATGTTATTTACTTCTACAATATGGGCGTGAAAAAGTTTCATATAGCATATAACGAATTTGATAGTTGGGATTCTGATAGTTTGACTCAATATGATGCACAGAGATGAAAATGTTAGATGAATTCTACATAAAAAGAGATAGTTGAAAATGATGAGTGTCTAATTAATCTTTATGATTATAAATATACAACATTTTTGGCAAAAACACGAAATTGTTTATTGCTCGGCTGGTAGTAAAAGGCCATGTAACAATAAATAGCAAGGGTGAAATATATCCCTGCGGTTATGTTGCAAATAATAAGTATTGGAATATTGGTAATGTTGGAGAAGATTTTAGTGATCATAGTTTTATTGAAAGGGCAAAAAATACTGTTGATCCAAATGTAAAAAATGTAAATCTTGTGATATAGCGTTTACTTGTAGCGGCACAAAATGCGGATTGAAAAATTATTGCTTAACCGGATTATTGAATGTGACTGATCCGAAGACCTGCAAGTTGGAAAGAATTTTATTTGAACATGATAATGCAGTCTTTAGATATTTATTTGTAAAAGATTATAACAGAATAAAGAAATATCTAAAGATTTTAAAAAGACTATAATCTTGAAAAGAGTGATTGGCTTCTTAAACTTGAACAGGAGGTTGATGCATGTACGCAATGACGTTAGAGATAAATCAGATTTGTAATCTGAAATGCCGGTATTGCTATCTAGGAGAGTTAGATAATTCTAAAATGAGTTATGATACTGCTATTAATTGTATTAGATTAGCTTTTAATAACGTTAAAATACATAAAGATAGGACATTATGGTTTGATTTTGTTGGCGGTGAGGCATTATTGGATTATAAATTTGTGAAGGAATTAGTTGATTATATTTTGAAGATGAATGAAGGTGAAAATTATAATCTTCAATTTTCACTTACCAATGGTACTTTACTAACAGAAAATATTGTAGACTGGCTTGCAGAAAATAAATTTAGTTTAAAAATCAGTCTTGATGGGAAAAAACGGATAAATGATATGAACAGGATTACTACTCAAGGATATAGTGTTCATGACAAGGTTACAAGCAATATACCTCTAATAAAGAGATACGAAAAAAAAGTCGGGTAAGTATGCTCAAGTTACAAATGTTATCACAAGGAATAATTATATATATTATTACGAATCGCTTTGTTATTTGGTGGAGATAGGTTTTAAAATAATTGACACGGCTATTGATTTCTGTGTTGATTGGACGAATGATGAACTTGAAACTATTTTTTGATCAAATAAAAAAATCATATGAGTTTTATATAACCCGGATAGACGAATATGGTATGGAACGGTTTCATTGGAGTTTTATTGATGAATTGAAAAATTCAGTGAAAGAAAAAAAAAAAAGAAATTTTATAGTTGTGGAGCTGGTATTGTTTCATTATATGTAAAGATAAATGGAGATTTTTATGCCTGTCCATCTTGTTTTGACAGTAGAATGAAATTGGGAAATATTTATACGGGTTACGATATTGAGAAAATTAATTTTTTGAAAAAGGTGGATACTTTAAATAATAAATGTAATTCGTGCAAACTATTTTCAGTATGTGGGGGCAAAAGGGATGTTTAGTGCTTAATTTGTCATCGAATAATGATATGTCAATTCCTAACTATGCTTTGTGTAGTATAGAAAAAATTTATGTATAATTTTTACCAAAGTAAATATAGTCATACGGAGGTACAACATGACTAATTCTATTAAAAACTTGTCTATTTATAGGCATAAAAAATAAAATCATATTGTTAAATATAAAAAAAATCACAAGTGGGTGAAAATGGCTGAGGCATTGTATAATGAAAAAAATGTGTAATCCTGATAAATTTTGTGATGAGCTTCAGGAAAGATTTTCTATATTTTCAAAAAAGATAAAAGTTTAAATATGAACAAAATTCGTTCTATTTATTTTGCAGTAACAAGAAAATGTAATTTAAATTGTCAGTTTTGTTCTATGAAGTCGAGTCCATTTGTAAATACAGATAAAAGAATTGTCATATGAAGAAATACTTAAGCATGTAATACCAAAGGTAAATGAAATCAACCCCCAAAAAGTTATTGTTACAGGGGAGGAGAACCAACTGTTAGAAAAAGATATTGGTTTGATATTAAAAAGTCTATCTGAGGTTACTGGAAAAAGAAAGAGTTGTATACCAAACTAATGGAATTTTATTAACGGAGGATATTGTTATTGAGTTTTTTGAAATATGTTGGAACATTTGAATTAAGTATAGAAAACTTGTTTGAAAATCCAGTGCTTTTAGATAAAATGGGAAAAATATTTCAAGTAATTAAAAGTCATAATGGTATGTTGAATTTTTTCTTTTGTAGCAGATAGAAATACGTTAGACTACATCTATAAAAGCAATTGATCTGGTACACAAATACCAAGCAAGTTTTATATTTAGAATTGTTGCACCAATTGGACGTGCGCTGGATAATGAAGAATTATTTTCTGAAGCTGATATTAAAGAGATTTACAATGGTATTTATGAATATATATTAAAAAAAGAGTATTATGAAGATAACATTGTTAATGCTTTTTTGAGTGGAGTGCAGGTTAAAAAAGTTGTGGTGGATATGGAAATATACTATCAATAAAGCCAGATGGTAAGTTGTCTTTATGCTGTAACATTGATGATGTTAGTTGTGAAATAGGTGATATACGAAAGAATAGTATTGAACAAATTAAAAAATAGTATTGAGAAGAAAATAGATGACATAGAAATTAAAAAGAATGTTTTTGGTTGATGAGATGAAAGGGTGTCAGGAGTGTTCAGTAAAAGTATTTCTGTAGTGGTCCATGTGCAGCCGAAGTATTAGTTTCGCATAGTCGGCCAAGTTGCAAACAGAAAAAACGGTTGTTGAAGTATATGATGTTTGATTACGATGAACGCTTGGACGTTAAAGAAAACATTCAAAATCTTCTTTATTGCTTTAAATAATGAAATATAGAATTTAGGGGGCTGTAAAATAAGTCCCTAATAGGGAGTATCCTAAAGTTTGTGTAAACCTCCAAACTGATGTAAGATAAAATTACTCAGTTTGGAGGTTATTTTTATGGCAAGAAGAAAAGACAGCCCACAAAAAGCAGCAATGAGAGAAATGATGCGTGACTATCTGAAAAATAATGATATCAGCATCAAAGATGGCACCGATGTTAACAGCATCATGCGTGACATGATGTCTGTCATTTTGGAAGGTGTTTTGGATGAGGAACTGGATGAGGAATTAGGGTATTCCAAGTATGACTATCGAAACAAAGAAACAGACAATAGTAGAAATGGACATTCCAGCAAAACCATGCACACCAGTTATGGAGATATGGATGTGGCAATCCCAAGGGATCGTAATGGGGATTATGAACCTCAGCTGATTAAAAAATATCAGAATTCCGTAACTCAGGACATGGAAGAAAAAATATTCTCTCCATGTATGCCAAGGGAATGACAACTGGAGACATTGAATCCCATATGCGGGAACTGTATGATATTGATATTTCTGACAGCACAATCAGCCGGATCACAGACAAAATCCTGCCGATTGTAAAAAGAATGGCAGGAACGCCCTTTGGAAGAAGTGTATGCTGTAGTATTTATGGATGCTATCCACTATCATGTCCGAAGTGAAGGACGCATTGTAAAACGTGCGGTCTACATTGCCCTTGGTATCGATATGAATGGGAAAAAAGGACGTCCTTGGAATGTATGTTGGGGAAAACGAAAGTGCAAAGTTCTGGCTTTCTATCATGAATGGATTAAAAAACAGAGGTGTTGAGGATATCCTGATTGCATGCGTTGATGGTTTAAATGGATTCCCACAGGCAATCGAGGCTGTTTATCCCAAAACAGAGATTCAGCAGTGTATCATCCATCAGATCCGTAATTCAACGAAGTTTGTTTCATACAAAGACATCAAAAAACTGATGGCTGATCTGAAGCTTGTATATGCAGCTCCGACGGAAGAAACAGCTTTAAATGAGTTAGAATTGTTCAAGGATAAATGGGATTCCAAGTACCCAAAAATCTATAAATCCTGGCATGATAACTGGGCAACCCTGTCCCACTTATTTCAAGTATCCGGAGGCAGTAAGGCGGCTGATTTATACCACCAATGCGATTGAAGGCTTCAACCGTCAGCTTCGGAAAGTAACCAAAAAGCAAGACGGTTTTTCCATCGGATGACAGCCTTTTAGAAAATGCTGTATCTGGCAACTATGGATATCACGAAAAAATGGACCGGACACAGGCAGGACTGGGGACAGATCCATTCCCAGCTTGAAATTTATTTTGAAGAACGTCTGGCTGGACGAAACCTGTAAAACACAGCTTGTTTTAGGCAGGTCTTATTGACATGCCTAAAAAACTTCTGTATAATGCAGATATGGGCAGAACCTAGAAAATCAGCTCTGCCCATTTGTAACTATTCACAAATCTTATATCAGTTTTTAACGTTTACACAAAAACTTGAAACGGTCTCAAATCTTTCTGTTATTATCCCTCTCCTGTTTGGCAGTGGCATTTCTCCTGCTTGGGACAGTTATCTTCCTTTGCCGAGGCATTTGAAAACCATTATCCTTTAGGCGGTGTAGAAATTTTGTCGGATGGCTCTGTTGTACCTTTGCCGTCTCCTACGGTGTCACAACAGCGTATTTTGGCTACCCTAAACATTGTGCAGACGGTTTCCTGTATTCTTTTTCCAGTAGGCGGATTGATTGTTTCAGTCTTTCTTTTTTATTATCTCAAATTGAAACAGCCTATTTCCTGCCTGCAAAATGGCATTATGCGGATTCAGAATAATGATCTGGATTTTTCGCTGCCGATTTTGTCTAACGATGAAATGGGACAACTATGTGCTGCCTTTGAAGAAATGCGGAGTGAACTTCTGAAATCGAATCGGCTATTGTGGCAACAGGCCGAGGAACGCAAACGGCTCAATGCCGCATTTTCCCATGATCTGCGTAACCCGATTACGGTATTAAAAGGAAGTGTAAAACTTTTGCGGCAAGGTATTCAGGACGAACAGACCATAGACCGGCTGGAAAGTTACACTTTACGGATCGAGCAGTATGTAGAAGCTATGAGCAGTGTTCAAAAGTTGGAACAACTCTCTGTTAAGCCAAAAGAAATCAGACTATCCGTTTTGCAGAGTGAATTGCAGGAAACAGCACGACTGTTGGCGCTATCCAAAAAAGTTTCTGTTTTAGTACCATCAGGCGGAACAGTTTGTATAGATCACGGGCTATTTCTTACCGTAGCGGAAAATCTGATTGGAAATGCGGCGCGATTTGCAGAAAAAGCAATCTCTATTCAAATAACGCTGCAAAATGATTCTATGACCTTGAATGTAGAAGATGATGGTGCTGGTTATCCGCTGTCTCTCGTACAGAATGGGCCAACCCCCTTTGAAACGACAAGTAGTAATTCCTCACATTTTGGAATGGGGCTTTACAGCAGCAGAATTTTATGTGAAAAACATGGTGGCCGATTGATTTTGGAAAATCGGGCCGGGGGCGGTGCATCCGCAACTGCTATTTTTCATTTCGTGTAATCCTTGAGCGATTTTTTGAGATTTATCATTTACACTCTCCTTATACCACAAATAAGGAGAGTGTTTTTTATGAATATTGAGGCAAAGAAAATTTATCAAAGATTTATGGTGACGGTGAAAACCGAGTGGTGGCTTTGGATCGTGCGAATCTCGAAATTGTATCCAGCGATTTTATTTCTATTATGGGACCATCTGGAAGCGGAAAAAGTACCCTGCTTCATTTGCTTTCCGGCTTGGATAAGCCATCTTCCGGCTCGCTGACCTATGATGGTAAAGATATTTACAGTTACAGTGATAAGGAGTTGTCGGCATTCCGCCGGAAACGGATTGGATTTATTTTTCAGCAATTTAATCTGCTTCCAGTTCTGACGGCGAAAGAAAATATTATCATGCCTCTTTTGCTGGATAAACAAAAACCGGATGAAGCATACCTGAAACAGCTTACAGAACTGCTTGGCCTTCAGGGCCGCCTGGAACATCTGCCCCATGAGTTATCCGGCGGCCAGCAGCAGCGTGTAGCTATCGCCCGCGCTTTGATTGCAAAGCCGGATGTTTTTGCTGATGAGCCTACGGGAAATCTGGACAGCAAAAGCGGCGGCGAAGTCATGGAACTGCTTCAAAATGTATGGAAAAAAGATGGGGAAAAGCTCTCGTTGTCATTACCCATGACAGCCGTATTGCACGAATGGCAGACCGGCAGTTTCAGATCGTAGATGGTGTGCTTACGGAGGTGACAGCGAAATGAAATCTTATCGTACATTAGCATTGAAAGAACTACTATCCCAAAAAGTCACTTCTATTCTTATTTTGATTGCCGTTGTGCTGTCTACTATGATGACAACTATTGTGGGACAATCCATTGGCGTACTTAGTGCAATGCGGGAACAGCAGGCCATCGCTATCGGAGGAAACCGATATGCCACTTTTTGCAGATGAATGCAGAGCAGCTTCATGCACTGGAACAGGATGAGCGTCTTTCCTATGTAGGCAAATCTATTTATATGGGAAGTTTAGAACTCTCCCCATCTCTTACCCTTGGTTTGATGGAGTATTTGGATGATACTGCCGCTATCTATCCATCCCAGTACCAGTATAGAAGAAGGTCGTCTGCCGGAAGCCCTTTCGATGGAAATAGCGCTTTCGGAAGATATTCTGAAATATCTTGGCTTTGAGGGCGGTATTGGAGATAAGATTACACTTTCACTGCAAAAAATCTTCGCCACAACATTGCGGACAGCTATTCCTATACAGCAGAATTTGTTCTTACAGGGATATTGAAAAAATAACTACTTGGGATATACAAGCGGCACTGTTACGGGAGTTGTAGGGGAAGGAACTGCTGAACAACTTTTAACGGAATCTTATATTTATTACAATGTGGATATTCGGACTGCCGATAAAAAAGAATTTTCAAGCAGTTGTCGATGACATCAATAAGGAATTTAACATCCATGAACTTGATACCAGCTATAATATTGTATATTTGAACGCCTTTGGGAATTTCCTATACTGCAAATTCCGAGGGATGCTAATGATAAGGGATTCTCTTTATGACAGTCGCAGGGATATTAGTGGGTACTTTGATTTTGCTGGCTGCTGGTCTTGTGATTTACAACATTCTGAAAATATCTGTATCAAAACGGATAAAGGGATATGGAACACTTCGCTATTGGAGGCGAAAAAGGACAGCTTTATCAGATCATTGTAATTGAAGTAATCCTATTGTGCCTGATGGGGATTCCTATTGGTATGCTTCTGGCTTTCCTGAGTGCCAGAGGAATTTTAGAGGCAGCTACCGGCCTGGTTTCCCTGAATTGTTCTTGGTTCAGGATGCTTCCTGAATTGAAAAACTCTAATAGCAGAGAACAGTTCTTTGAATGGAACCTTACTGGTTTTAAGCGGAGCAATCACTTTGGCGTTTGCGTTGTTTGCAGCATTACCAGCAGCCAGATCAGCCGCAAGGGTATCTCCCATTATGGCGATGTCTGGAACAAATCTAAAAATTCGGCGCAGAAAGCGTAAAACAAAGAAAATCCATAATTTTGAAGCATATTATGCCCGCCTGAACTTAAAGAGAAATAAAAGGCCGTACTGCAATTACAATTTTGTCCCTTGTTATGAGTATCACGGTTTTTATTGCCCTGCAAGGGTTTTCCTCTCCTGAACGCTGCAAGCGCCCTGCAAGATAATCATGGGAGATTATCAGATCACAAATGAAAGTATTGATTTACCACAGATGATCTGAACACTTTGCGGAAAAATGAAGCTGTGCAAAGTGTAGCCGCCATACAATTTTCGCTTTACGAACAAAAATGAAAATGGGCTGCTCGATGAAATCAGTCTTGAATTTCAACTGAAACCCGGCGAAACTTTTCAGGTTGTCGGATTGAACGATGAATATTGGGATTATTTTTATGGGGGATCAATTACCAGAAGAACAGCTTGGACAACTGAAATCAGGGAACGCCTGTATAGTAAGGGAATCCTATTCCCATGAGCTACGGCGAAGATGTTCTTGAATTTACAAAATATAGAGGCCGGAAAAACATCTGTGTTGCGGGAATGGAGCTGAATGTTTTGAAAACCTTGGATGGCTATGACGGTTATCTTGGTATTGAAATGGCGGTTTCACAAAATGGTGTTCAAGTGATCGTTGATGATGCTATCTATGAACGCCTGACGGGAAAAGATACCTATTCAGAGTTTTTGCCTACGCTGAACGAGGGCTGCAGACAGGGAAATTTTTGATACATTTATCGAGGCGTTTTTGTAACAGAATACCGGGGACAACATTCTTGTCGTATGAAGAAAGCGACCAGCAACTGAAAAGAGAGCTTTGCACAGATTCAAATGCTGGCATGGGGGCTGATCCTTTTCGTTGGCCTGATCGGTATTCTTAATATCATCAATACCGTTTACACAAATATTCACACCAGGTAACAGAAATCGGTATGCAGCGGGCCATTGGAATGAGTGCCGATAGCCTTTATAAAACTTTCCTTTGGGAAGGTGCATATTACGGAGTCATTGCCTCTGTGATCGGAAGCGTACTGGGATATGTTTGTACGATCTTCATTGAGGCGGCCACGAGCGACACTATCCAGCTTGTTGCAATCCCTGTCATGCCCATTCTTGAAGCAACCCTCTTGGCAGTAGGAGCCTGCTTGATGGCGACAGCAATTCCGCTGCGGAAAAATTTCAAAAATGAGTATTGTAGATTCCATTGAAACGGTTGAATAGATTTTTACATTTGGATGTTGGTTCTTGAACAGCTTTCTTTCCTGACTGAAACGAGATAAAACTTGAATTGCTTAAAAATGAAGGCTAATTCAGCCTGTTTTCTCTGCTGAAAAGAAAGTTAAGGAGATTTCTGCAACATTGGTTTTTATCATAGAATTAAAAGTAAGATAGAAAATGTGATTAAATCTGCCGAACGACGGCATAAAAGAAAAAAAACCGTCGTACAACAGACATATTTCACCTATGAAGTGGCGGCTTTGAAATCAGAGCCGCCGTTCTTTTTTTTTTCCAACGATGCTCATGCGATTAAGAGCGGCGCGCCACAGAGGATGCCATGGCAATTATCATCATTCATAGCACCCATGAGCTTCATCAATTAAAGTCTTGTTCCTCCTCCGGGGAGGAATATGACTATCAATCCAGTATTATCATTCCATCTAAATCAGCGTGGTATTTTTGTTGCGCCAGTTTCAATTGTGGGGAGACTGGCGCTTTTTGTTGTCGGTTTTTCGGAAAGCCCGAATATGTCGCTGCCGATCCATTTCGATTCACTCGTAACTCCTTGAATCGAAATGGAGGTACATAATGAAAATTAATCTTAAGGGAGTTGTATCTGATATAGCAAAACAGATGTTTTATAGAAGTAACAGTGAAGTACAAGAAATTTCTGCAGATAAGCGAGCAGAAGGCGCACGCCAGCGCCAGATGTATAACTACAAAGCGCTTTTAAACCTCTGGACTGTGATAATGGTATGAAGAGAAAGCAGGTAGTGTATCAGCCCGCCGACGCCAGAAATGCTCATGGAGGAAGCGACTTCCGAGAACAGCTATTCTGCGGTGTTGGCGCCACCGGAGAAGCAGGCAAAGAGAGTTTATGCTCGGTTTATCTGGGTATGACAGTTAAAGAAATTGCCAAGACAGAAGGCGTTGATCTCAGTAGAGTATATGACAGCATCAACGCGGTTTGAAATGGCTGGCTAAAAATTTGAAAAGTTTGATTAGCATAGCGAAAATCTTGCTCTTTTTTTCATTACTACAGAAGGACAAGTTTTCCCCTTCAACAGCATCTCTTTGACATTTCTATAGATAGTATAATAGGTACATAACTCAAAGGAGTTGAGTGTGGGACGCCGCAAGATGGAGCAGCTAGCGAGCTGTTTCGAGCAATCTATTTCATTCCATTAAAAGCGGATGGTGGCAGATCCGCGGACCGGGGGCTTAAAGTTATTGTACCTCACGGCCCGACTTGGGGGAAAACTTCTGCGGCGCACGAGTAAAACGACGCTGCGGGAGTTACAATCGCGCCAGCGGAGACCGCGCCAGTCAGGGTTGCCAGTGGCAAATGTGACGAGTAAATTAGTCACTGCCATTGGGGAGGAGCGTGGGGTATAGATAAGCACCTCATCAATAAATCAGTATGGTTGTTTTTTACATATGGAGGATACATGATTACACAGCTGTAAGCGAGAAAAGATGCTGTTATCTGTATCCATGACGATTATTGTATTGATATTGAAGCAGCAGAAATCTCACAAATTTTATTGAAGATAGGTGAGAGTCATTTATTTAATTCCTATCGCAGTACGAAGGCAGAGAAATTATGAATCTTAAAGCATAGCAAGCTTCTTTCTCATAAGCAAGGATGTGGAAACATTAATCCGTATCTTGCGAAAAGGAAAAGTGTTGAGTAAAAATTTCGGTAACAGAATAAATCTAAGGAAGGAGGTGCGGGATAATGGAACGGTATTTGATGTATTTGAGGAAACCAGAATGGATACAGATTTTATTTGAAATTTCTGTTGAAATCTCTTTGAACAGATGATTTATTTCCATTTTGTGAGTCTTTTTGTAAGGAAAAGACGATTAAATGTTGTTGATGTCTTGAAGAAGTAGTTTCGGGAGAACTTGTCGTCCAGTGACCCAAGATGCTTCAAGTTTGCTGAACTGGTCAATACTGAATGTATGGTGAGTTATTTGTATTGATATTTGGAGCGTCTTTCCAGAGGGTCATCCTTGGAATCCGGTTATATCATGCAGGTACTTCAAACGAATAAATTGTAAAATTATCACACCGTCCAAGATCTATGATTCGAATGAATCGGATGAACAGTTTTTACTATGTGAAGTTTATGTTCAGCCGGTACGAATTGAAAACCATCACAAAGCGCTTTCTGGTTCGCGGAAGAAATCAATCAGCTTCTGAGGGCAAATTTCTGGGTTCAGTAGCTCCGTATGGACATCGTGCCTATAAACTGGTTGGTATGAAAGG
>VOFK01000743.1_pt1 | contig 24968 bp, 25 predicted proteins | sample 5384121 | NCBI WGS metagenome assembly VOFK01 (sample SAMN12384730, study PRJNA508395) | human gut metagenome | isolation source: healthy gut J | host: Homo sapiens | reverse complement strand
AGCAGTTCAAAAAAATTACGACTTTATCGATCTGACCAAGATCGGTATGCTGGGCCACTCCATGGGCACCGCTGCCATTCAGGAGGGCGCTTATCTTGCCTATGCCAAATGGCAGGCAGCCTATACTGCAGCCTATGCTGAAGCGCTTGCGGCAGGCTCCGATGAAACAACCGCTGCTTACACAGCCTACGGCGCAGCGATGAACTCCGGGATTGTACTGCCCGGATCTATGGTACTCACCGGTTATAATTACAATGTCCGCAATATCAATGACTTGACCTACAATGGCGTTACTGCCGAAAACGGCGTTTTTCCGCTGTATGCCGCACCGATCAATATCTGCACCATTCAGGGCACCTACGATGAATTCTCCGGTCTTCTGTGGGGCGTGGAGGATTCCAGCCAGTACACCACCAGCTTTAAGTTCGCCTACGGCACCGGCGGCGCCACCAATGTTCCCTCCGGCACCTACTTTATGTATGGTGATGCCAGCGCCACACCCCTCACCCGTGAGGAAGCTGTGACCGCCGCGGCCAGCGCTGCCGTTACCATGAAGGCTATTAGGGCCGCTTACAGCTTCAATGGCACCCACTCCGATACCTACTATGATGAAACCGCCATCGGCTACGGCATCGATTTCTTCGATATCACTCTGCGCGGCGGCGTTGCCACCATCGCTCCCACCGAGCAGGTCTGGCACGGCCGTGCCGCCTGCGGCCTCATCGGCCTTATCGCCACCCTGGTCGCCTTTGTAGCGCTGGCGCTCACCCTGCTGCGGGTCCCCTTCTTCTCCACCATCGTGCGTCCGGCCGCTCCCTCCATCAGCACCGTCCACGGTGCCAAGGGTGTTATCGGGTATATCATTCCCTATATCATCTTCCTGCTGCCCGCGCCCCTGCTGTACTACTGGCTGATCGGCTATCCCTACTACATGCAGCCCCAGTGGTTCAAATTCCTCACCAAGTTCATGCCCAATAGCTTCTTCAATATGGCTCCCATGAACTCCCTCATGCTCTTTAATGGCGTCGTGGGCGGCGTATTCCTGGTGCTGTATCTGCTGGTATTCTTCCTTATCGGCCGTAAGAAAGGCGCCAACCTGGAAACCACCGGTCTCAAGCTCCCCTTCACGCAGATCCTCAAGAGCCTGCTGCTGGCAGTTCTCTCCTTTGCCGGCATCTATGCGGTGGTGTATGCCTGCTCCACCCTTTCCGGCACCAATTTCTCCTTCTTCAAGTTCAACATCATGCCCATGGATAGCACCCACTGGGTTGCGTTCTTCAAGTACCTGCCCGTCTGGCTGCTGTTCTTCCTGCTGTGCGGCGTCATCTATAATTCCCTCACCCGCATCAATAACGCCCCCGCCTGGCTCAATTACCTGCTGTGCGCGGTCGTTTCCTGCGGCGGTCTGGCCATGATGTTCGCCTACGATTACGGCAAGCTGTTCGCCACCGGTGTCCGCGGCATCCAGTACATTCCCGGCACCACCTCCCCCGAATGGCTCGCGGCCGTGGGCATGTCCTTCCCCACCGCGTTGGCCGGTATCATGCTGTTCGGCCTGCTCTTCATTCTGCCTATCACCGCCGTGATGAGCCGCGTCCTCCACAAAAAGACCGGTTCCGTCTGGCTGGGCGGCTTCCTCACCGCATTCATCGTCCTTGTCTTCACCATTTCTCACATGGTCGTTTCCATCTGATTTTTCCTCCTCAAAATAACGCGCAGGAAACGAAGTGGAATCTCTGTCCGTGCAGGTCCTCCGTCGGCTCCCGGTAGGGAGAGCCGACGGAACCCACGGCGCGGCACGCATCGGAGCAACCTTCCCGGTGCGTGCCTTTCTCTGCTTTCCCACATTGGGGGGCGGCACGGTTCCGCTCCCGTCAGGCAGCACCTCCGCTTCGCTTCGGGCTGCCTTCCCCGCTCCACCGCGCCGCCCCCGCGCACTCTCCATCTCCTCCCGAAAGGCAGGTCCTCCTCTTATGACCCCCACCGTCCAAAGCCTCCCCCATCCCCGCCGTGTCTTCCGCGGGGAGTTCGCCCTCTGCATCATCGCGGTGCTCAATAGCTTCGCTGTCTACCTGATGCTTTACAGCGGCGCCGGCATTTCCTCCATCTCCTCAGTGCCGTACATCATTTCGGAGGTGCTGCCGGTCCTCTCCCTCGGCACATGGACTTATCTTTTCCAAACCTCGCTGGTGGCGGTGTTGATGCTGCTGCGGCGGAAGTTTGTCCCCAGCTATCTGCTTGCGTTTTTGGTGGGCTTCGCCTTCGGCGAGATGATGGATGTCCATGCCATGTGGATCGATAAGCTGCCGCTTACCCCTGTGCTGCGGGTCGTCTATTTCCTCATCAGCTTTGCGGCGCTTACCCTTGGCATCGCCCTCTCCAATCACTGTAAGCTCCCTATCATCCCCACCGATCTCTTTCCCCGGGAACTGGCCGTCATACTGAATAAGCCCTACAAAACCGTCAAAACCCGTTTTGATCTCGGCTGCCTTACCGTAACAGTAGTACTTTCTCTTCTCTTTCTGCACGGCATCCGCGGCATTGGCATCGGCACGGTATTCTGCGCCCTTGTCATGGGGCGGTGCATCTTCTGGGTGGGCGAGCGCCTCACCCGACACTTTGTCTTTGTTTCATTCCTCGCTCCCCACCCGGAGCAGGATCCCTGACTCTCTGTAAAAAGCACTGCAATCTGTTATTTTTTGGGACACATCCGCGGGATTGTCCCTTTTTCATTGCCCCACTGCGCACTATAATTTTAATAGAAAGATTTCCGAAAGAAGGGATCCCCATGTCGCCCCGCTCCGTCAATACCATTGCCCGTACCCTCATCCAAACAGTGGTGCGTCAAAAGCTTAATGCCATCAAAAGCGACCCGGAGCGCAGCCTGCGCAATCTGGTGGATATGGGGCTTAGCTTTGCGGCAGGCAGCGAACAAAAGCGTTTCCTTCAGCAGGCCCAGCGGACCCTGCAGGATGAAAACAGCGCCTATTACCGCATCATCTACGATATGGCGCTGCATGTGGATACCGAGCACCTAATGGGCTTTGGCATGAACCTAGGCTACAATAGCCTCACTGCCGGGGCCCGCACCATCCGCCGGCTGGAAAGCGAATGCGGCTACGATATCCCCTGGTGCCTTACCCTCGCCATCGACCGCAAGGGCTACACCGCCCATGAATCCGACTATACCAACCTTATCGAGCAGGGCAAGCGGCTGGGCATCTATACCTATCTGATCATCGCGCCGGAGCTGCCCGTGGGACTTTTCACCCTGCTGCGCCAACAGAAGGACTGTGCCTTCCTGCTTTTCACCTCACCCGATGAACTCACCGGGGATGTCATCGATACCATGGCCCAGCTTTATCATGTCATGCCGGTGGTACGCTTTGGCGATGGCGCCGAAGAGGTCTGCGATGCCATGCGCCGCCGGGAAATGCTCTACTCGGTATTCCTGCCCTACCATTCCGAGAAATCAGAAAACATCTTCAGCGACGGCGATGTGCTGGATATCGAGCAATTTCACGCGCCGCTCACCATCTTCATGTCCTACACCGCCCCGGAAAAGGGCCAGTCATCACCCTTTTACCGGCGAATCATCGCCGCCCGCAATGACCTGCATACGAAGACCATCCCCGTGGAGCTGTGGGAGGACCTGCGCTATGTCGATGGCGCACTTTCTCCCCGGGCCTCCTATTCCGTCGTGTTTGATGAGCGCTGCCGCCTGATCCGCCCGGATGGCACCGTGGATGACAGCATCTCCTTTTCCGCCGCTCCGCTGGAAAGCATCCTTGCCTCCCTGCAATAAAATAAGCCCCGGTTCCGCGGGCATTCCGCAGGATCGGGGCTCTTTTTATCATTTTCGTTTTGGGGTCACAGCTCAGCCACTTCTACCCGCTTTACCGCGGCATAAATGCTGACCTTCAGCATCCGCACAAATTCCTGCGGCGGTACACAATCTTTATCGGAAAGCCACCGCACAAACGCCGCAATAAAGGCATCCGCATAAAAATTGATGCAGAACTGCTGGTATTTCGCTTCCTCCAGCGAGGACGCCAAAAAGTATTTGATAGAAGGCTCCAGCACTTCCTTAAAGTGCTCTAGGAAGGAATTCTGTCCCTCAATGCGCAGCGCCCGCCGGTAGAAAGAGCGGTTTTCGTAAAAAAAGCTGCACAGCTCGGTAAGAAAATCCCAGATCCCGGCATAATCCTGCCGGCTGGAAAGCTGCAGATACTCCATATCAAAGATCCAGTTCACCAGGTCGTACTTATCCTTAAAGTGATAGTAGAAGCTCTTGCGGTTCATGCCGCACTGCTCCGCAATATTGGAAACGCTGATCTTGGAAAAAGGCATCTGCTCCATCAGTTCTTTCATCGCGGCGGCCAGGGCGCGCTTGGTCAGGTTGGAATCGGCCGTAGTGTTCACCCCCGTTCACGCCCTATCTTAGCATATCCTCCCGAAAAAATAAAACCCCCATCGCCAAAAAGCGTTGGACAATCGCAAAAAACTGTCCCAAATGGTTGCGTGGTCCGGTTGCTCCCTCTCGCTTCCCCGCCGGCCCCTGCCCATTTCCGCCTACGGCGAAGCCTCCCCCTGCATGACTCCCCAACGCATTATCAAATTCCCAAAGGAGTGACTCCCATGCCAAAAGAACCTCGTCCCCTGCACGACCTTCATCCCCTGCGGCTGCTGCCGCTGGCTCTTTGCTTGGCCATGGTGGTGTTCTGCATTATCCGGGGCGGCTTCTCGGTGGAGGACATCCTCTCCTACGCCCCCGCGGAATGTCTGGCTGGCCGCCGGTTTCCTGCTGCTGCTCTACCTCGCCAAATGCCTCAGCGTGGCTTTTCCCATCATCGTTTTACAGGTTGCCGCCGGGCATCTGTTTGCCCCTGCGGCGGCGCTGGCGCTCAATGTTTTAGGCCTTGCGGTGGATCTCACCGTTCCCTTCTGGATCGGCCGGTTTTCCGGCAGCGGGCTCACCACTCGGCTTTTGGCCCGCTATCCCGCCTGGATGGCCTCCTGGAAAGCCAGGAAGGACATTACCTTTTCCTCTCGTTCTTTCTGCGGGTCATCTACCTCCTCCCCGGCGATATCGTCAGCATGTATTTCGGTTCGGTCCGGGGACCCTATCTCACCTGTCTGCTCGGCGGGCTGCTGGGCGGCCTGCCCAGCCTGCTGGCCGCCACCCTGCTGGGCGCCAGCGTTTCACAGCCTGGTTCCCCGGCCTTTTGGCTCGCCCTTGGCATCACCGCCGGGGTCTCCGTCCTTTCTCTTCTGGGCTATCTCCTCTGGCAAAAGCGCCAAAAGAACAAAATCTAACCCCGCACCCAACAGAATCCCTCTTCGCCTGGGGAGATCTTTTCCCACCCCATGTTTAGAGCATCCTCGACATCACTGTTTGGCCCCTGCTCTCTCGTCGCCGGACTATCCTCCTTGGCTAAAACGCAAAAAGTAAGGTTTAAGCAGTTTCCTCCGCCGCAGGAATCACCCTCTATCCGGGCCACCTGCCCCGCAGCCCCGGAGACATAGCCGCGCTCCTTATTATCAGTTCCCTGCTTTACACACCCACGGCAGAGCCGCCTTTCGCCTTCGGCGAAATCCGCAGGCTGCGCCTGCATCGGCGGGCTTCGCCCGCCGGGCGGCTCCGCCACTCCCCTCCGCCCAGTTCTCCTAATACCAAACGACCGCCCTCCGAAAAAACGGAAGCCGGTCGTTTTCTTTTTCATTTCGCCCGCAGCTGCCAGAATGCCACCGCACTGGCCGCCGCAACATTCAGGGAATCCACCCCGTGCTGCATCGGGATCCGAACGGTGTAGTCACAGTCAGCTATCGTGCGGGCTGTCAGTCCGGTGCCCTCGGTCCCCAACACAATGGCCAGCTTTGGTTCCGCCGCCAGTCCCTCATCATCAATGGAAACCGAGTCCTCCCGCAGGGCCATCGCCGCTGTCTTAAAGCCCAGTTCATTCAGCCAGTCAAGTCCCGGACTCGGCCAGTCGGCCGGTTGCTCCCCTATGTAGACCCACGGAATTTGGAATACCGTTCCCATGCTCACCCGCACCGCCCGCCGGTTCAGCGGGTCACAACAGCTGGGGGTCAGCAGCACCGCGTCGATCCCCAGGGCCGCCGCCGAACGGATAATGGCCCCCACATTGGTGGAGTCCACTACATTTTCCAGCACAGCCACCCGTCTTGTCCCGGCGCACACCTCTCTAAAATCCTTGGGTCTCGGCCGCCGCATGGCGCACAGCACCCCTCTGGTCAGCTCATAGCCGGTCAGCCTTGCCAATACCTCCCGTTCCCCGGTGTAAAGGGGAATCTCCCCGCAGCGTGCAATGATCCCGGCTGCCTTCCCTTCTATAAATTTACGCTCGGTAAGGAGGGCCAGCGGCTCATAACCAGCATCCAGCGCCAGGCCAATGACGGTAGGACTTTCCGCAATAAACACACCCTTTTCCGGTTCCAGGCGGTTGCGCAGCTGCGCTTCGGTCAATCGGCAAAAAACATCCAACTCCGGCCGGGAAAGATCAGTGATCTCGATGATTTGCGGCATTTTGGCATTTCCCCTTTCCTGCTCTCTTCTCCTATTATAGCAGGTTTTTCCGCCCTGGGAAAGTCACTCCTTTTTGCTTTTTACCCCGGATTTTCAATCAGCTCCAGGGCCAGCATCCGCTCCAGCGGGATCTCCTCTCCCTCCGAGAGGAGCAAGGCCGGCGGCTGCCCCCTCAATTTCATGGCCTGTCCGGTTGTGGTCACACAGTTCCCGCCGGCTTTTTTCTCATCCGGTACAAACCAGGTAACGGTGACCCATGGCCGCCCCTGAAGCCGCCCCCGCAGCTGCTGCAGCAGGGCGTCCAGCCGGGTCTGCTCATCCTCGCTCAGCTGGGGGCATTCCTGGGTGGACCGGGCCACTTCCATCAGTATTTCCTCGTAGCAGGCCAGGGCCGCAAATGGTGCAAACTGCACCGCCCGTTCCTCGATTGGCATGGGACGGTGCCGCCGGGAAACGGGCCGCGGCAAATCGGAAATGTCGTCATATTGATGGTTCGGCATAGCTGGTCTCCTTTCCGGGCTTTTGGAATAGATACAGGCGAGCGCAAGGCCCGGCCCGCAGGACAGCCGCCCCCTCCGGGGGGCGGCTTGGGCAGCTCCGCCGCCTCGGCGGCCTGCGGCCGCCGGCCCTGCGGGCCGGGCCCACGCCCTCTGCACAAATCCCTACTCTTCACAGAAATCATTACCACAATCTATACAAACTGTATTGTCCGCATTGATTCTATTTTTTATATCCAGTCCCGCCTTGGGCAGACATTTCCTTTGCAAATCCATTTCACTTCATCCCACAAAGAACCCTCATTTCGCGTTTTTCCGCCAACTGTCACCCTTGTCCAGGCCCATACTCTTCATAAAAATCGGTGCCACATCCCATACAAATTGTATTGACCACTTCTGTTCTGCCACTTATATCTACTCATTTTGCCACACCAATCTCAGGCAGCGGCTCCTCCCCGCAAATCCAGCCAACGAAAAACTGCGTTATTTTCTATGCATTTCTGCAAACCGTCAGTTCTGCTCAAATTCCCACTCATCGCAAAATCATCACTAAAATCTATACAAATTGTATTTTATTGTTCCCACTGATCTAATCATTCCGGCCTCTGGCGGCGGCACTCTCCTGTGGGGCCATCCCACGAAATCGTAATTTCTGCATTTTCCGCAGGCTATCAGCCCCACACAAATTTCCGCTCCCCGCAAAAAATCATTGTCACAGCTTATACGAACCGTAACGCCTTCTTCGGCTCTACGCTTTATGCCCGCCAATTTGGCCATTCCGGCCTTTAGTGGTGGCCCCCTCCTGTAAATCCATTCCACGGAGAACCACATTTTTACCGTATTTTCGCCGCAGGGCCACAATAGCCTGCTGGCCGTTCAGTTCCCGCTCCAACTCGGCTTTTTGCTGTTGGTGGGCCGCATAGTTCCCAAATAAATCCAGCTGGTCCCCTCCGACTAACTGCGCCTCTTCCTGCCGCAGCAATCCAGCTGCTGTCACCGTCACCCTCCGCACCGAGAGTCCGAAATCAACGATACGGTCAAAAACTTCAGCAGCAGCCTGCATCAAAATGCGCGCGGAAGAAGCCGGGACTGAAAGATTAGCGGAGCCGTGGGCAGCGGCCGGAACCGCCCGGCCGTAGCGATCGGTCTTGGTAAGACCGTGGTAACTCCTCTGCTGCGCGGGCACTGAAAGATTCTCGGCATCATAACCGATATCCAGCACAAACTGGCTGCACACCAGCCCCTTCTCCACCAGCTCCAGTGAAAGCTGATCGGCCATTTCCCGCACGATGAGCCTGGCTTTTTCGTGGGGGTATGGCTCCGGCAGCACCTGCCCGGAACTAAGACTGGAGTTCTTTGGCCGGTAGTCCTTGATGGCGGCAATGGTGCAGGGTTCCCAACCCCAGGCATGGTCGATGAGCAGCTCGGCCTGGACGCCGAACAGCCGGTAAAGCAGCTCCTCGTTGTGCAGCTCTTCCGGCTTCCCGAGCGAGCAGCGAGCAATATCGCCCATGGTGAACAGACCATTCTGGGCCAGTTTTTTGGCGTAGCCGGGTCCTATCCGCCAGAAATCGGTGAGGGGGCGATGATCCCACAGCAGGCGGCGGTAGCTATCCTCATTGAGCATGGCGATACGCACCCCGTTGCGATCTGGCGGGATGTGTTTGGCGACGATATCCATGGCGACCTTGCTGAGGTAGAGATTGCTGCCGATACCGGCGGTGGCGGTGATGCCGGTTTCCTGCAGTACCTCCAGAATGATCCGCATGGCAAACTGGCGGGCGGTGCAGCGCAGGGTAGTCAGGTAGTCGGTGGCATCGATGAAAACCTCATCGATGGAATAGACATGGATATCCTCCGGGGCGACATGGCGAAGGTAAACCGAATAGACGCGGGAGCTGTACGCAAGATACTTGGCCATTTGGGGCGGGGCAACGATGTAATCGACGGCGAGGGTGGGATTCTTCCATAATTCTTCCGCCAAAAACGACTTGCCGGTGAGCTGCCGGCCGGGGGCCTGCTGCCGTCGCTGGACATTGACGGTGGCGACCTGCTGAACAACCTCAAAGAGGCGGGGACGGCCAGGGATACCGTAGGCTTTGAGGGAGGGGGAAACGGCCAAGCAGATGGTTTTTTCGGTTCGGGCGGCATCAGCAACGACGAGATTGGTGGTGAGGGGATCCAGTCCGCGTTCGACGCATTCCACCGAGGCGAAGAAGGATTTGAGATCGACGGCGAGGTAAGTCCGCTCTTTCACGGGCGGGTCCCTCCTTTCCGCAGGAGGTTGAATTGAAATAGAACATTTGTTCTTAATTTAATTGTAGCATGGATTTTTCGATTTTGGAATTGGCAAAGCGCACAAACATATATTCTGTAATTTGGAGTGGGTGCACAAAAATGAGGGTAGGGGCGACCGGAGGAAGCCCCACTGAGGGATAAACCGGCATCCTACACCGGGGTGGACAGTGCGGGGCGAGGATGGGGCGGGGTGGGCGGGTGGGAGCCCCATCCTCGCCAAAAAAGAAGCCCGCCGAAAACGGCGGGCGGGATATAAGCGAATATTACTCGGCGAACATGGGGCTGGAAAGGTAGCGGTCACCGGTATCCGGGAGAAGGACAACAATGGTCTTCCCCGCGTATTCCGGGCGCTGGGCCAGCTGGATAGCGGCCCATACGGCAGCGCCGGAGGAGATACCCACCAGCACGCCCTCGCTTTGGCCGATCTCCCGGCCAGTGGAAAAGGCATCCTCATCGGCGACAGGGATAACCTCGTCATAGATTTTGGTATCCAGGACGGCGGGAACAAACCCTGCGCCGATGCCTTGGATGCCATGCTTACCGGGGACGCCGGTGGAAAGGACGGCGGAGGTCTTAGGCTCGACGGCGACGATGCGGACGGCAGGATTTTTCTCCCGGAGGTAGCGGCCCACACCGGTGATGGTACCGCCGGTGCCGACCCCTGCCACAAAGGCATCCACCTGCCCATCGGTATCCTGCCAGATCTCCGGGGCGGTGGTGGCGTAGTGGGCCTGGGGGTTGGCCTGATTGACAAACTGGCCGGGGATGAAGCTGTGGGGAATCTCGCGCGCGAGTTCATCCGCTTTGGCGATGGCGCCTTTCATGCCCTGGGCGCCGGGGGTGAGGACCAGCTCCGCGCCATAGGCTTTCATAAGCTGGCGGCGCTCCACACTCATGCTATCCGGCATGACAATGATGATACGATAGCCCCGGGCGGCGGCCACCGAGGCCAGGCCGATGCCGGTATTGCCGGAGGTGGGCTCGATGAGGACAGACTGGGGGGTAAGGAGGCCCTTCTGCTCGGCATCCTCTATCATGGCGAGGGCAACGCGGTCCTTGACGGAACCGGCGGGATTGAAGTATTCCAGCTTGGCCAAAAGGCGGGCCTTGAGGTCATACTTTTTTTCAAGATGGGTGAGCTCCAGCAGGGGGGTGTGGCCGATGAGCTGGGCGGCGGAAGTGTAGATATTTTCCATAGGAATGCCTCCTAACATGAAATAGACTAAAGCGGTAGATTTACCATGGGAATGTTATACACCCTGGGCGGGGATTTGTCAAGAGAAAAGCTCCCCGGGAGGGGAGCTTTTTGGTGGGGCAATTAATCATGCTTGCGCAGGAGGGCGGCGGAGCCGAGGGCTGCGGCGACGGCAGCGGCGACGGCAGCGGCGACGGCCAGGCCGACCAGGTCATTGGCGCCGGTGGAGGGATTGGGCTGCTGGGCCGGTTTCTCCTCTTCGGCGGGGCGGATGATGACGATGGTGCCGGGGTTATCGGGGGTGGGAGGGACGATTTCGCCGCCACCAGAATAGGCCGGAACAACTACTGTCGCAACAGCGCTTGCGGGCTTATCAGTAGTCCGCTTATAGCGCACATAGTAGGTGCCAGCAGAAAGACCTGTAACCTCATCTCCACCGCACTCAATCCAATTGGAACCATTGGGTTCAGTAGCATACTCCATTGCGGCAGTGGTGCCAGTAATCTTACCATCTTTGCTATTTGCAGAAGTGGGGGCTACACCAGCCAAGCCGGTAGGAGCAGCGGGGACATCCGGGGTGGGATTGCCACCAGACTGGGTAGCACCACAGGCACAAGCACCGGTAGCCGGGATCAAATTCGTGGTTTGCATAAGATGTGGTAGCACCACAGACGCAAACTTTCCAGTGGGAATTCTCATTGTGGGCATAGCTGTTGAATTCATGTGCATTTGTATATGCAGCATTGCATACACTGCAAACCCTTGTGTGAGAATTATTTGTATTGATTTGGTAGCCACCAAATGCATGGCTTTCTGTGGCTACTACATTATGGCATATGGCGCACACCTTGACATGATGTTCTCCATCAGTGCCATCTTGCCAATCCCCCGGTTGATGGTTGCAGGCTGCGTCGGTGGCGGGGAAGAGTATTCTGGCTGTATAACTATTCTCTATCACTCTATATATGCGGCTTTCAGGCCAACTGCCTTCGAGTGGCCAAGTAGGAGCAATTATATTCAGTCCCTCGTTGGCAAAATAAATACTCCTATCGAATGTGATTTCAGCAAAATAATAGGTATTTGCTTCAAAGTTACCAGAAACCTTATCTCCTTCGACTATTCTTTCAAATTTTCCATTATTATACTCAACGGTATAGGCGTACCACTCGACCTTATCGATAGTCAAAGGGGTGTTATCACTGGAGGTGGCAGTAACGCCGGTGGTGACAGGCGCTACACCAGCAACAGGAGCAGGAAGGTCAAGAGTGATGGTAGGCTTTTCGGTGGGGGTATCGGCAGCGGTCTTGGGGAAGGTGACTTCAATTTCGTCTTGCGGCATACCTTCCTGATGCCATCTGGTCACATTCGCGCCAGCAACCTGCGGACAGTTTGCATTTGCGGCAAGCTCATAGCCTGCCTTGACGGAATAATTGATGTGTGCCGTGTAGGCGGTATTGGCAGCAAATTTACCATCGCTGGTAAGAGCAGGGCCCCAGGTGATGCTTTCGACGGTCAGACCATCGGTGAGGGTAACCTTGCTCTTATCAACAGGGGTTGCGCCCTTGACGGGAGGGGTGAGGCCGGTGACGATGATTTCGGTGATGGTTTTGGTGGGGGCTACATACGCATCGCCGCGGGTGATGGTGACCTTATAGCCGCCGGTGCTGGTGCAGTCACCCGGGATAACATTTACATTTCCACCCGATTGTACCCCTTCGCTTACTACCTTAATGTAGTAGGGGTTACTATCTCCAGTGCTATAGTGATTATAAATGTATGCCTTGATTGCTCTATGTGCTAATCTACTGTTGCTACCCAGCATATTCTCGGCGACTATATTAACCTGTCCCTTGGCGTAAATATTACCCATATTACTTTCATCACCGAAAGAAATGGTAGAGAAATTGTGAGAACGATTTTGAGCAATAAGGGACGCATCTACAACGCTGATAACCTTCTGCTTAGGCATCCAAACCGCAGCGCCATCACTATCGGTCTTTGCCATGACTTGTGCGCTGTTACTAATGCTGAGGCTATCCCCACTTATTTCTATGGCCGACGGCATTTGACTGGGGCGAAGTTTGTCATCTCTACCTCTTGGGGTGGCATATTTATTATAGGCCTTTACGGTGTACGCATTGGTACCGGGGTTGCCGGAAATGGTAACATTGCCGCCAACCTCGATGGCAGGATTGGTAGCAGCGGTGCATTCCGCACTAAGCTGCGTTCCGTCACCAGTCACAGTGAGGTTACCACTGACCTCAACAGCGGGTTCATCCTCGCCGCTGGGTCTATTGACGGTAACATGAGCGCCGCCGGTGATGGTGAGGTTTGCGGTATTTTGAGTGTTATTGGGTACCCGGATGGAACCGACGGTAAGGGAGCCGGAGCCGGAGATGGTGAGGTTCTGATATTTAGTCTCGACTGCGGAAAGGGTGCTATCTCCTATGAGGGTAATGGAGTTAGGTGTGAATTCCGCATTGAATTCGAGGGGGTAATTGCCTTTGAAGTTATCCAAGGTGATGGTATTGTTTTTACTGTCTACGGTAGCGGTGCCGCCGTTTTCACCAGTAATGATTCCGCCCTGCTTTAGAGTTTTTCTGTTGTAGCTGATGGTGGAATCCTTAGCGGCGGCAGGGGTGATGGTGATGATTCTGTAGCCCGTTGTACCACCTTTGAGCTGGCTTGCTTCAGTAAGGGACACTTCAGAGCCAAGAGGTTTTCCTCCTGTTTGTTGTGTGCCAGTGACGCTATATTTGCTCATATCGGTGATAGTAATATTGCCTTTCACCGAGAGCGCATTATTATTCAGTCCTATCTTGCCGGTCGCTAGTTTTATCGCGCCAGTATTTTCAAACTTAAGGTCGCCTTTATTCATGGCAATGGCATAGCTTGTAGTGGATACTTCAAGGCTGCCTGCACCGGTAATGGTAATATTGATGTTGCTAACATACTGATCAGCACTGTTAGCAGAAATACCAGTACTAAAACCGCTCATGGTGTTGGTACCTACCAGATTGATGGTATAGGTTCCGTCTTTTGTAAACTGGATGCCATTGATAATACTACTGCTAGCGATGTTGACATCCTTGAGGGTGAGGGTTTTAGACGCCTGATCGTAGAAATAGGTGCCGGAGCCGTTGGCGGATGGGATTGAGGTTTCCACGCCGACAACGGCGTCTTTGCCAGCGATGAGGACATCAGAGGTTTTTTGGAGGGCGGGGACGGAGATTTTTGCATATCTTTGTCCACTTATGTTGTCAATAGTGGTTACAGTAGAGTTGCTTGCGCTGCTGCCGGCCTTAATGGTAGCCCCAGCGGCCTGAATGGTTGTATACTTAAAAGCCCAGCTCTCAGCGATATTTGTGAAATCATTAGTCGTAGCAGTAACGCTGGATTTTTCATCTGCAACAATTAGCGTACAAGGATTAGATTTCGTGCCCGAAATGGCATAGCTATTAAAATGTTGTATCTTAACATCATCAGAACCGGAGCGATTATCATCGTATGTATTTGTTGCACTAAGGGACGCACCACCGGAAACGGTAATAGTACCACCTTCCACGCAAACTGTCGCAGGGGACGAATCAAACCCCTGATTTGTTGCGGTTACATTCGTTCCACTTCCTGAAACGGTGAGGTTATGATTGTCACCTACATAAATGGCGTTGCTGGAAACATTTTTATTGTTATAATCTTTTCCGTTGAGGAAACTAACATTTACGGTAATTCCGCCATTGATTGTAATATCGCCCACATCTGAATACAGTGCGGCCCCACGGCTTTTACTTTCATTTCGAGTAATATTAAGGGTGCCCTTACCTGTAATTACAAGGTTATTACCATTGCCCATCTCGATGCAGGGTACATCGTTTTTCTCTGTAGATGTAGATTCTTTCTTGAGCGTAAATTGGGGGCTCTCATATGGATGGTATTTACTGGGGCGAATAGTAATAGTAACGGTATTACCTTCCTTGGTTAACATCAGGTTGCTATTAGTTGTCCATTGGTGATCCGCTGTGGTGCTAAAAAAGTAGTTTGAAGGATCGTATCCATAAAAGTAAACTGGAGTGTCCTTCTCAAACTTCCAGCCTTTTCCGTTGATGGAGATATCATAGTCCTTCCCTGTTGTCACCTCCGCCAAGGCGGTGGTGGGGAGTAGGACAAAGACTAAAGCCAGCGCGAGCAGGGCGCTGAGCAGGCGTTTTTTCATGGGGGTGGGCCTCCTTTTCATTTTTCTTAAAATTGTGGTTTTACTGGGCGCAGAGGCCCTACTTTCGACCCCCATAATACCCCCTAAAAGGGGGTATTTTTCGCCCAGGGGGCGAAATGCGGGCAAAGCGGTGTGAATTGCAGAAACGCCCTAAAAAGTGCACAAAAAGCCCCCGCGATGGAAGGCTTTTTGCTAAGAATGGGAATATATGGTATCCCCAAATATTATTAACCGTTACATGATGCCGCCGGCGGTGGAGGTATAGACGCCCAGGATGAAGGCCACAATGCACAGCACGGCGCAGACGAGGGTATCGGTTTTCTTTTGGCGGGCCATCAGCTTGGCCAGCAGGGCATCGTAGTTTTCGCGGTTTTGGTCGTAATCCGGCTGGGCGGCCAGGGTCTCTTCCATCTTTTTGCCGTACAGGCGGTAATCCGCATAGGTAAGGGCGGGCATAAGCACGATGAAAAGCAGGAAAAACAGCATGGCTGGTGCCTCCGTTCTATTGGGATAAGATGCAGGGAAGCTCCGGCCGGAAAACCGACCGGAGTATGGCCCATGCTAAATTCCGGAATCAGTGCAGCAGTGCATTGGGCAGCACGGTGACGATGCCGGGGATGTAGGTGAAGAGGAACAGATCGACGATGAGAACCGCCAGGAAGGGCAGTACCTGCCGGATGACCTTCTCCAGGCGAACTTCGCAGATGCTGGAGGAGACGAAGAGGTTCATACCGATGGGCGGGGTGATCTGGCCGATGGAGAGGTTGATGATCATGATAATACCGAAGAAGGTCTTATCGATGCCATAGGCGCTGATCAGCGGGACCAAAACGGGGGTGAGCAGGGTGATGGCGGCGACATTATCCAAGAGGGCGCCAGCCACAAACAGCGCCAGGTTAACGAGCAGCAGAACGACAGCGGGGCTATTGGTAATGCCGCTGATGGCAGCAACGATCTGATTGGGGATCTGCTGCATGGTGAGCATCCAGCCGAATACGGCAGCCGCACCGATGAGGAACAGGATCATAGAGGTGCTGACGCCGGTCTTGACGCAGGCCTCATAGGCTTTTCTTGATATTGAGCTGCTTAAACACAAAGTAGCCAATGATGAAGCCGTACAGAACGGATACGCCGGCGGCTTCGGTAGCGGTGAACTTGCCGCTGTAAATACCGCCCAGGATGATGACCGGGGACAGCAGCGCCAGGAAGCTCTGAATAACGATCTTGGCCTTGCTCTGGGTATGGAACTCAGCGATATCCAGCTCGGAGGTACCGTAGCCGTTTCTCTTGGCGCGGAAGTACTCGACGACCATAAGGCTGAGGCCCATGATGATGCCGGGGATGATACCGCCGGTGAACATCTCCAGGACGGAGACATCGGCGACGATGGCATACATGAGCATGGTGCCGCTGGGAGGAATAATGAGGCCCAGCAGACCGGAGGAAGCGATAACAGCTGCGGTGTATTCTTTCTTATAACCGGCTTTTTCCATGGGCTCTACCATGATGCCGCCGATGGCAGCGGCCGTAGCGGTAGCGGAACCGGAGATAGCGCCGAAGAACATGCAAGCCAAAGTGGTGACCATGGAAAGGCCGCCTTTGAACCGGCCTACCACACGGTTGGCCAGGTAGATGAGCTTATCGGAAACACCGCCCAGGGTCATGACTTCACCGGCCAGGGTGAACATGGGAATAGCCAGCAGAGAGAACTTGCTGACGCCGCTGAGAAGCTTCTGGGTGATGATAAGCGCATTGAGAGTGCCGCCCTGCAGAATGGTGAGCAGAGAGGCGGTGCCCATCGCCATGCCGATAGGAACAGCGATAAGGAGCAGAATGCCGGTGGAAATCAACAGGAATGCAGTCATGCGGTGACTTCCTCCTTTCCTTTTTTGGCAAAGAGATCAGCGAAGCGGTCTACAATGAGGAGGATGAAGTTAAGGATCATGCCAACGGCACCAACGCCTACCACAAAGTAGTACCAGCCATAAGTGATGGGAGAAGAGCCAACAATAACATGCATATTCTCGCCTGTCAACTGGAAGGCCTGGGAGGTAACGACCACTAGGAACGCAATGCTGATGAGATCAGCAATGATGAGGATGACTTCGGTGAGCTTTTTGGGCAACAGATCCACGAAGAATTCCAAGCGGATCTGTTTATTATTGGCCGTAGCAGTGCAGGCCCCCAGGAACACACTGCAGATTAGCAGGAATACGATGAGATCCTGCGACCAAGGCAGTGGAATGAACGCGATAAAGCGGGAAATGATCTGCAGCAGCAGAACCAGGAACATGGCGACCATGACAATGCCCAAAAGGAGATTGCAGACCTTGTTGAAGGCTCCGACCGCAGTTTTCAGCGTTTTGCGGAACATAGAATTACTCCTTTACTGATAAGAGAACTTGAGGAGGGGCAGAGTCGGGCGGGTGTGCCCGGCTCTGCCGTGGAGATGACTCAATCAGTTAGCCTTTCAGCTGGTTGTACAGGGCGGTGAACTCATCACCGTACTGCTTGCAGTAGGACTCGGTTACAGGAGCCAGAGCCTCTTCGAAAGCGGTCAGATCGGGATAGGTGATGGTAACGCCCTGCTCCTCGATGAACTTGAGGTCAGAAGCTTCGGACTCGGAAACGGTCTTAACATCAGCAGCGCAAACTTCCTTGGCAGCATCCAGCAGGATCTGCTGCAGCTCGGGAGACAGGCTATCGAACTTGGCCTTGTTCATGATGAGGGGCTCGGAAACATACTGATGATGGGTAACAGCTAGATACTTCTGAACCTCATAGAACTTACTGCCGATGATATTGGAGGTGGGGTTTTCCTGAGCGGAAACGATGCCAGTCTGCAGACCGCTGTAAGTATCACTCATAGAAAGGGTGGTGGGGTTGGCGTTCAGGGCGGTCAGCATATCAGCGATGAGCTTAGCGGAGCCGACGCGAACCTTCAGGCCGGAGAAATCGGCGGGGCTGTTGATCTCGTTATTGGAGGTAACAACACGGAAGCCATTGGCAGCCCAGCCCAGGATGGTCATGCCCTGCTTTTCGATAGCGGTATTGAGGGTAGCAGCTACATCGCTATCAGCGAAGGTGAGAACATGATCCCAGGAAGTGAACACATAGGGCATAGCGATAACATTGAACAGCGGATCATAGTTGGCGAGGTAAGCATCGGGATCCAGAACCATATCCTGGGTACCGGACTTAACGGACTCCAGCATCTCGGAGCCGGAACCGAGCTGCTCGGCGGGGAAGATATATTGATGATGAGCTGTCCATTGGACTTCTCTTCAACAATCTTCTTGAAGGATTCAGCGAGGACCTGATAATGGTGATCGGTGTTGTTGGTGTGGCCCAGGCTCAGCTGAATGGCCTTAACATCGTTGCCACCATTGTTGTTGTCGCCGTTGCTATTGCCGCAGGCAACCAGGGTCAGGATCATAGCCAGTGCCATAATCAGTGCGATGATACTTCTTTTCATGATTTTCTTCCTTTCTTTTTTGTCCGAATTTTTATCTCATGTGATCTCTCACATATGACCTAATTGTACCGCAACCGTGCGGGAAGGAAAGCCGGAAATTAACGGTATCTTAGCCGTGGCAGGCCAGCGCCATACTGCCGCCCAGATGGGCGTGGATCTCCTCGCACATATCGCGGGCGGTCTGGGTGAGCATTTCCAGATTATAACCGGTGTGAATGCCCATCTTCTCGCACATATTTACGAGGTCTTCGGTGGCGATATTGCCCTTAGCGCCAGGGGCGAAGGGGCAGCCGCCCATGGCCGCCAGGGAGGCATCAAAGTGGGTGACGCCTTCTTCCAGGGCTACAAAGGCATTGGCAATGCCCATGCCGTGAGTATCGTGCAGGTGCGCACAGATGTGATCTGCGCCGACCAGGCCGATCATGTGGCGGAGGACTTCCGGGTGTGGGTGGGGGTGGAGATACCGGAGGTATCGGCCAGGCCAAAGTACTCCACACCGACGCTGTGGGCCTCTTCTACGATCCAATCCAGACGCTCCAGCGGGATCTCATCGCCAAAGGGAGAACCGAACACGCAGGGCAGGGCCAGCTGGATGCGAACATCGCCGGTCTGCTGGGAAGCCAGCTCCTTGAACTGAGCCATGCTCTCCTGAATGGTGCGGCGGGAATTGCGGAGGTTGTGCTCTTCGCTGGCACTGACCACGAAGGACAGCATGTGGGAGCCGGCCGCGACGGCGTCATCGGCACCGCGCTTATTGAGGGCCAGGGTGCTGAGGGTGCAGCCTTTTTCGGCAGCGTAGGGCTTGATCGCCTCGAACACGGCGGCCGCATCGGCCATCTGGGGCATGACCTTGGGATTGACGAAGCTGGTAACTTCCAGCTCCTTGGCACCGCAATCGATCATACGGCGGATGTACTTGATCTTGACATCGGTAGGAATGAACTCCGCGTGGTTCTGCCAACCATCACGGGGGCAGCATTCCTGGATATGGACCTCTTTAGGAAGTGACATAAACTTGTACCCTCCTTGTCAGTTATCAGTTGATGACGCCTTCGGCACGGAACGCTTCGAGCTGTTCCTTAGTGAAGCCGAGGGACTCAAAGATCTCTTCGTTGTTCTCGCCCAGATCCGGAGCGGCCTTGTAATAGACGCAGGGGGCTTCCTCCATCTTGAGGGGGTTACCAATGACGGTCAGCTCCTTGGGAGCATCGGGGTGCTTAACAGGCGCGGGAACCTTGACGAGCATCTCACGCACTTCCACGATGTTCTTATCGTTGGCGGCCTGCTCGCAGTTATAAATGGGCGCTACAGGGATACCTGCCTCATCGATGATCTTGCAGACCTCGGAAACGGTTTTATCGGCAGTCCACTTTTCGATGATCTCCTTGAGGGAATCCGCGTTTTTCTTGCGGGACTCGGTATCGCAGTACAGGGGATCCTGGGCCAGTTCCGGCATACCCATGGCAGCGGAAAGCTTTTCAAAATGCTTATCGGTGCCGGAGGCGATGACGAAATAATCGTCCTTGGCCTTGAAGGAATCATAGGGGGCGGAGGTGATGTACTTGTTGCCGGTCTTGACAGGGCTGACGCCGGTGTAAACATACTGCATCATCTTGGCTTCCATGCCGGAGAAGATGGAATCGACGAGGGCGACATCGATGTGGTTACCTACGCCGGTTTTCACGGTTATACAGAGAAGCGCAGATGGCGAAGCCGGCATTCAGACCGCCGAACAGGTCACCAATGGCCATACCGGCACGGGTGGGCTCGCTGCCCGGCCAGCCGGTGATGCTCATGCTGCCGCCCATAGCCTGGCCGATGAGGTCGTAGCCGGGACGATTGGCATTGGGGCCATACTGGCCAAAGCCGGAGATAGAAGCATAAACCAGGCGCGGATTCAGCTTTTTGCACTCTTCATAGCTGAAGCCCAAACGGCCCATAACACCGGGACGGTTGTTTTCCAGCAGTACATCAGCGCTCTTTACCAATTCGCTGAACAGTTTTTTTCCGTCCTCTGTTTTGAGGTTGATGGCAACACCGCGCTTATTGCGGTTCAGATTCTGGAAATACATGCTCAGTCCACTATTTTTTTCCAAAGGGCGCGCGTTGCGGACGAAGTTGCCGCCGGTGGTCAGGTTTTCCACCTTGATAACATCGGCGCCCATATCGGCCAGATACATACCACAGTAGGGACCTGCCAGGAAGTCGGTGAAATCAAGCACACGGATGCCCTTGAGAAGCTGTCTAGTCATGATAAATCCTCCTGCGGCGCGATACTTTCGCGCCAGAATCATTTTTCGCGCTCCGGGGGCGGCCGACCCCCAAAAACACACAAGATTCGCTTCCGGAAGCTTAATCTACGCTTCCATGATAACCAAGTATGACGAAATTGTGAAATGCCAAGAAACGACCTTGATTGATGCTGTTTTTGCATAACAGTCAAAGTGCTGTGATATTGTTCGTTATATTTGTGCAAAAAGCACATGATTCCAGCGATTTGACGGATTTTTGTATATTGTATTTGGTTGCTTTCCTCTTTCTCGCATGGTAGAATATTAGGGAAAACAAAGAGAATACTGTGGCCAAAACGAATGGAGGACACGCAAAACCATGACGATCTTTCAATTGGAATGTTACTACGCGTTAGCTCAGTCGCTTAACTTTACCCAAACGGCCAGCCAGCAGTATATCACCCAGCCAGCCCTAAGCCGAAGCATCTCCTCGCTGGAAAAGGAGCTGGGGATCAAGCTGGTGAACCGCACCACCCACACCGTTTCTCTGACCCCGGCGGGGCGGGTATTTGCCGAAGAGTGCCGCAAAATCATAAGCACCTACCAGGATGGCGTGCAGAATGCCCTAACCGCCTCCCAAAGCATTGTAGGACGGGTACGGCTGGGAGTCCCTATCGATTCCTTTGAGCCATTGGCGGTAAAGCTGGTGCGTGCCATCACTGAAAAGCACTCCGGTATTCATATTGAGCTGAAATTTAATACCCCGACCCGGCTGCTGCGGGCGCTGGATGACGACCTGGTGGATGTAATCATTGCCAGCGGCCGCCCCAGAAGCGCCGAAAGCAAGTATCTGCTGGTGGACCGCCGTATGGACTATGTAGTGGTATCCTCCGTCCATCCCCTGGCGGACCGGGAGGAAGTCTCCTTTAGCGAGCTGCGGTATGAAAACTTTATCGCTATCTCCCGTTCTTCCTCCATTGCCGGGTATCAGTCCATTATTGACCACGCCTCAGCCGGCGGGTTTTCTTTCCCAATATCGTGGGAGAAGCGGAGACGGTTTCCTCCCTGCTGATGATGGTGGCCTGCGGTGTAGGCATCACCGTGCTGTACAAGGAACACCAGCCCATTTCCGCCACCGACGCGGTGCGATTTATCCCACTGAAGGGCGAAAAATACTTTAACCGATATCTCATTTGGAACCGGCTAGATAATTCCTGTCTGGATTCGGTACTGGAGGTTGCGAAGGGGCTTTTCACCCCCGAAGCAGAAGACGAATAAATAAAAAGCCCCCTGCGGGAGCGTAATATGCAAAAAAAGAACCCCCCAAGGGGTTCTTTTTTATTTGATTAGAAATTTTGAGATGGCACAAATGGACCCATCTACTAGTTTACTTTTCTCGTTAGAATAGCCGCCAAAAATCCTAGCTTTTCCGCCATGCGTGAATGGCAATGGAATATGGACTAAACCTCAACAATAAGGACTCCTTCATTTCCTGCCGGTAATTCCTCTTTTATGAAGCTCTTATCAAACAAAGCAGCACCGCCTTTGGCAATTTCGCGATTATCGGGTTTATCCATGCATACCGAATTGACATAAAAAACGGGGGCATTTATTTTGCCGGCCTGTTTAGCATATTCAAACTTTACTGTATTGTTCCATTCTAAATAGTTATAATCTGTATAGACAGGCCACCAAACGATATCCGGTTCCAACTCGTTCAGACGAGTGATGTTTTCTTCATACCAAAGGTCTCCGCATAACCCAATGGCAACCTCCCTACCGAGAAGGTGAAATGTGTGAAACCCATCACCCTCACAGTATTCTTTTCCCGCAAAGGATTCTTTCCAGCCCGGAGATACTCGACGATATAAATCTATGATTTGGCCATTTTTATCTATTGTCATCTGTGAACTGAAAAACACATCACCATCTTTCTCAATGAATCCAAAGGATACTGCAATGGTGTACTCTTTGGCCATACTGCATATTTCGCGAATAATCATATCATCACGAGAAATAGATACTGTTGTATCATGTTTTGCTATAAAATTTATGCCATAAAAGCCCTGAAGGAATGCTTCTCCGAAGATAACAACATCCGCCCTTCCCGCACATTTTCTAAGTGTATCAGCAAGAACTGCTTTGTTATACTCGATATCTTCATTGATAAATCCAACGGCTGCAAGCGCATATTTCATTCTTATCACCTCCATAAACCCTGACTTTATCAAACTCAATATAACATATCAATATAAAAAGTCCGCCGTAATTCTATCAAAATTACGGTGGACTTTTGGTGGAGGCGAGGAGAGTCGAACTCCTGTCCGAAAACCAGTCCGCACGGCTTTCTACGAGTGTAGCTGCTCTTTTAACATTCCCTCCGCCTCCCGCCGGACAGCAGGCTGAAGGCTTTAGTAGCTCCTGATACAATCACAGGCCCGGAGCCCTTCCCGTGATCGTTCACCACTCATCGACGCCCTCCTGCGGCCGTGGTCCTCCGCAGTCGGACGGCTGCTTAATTAAGCAGCGTACGCGTAATCAGTGTTAGCGTTTATATTTAAGTTACCCGTTTTATAGAGGTCGAGCGCCTCTACTCGCTTACCCTGTTTCTCGATCCCCGTCGAAACCGGTACGCCCCCGTATTCACTTTTTGGTTTAGCCGCGGCCGCGCATGGCGCGTTCGATATCCCGCTGGGCATCACGCTTGGCGGCATCGGCACGCTTATCATACAGCTTTTTGCCGCGGCACACACCCAGTTCTATCTTGACCCGGCTGCCCTTAAAATATGCCTGGAGTGGGATAAGGGTAAGCCCCTGCTGCTGTTTTACCAAACCATACAAACGGTTCAGCTCCTTGCGGTGCAGCAGCAGCTTTTTGGGCCGCAGCGGGTCACGGTTAAAAATATTGCCCTTCTCATAGGGGCTGATGTGCATCTGACGCACAAAGAGCTCCCCTTTTTCGAAGCTGCACCAGCTGTCCTTGAGATTCAAGCCGCCGTTCCGCAGGCTTTTTACCTCGGTACCGAACAGCTCAATACCGGCTTCCATGGATTCTTCCACAAAGTATTCGTGCCGCGCCTGACGGTTGGCGGCGATCTGCTTGATTCCCTGCTTTTCTGCCATGCGCAGTCACTCCTTTCCTTCGGTGGAATCACATCATATCACAAAATTTCGATTTGTCAAGGGGAAGATCAAAGCTCGCTGCGACCCTCCATGGCACGCCATAGGGTCACCTCATCGGCGTATTCCAGGTTGCCGCCCACGGGAATGCCATAGGCTAACCGACTGACTTTGACGCCAAGGGGCTTGAGCAGCTTGGCAATATACATTGCGGTCGCTTCCCCCTCCACGGTGGGGTTGGTGGCCATAATGACCTCGCTGACATCGCCTTTGGCTATGCGGGCCAGCAGCTCCTTAATGGTGAGCTGGTCCGGACCAATGCCATCCATGGGGGAAATGAGCCCATGCAGCACATGATAGACTCCATTGTATTCCCGGGTGCGCTCAAAGGCCAGTACATCGCGGGGGTCTTCCACCACGCAGATGAGGGAGGTATCCCGCCCTTTAGCCGAGCAGATGGGGCAAAGCTCCCCTTCGGTAAAGTTGCCGCAAACGGAACACTTTTTGATCTTGCTTTTGGCCTCCAGAATGGCAGTGGAAAATTCCTTGGCCTTATCCTCCGGCAGATCCAGCACATAAAAGGCAAACCGCTGGGCCATCTTGCGGCCAACGCCCGGCAGGCGGGCAAACTGCTCGATAAGTTTTTGCAGCGGCGCTGCAGTGGAATCCATGCGATCCCCTCCCCCTCTTACGGAAAAATAAGATTACAGGCCGAGATCCAGGCCGCCGGTAATGGCGCCAATGGTCTGCTCTGCATCCGCATTGCAGGCACGGATAGCCTCATTGACACCTTCCCTGATAAGATCCTGCAAAAATTCGATATCATCAGGATCAACTACTTCCGGCTTAAGGGTAACAGATGTCACTTCCTTTTTGCCATTGATTTCAACTTCAATATTGCCGCCGCCAGCAGAAACATGGTAGACCTTTTCTTCCAGTTCCGCCTGGGCACGGGTCATTTCCTCCTGCATCTTCTGCATCCGCTGCATCATCTGGTTCATATTACCGGCGCCGCCGGCGCCCTGGGGGATTCTTGCTTTCATATTGGTTCTCCTTTTTGGTTGTTATTCTCTGGTAACTGGGATGCCCATTCCCTCTGCCTGCTTGATGAGATCCTCCAACGGAGAGCTCTGCGGGGTGGTTGCCTTGGGCGCAGCGGTGTAAGGCCCCACACCGTATTTTACACCGGTCACTTCGGCGATAGCTCGCTTTAGGCTCTGACGAGTGAAGTCATTGCTGCGCATCATCTCCAGGAAGATGGGCTTATCACACTCGATAAGGACAGTCTGCCCGCGGAAATGGGCATGGCTGCCTTGCAGGGCACCTGCCAGCATCTTATTGATGACGCCAAGGCTTATCCAGCAATGTTTTTAACTGAACGAAGTACAACAT
>VOFK01001199.1_pt1 | contig 24989 bp, 36 predicted proteins | sample 5384121 | NCBI WGS metagenome assembly VOFK01 (sample SAMN12384730, study PRJNA508395) | human gut metagenome | isolation source: healthy gut J | host: Homo sapiens | reverse complement strand
TGTTGAAACTTTGATAATTTTTTTGTGACCGCGAAGAGGTTGTTAGTCGGTCGGCTGGTTCAGTTCGGCTGCTTTATTCAGTTGAGCTGCGTTAAAACTCTGATACCATTTTTTTTTTGTGACGGAGTGATTCAGGACTGTAACGGCTGGTCCGTGGGTGTAGTTAACTTTTGGTTGAGCTACGCGCCGTTGTTCTTTTTTTAACGTTAATATTTTGACTTTTTTTAGATTGCAGTTTCAGTTTCTTTTTTTCTAAAAATTATTCGGATGAGGCGGGAAATGGCTGTTGCCAACTAGTGTTAGTCCTAAGTTATTTGAGTCGTTTTCGGTAGCTATGGTGTGTTTTGCGTATTACTATAGAAACTGAAAGATAATGGAATGCTAGAGGGTTTATCCTAGATATTCTGAATTTGTGAAGGCTTTTTAAATTAATATGCTTTTTATAAGGTGTTCATCTTTTGGTGAGGAAAGTTATGGGATTTGTCCATGAATTCTCCTCGTGGCTGGATTGAATTTCCTAATTGATAGATTAGCCCCTGTTCGAGAGGTGTATTGGGTGAATGCCTCATTGTGAGGTCACTTTGCTTGGGGGTGGGGGATCACTTGCTTCATTTAAGTTAGGTATGTTGTTTGAAAAATTTTCGTGAAGGAAGTATATAAATAAGCCCTAGTGTAAACAGGATTTATTTTTGATATGTTTCATTTTCATAGATGTAACCATGATTTGTATCTTTGAATATTTTTTCTCTGCTTCTGAGTGGCAAGGTGTTCAAGGTGCTTCCTTCATTGCGAGACTATGGATGTCAAGGTGTAGTATCGGTTTGCCTGACTGAAATCAATGATATTGGTTTGGAAATAGCGATCTTGAATGCGTGCGATTCTATCCCAAATTCGGCTTTTTTCGTGAGGAAGGGAAGTGCTGCTTTTTATTTTCACGGAATTTACTCTTTCTTTTTATTAAAAGCTGGATTGTGTCGTTGTTGGAGAATAACTTTTTCTTCTTTATAATAGTCAAAGGTGGAGATGGAGGCCATGTGAAACGGTATGAAGTAGGTATTCGGGTTGGGAAATCGATGCGTGCTGCCAGTTGGAGGTTATTATAAATTCTGCCAAGTTGTCCGTCGAATGTAAATTCTTTAGAGTAATAGTTCAGGTTTTGGTAAGATGCACCAAAATAAACTTGGTTGGCTCCACTGGAAGAGACATTTCCACCAACTCGGGCAGAGAGATTGGCTTCCATCTTGACTTGTAAGTTCAAATCGTAAGTTCCGTCCTCCTTATTATAAACAGCGTGAGGAATAATTTCAGAGATTATATTATCTGATAACAAGCGGAAATATCCTTGTTTTACATCTTCTATTGTAAATGTCTCGTAATTATTTTCGTGGAATTCTTTGCGGATATATTGTTTCTGCCGTTCATTAGCGCCTGTGATATTGACTTTTTTGAATCGAAGTTCGGGTAAATTACTTTTATATGCCAAGCGCCGGGCTTCTATTTGGGCAGGATTCACTCTTCGATGGATTCGGCTTTTTATAGAGTCCATCATTTCCAATGTGCGTTTATAACCGATATCATGTAGTTCGTCGAAACGGTTGAAATCCATCAGGTTGACATTGTCGTATTTGAATGTTAATAGAATTCCTAAAGAATCGGGTAGCGTATAATCCGTCTTTTGCATGATCATATTTTCCAATTGTCCCATGATGTCTCCTTCTTTGGGTTTTCCAGGGTTGGTAGAAACGGTACTTCCTATAATAATATCAGGATGGAAATCGTCTTTCATCACATTTACCGGGAAATTATTGTATATTCCTCCATCATAAGCAAGTATTGAATCTATTTCAATCGGTTTGAACATGGCCGGAAAGCTCATGGAAGCACGGACAGCATCTCCTAAATCACCATCTTTCAATATCATGGCGCGTTTATTGTAAACGTCGGATGCAATGCAGCGGAAAGGAATAAACAAACTATCAAAGTTTTCTTTGCATGCCGCGGTGGATTGGGCAAAAAGTTGCAGAAATACGATATTCATTTGGATGGGATCTACAATACTGTTGGGCAGAAAATGGGGCTTTACACTTTTAAGGGAGTCCTTTAATGAAATACGAATGTTGATAAACTCCGGAGTCGGCGGATTTTTCTTGAAATAGTAGATATATTTTTCTTCAACATCTCCCGAATACCAGCGTTTAAAGTCATCTGATTTGAGTAGTTGTTCCATTTCATCAGGAGAATACCCCATAGCGTAAAGTGAGCCGACAATTTGGCACCCATAGAAGTACCGGTAATATAATCTATGGGGATTTCATTTTCTTCCAGTGCACGGATAATACCAATGTGAGTCAGTCCTTTAGCGCCGCCACCACTCAATACAAGTCCTACTTTTTGTGCTTCCATTTGCAAAGGGATTAATATTAGGAGTAGGAGTATATATATGCGTTGTTTCATGGATTTTCTATATTTTCCCAAATATAGAAATAAATCTTTATATATATTCGTTTTGGAAATAAAAAAGAGAAAGGGTATCAAAAGCAATTGTGTAGTTTTGCTGTTTTGATACCCTCTCTTTAGTTATGAGAAAAGCTCATAAAATCAGATTAATTCGATGCTTCGTTTTACAAAGTTGGTTAAAGCTTCTCCTTTTAACATATTGTTTTGTAATAATGCAAGATCGATTAATTGGTGGATTATCTTATTTCCATTGGCGTACTCACCTAAGACAGCCTGTTTCTTGGTGGTTTCATCCGATATTTTCTTTTCGATATCATTTAATTCATCTTTCTCTGCTTGCGGGATGTCTTCTGTTTTTTTGCCTTCTTGAGCCTTTTGGAGTTCCTTACGTCGGTTGTTTAAATTTGCCATTTCGCTTTCGATAGGTTCAAGTGCTGCTTTGCACGAGTTGTCGGCATCTGTCAATACTTGTTTGACGAGTTTGTGATCGGCATTCAAAACAAGGTTATACATATTTGGCATTTCTCCATAAAAACTCATACCGGCCTGAATATTAGCCATTTCTTTCATACGCCGCATATATTCGCTTTGTGTAATCATTATCGGTGCACCGTTTTCTCCTAACGCTTGTGTTTCGACATTGAATTCCACTTTCTTTATCTGAGGCAACTGACTGCGGAAGACGGAAGAAAGAATCTCGCGTTGATTGATTCCAAGTTAGCTTCTTTATGCTCCTCTTTGGCAATCAAACGATCAATGACATCACTATCCACACGAGTGAAGCGACTCTTTTCAAATTTTTGTTCGAGCATGCTTATCATGGCTACATCTAGTTGACCGTCCATCAGTAATATATTGTATCCTCTGTTTTTTGGCAGCGTCAATGTAACTGTATTGTTCGTCCATGTTGTTGGAATACAGGTAAATCAGATTTCCATCTTTATCTGTTTGGTTATCTTTGATTAAGCTCTGATATTCTTCATAAGTATAATATTTTCCGTCTGTATCTTTCAATAAAGCAAATTTATTGGCTTTTTCATAGAAATCTTCTTGAGTCAACATGCCATAATTGATGAAAATCTTCAAGTCATCCCATTTTTCTTCAAATTCTTTACGGTTATTTTTTGAAGATGGCTTGTAAACGATCTGAAACTTTCTATGAAATATAGGTAAGAAATCTTCTTTACGTTCGAGTCGCTTTGCAGATAAGAACGTTGATACGTTAACGGGATGTCCGGTGAATCAATTACACCGTGTAAAAAGAGTTAGAAAGTCAGGTACAATGCCTTCTACTGAATCTGTTACATATACTTGGTTGCAATATAACTGAATTTTGTTACGTTGCAATTCAATATTGCTCTTGATTTTCGGAAAGTAAAAAGAATACCTGTTAAATTGAACGGGTAGTCTACATTCAAATGAATCAGAACAAAAGGCTCGTCTGCCATCGGGTAGAGTTCCTGATAGAATTTTTTATAGTCCTCGTCTTTCAGCTCCACCGGTTTACGAGTCCAAAGAGGATAAGTTTCATTAATAATATTATCTTCGTTTGTCTCTACTTGTTTACCGTCTTTCCATTCTTTCTTTTTTTCCAAAAGCTACAGGAATGGGGAGGAAACGGCAATATTTAGTAAGTAAAGACAGATATACGTGCTTCTTCTAAGAATTCTTTGCAATCATCGTCTATGTATAAGATAATGTCTGAACCACGGTCTGCTTTTTCCCACGTCTTCTATCGTAAACTCAGGGCTTCCATCGCAAGTCCATTTCACGGCTTGAGCATCTTCGCGATAAGACTTGGTGATGATTTCCACTTTTTTTGCCACCATAAATGCGGAGTAGAAACCTAGTCCGAAGTGACCGATAATGGCATTGGCGTCATCTTTGTATTTTTCAAGAAAATCATTGGCGCCAGAAAAAGCAATTTGATTAATATACTTTTCTATTTCTTCAGCAGTTAATCCGATACCACGATCGGAGATAGTGATAGTATCTGCATTTAAACTTACTTTGACAGTGAGGTCGCCCATTTCTCCTTTAAACTCCCCTTTGGAGGCAAGAGTCTTGAGCTTTTGGGTAGCATCTACTGCATTAGATACCAATTCACGAAGAAATATTTCATGGTCACTATATAAGAACTTTTTAATGATGGGGAAAATATTCTCGGTAGTTACCCCAATGTTTCCTTTTTGCATATTATTAATGTTTTAAGTTTTTGTTATTTGTAATTGTAAGCTTTGGTGCAAAAAAAAAATGCCAGATACACAGGTATCTGACATTTTGGCGGTTATTTTTGGATAACTTTTAGTCCTTTACTTTTCTACAGTCATACTGATGGCATCTTCTTCTTTATTGGATGACACTTTAATAGTATCTCCGGGCTGTAATTCTGCACCAAGAATTATTTCTGACAATCCGTCTTCCAAATAGTTTTGAATAGCACGTTTCAACGGACGTGCACCGGAATTGTATATCATAACCTTTTGATGCGACAAATCGCTTTGCTTCGTCATCTATAATCATCTTATAGCCAATGTTTTCAATCCGCTGGTGAAGTCCTTTAAGCTCAATGTCGATAATCTTCACCAATGCTTCCATATCCAATTGGTCGAAATTAATAATTTCGTCTAGGCGGTTAATGAATTCAGGGGCAAAGGCTTTGTTTAAAGCCTTTGTAATGACTCCTTTAGCGTATTCTTTATCATCCTCACGTGCCTGTGTAGTGAAGCCTATTCCTTTGCCGAATTCTTTTAGTTGGCGGGTTCCTATATTAGAGGTCATGATAACTACCGTATTCTTGAAGTCTACGGTTCTGCCATAACTGTCAGTCAGTCGGCCTTCGTCCATTACTTGCAACAAAATATTGAATACATCGGGGTGGGCCTTTTCTATCTCATCCAATAAAACGATAGAATAGGGTTTGCGTCTTACTTTTTCAGTTAGTTGACCTCCTTCTTCATAGCCTACGTATCCCGGAGGTGCTCCTACGAGCCGTGAAACTGTAAACTTCTCCATATATTCACTCATATCAATGCGAATCAGTGCATCAGTGGAGCCAAACATCAGTTTTGACAATTCTTTGGCTAAATGAGTTTTACCGACTCCTGTAGGTCCTAAAAACATAAATGTACCAATAGGCTTATTGGGGTCTTTTAACCCTACGCGACTGCGCTGGATAGCTTTTACTAATGTATTAATCGCTTTATCCTGACCTACTACTTTAGTTAGTAGTTCATCTTTCATGCTTAATAACTTCACGCCTTCAGTCTGTGCCATTTTTTGTACGGGAATTCCCGAAATCATAGAAACTACGTCAGCAATCTGCTCTTCGTCCACAGTTTCGCGATTCTCTTTTAAGGCCTTTTCCCATTTTTCTTTCAGTATATCCAATTGTGCTGCATATTCTTTTTCTTTGTCGCGGTAGCTGGCGGCAAGCTCGAAGTTCTGCAGTTTGACAGCCTCATTTTTAAGGGATTTCATTTCATCTATCAACTTTTCCTGCTCTTCGATTTCCTTAGGGGCGCTTATATTTATGAGGTGTACGCGCGAGCCTGCTTCATCTAAAGCATCAATAGCTTTATCCGGGGAAATTTCGATCGGTTATATAGCGTTCTGTCAGTTTTACACAAGCTTCCAATGCGGCATCGGTATAGTTTACATTATGGTGATCCTCATATTTTTCTTTGATGTTTTGCAGAATTTGGATTGTTTCTTCGGGTGTAGTAGGCTCTACTATGACTTTTTTTTTTGGCGCTCCAAAGCTCCATCTTTTTCAATATTCTGACGATATTCGTCTAGTGTGGTAGCACCAATGCATTGAATTTCACCTCTAGCTAATGCCGGCTTTTTAACATGTTGGCGGCATCCATAGAACCTGCAGCAGAACCTGCACCGACGATGGTATGTATTTCATCAATGAAAAGAATAATATTGGGATTTTTCTTTAATTCATTCAAGATAGAACGAATACGTTCTTCAAATTGTCCTCGATATTTTGTACCTGCTACAACAGCCGTCATATCAAGTGCAATCACACGTTTGTCAAACAAGATGCGTGAAACTTTTTTCTCTACAATTCGAAGTGCAAGTCCCTCTACAATAGCAGATTTACCTACACCTGGCTCACCAATGAGGATAGGATTGTTTTTTTTGCGGCGGCTTAGAATCTGAGCTAATCGCTCAATTTCCTTAATTCGCCCCACTACAGGGGTCTAATTTACCTTCTTCGGCGGCACGTGTCATATCTGTACCGAAATTATCGAGTACAGGTGTATCATTAGTAGGTTTCTTTTTTTGGGTAGAGCGTGTCTGTTGGGTAGCTCCAGATTGGCTATTTCCTGTCGAAGGCTGATTTTGGATTTCATCCTCTTCTTCATCTTCATCTTCGCTGAACCCAAGCCCTGCGTGAATATCTGGCTGAAGAGTAAGTTGTTCGATTATTTTTATCATATGTCACATTGCTGCTTTCTAGTAAATGGAAAGCAGAGTTATTCTTAACTTTCATGATTGCCAATAGAATATGTGCTGAATCAGCGAGTGAATTCTTAAGTAATTTTGCTTCCAAAATACAAAGCTTTAATACTTTTGGATGCAGATTCGTTAAAGTTGATATTAGCATCGTAAATGGCATCGCTTTCTGAATCTCTTTTCAGGATATTCTCTAATTGGTATTTTATATCTTGTAAATTAATATTTAAGTTTAGTAGAATCTCGATAGCCTTTCCTTCACCTTCACGTATCAGTCCCAACAGCAAGTGTTCGGGACCGATATAGCTGTTTCGGAGTCTATTTGCCTCTTCTTTGCTATAAGTAATGATGTCGGACACTCTTTGTGTAAATTGATTATTCATAAAATTATTATCCTCCTTAAAAAGTATAGTGTTTATTCTTTAAATGCAAAGATACGCATAAAAATGATGCGTACCGTTATTTTTCTTTTTTATTTAATATTATACCTGCAAAATGTGTGCCACATTATATTTTATGCTCTTCGAAAAGAGGAATATTATGTATTATGCTATTTTTTGTCTAAAGACATGTAAGTACATGGCAAAATATGTCATTTGGCTCAACTTTTTTTCGGGTTTGTTTTCGTATGTCGTATAAAAGCCGTACCTTAGCGTGGTTTTTGATAGACCCTGAAATGTATAATTAATATTTGTTTTAAATGCAAGAACAAGACAGAATTATAAAGATTAACATCGAAGAGGAAATGAAGTCGTCGTACATTGATTATTCTATGTCGGTAATCGTGGCACGCGCCCTCCTGATGTACGAGATGGTTTGAAACCCGTTCACAGACGTATACTTTACGGAATGATGGAACTGGGGAACACCTCGGATAAAGCTTATAAGAAATCAGCAAGAATAGTAGGTGAAGTTTTAGGAAAGTATCACCCTCACGGTGATTCATCTGTATATGGCGCTCTCGTTAGAATGGCTCAAGATTGGGCAATGAGATATCCGTTGGTTGATAGTCAGGGTAACTTTGGTTCAGTGGACGGTGATAGTCCTGCCGCTATGCGTTATACTGAAGCAAGATTGAAAAAAAGTAGGTGAGGAAATGATGCAGGACTTGTATAAAGAAACTGTTGATTTTCAAAATAACTTTGATGATACATTGCAAGAGCCTACTGTTATGCCGACTCGAATCCCGAATTTATTGGTAAACGGAGCGTCTGGTATTGCGGTAGGTATGGCAACTAATATGCCGACTCATAATCTTTCGGAAGTGATAGATGCTTGTATCGCCTATATTGATAATAATGATATTGATATTGAGGGATTAATGCAATATGTAAAGGCCCCGGATTTTCCTACAGGGGGTTATATATATGGCATAAGTGGTGTGCGTGATGCTTATGAAACAGGTCGCGGACGAGTAGTGATGCGTGCAAAGGCTGAAATAGAAACACATACTTCGCATGATAAGATTATCGTAAATGAGATTCCTTATAACGTAAATAAAAAAGAGCTGATTGAAAATATCGCTTCATTGGTCAATGAAAAGAAAATTGATGGTATCTCATATGTAAATGATGAGTCTGACCGTGAAGGTATGCGTATTGTTATTGATGTTAAGCGTGATGCTAATGCCAGTGTCGTGCTTAATAAGCTATTTAAGATGACAGCTCTGCAGACTTCTTTTGGCGTGAACAACATCGCATTGGTGCATGGACGTCCCCAAATGCTCAATCTAAAAGATTTGATTAAATATTTTGTGGAGCATCGTCATGACGTTGTGATTAGACGTACTCAATATGATTTACGCAAAGCCCAAGAACGTGCTCATATTTTGGAAGGTCTTATTATTGCATCGGACAATATTGATGAGGTGATTCGTATTATTCGTGCTGCCAAAACTCCAAATGATGCAATAGCTAATTTGATGGAACGTTTTAGCTTAAGTGAAATTCAGTCACGTGCTATTGTTGAGATGCGCTTGCGCCAACTTACCGGTCTGATGCAAGACCAACTTCATGCAGAATATGAAGAAGTTATGAAACAGATCGCTTACTATGAAGAAATTCTTTCTAATGATGAACTTTGTAAAAAAGTAATCAAAGATGAATTACTCCGAAGTAAAAAGCTAAATATGGTGATGTGCGTCGTTCGGAAATCGTTTATTCTTCAGAAGAGTTCAATCCGGAAGATTTTTACGCAGATGACCAAATGGTTATTACTATTTCACATATGGGATACATCAAGCGTACACCGTTATCTGAATTCCGTGCTCAAAATAGAGGAGGAGTAGGTTCTAAGGGAAGTGAAACACGTGATGAAGACTTTGTAGAGCATATTTACCCGGCTACGATGCATAATACGATGATGTTCTTTACTCAAAAGGTAAATGCTATTGGCTGAAAGTGTATGAAATACGGAAGGAACAAAGAATGCTAAAGGACGTGCTATCCAGAACTTGTTGAATATTGATTCAGATGATGTAGTAACGGCATATCTTCGTGTGAAGAGTTTAAATGATACCGAATTTATTAATAGCCACTATGTCTTGTTTTGTACAAAGAATGGTGTAATTAAGAAAACATTGCTTGAACAATATTCACGTCCTCGACAAAATGGTGTGAATGCGATTACTATTCGTGAAGATGATAAAGTTATTGAAGTACGCATGACAAATGGTAATAATGAGATTATCATTGCTAACCGTAATCGTCGTGCCATTCGTTTCCACGAAAGTGCGGTTCGCGTAATGGGACGTACCGCAACCGGAGTTCGCGGTATGACTTTAGACGAAGATGGAAGCGATGAAGTAATCGGAATGATATGCATAAAAGATCCTGAAACAGAATCTATTATGGTTGTGTCGGAACAAGGTTACGGTAAGCGTTCGGATATAGAAGACTATCGTAAGACCAATCGTGGTGGTAAAGGTGTCAAGACATTGAATATTACTGATAAGACAGGTAAATTGGTTGCTATAAAGTCGGTTACGGATGAAAATGATTTGATGATTATCAATAAATCGGGTATCACAATTCGTTTGAAGGTAGCTGATGTACGCATTATGGGACGTGCTACTCAGGGAGTTCGTTTGATAAATCTTGAAAAGCGTAACGATCAAATCGGCTCTGTATGTAAAGTAACATCAGAATCGGAAGAAGAAATGGCCAACGAGGATGAAAATCTATTAGATACCGAAGCTCCAATTAATGGAGGAGATATTCAAGGTGAATCCTTTGCCGAAGAGAATAGCGAAGAATAAAAGAGAACATAAAAGATTGTATTATTAAATCCACAAAATTATGAAAAAAGTATTATTTACAGTGGCTTTATTATTGGGTGCATGTTTTGCATCTGCACAGGTTAGTGCTGTTAAAGAAGCTAAATCTTTAAAAAGTAAACCTGAAGAAGCTGCAAAAGTTATTGAACCGGCTTTGACCAATCCCGAGACTGCAAATGATCCAGAAACTTGGAAATTAGCAGGTGACTTTCAGAAAGCTATGTATGATGACGAAAACATGAAACTTTATTTGCCAGGTGGTCAAGCTGATACAACTAGACTTTATAACAGTTTGGCAAAAAAAATGTATGAGTATTATTTGAAATGTGATGATAGATGGAGCAGGCTAAAGTCAAAAGTGGTGAGATGAAAAAAGCCTAAATATAGAAAGAAGAATGCTAATGCTCTTAAAACATTACGTTTGAATTTAATTAATGGTGGTGGAGATGCTTATAATAAAGGCGATTACGCTGATGCTTTGAAATATTTTGGTCTATTTGTAGATGTTGTAAACGAACCTATATTTGCTGATGATGAATCTCTTAAGGCAGATACATTGAATGCTTTATATGCTTGTTATGCTACTTTGGCTGCTAATATGCTAAAAGATAAAGATGCAGTTATCAAATATGGTACGATAGGTAAAGAAGATAAGAGCGAAGGTTATAGAGCTTTGATGTGTTTGGCTGAGGCTTATGGTGATAAAGAAACTGGCGATTCAATAAAATGGCTGGAAGTAATTAAAGAAGGAACAGAAAAATTCCCTCAGCAGGAGTATTTTGTTGGTAATATCATGGATTATTATATCCAAAAAGGTATGGTTGATGAGGGTTTAGCTCAAATCAATAAGCTGCTTGCTACTAATGAAACTCCATATTTCTTATATGTGAAAGGTATTTTGCAATTCGAAAAGAAACAATATGATGATGCTATTGCTACTTTTAATAAAATTATCGCTAATGGTGGTGATTTAGTAGCTGAAGCTTACGCCAAGATTGGTGATTGCTATTTCTTCCCAGCACAGATTGTGGTAGAAGAGAATTCAGAATTAGCTATTGATAATCCTAAGTATAATGAAAATGAAAACCAGATTAAAGCTTTGTATGAGAAGGCTAAACCTTTTTACGAAAAGGCTAAAGAATTGAAACCGGACAATAATACATTATGGGGAAATTATTTACTGAATATCTATTGGAAATTGAACAGAGCAGAATATGATTCTTTAGAAAAAGAATTAGGGCTCTAATTCTTTTTCATAATAAAAACAAGAGGCTGTCTCAAAATGAATTTGAGATGGCCTCTGTTGTTTCATTCAGATTGAATTCATTTGGATTTGTAAGATTATGTGCTATGCCCAGCAAGGCCGAACTCAATTTCCACCTTTTAAGTCTACGAAGAAGGAAGGCAGGCGGGCTCTGAATATCCCAATTATAATCATATTATAATCAAGATTATGTTTAATTATTAAGAAGTTCTATCCATTTACTCCTTTTTTCAATGAATATTTTCCTGGGATGGACTAATTTAATACTTAAGACCCATCCTAAGAAAATATATTTTGGTCAATCCTATTTAATTACTAATATAGGCGTATTAGCATGGAATATCATTTTTCGGGCAATACTTGGGTTGAATAATCGAGCAAAGATATTTCTTTTGTAGTTTGTGATACAAATAACATCTATATTTTCTTCTTTTACATATTTATCTAGATTATTCAATATATTATCTTCTTTAATCACATTGTAATCTAATTCCAATTGTGGGTATTGTTTTTGAAAATAATCTTTGATTCCTGCAAGTTTAATTTCGTTCCAGGCATCATCACTTTCTGTGCTTAAGTGGATAAATGAAATAGCAAAATAGAAAGATTTGAAGGCAGTTATTAATGTGTCAAAAAGCGATTAAATCTCTTTGATCAAAGTTGGTCACAAACGCTACCTTTTTGATATCATTGAAAGTCTTTAGTGGAGTATGTTCTGGTATTGCGTATACAAAAGTTTTGCTTCTTTCAATAACTTCTGCTGTTACACTTCCTATTAGGTCGATATCTTTTTGACTTCTACCCCGTGTACCCATAATGATAATCTGTGGTTTATACTCTTTGGCATAACGTAATATTTCTTCTTCAGGAATGCCATCACGCAAAATACATGTATATTTTATATTGGGAAACTCGCCGTTTTCCACTTTCTTTTTAATCGTATCTGACAACTTATTCAGCTCTTTATGAACTGTTTCTATCATACTCTTTATAGAGTCTTCTCTTTCTATTTGAAAGTTGAAATTTTCTGTTCCATAAGGGATTGTGGGAACATAGATAGGACTGAAATAAGCATGTAGCAAAATAACTTCTGCATTTATAGATTTAGCAAATGAGAAACCAAATTGACAGGCTTTTAATGAGTAATCTGAGAAATCGACAGGAATAAGTACTTTCTTTTGCTTATTTCTCTCTTTATTACTCTCTTCTTGTTCTTTTACTATATCTTCGGCTAACCATGTAGAACTTTCTATGATTTGTAGAGCATGAGGTAAATCACTTTCCTTAATTCTTACTCTCACACCGGAAGATATGACAGGCTGAATTAAGTTTACGTTGTGAATATATGCTTCAATACCCTCTGCTTCAAGTACATTCTTAAGAATCTGAGCCTTAGCATAAGTGAGAATCGCTAGAGTTACTAATTTATCTTCCATAACAGTTCCTTTTTAGAGTTTTCTATATATACATCTTTAAAACAAAAAATCCCAATTGAATGTTGCCATTCAACTGGGATTTCTATTTTATGCTTCTTGCATTTCCTCCTTTTCTACTTCCCTTAAAATATCTATTGCTTTATCTAAAACTGTTGTATCATCCAACATTACTAAACCACCATCCGGACCTTTGGTTCCAAGTGGATACCAACACTTTTTCCTGTTTTGAAATTATGACCTCCAAAAAAATTACGCACAGTTTCTACACTCATATTAAGTTCATCAGCTATTCTATGCATACTTCCACTGGGTAATGAATCTTTGATTTTACGCAGCTCGTTGAATGTTATCGTTCTGTTCATAGTGTCTTAAATTTTAGTTATACAAGTGATATTTAATTCACGCTATAAACTTAAGCAAAAAAATAATATAAAACAAAGTATTTCCTTCTTTTTTTTAAAAGTGAAGAAATGAAATGCTATTTCCCTATAAGTTTAATGTATGAGCTGTAATAAACCCGAGAAGAATAATCATAAAATACGTCAATAATAGGACTGTAAATAGTAGATTAATATCGTTTATCAAATAACCACTAGCTGTATATTTATTGAAATACACCGAGGTTGATGGAAAGATGCGTTTGTGAATAAAGCTATATAACAAATACATCAGATATCCTATTAAACACCCAGCCAGTGTACCGAATAGAATATCCCCGGGATAGTGCACACCTAAATATATGCGTGAATATGAGTTGAGGGTAGCCCAAAAAATGAGCATGAAAGTGAGCGATTTGTTTTTGAATAACAGCGAAAGAAATACAGTAAGTGCGAAAGTATTGGCAGCATGGCTTGAAATAAAACCGAATCGACCTCCCCTATATCCATTTACTATGTCTACTATATACATGATATCTGGGTCTTGCGTGGGGCGAAAACGATGAAAATAGGGTTTACAAACACCTGAAGCAATTTGATCTGCTAAAGTAATGACAAGGGCAATCATTGCAATAGTCAGTAAAGTTTCTTGTATCTTATTATTTTTTAATAATGATATACAACAGTATAATAGCAGTGGGAATCCATATATACGTACTTGTTGCTACCCACATGAAGCCGTCCCAAAAAAGAGAATTGCTTCCATTCAGGTTCAATAAAAGTTCCTTGTCGAGTGCTATATACTGTTGTATATCCATTGTTTTTTAGATTATTTCTATTACATTAGTTGGTACCCATCCCACGTTGCCATCTTCCAATCTGATCTCTTTCCACTCTTTCATTGTGTTGTCTTTAATCATGACTTTTCTTCCTTCGTGAAGAATGAAAAGGTCTGTTCCACTTTGATTGGGAGTACTTTTTTTTGACCGTAACACTGGGAGCTATGATAATGGCACTGTCTCGGTTTAACAGTTCTGTCTTTTGTTTAGAAGCAAAAATGTTAGAGAATATACAGATTGCAAAAAAACATATGGCAGAAATGAAACCTATTTTTTTCCATACTACCCGCTTGCCAAAAATAAATAAGGCTAACATAAAAATAGTCAAAATAAAGGTAACAATACCTGTTTGAGCCCATCCTTTTTCACTCATTGAATTAATAAGTGATTGAATCCATGTAATAAAAAACATTTCACTAGGCAAAGTTACCTTATCGACAGTTTTACTACGTGCCAATTCTAGGTTGAAACGAATATCATTATTACCTGGATTCAGCAATAAAGCTCTTTCATAATTGAGCACAGCTTTTGCTATATTATTCATTTTATAGTAACTGTTTCCCAAATTATAATAGATATCTGCCGATTCTCCTTTATTCTTTAAAATACTTTCATATAACTCTGCAGCATTGGTAAAATCATTATTGATATAGGCACTATCGGCTTCTGCTTTTGTAACATGGGTAGAAACTGTAACTTGGGTACTGTCTGTCTGAGCACTCAAACTGAGGAAACCCATCAAAAGTATCAAAATGAAATATGTTTTTCTCATTGTTATATCTCCTATTAGTTAGTGTTTTATACTATTTTCCATCTTGCTGATGACCTCTATGGCAGAAGAATATACCTTATCCATTGCCTCGCTTTGGTCACCCGGTGCATAACGAGCAAATTCACATTCATTTAGTGTTTCGATAAATTCTTTGATACATTCGGGAGAAACTCCATATTTGGCTAAGTCTTCCTCGATATTATCTTTTGACAGTTTAGAAACCGGAATATTCAGTTTATCACTGATGTAGCCCCAAAGCGCTTTCAGAACTTCATCATAAAATGCTTCTTTCTTGTTTTCTGCTAACAATTTGCCTGCATTCTTCATTCGTTTGGTAGCCACTTTGTTTGCTTTTTTGGTACGTACTTTGGCAACATTAGCATTTTCCATTGCTTTTTTGCGATAAATGATAACAAATGTAATGAAGAGAGCTAATGGAATAATATACCATAGATAGTAAGCAACAGAACCAAAAAAGAAATCACCTTTCTTAGCTAGTTTACTTTCTCCCATTTTAATGTAACGCACATCCTTGCCTAGTACTTTCAGATCTTCTTTATTTGTGAAATCGGCGATTACTTGATCAGCATTTCCTTCTCCTTTTTCTACTTTCAGCGTATAAGGCTCTGTTTTCAGTGTTTTGTACGTTTGTGACTTCAGATCAAAGTAAGAAAACTCTACAGGAGGAATTGTGAAGTTTCCGGCATGTCTGGGAATCGCCAGATATTCAATTACTTTATTACCGGATAATCCCTCACGGGTCAAATTGAACTTATTATCAATCTTCGGATCATAAACCTCGAAATCTTTTGGAAAATCGACTTCGGGTGTGTTAATCAACTTCAGATTTCCTACACCTGAAATAATCAACTTGATGGTAACGGCATCGTTTGTTTTCAGTTCTTGTGTATTGATGGAAGAGCTGATTGTGAACTCACCTACTCCACCTGAGAAATTGGCTGGCTTTCCGGTTGGCAAGTCTTTTACATTGATAACCAATTTGGGAGTTACGATGTTTTTGTTTATCTCTATATAGTTACTTCCACCATTGAAGAAGGCATCGAATGGATCATCCGAAGCTACTCGCTGTGCGACTGTACCCTCAAATGTAATGGAGGGAATTTCTAATTTACCTGATTGCTGTGGAAATAGAATATATTGGCTCCCACAGTAGTATTATAGTTTCTTCCGTTATAGTGTTCTAAAGTGAAGACCTTTTTACCGGAAGCTCTACTTCTTGCGTATGGAAACCTTTCAAGTCGGGCATACTTCCACGGAGTCCCCTCAAATCTACCAATGTGTAAACCTTGTAAGTCAGCAGAATAGCCTCTTGTTCGTAGACGGTAGTTTTACTGGCTGAAGCAGTAATGAATAAGTCTTTATTGGTTATCTTGCTACTTGCAGCTTGGCTTCGGGAAGAAGATGGATTACCAGCCTGATTTCCTCCAACTCCATTTGCTTGATCAGGTGGAAGTACTTTGATAGTCACCGTATTGGAAGAGAGGGAATGTCCATCGGCAACAATTGTTGCTGCCGGAATGGTATAGGTTCCTTCTTTATCGGCCATCAATATATAGGTATAAGTAACTGAGCTGGTTGAAGTTACATTACCATTAATGATTTGTGTACTGCTTTGTCGAGAAGCTGTTGGACCATCAACACTTCAAACCCTTTTATACTTGGGACCGGAAGTCTCTCACCTTCTGTGTGTTTTACCGTATAAGTCAATCGGAATTGATCATCACCGCTTACTACCATCAGGCGCTACAGCTGTCAGCGTTGGAGTCCCGTCCGCCCATGCTCTCAGCACCGTAGTTATTAATATGAATAAGAGAATTACTTTCCTCATTTTTCTATTTAGTTATTTTAGTCGTCAAAATTAAACAATTACCAGTCTTTATCCAATTTCTTTCCTCGAATTTGCATTTGTTTTTTCACTTTATCCTGCACATTCTTTTCATCTTGCATCACCGCATTCAACAATTGCTGAGCATTTTCTTTGGACATTTCATCCTTATTCTGCTGCTGTTGCTGATTTTTGATTCTGTTGTTGATCTTTCTTATCTTGATTTTTCTGATCTTTGTTTTGCTCTTTCTGTTCGTCTTTCTGATCCTGTTTTTGGTCTTTATTCTGATTTTGATTTTGTTGGTTTTGTTGTTGGTCTTTTCAGCAATTTCTGTGCTAAAGCAAGATTGTAACGTGTTTCGTTGTCTTTCGGGTTATTGCGTAAAGACTCCTTGTAAGCCTCGATGCATTGTGGATATTGTTTAGAAGCCTGAAGGATAACACCCATATTGTGATAAATCTGGGCTAGTTTATCTTTTTCTTTTTCTACCTTTGAAGCCGATTCAAATTGTTCCATTGCTTCTTTTGCTTTTTGCTGCATCAGAAGCGAATTGCCCAGGTTGAACATAGCATCTGTCGACTTCGGGTTCACTTCCAGTGCTTTGCGATAATCCACCTCTGCTTTGACAAACAAGCTGTCGTTATATAACTTGTTTCCGCTACGCAGATAATCTCTATCCGACTTTTGGGCAAAGGCACTCCCTCCTGCTACAAGCAAGAATAACAGGGTGATATAGGTTTTCTGTAACATAAGCATTTATTTAAATAGTCTCACATTTTTGAAAAGCGGATTCTTTCGTTCCAAAATAAGCATTTCTACAATCAGCAGGATAAGTATCAACCATGCCAATGCTTGGAATTGTTCATCAAATTCGGTATAAACCTGACTCTCCACATCAGCTTTCGACAGTTTGGCTATCTCGTTGTTCAGTATCTTCTCTGCTGAGTTGGAATTATCCACACGGATGTACATTCCATTGCCGGCTTTGGCTATTTCCTGACACATTTGTTCGTTCAAACGAGTTACAATGACGTTTCCATCTTTATCACGGCGATAATCGTTACTGCCTCTTTCCGAAGGAATCGGGGAACCGTCAGGCGAGCCGATACCTAATACAAATACTTGCATACCTTTTTCGGCTGCTTCCTTTGCAGCTTCTACAGCACCGCCTTCGTGGTTTTCACCATCGGTAATGACTATGATGGCACGTCCTACACCTTCCTGTGGAGTGAAGCTTTTCATAGCCAAACGAATAGCTGCTCCAATATCTGTACCCTGTGTAGTTATCAGCGAAGGATTGATAGTCTCCAAGAACATTTTTGGCAGATACGTAGTCGCTTGTGATAGGTAATTGTGTGAATGCATCTCCGGCAAATACGATTAAACCTACTTTATCATTGTTGAACGTATCTACTAATCTGGAAATAAGCTTTTTTGCTTTGTCCAAACGACTGGGAGTCACGTCTTCTGCTAACATTGAGTTGGAAATATCCAATGCAATGACTGCTTCTACCCCACTGCGTTTTACCGTTTCCATTTTGGAACCAAATTGTGGGCGTGCTAACATTAGGATTACTAATGTGAGTGCAGCAAAAAATCAGCCAGAATTTAATGTCGGGGCGATATTTGGAAATAGTCGGCATTAAATGTTTGAGTAATGTCGGATCACCATACTTGCGAATGTTTTGTCGGCGGCGGTAATTAGAATATAAGTACAGCGCTACTACAAAGGGCAATATGATGAGTAAATATAAAAAGTTCGGGTCTGCAAATCGAAACATAACTTCTTGTTTTTAAGGTATTTTCTTTAACACTGAGTTGCGTAATAAAATTTCAAGCAGGATACAGAAGAAAAGCAATCCAGGCAAATATTTGGTATTCTTCTTCTCGTTTGCTGAACTCTTTTTACATTCAACTTCGTTTTTTCCAGTTTGTCAATTTCCTGATAAACTTCCTTTAATTTAGAATTACTGGTAGCGCGGAAATAGTTTCCATTTGTTGCTCCGGCAATTTCAGTCAAAGTTTTCTCGTCAATTTCCACAGGAGTATTTATATATTGTGTTCCTGCGTATGTTTGCACCGGATAAGGAGCTGTTCCGTTAGTACCCACTCCGATAGTGTAAACTCTGATACCAAATTTCTTGGCAATTTCAGCAGCGGTCATTGGGGAAATATCTCCACGATTGTTGCTACCGTCTGTCAGCAGAATAACCACTTTAGACTTTGCCTTACTGTCTTTCAGTCGGGTTACCGCATTAGCGATACCCATGCCGATGGCGGTACATCTTCTATCAGTCCACGTTGGGCAATGTCACCCTTAATGCCATTAAAAAGATTCAGTAACACACCATGGTCTACTGTCAACGGACATTGGGTGAAACTTTCACCGGCAAAGATGGTCAGACCGATATTGTCGTTCGGCCGACCGTTGATGAACTCAGATGCCACTTGCTTGGCAGCCTCCAATCGATTAGGTTTCAAATCTTCGGCCAGCATACTGGTGGAAACGTCTACCGCCAGCATGATGTCGATACCTTCTATTTCGGTATTCTGCCAGTTGTCGGTGGTCTGCGGACGCGCCAAAATGAGAATTACCATGACGATGGCCACCGTTCGGAGCACAAACGGGGCATGCAGCAGGTAGATTTTCCAGCTTCGGGATACCTTCATATACATGCGGGTGGTAGAGACCTGAAGTGTGGGCTCAGTCTTTTGCCTCCTCATCACATACCATATTATATAAGGTATGAGCAATACCAGCAGAAATAGATATTCAATATTTGCAAAAAATCATTGTTTCTAGTATTTATGAGTTAAAACCAAAGATTGTATATGCCGCGAAGCACTTGGTAGAGAATCACTGCGATAGCAATGACAATCACTCCTATGCTACCCAACAAAATAATCCTTCCTTGCTTTGAACGCTTTTCTTCTACGGTGATTTCCGTAGGTTCAGGCTTATTCGGATCCCTTCCACCTTGGTGTTATTAATAAATTCTACTGCATTGACCAAGTTCATATCGTTCTCATTCATCAGCGGTGAATGTTTGGCAAATTTCACAAGATCGGCAGTTTGGAACAGAAACATCAAATCTTTAATAGATTCTTTTGTCGCTGATATCCTGTAACTTATCAATAATTTCAGAAGAAGTCATCTCCATTGCATTAAATCCGAAACGTTCTGCCATATAATTGCGAAGTACATCGGTCAGTTCGGTATAATACTCCTTCGGGTCGGTGTTGCGCAACGTTTTGTCACCCTTGATGCGCTCTATTTCCTGCAAGGCTTGTTGGTGGGCGGTAATTTCGGTTCCACCTTAATCTTCTTGATAATAGGCTTGTTATCTTTATATCTTATATATAAATAATAACTCAATCCTGCCAATGCCAACATCAGTAGCGTGAGCCATACGATAGCAGAGACATCTTCCCAAGTAATAGGAACTTCGCGTACTGTTTTCGGTCCGAAGAATTGTTCGGATGAAGCGTATCCACGGGATGGAATAAACCTTCAATGCCAATGCCTTTGAACGGTAAGCCTGATTGTTAACCAATATTTCGAGAGGTGGAAGATAATAAAGTGCTGAATCGAAAGAAGTAATCGTATACTCTTGTTTGATGAGCATCCGCCGTCCATCGTTTAGCATTTGGGTGTCAGGCTTGGCGATATCAAGAATCTCCACTCCCCTTACGATAGTATCGCGCAAAGCTGGGAGTGTCAATTTTTGATTGGCATCCATACTGACTTCCAACTTTATTTTGGCCTGCTCGCCGATAAGAAGTTGCAGGGAGTCGATGCTTGCATCCACTGTAACCTGTTGCGCTTTTGCCTGATGTGCTGTCAGCAGTATCGTAGCACAAGCCAATATTTTCAAGAACTTTTTGCTAGTATGTATTATCTTCATGTTCATTAGTTTCGTTTAGCAAATAAGTTAAGCAACGCTTTTACATAATCCTGATCGGTGCGGATAGACACAGAGTCTACATTACTTTTCGTAAAGGTTTCGTTCAGCATGCCCTGACGTTGCAGCCACCATTCGTTGTGCGCGCGTCGTAAGACGCGTGATGAGGTGTCAATCCACTGTTCGTGACCTGTTTCAGCATCGCGCACCTTCATCAGCCCCACATTGGGAGATCAGTGATACGGCGGTCGTACACCTGAATGGCAACAATGTCATGCTTGCGGTTGGCAATGGTCAACGCATTGCGGAAATCTTTTTCATCGATAAAGTCGCTCAGCATAAAGGGCGGTGCAACGCTTTTTTATCACGTTAGTGAGATATTCCACTGCCATTTGAATGTCTGTACGCTTACTTTCGGGCTTGAAGTCAAGCAGTTCGCGGATAATATACAAGATATGTTTACGTCCTTTTTTTGGGCGGAATGAATTTTTTCAATCCGGTCCGAAAAGAAAATGACACCGATTTTATCGTTGTTTTGAATGGCGGAGAATGCAAGTGTGGAGGCAATCTCGGTCACCATATCCTTCTTCATCTGTTTCACCGTACCGAAATCCAAGCTGTTTGAGACATCAATCAAAAGCATAACCGTCAGTTCGCGTTCTTCTTCAAACACCTTTACAAAGGGTTTGTTGTAACGTGCGGTTACGTTCCAGTCTATATCTCGTACATCGTCACCATATTGATACTCACGTACTTCCGAAAACGACATTCCTTTGCCTTTGAAGGCTGAATGATACTGCCCGGCAAAGATGTTGTTTGAAAGGCCGCGTGTCTTGATTTCAATTTGGCGAACCCGTTTTAATAAATCACTTGTTTCCATACTGTTTCGTACTAAATTTATACTACTTATGCATCAGCGGGAGCGTATAAAGACTCTCGCCATTGGTGGATGGGGACGGTTAACGGCTGCACTATACAGATAGATTACGCCATATAGCCCGTACGGAAGTACCATAAGACGTGATTGAACTTCATCCACATTTCGTTTTCCCGACAGAAAAATTCGGGCAGAGGTGTTGCTTAAGGCACTTCTACCTTGTTCAGAATCTTACTGATAATTTCGTCAGAAGTCATGTTGCTGGCTTCCGCCTCATAAGTCAGACCAATGCGGTGGCGGGTACATCATGCGCAACGGCACGCACATCTTCGGGAATCACGTAACCACGGCGCTTGATGAATGCATAGCTGCGTGCAGCCAAAGCCAAGTTGATGGAAGCACGTGGTGAACCACCGAAACCAATCATGTCTTTCAGTTCCTTCAAATCATACTTTTCAGGATAGCGAGTTGCGAATACGATATCGGCAATGTATTGCTCAATCTTTTCGTCCAAGTATACTTTCCGAACGACTTTGCGGGCTTCCATAATATCTTCCGACTTCAAAATAGGACGAACTTCAATCTTTTCACCGCTGATGTTTTGACGGATAATTTTCTTTTCTTCTTCCAATTTTTGGATAGTCGATAATGACTTTCAGCATAAAACGGTCTACTTGCGCTTCGGGCAATGGATAAGTACCTTCTTGCTCAATCGGATTTTGGGTAGCCATTACTAAAAATGGTTCGGGCAACAGAAATGTTTCTTTGCTCAGTGTAACCTGACGTTCCTGCATGGCTTCCAGCAAAGCACTCTGTACCTTGGCCGGAGCACGGTTGATTTCATCGGCCAATACGAAATTGGCGAAAATCGGTCCTTTCTTAGCGATGAATTTCTCATCTTTCTGACTATAAATCATGGTACCGATAACGTCGGCTGGAAGTAAGTCCGGAGTAAACTGGATTCGGCTGTACTTGGCATCTATCAATGATGCAAGAGTCTTGATTGCTAATGTTTTTGCCAATCCCGGAACACCCTCTAACAGAATGTGACCATCGGACAACAAACCGATAAGTAAAGATTCTACCAAATGTTTTTTGACCTACGATGACCTGATCCATACCGGTCATCAAATTGGTTACAAACGCACTTTGTCTTTCAATTTGTTCGTTTAGTGCACGAATATCAATTGCTTCAGCCATAATTTTGTTATTTAGTTATTTCTTTTTAATCAGTATAACGGCCTTGTGACGGCCTTGTTCAATTAATGCAGCCAAAATTACGGTAATTAATTAACTGAGGCAACTATTTTTTTATTAAAAAAGTGAAGCGTATCTCTACTTTTTAAAGGATATTGGGCTAAAGAATTTTAAAAATACAAAAGATAAGGTTTATTAAGGAATATCAGTTGAACGCACTTTTTACTACGTATTTTGCCTGCTTTATTTATGCATGGCTTGAGCAAAGGTAAAAGAAAACTTAACCCAAGGAGTTAGTTCAGAATACGCAGAGTAGTCTCCTTATGGGTACTCTGTCGGCATCTTTAATGATGTTTTTTATTATGTTTCACGATATAGGGCCATAGCTTTTTGTACCATAGAATTTCACTGCTAATTTTACCAGACTCTCTCCTTCTTGTAATGTGTAATTAGTTTTAGTCCCTGTTATGTCATATTCTACAGTGTCGGCTAAAGTCTCTTTTGCAACATTTGCGGTTGTCGCAACGCCTGAACTCTTTTCCGTACTAGGAGATACAGTCTGTTGTGATTGACTGATGGTCTCTTTTCCGGCAACATTCGTCCATATGTTTGCGGTATCTTTACCTTGCATCAATGAGTCATTAACCGGAATTGCAGGAATATCCTCTTCCAATTGTTCTTGGGTGTTTTTTATTGTAGCCGGCGATTGTAAATCCGAAGTTTTATCTGATTGCAAATACCAATATATGCCACCTGCAATGCAGGCAATCAAAATGATAGCAAGAATAACTCACCCTGGGAAACTCTGTTCTTTTTTCTCTTCTGAGATTTCTTGTGTCTCTGTTGTTTCCTCTATCTTCTGTTCTTTTTCAAAATCAGAAGTAACAGGAGTTATTACTGTTTTCTCTGACGGGGTTGCCTCTTCTGACGCTATTGTTTCCAAGGATGTTTTTTCTTCACAAGCTTTACGAGCAGCCAGTATGGCTGCATCGGCGATAGTCATAACTTCTTCTTGAGGTTTGTCTGTTACCTCGTTTCCTTCTATTGTTTCTGCTAAAGGGGAAACCGTTTGGGGAACAGCTGTTTCAGCAACAATATCCTTTTCTGCTTCAGTGACAATATCTTCCGATTCTTTTTCCGGTTCTATAATTTGTATCTTTTCCTCTGTAATTTCAACAGAAGGTACAGGTTCTTCAATAATTGTTTCCTCAATAACCGGAGTAGTGTCTTCAGCGGCAATGGCATTCTCATTTGGAGAATCTTCTGTATTTTCCGCTTCTATGAACTCAACCTCTTTAGCCGCAATTGTTTGTTTAGGCTTAGGCGCGTTTCCGTCAAAGGTATCTTCCTCCTCTCCTTCTATTTCTGTTTCGGTATCTTCCAGTTTGGTGTTTTCATTTAATATAACCGTTTCAAAATGAGCGAATGGTTTTATTTATTAAATCTTTCATACTGGAATCCGAGTAAAAAGATATTTTTGTATGGCCCTGTATTTCAATTCTTTCCCCCGTATTTACGTTTACACTTTCACGACTCTCCACCTCTGTAAGTTTAAACGTACCTAGTCCTTTAACCTTTACATACTTTTCAGTAACTAAAGCTTCCTCTATCAGTTCAAACATTCCTTTGACAAAGATTTCAGCATCTTTTTTAGTCATGCTGTGTTTCTCAGCCAAAAGTTCGATGATATCTTGTATGGTTACTTTCTCGCTCATGATAATATTATAAATAAGGGCTATTTTATTTAAACTTTTCCTTTTTAAAGTTACACTGGGTTTGTAAGTCAGCACTAACTTGGGGGGAATCAGCATACGTTGTTGAGTAGCCGGGTTGATAGAAATTCTTTCCAGCTTTTTCTTAACCTCAAACGTACCAAATCCCTGGATTGCAATATTGTTGCCATCTTGCAATTCCTGGGTCATAACACCAATGACTGAGGATACCAATTGTGATGTATCTTTATTCGTATATCCTAGTTTACGTGATAATTCAGATATAAATTCTTTGTTATTCAAAGCTTAAAGTGTTAATTTGGTTGCTATATTAGTAAAAAAAACAAACATTATCCAAACTTTATAAGGGCAAAGGTCTATAAAATGCTGGCGTATAGGTCGAAATCATCAGCGGCTGTAATTTTTCACTTTATAGAATTCACCTATTTTTAAGTACTCCTCATCAGCTTTTATCAAGACCCCAGATTCACCTCGGAGAGTCAAACCAAGCCCTGCCTATGTAGTAATCTCCTTCCTTTTAGCAATACGTAACCGAACGAAGCACAAT
>VOFK01002240.1_pt1 | contig 25000 bp, 39 predicted proteins | sample 5384121 | NCBI WGS metagenome assembly VOFK01 (sample SAMN12384730, study PRJNA508395) | human gut metagenome | isolation source: healthy gut J | host: Homo sapiens | reverse complement strand
CGTTGTGCTGCGTTCGTTGGCGTATTGGCACTTCTCTGCGCTTTCATTGGCGGATCGGGTGCGGTTCTTTTTGATTTACCAGCCTGCGCGCACAAACGTAGACGATCATATCACGTCTGCCGAATGCGGTGCAGTCTTCCAGCGTATCGTAGTAGAGGTCTGCCACGATGTCGCCGCACATGGCCGCTCCGCCGGTGTCCATGGCGTAGCAGTAGCCATATGTCCACGAGCCGTCCACCGCGGTGATGTACAGCAGCGAACCGTACGGGATGCGGTTTGGGTCTACGGCGACATAACCGACCTGCGGTGTAGCGCCGATGGATGTGACGGCGCCTGCCGGTGCATAGTATGCAGTGCAGGAGCCCGTAAGGCTATACTCAAAGGAGGACGGTGCGCCGGAAGCATCCGTGAAGACGTTCTGCTTCTCTTTTTGTACCGCGCAGCACGACCGCGCTCTTCGCTTCCTTTAAAACTTCTTTCGTCTTGACGACGCGGTTTCTTCCTCGCCGTCCGCATACGTGACCGTGTAGGTAACTTTGGCTTCGCCCTTCCACGCCCCTCGGTCTTCGTCTCCGTTTCGCCCTCGAGCTCTTTCGGTATCTTCGTATACCGTGCTGTACGCGACAGCTTCGTTCTCGGTAACCTCTTCGGTGCGGATGCGCACAACGCGGATCACATCGCCGCTCGATACGTTATCCTCTGCCTTCACCTGCTTTTCACCCTCTGCGGTCGCGACCAGAATGCGGTCGTTCTCGCCGAGCGTAATGCCCATGGCTTCTACGGCATCACTGTAATTTTCAGCGGCAACGCTCTTCTCGGTCGTTTTGCCGTCTGCCGTAACGGTGAGGTCAAGGTAACGCTGCACGCGGATGCGCATACCGTTTGTAAGTGCGGTATCCATGGCGTGTGACGGTGTCGTTTTTCGCCGAGCGTGCGGCGGCTTTCAGCGCGTCTTCACGGTGCCCCTCGTTGAGGTCTTCCATGCGGCGCTTACCGTCTGCCGAAACAAATACACGCTTTGCACGGGGATCTGCACGGCGATGTCGCCGTAAGCGCAGCGGTGAGATCGGCATCTGCCGTATCTCTTGCGCCGAGCGTAATCTCGTTTTCCGCAAACACGTCGGAAAGCGTTTTCGGGGCTAAAATCATCTGGGAGGCGTTATCCTCCTTGACGGAAAACGCGCACAAAAGCGCTGCACGGTGAGCGTGCCGTTCTCCGGGAGAAGTCGTGGTATCGATATCGAAACGGGCGCCATGCCCTCCGGTCTGTGCTGCGCGGAAAGAATATCCTGCGGGTTCTGACCGATCATACTGAATCTGTATGTTTCGGAGCCGTCATATACGGTGATATCGGCGGTATTTTGCCGCCAACCGAACAACGGAAGAGATGCTGAGCGCTGCAACCAGAACGACGATCAGAAGGATCTTCGGCATCAGGCTCTTTTGCTGTTTTCTAACATGCCGCATAGCTCTTGCTCCTTTCAAAAAACTGTGAAGCGTTTTTGCGCTTCGATTTGGCAAAAAGCTTCGGCGGCCACCGCCCTCTTGCTTTGCGTCCACTACCTTTTCTGACCTTTGAAATACGGGTACAAAATGCCCTTTCCAAAAGTCATTTGAGAGTATAATGTGAAAATGATAGTCTGTCAAGTTTTTCGAAAGGTTATTTTTGTGCAATATGCTGAGTTACGCATGGCGTTTTAATTTACATACAACTCATTTGATATTTTTGAAAGCGATTATTTGCCTTTTTTTACGGAACTTTTTGCGGCGCTCTGTGCAATTTGCAAAAAATTTTGCAAAAGCAAAAACATCGAACAAATTTTCTTTATGCCTTAATATTGTATATTCTTGCATATCCATTTCGATGAATTTCGCGAACTTTCTGTGTTTTCCCGTTTTATATCGTATATTGTTCCGAATTTAATACATTCCATGTGCTGTGCGGCACTTTTCCTTTACAGCAGAAATTTTCAAAAAACCGCGGTCAAAAGGCAGGTATATTTCATAAAAAGCGTGCGGTATTTTGGGCAGCTCTCCGAAAAAAATCGCATGTGCGGCTTTTGGAAGCGGGATGTCCGTTTCAATCGGGCCGATTTTGTGTCGAAATGCGTCTCACCGTGTCCGCAGAAAAAATTATCGTCAACCGATGTATAGAATACACATGTTAAGTTTACATAACCCGCGTTTTACATAGAGTTTTGTTTCCGTGCCGCGCACGTTTTTAATTTGCTTCTTATATATAATAGAACATCACGGGCAGCTTTTTAGGGCCGACCGTGATGCTTTATCTCATGCGTTCTGTTTCTTTATATAAGCAATAAAAGCTCGTTTGCCGCGGTGCGGTGTGCGCCCACACCGGGGTCACGGCAGCCGCGATTTTTGAGGTCATCCGTCAGCGACAGAAATTCCGCGTTCGTGTCGCCCGTTTCCGCTTTTTGTAATCGTCTATGGCCTTTTGCAGCGCGGGACAAGCTCCAAGCCGAGCATACCGTAGAATCCACAAGACGGGCGTTGGGGTAATACCCACGCAATTGCTTTAAAAACGCGGTCACGCCGTGCGCAAAACGCGCTTCGTCTTCGGGGTTCAGCTTTACCGTCTTCCGTACGGCGGTTTCTGAAAACGTCTCGCCGTTGTTTCATCTGTCCAGGCAGGCTGTGAAAACGCACCGCAGTCGTTTGTACCGAGGTTGATGAAGACGTAATTCGGCTGCCATTTTGTGAAATCATACGGCTCTTTCGCGCCGAGGGCAATGTTTTTTTCGCCGCTCAAAAGGCCGCAAAGCTGCCCGTAGATGGGCGGAATGGCGCTGTTTGGGTCGTTGTTCCAGCCGCAGCACACGCCCCAGCCACTCTGCGATGAGACACGGATATCGGCGTTTAAAGCACGGGACACCATGACAGCGTAGTTATTCTCCGCGCTGAAGAACATGGAAATCCAGTTCTGTTTCCGCTTTCGCGCCGATGTCGCCCCCTCGCCGCTCGTGATGCTGTCGCCGATGAATTCGATCTTTAAATTGCGCTCCGGGCACGGCAGGAATTCGCCGTCTGTTTCGACGGCGTTAATCTGCAAAACACTCTCGGTCGGCGTTCATGGCCTGCGTATCTTTAAAAGATGCGCACGTTCTTGACCTTTTCGGGGTCCATGCCGCGGAACACGCACACGCGCTCCGTGCCCTTCTGCGCCATGCGGCGGGAGAAGAACTCGCCATTCACCATAAAGCTGTACCACGGCTCGTGGATGTCCCAATCCGCCGTAAATTCCACCCACAGCTCGCTGCCGCGCACATTAAGTTCTAAGCCCGCCGCCGTCCAGAACAGCGTGAGCGGCGTTAACGAGCCGTTTGTGCGCCCGTGCACAAGGTGCGGAACTTCGGGTAAAAAGGTATATCGCTTGACTTCGCTCATTTTGCCTCCGCCTCGGCAAGCTCTTTCTTATAAAAGATACTTGTCAATGTCTTCCTTGATATTGTCCGGAATTTTCTTTTCCACCGGGAATACCGCCGCATTGATCAGCGTATCGGCATACGTGAGCACAATCTCCAGCGTTTTGCCGAGTGCCTCTGCTAGAAAGGGAACTCCATGGTATCAAAACGGTTGTGGATATACGCCGCACCTTTTGCCCGTCGCGGGGAGAAGTTGATTGCCGGAATGCCGTTATCCGCAAACGGGATGGAATCAGAAGAATAAATGCTCTGGCGCGTCACAGCGGAGAGGCCGTTGATTTTGAGCATGTAATCGGTGTAGTGTACGAGGATTCCTCGCCTGTGACAGCCGCCGTGTTATAGCCGAGGATCGGCGCACCGACGTCAACGTTAATCATGAAGACGTGATCTTTCAGCTCATCCTTGTGGTCGCGCACGAATGCCTTACTGCCCTCAAGTCAATCTCCTCGCTGCCGTACCAGCAGAACTTTACGGTACGCTTCGGCGGGTGCTGCGCGAACCAACGCGCCGCTTCCATGTTGATAACGGAGCCTGCGCCGTTATCGTATACGCCTTTGAAAATTCAACGGAGTCATAATGTTGCGCCGAAGGAGATAATCTGCTCCGGTGCTCGGTGCCCTTGATCTCCGCAATCACATTGTGCGACGTGAGTGTAATGTTCTTTTGTTCTGTACAGTAACCTTTGCGCGGGATGCACCTTTGTTGACAATCTCCATAGCGTCCACGGTGCGCAGCTGTACTGCCGGTGCATTGCCGAACGTACGCAGCGCACTGCGCAGCTTGCGCTGATGAAGGTCGGTATTCTCGAGGTCATCGTGAATATCGCCGTCCATGGTGACGACAGCTGCGGCGCCCGCTTCCATCAGGCTTGCGGTACAGCGGCACGCGCAGGAAGCCGTTGACGAGCACAATCTTGCCCTTGACATTCAACAGGTCGACCGGAAGCGCGTTTTCCACGTAGACAAAATCCGCCGTAAGGCCGTCTGCGGCGGTGCTTTCCGCGCACTGGTAACCGCGCACGGTGTAGCTCTTGCGGTACGGCTCCAGAATCTCGAAGGTCGCTTCCACTTCGGCGGATTCGATCTCAAACGGCTCAATCACGGCGGACAGACCGAAGCTTTCACACTCCGCTTTCAGGATTTCCGCGGCTTTTAATTCTTCTGAGGAGCCGGCCACGCGCGTAAAGCCGATTTTTATCGAGCAGTGCGAACGCACGGTTTTCGTCATATTTTTTCAATGTAAACAACTGCCTTTCTCTTTGATTTTATACGGTATTTATTCTATTATATAGTATATTATATAGTATACAAAATAAATTGCAAGCGATTTTTGCGCTAAAATGAAAGTGTACGGCTTTAAAAATGCAAAAAAAGCAGGGTCATTCCCTGCTTTTAGAAATAATCCTGCAATTTTGCATATGAATTCACTTAAAATGCTTGTGTGCAGACGAATTTAATCTCTTCGATCTCCATACCGGTCTGGCCGAAGTAGAGCTTGAGATAATTCGTGCCGCCGAACAGCACGCCGATGTCCTGCTCTGCGGTAACGACCTCGCCGTTCGTGCCGTTGATCATGACCATGCCGCGCAGGTTACCGTCGATGAAGATAGACATCGGAATCTGCGCCACTTCATTGGCGTTTGCTTTTACGCGCATGACAAACTTATAGAGGCCGTTTTTCTTATAGCGGATGCCGAGAACGGTGGAAGCGCCTTTTTCCGTATTGACTGCGGAAATGTCGAGCGGAGCTTCGTCATCGATGAACTGATACTCGCCGTTGAAATCGACGTAATCTTCGCTCGTCTTCTCCGCTTCTGCGGCTTCACGCTCCTCATCGCTCATGCGGCCGAGGCTGCGCTCCATCACAGGCGAGTTCATCACGGTGCGGCAGATATTCATCGCAGAGCGCACGAGCGCGTCACGCGTCAGTCTGCCGTCTGCAAGGGCGTCGTCCAAATTATCGTGTTGGCTGTTCGAGGCGGCGTCCGCGTTAACCATGTTGAGGTCATTCTGCGCGCGCACCTGTGCGGCGACGTTCTCGCGGGTGGCTTCTTCGCCCTCGCGATCGTTGCCCTTTGCCCACCAGTCGGTCATAACGGTACCTGTGAAGCCCCACTCGTCGCGCGCAGGATGGTCGTGAGCAGGTCGAAGTTGCTGGCCGTCCAAATGCCGTTCAGACCACCGTAGGTGGACATGACGGAGTATGCGCCGCCCTCTTTTACGGCCGTTTCAAACGCGCGCAGGTAAATTTCACGCAGTGCGCGCTCGGAAAGGACGGAATCGATCTCGGTTCTCTTAAACTCCTGGTTGTTGCAGGCAAAGTGCTTGATGGTGCCGGTGACACCGAAGCGGCGCATACCGCGCAGCTGTGCGGCGGCGAGCTTGCCGGTGAGCAGCGGGTCCTCCGAGAAATACTCAAAGTTTCTGCCGTTTAAGGGGCTGCGGTGGATATTGAGACCGGGCCGAGAAGTGTGTCGACGTGGTTTTTGCGCTGCTCACTTGCCTTGTGCATGGCGAAAAAGTTCTTCATTCAGCTTTTCGTTAAAGGTGCAGGCAAGCAAGGTGCCGTTCGGCAGGCTGAACGCGACGGTGCCGCAGTCCATACGAATGCCGGAGGGGCCGTCTGCACAGCAGGCTGTGGGAATACCGAAGTTGACGAGGTTTTCTGTGACGCCGCCGAACGCGCCTGCGGTGCCCGCCGTGACCTTCGGAGAGTTCATGCCCTCGCCGCGCATAAGGCAGATGAGGTCTTTGTCGGAAAGCTGCGCTACAAAGTCTTCCAGCTCCCGCTTTGCCGTCGAATACATCGCCGAGCTTGATGCCCTTGTCGCCCGTATACGGCTTTGCAGGCTTTAATGCCGCCGCGCTGCGGGCCGCCATATCGTATTCGCGCTGCGGTGCGGGCTCGAATGCGATCGTGTTATTGTGGGTTCACCATGCGGTCAAACTTCGTGACCGGCGCGCACGCCTGCACGCATGTGCGGGTGACGGTATCTTCTTTCACTTCAAAGCTGCCGGAGAGCTTTGCGCAGCGCACGCAGCCGCCCGTGGTAGACGTTATACGCGCCGTTTTTCAAGCACATAGCAGAATCTGTGTCCCGTAACGCCGCTGTCGTCGTAGGACGCAAGATTTGCGATTGGGACGTGAGCGTAAGCGTTTCGCTTTCGCCCGGCTGCGGGTTTCGGTCTTTGCGAATGCGGCGAGGCTTCTTGCGGCCTTGCCGAGCCATTCTTTTGCGGTGCTTCAACGAAGACAGTGACAACCTCTTTGCCCTGCACGTCGCCGGTGTTTTTCACCGTGACTTTCTCTGTAACGGTCTCGCCGTCGAAATCGAAGCTTTCAACCGTGCGGGTGAAGGTCGTGTAGCTGAGACCGTAGCCGAACGGATACAGCACACAGTCTTTGCGAACGTCTCAAAGTAGCGGTAGCCGACGTAGATGTCTTCTTTATAAATGACCCGGGATCACCGAAGCCCTCTGTAGACGGATAATCACTGATGTCAAGCGCGATGGTGTCGCTCAGCTTGCCGCACGGCGTGACAGTGCCTGTGAGAACATCCGCAGCGCCTGCGCCGCCCTCCTGGCCGCCCCTGCCAGACGTACAGCACAGCGGCGGGATCGTATTCTTTCACCCACTTCATATCGATGATATTGCCGACGTTCAGCAGAACCGCAACACGCTTGAACGCGCCGCAAACCTCTTTTTTAACATCTGATGCTCGGCGGCCGTCAGAGATAGCTGCCCTTCTGCGTGCACTGTTGTCCTTATCTTCACCTGCGGTGCGGCCGATGATGACAACGGGCGATATCGGACTTTTTGCAGCAGCCTGCTGCGGCGAGCTCTTTTTCGTGACGGGCATTTCCTCCCTGGCACCACGGCTCCTGTGCCCAGCCCATACCCTTTTCAAACGGATGGTCCTTCAGCCAGTCACGGTGGTCTGCTCCAGCTCCTCGTTGACGGAAATGTCTTTGTTTTCTTTTAAAGCGTCCAGAATGTTCGTGACGTAGCGGGTATTGACTGCGCCGCCGGAGCCTGTGCCGCTCTTATAATAGTCGAACTGAATTCTGCCGAACACGGAAACGCGCTCACCCTTTCGGATTGGCAGCGCCTTGTCGTCATTTTTCAGCAGCACGCAGCCTTCCGCCACAGCCTGACGCGCCAGCGCGGCATACTCTTTCCAATCGATCTTTATACGGATTGCTCATTTTATTTTTCCTTTCTGCATGATCTATGTCGTTTACGGTGTATTCTCTTTGTTATAATGATAAACGATTTTGTGGATTTTATCAAGCCGCGCAGTTAAGTTTCTGCAAAAAAAAATCACGTGAACGAAAAATTTTCGTTGTAAAAACGCTTTAAAAACGGTTATGATACATATAAATAAACCCTTTACGGAAGGAGTTACCGTTATGCCTGCTTTTTATACCCATTATCGCTTTGGCTGCGATGTTTTAAAACAGCTGCCGGAGGACATCCGCAGCATTTGCACCGCACCGCGGGCTTTTTGACATTGGCTTACACGGACCGGACATCTACTTTTTTCTATCGACCCGTTCTGCCGAACAAGGTGAACCGCATCGGTTGGCGGGCACAACAAGCGCGGCGCTACTTTTACAGCGCGCACAGAAGGTCATTGCGTTCTGCATGACAAAGATGCTGCCCGCGCGTATTTCTACGGGCTTTGTGCCACTTTTTACGCTGGATTCTATCTGCCACCCGTACATCCACACGGCGATGAAAGAATTCAACGTCACGCACGCGGCGACGGAGACCGCTTTCGACCGCGCTTTGTTACTCAAAGACGGTAAAGACCCACAGCACTTTGACCCGTGCGGTCATTTTGAAGTGAACACGCGCAACGCCGCCGTGATCACGCCCTTCTACACGCCGGAAGCTACTGTGGCGCTGACCGAAAAGAGCATCTCCTCCATGGTATTCTACGGCCGTGTGCTGTTCACGCCGAACAAGGCGCTGCGCCGCGCCATTGACACCGGGCTTTACATCACGTTCCACCACGACGCCATTGCCGATATGATGATGACCACGCAGGACGTGCCGAGCTGCAAGCTGTGCACGGAGCACCTTATCGAACTGTACGGCAAAGCACTGGAGCTTGCGAAAACACTTTTCCCGGCTGCGCAAAAGCTGCTCCAAAACGAAAAAGTCTCCTGCCCGGAGCTTGACCGCACATTTGACGGCTGATTTCAAATTTTTACCAAAATGCCCGCCATGCAGAAACCAAAACGTTCTGCACAGCGGGCATTTTATTTCCGGTTTTACCCTAGCAAAAGCTCCCGTTCACGAAAGCCTGTGAACGGGAGCTTTGATTTTCACTTACAGATCCAATCAGATTTCCGGCTCTACCAGATGGCAGGCGCAGAAATGACCCGGACGAATTTCACGCAGCTGCGGCTTCGACTCTCTGCACTTGTCGCAGGCGACCGGGCAACGGCCGGCAAAGTTGCAGCCCTTCGGCGTGTTGATCGGGCTCGGCACGTCGCCGGAAAGAATCTGGCGGTGCTTCTGCGCTTCTGCACTCCGGGTCCGAATCGGCACTGCGGGGAAAGCAGAGCCTTGAGTACGGATGCAGCGTGTGCGCATACAGATCGTCGGAAGAAAGCGAGCTCAACGACATTGCCGAGGTACATAACGGCAATACGGTCGCTGATGTACTTGACGATGTTAAGGTCATGCGCAATGAAGAGGAACGTCAGTCGGTCGAGCTGCTGCTGCAGGTCGTGCAGCAGATTGATGATCTGGGACTGGATGGAAACGTCCAGTGCTGAGATCGGCTCATCACACACACGATGAATTCGGCTCGATAGCAAGCGCACGGGCAATGTCGATACGCTGGCGCTGACCGCCGGAGAACTCATGCGGGAAGCGGTTGGCGTGCTCTTTGTTCAGACCGACCAGTTCGAGGAGCTCGTATACGCGCTCCTCGGACGGCGCTTTGCGTCGTACATGCCGTGGATGACCATACCCTCTTCAATGATGGAGGAAACGGTCATACGCGGATCCAAGAAGCGTACGGATCCTGGAAAATGCGATCTGCGCTTTTTTTTCGCATACTTGAAACGCGTTGCGGCGTTTTTCAGATTCAGCTTCTTCGCCGGCATAGTAGAGCTTGCCGGACGTTGCGGGATAAATGCCCATGGCCACGCGGCCGAGCGTGGACTTGCCGCAGCCGGACTCGCCGACAAGGCCGAGCGTTTCGCCCTTATAAATATCGAGAGAAATGTGGTCGACGGCCTTCAGCATACCGCCGGAAACCTTAAAGTGCTTGCATACGTCGTCCAGAACGATCAGTTTTTCATTACTGCTCATCCGGCTCACCCCTTTCTGCTGCGCTCGGGCAATCGGGATGGAGCAGCCAGCATGCTGCCTCATGACCCTCGCCCACCTTGAATACCGGCGGCTGCTCCTCATGACAAATCTTCATGCAGTGTGTGCAGCGGGCACCAGAAACCGCAGCCCTTCGGCGGGTTCAGCAAATCCGGCGGTGTGCCGGGGATGGAAACAAGGCGCTGGGTCTTGTTCATATCCACGGACGGCAGGCTCTTTAACAATGCCTGCGTGTACCACGGGTGCATTGCGGTAGAAAACCTCGCAGGTGCCGGTCTCTACAACCTTACCTGCATACGACCGCCACGCGGTCTGCCATGGACGCCACGACGCCGAGGTCGTGCGTGATGAGGATAATCGCGGTGCTGGTCTTCTCTTTGATCTCGGCGAGCAGATCCATAATCTGCGCCTGAATGGTCACGTCCAGCGCGGTGGTCGGCTCGTCGGCAATCAGCACCTTGGGGTTGCAGGAGAGTGCCATGGCAATCATGGCGCGCTGACGCATGCCGCCGGAGAACTCGTGGGGATACTGCTTTGCACGCTCCTCCGGGTTCGGAATGTTAACAAGGGAGAGGTATTTAATGGCTTCCGCCTTCGCCTCTGCCTGGAGAGATGACGGTGGTGCTTGAATGGCCTCGACAATCTGCTTGCCGACAGGTGTGTCGGGTTCAGGCAGGTCATCGGGTCCTGGAAGATCATGGAAACTTCCTTGCCGCGAATCTTCTGCATTTCTTTTTCGCTGGCCTTCACGACGTGTCGTGCCCGGCCAGATTGATGCTGCCCTTCGACGATGCGCGCCGGGGGCATCGGGTTGAGCTTCATAATCGTCTGCGCGGTCACGGACTTGCCGCAGCCGCCTCGCCGACAATCGCCAGCACCTCGCCCTCGTCCACGTGCAGCGTCACGCCGCGGACAGCCTTGACCTCGCCCGCATAGGTGTCAAACGACACATGCAGGTTTTCCATATCCAAAACTCTCTCTGCCATGCCGCCTTACCTCCTCAGCGCGGGTCAAACGCATCGCGCAGGCCGTCGCCGAACATATTGAACGCCAGCATCGTCAGGCTGATGGCAGATCGCCGGAATGATGAGCTGGTACGGATAAATGCGGAAATTTTTTCTTGACCGCCCTTTGCCAGAACGCGCCCAAGACGGCTGCGGAACCGCGGAACACCGAGACCGATGTAGGAAAGGAATGCCTCGGTGAAAATCGCGCTCGGAATTGCGAGGGTGACGTTGATGATGATAACGGAAAGCGCATTCGGAATGAGGTGCTTTGCAATGATTCTGGAGCTCTTTGCGCCCATGGCTTCTGCCGCCACGATATATTCCTGGCTCTTGAGCTGGAGCACCTGACCACGCACAAGACGTGCCATGCCGGTCCAGCCGGTGATGCCGTAGGCGACGACCATGGTGAAGATGCCCTTCGGGGAGCACCATCATCAAAAGGATAACGACGATGAGGTACGGAATACCGTTGACGATTTCCACGATACGCATCATGATGGTATCAACCGCGCCGCCGATATAACCGGAAATACCGCCGTAGATCAGGCCGACGATGAGGTTGACGAACACGGCTGCGAACGCGATCATCAGAGACGCGGCCGCCTTCAAAGGCGCGCAGGAAAAGTGTCACGGCCGAGGTTATCGGTGCCGAAATAGTGTACATGGTGCTGTCCCTCATTAGCGGGAATCTGTACAAACTGTCATGAAGCCCTTGTTGACTTCGCCAAGGTGCTGTTCGCGGCTCTCAAACGGAGAGAAGAACGGCACGACGATGCAGAAAGGATGAGAAGCACGATGATAAAGAAACACACAACGGCAACTTTGTTTTTTCATCAGTCTGCCGATGGCGTCTTTCCAGAAGGTCGTGCTCGGGCGGGAAATGCCCTCGCGGCGAGCGGAGTCGGAACCGATCCACTCAAAACGGCTTTTTATCTATCTGTGTCATACTCAGCCCTCCAATTTCACGCGCGGATCAATGAGACCATACGCAATATCGACTACGAGGTTCGCACGATAATAAGGCGCCGTAGAAAACCGTGGTGCCGCAAATCATGGTGTAATCGAAACCCTGAATGCTCTGCACGAAATACTTGCCGAGGCCCGGGATACCGAAAACGCTTTCTAACGAAGCCGCCGGTGAGCACGGATGCCTGCCGTGATTGGGCCGAGACCGTGACGACCGGCATGATGGCGTTGCGCATTGCATGCTTAAAGATAATGCCGCTCTGGGAAAGGCCCTTTTGCCTTAGCGGTCTTGATGTAATCCTGACCGAGAACGTCCAGCATGCTGGTACGCATCAGACGGAGATCGTCGCGAGAGCCAGAAACCGAAAGTGCGACAACTCGGGAGAATGTGGCTGTTGAAGCCTTCCCAGCCGGTAATAGCGAAAATACGCATGCCCGTTGCCTGATACATCTTGAGGCCGAGGAAGTACTGCAAAACAGAGGCCACAACGAACGACGGAACGGAAACACCGAGCAGTGCAATAATCATGGCAACTGTGTCGGCTGCCTTGCCGCGCTTAATGGCTGCAAAGAAAAGCCGAGGAGTACGCCGCCGATGAAGGCGAAGCAAATGGAACGGATACCGACGTCAAACGAAATGGCAAATGCTTCGGTGATCATCAATGTGACCGCACGGTTATAGGTAAAGGGAAACGCCAAGGTCGCCCCTGCACAACATTACCGATATAAATGAAGAACTGCTGCCATACGGGCTTATCAAGACCGTATTTCGCATAAAGCGCTTCCATCTGTGCCGCAGGAAGCTGCTTTTCACCGGGTGAACGGTCGCCCGGAAGAAACTGCATCATGAAAAAATGTGATCGCGACCAACAGGAACAGGGTAACAATGGAATAGCCCACGCGCTTTAAGATGTACTTAGTCATGTGCAATCCACCTCTCTTTGATAGTTTAATAGAATGATTAAAGGTTATGCGGACAAAGCCGCCGACGTTTTTGGGAACGATGCCGCCAAAGCGTCCGCGGCCTTGTCCGATAAACGACAATATGACAATATAACAAAAAAAAATTGCGCAAAAGCTCGGAAACTATTCTGCCGCCTTTTGGCACATCAATTTTTGTGAACTTAGCGAATGCAGCTTGTATTGCCGTTCGCGGAAATCCCCAAAATTTCGGGGAAACAAGGCTTTACTCACCCAACACAGTGATGCGTATATCACCTAAAAGTGTTGAAGTAAAAGATTAAAGAATAAATACAGTTCGGTGCGGCGTACCTTTTTGAGATACACCGCAAGCCGTAACCGTATTTGAATTTCTTTTTAAGTATCCGGGTCAGCGCCCGTAAGGTTTTCGATTAGGAAAGCTTTACGTAAACAGCGTTGATATCCTGGAACGTAGATCTGTGCATACCGCCCTTGATCTTATCGGAGCAAGCATAGGACGGAGCTCTCCAGAAGGCCGGGCCGATCGGGGAGCTGATCCCGCAATGATCTGCTCGCACTCGATGAAGTAGGACTCACGCTTTTTCGAGGTCCGTCTCCTTGGCTGCGAGGTCGATGAGCTCATCGTATCTCTCGTTGGAGAAGCCGGTCTGGTTGTTGCCATCGGTGACCCACAGGTCAAGGAAGGTGTTCGGGTCGTTGTAGTCCGGGCCCCAACCGGTGATGGACATGACATAGTTGCCGGTCTTACGGTTCTGAGAACCCTGCTTGGTGATCATGGGAGTTAACGGTAACCTCGATGCCGAGAACCTGTCTCCACTGCTCATGATAGAAGGAAGCTTCTGCAATAGACGTTGCGGAGTCGCCGCAGTCGATGGAGAGGTGAGCGAGAGAGCTCGTCTACCGTGCAGCCGAGCTCGGAGAGAGCCGTTGCAAGGTATTCCTTAGCCTTTTCCTGGTCACGGGACGGCGCATACAGCTCGCCGACCTTACCTGCAAAGGAGGTGCCGTCAGTAGCGAAAACACCGGCGCCGTGAAGGAAGTCATCGGCTCGTTATCGTTCTGCCAAACCGTGTCAATTTCCTTCTGCTCGTCAATTGCATTGAACAGTGCACGACGGAGATTTACATTGGAGAGATACTGGTCATTATTGTTGAAGTAAATGTAGAATGAGGTACCATCCGTATAAGACTGAATCGTAGCACCTGCTGCTTCAGCCTGCTTGATGAGTTCGCCGGTGCCGAGACCGACCATATCCAGGTCGCCTGCGAGGAAGGAGGAGAGAGCTGCGTTGGCATCGGTGATGATCTTCCAATCGATCTCTTCAACTTCTACGTCTGCTGCGCCGTGCCATGCATCGTTTTTCTGCATAACGATCTTATCGTTGTGGCTCCACTCAGTAAGAGCGAACGGGCGTTCGTGCAGAAGTACTGCGCTTCGGTGGAGTAGAGGTCTGCGCCTACAGCCTCATAGAATCTCTGGTTGATCGGAGCAAGGGTGCCGAAGGAGAACAGGAACAGTGCGTACGGAGTCGGCTGCTCCATGGTAACCTCAAGGGTATAATCATCGACAACCTTTACACCAACTTCGTCCCAAGCAACTTCACCGTTGAAATACTTTTCAGCGTTCTTGATGAAGTAGAGGAAGTAAGCGTAATCAGAAGCAACATCCGGGTTCAAAGCCTGACTCCAAGCAAACTCGAAGTCTTTCGCCGTAACCGGTCGCCGTTTGTCCAAACGCCGTCCTTACGGAGGTGGAAGGTGTAGGTGAGGGTATCCCTCATCGTAGTCCCAGCTCTCAGCTGCGCCCGGACTGTGTTGTCGTCATCGTCGAGGGTGACGAGGTTCTCATACATGTGCTTGAACAAGGAGAACTCGATAGCGTATGTGGAGGTCAGGGTGTTCAGGCCTGTCGGCTCCATACCTGCGTTCAGGCTGATGGTCTTTGCCGCGTCTACGGTCTTCAGGGGTGAAGATTGCCGTAGCGTCACCGGATGCAGCCGGGGTGGAATCTCCGGAGGCGGTGGACTCGGTGGATTCTGCGCTGCTTTCAGAAGCTGCGATGCTCTCGGTAGATGTCGTGGAGCTGGGCTCTTGCCGCCGCACCCAGCGAATGCGGAAACAACCAACGCCGCGGACAGAACCAGAGCTAAAACCTTTTTCAGTTTCATTTCTTGTTCCTCCTAATGTGATAGGTGATAGAATTATGAAATTTTCGTTCAAAAGAAAATTCATATTGCATACATAATACAGCATAAAGCGCTAAATCGCAAGTGGCAAAAACTATGGAAATCCTGTCCTAATTTTTGTGTATTTTTGTGAATTATGACCTTGAGGCATATACACACCGTGCAGTTTTTCATGATAGTATTGCAATTTTGTAATTAAATCCGCCCAAAATCCGCCAAAAAGCCGCGTCAGGGGCGTGTCCTCGACAAAAATACAAGTTTCCGTGTATTGTGCACGAACGACGGATAGAAACCGAATTCCTGCATTTTACGGCGAAATCCGACAAGTTTTCTCCTGTTTTTGAAAGAGAACGCGCAAAATGCAGTTTACCCGAAAATATGTTGGACATTTTCGAAGTTTTGTCCACCTGCCTCTCCCTATGTGCGCTGTTTTCTATGCGTTTTTTTGCTGCAAAGCCATTCTATATATAATAGTATATGATATTCCAATATCGATATAGAATACGGATTTTTGCTTTAGTTTGCATCAGATGTCCTTCACTATGCATGCTTACCGGTTTTCGTGCAACTGCTGAAAACAAAACAGAACCCCTTTCGCCGTGCAGACGAAGAGGTTCCGTAATGCAAATTTAAAATCAGCCGTGGATGGAGTAGTTCGGGGCTTCCTTCGTAATTTGAATGTCATGCGGATGGCTTTCCTTCAAACCCGCACCCGTAATGCGCACGAACTGTGCCTTCGTGCATTTCCGGGATATTTGCGCAGCCCACATAACCCATGCCGGAGCGGAGACCGCCGACCATCTGATAAATGGTATCTGCGAGCGGTCCCTTATAAGGCACACGGCCCTCGACGCCTTCCGGAACGTACTTCTTGTTGTTTGCCTGGAAGTAGCGGTCGCTGGAGCCCTACCCATAGCGCCCAGAGAGCCCATGCCGCGGTAGACCTTTGAACTGTCTGCCCTGATAGAGCTCGTACTCGCCCGGGGTCTCCTTGCAGCCTGCAACAAGGGAGCCGAGCATAACAACGCTTGCACCTGCTGCGAGCGCCTTGACGATATCACCGCTGTACTTGATGCCGCCGTCTGCGATAACCGGAACGCCGTATTTCTGCCGCCGCGCATGCTGCGTCATACACAGCCGTGACCTGCGGCACGCCGATGCCGGCAACCACACGGGTGGTGCAGATGGAGCCCGGGCCGATGCCGATCTTTACGCAGTCTGCGCCGGCTTCGATGAGCGCACGGGTGCCCTCTGCCGTTGCAACGTTACCCGCAATGAGCTGGAGGTCCGGGTATGCTTTCTTGACCTTTTTCACTGCTTCGATGATGCCGCTGTTGTGACCGTGTGCAGAATCGAGCACGACAACGTCGACCTGTGCTTCCACAAGGGCAGCAACGCGGTCCAGAACGTCAGCCGTAGCGCCGATAGCCGCGCCGCAAAGCAGACGGCCGCCTTCGTCTCTTGCAGAGTTCGGGTACTGCACAGCTTTTTCAATATCTTTAATCGTGATGAGGCCCTTCAGATAGCCCTTTTCATCGACAATCGGAAGCCGGATTCTGTGGTGGCGCAGGATTTCCTCAGTGCATCCTTGAGGGTGGTACCGACCGGCGCGGTGACGAGGTGATCCTTCGTCATGACGTTTTCGATTTTCTGGTCGAAATCGGAGCCGACATGAAGCGCAGGTCGCGGTTCGTGATGATGCCGACGAGCTTGCCGTTTTCGCAGATCGGCACGCCGGAGATCTTGTAGCGGCCCATGAGGTTATCCGCCTCGCGCACGGTGTTCTCCGGCGCAAGGAAGAACGGATCAACGATGACGCCGTTCTCGGAGCGCTTGACCATATCGACGAGGTCTGCCTGGCGCTCGATCGACATATTCTTGTGGATGATGCCGATGCCGCCCTCACGCGCAATGGCGATGGCCATATCCGCTTCCGTGACGGCATCCATAGCCGCCGTCATAATGGGGGTGTTCAGCCTGATCTTCTTTGTGAGATGAGTGGAAATGTCTACCTGACTGGGCAGTACGTGTGATTCTGCCGGATCAGAAGAACGTCGTCAAAGGTGAGCCCCTCTTTGACAAACTTAGAGGTGAATTCTGTGTTCAGCATACCGTCAACCATCCTTTCGCCTTGTGCACCGTGTTTTTGTTGTCTTTATGCGGTAATTTCCGCATACCGCATAGGAAAAATTTTCGCAAGCCGAGAAAATATATTATTTGATATTAGATTGTACCACTTTTCGCGGTACATTTTCAACTGTTTTGTCCTCGAAAAAACAGAGATACCCGCTGAGCGTTCTATGCGCTTTTTGGAAAAGCCACAAAAGCGGTTTTATGTGGCTAACTTCCGGGTTTCGGGGCGATTTTTGCAGGATTTTGACGGACTGAACTTCTAAAAAGCACTCCATTTGTAAAAAACTTCATACAGAAATCACAAAATATCTTGACACTCCGCCCGTTTGATATACCCTAAAACTACTATATCAAAAAGCATATCTCCCGTACCGACATATTCGGCGCACGGCATATTTTCCGCGCTTCCCCTATTACACTCGGCCCTATTGGGCTAAAAGGATGGTTTTTCATGAACAAAAGCTTCGCAGATTGCGCTCCTCTCCCCGGAGATGGCGGAAACGCTGCGCCTTGCCGGCGTGCAGGGCATTTTTGGGCGGCCATGGCGGTAGGCAATTATCAAACAGTCTACCTGCAAAGCATCGGCTTTTCCCGCTACGGATTTCGGCTTATTAAACGCCATTGCCTGTGCCGTCGCTATTTTTGCTATGACGTTTTGGGGCACGGTGAGCGACCGTATCGGCAGCGTGCGCAAAATTGTCATTTAACGCTGACGCTCGGCTGCGGCCTTTTTTTCATTTTTTGCCACTCATTCCGACGGGGCAATCCTACTCGACGCTATTATTTCTAATCTTGATTCCGATCATCAACTTTTTCCGCGTACCGATGTCGCCGTTTGTCGATAACCTTTACGGTGCGCAACTGTGCGGAGCATCGACTGAATTACGGCATGATACGCAGCAGCGGCTCGCTTTTATTTGCCATTGCCGGTATTATCACGGTAAACGCGCTCATTCCGGCGGCGGGTGTGCCTTCGACGTTCTGGGTGATGGGCATTGTGATGATTCCCGCCATTGTACTGACGTATTTCTGCTTTGAGCCGCAGAGCGGCAAGCGTGTGAAAAAGAGCGCAGCGGGTGCCGGCGTACTGTTGAAAAACTACGCATACATGGCGTTCCTCATTTTTGCATTCTTCTTCCAGATGGCCGCGGCGTTTGAAGGGAACTTTCTGACGTATTACATGGCGGATATTCAGATTGATACTGTCAATCTTGGTCTTATCCTCTCCTTACGCGCCATGATGGAGATCCCTTTCTGTTCTTCATCGGCCGCCTGCGCCGCTATATCAAGATGAAATACCTCATCATGCTTTCTGCAATTTTGATGGCGACGGAGTGTCTGTGCTTCTGCTTCCTTGTGAATTCACTGCCGACTATGTTGGTATTTGCCGCGTTTTACGGCCTTGGCAACGGTGCATTTCTCGGCACGGGCACGAACTATATCTATGAGCTTGCACCCGTGGAGCTGCGTGCCACGGCGCACAGCCTGTTCATTTCCGTGGCGCAAATCTCCGGCATTCTCGGCAACCTGCACGGCGGCGTTCTGTTTGACACCATCGGCGGCAAAAGCGTTCTATGGCGTAACAGCCTGCGTATTCCTCGTTTCCGTTGCGATCTTCGCCGCAAAAGCTTTCCCACCGCAATAAAAAGAAACGGCTGCGGCATGACCTTCAAATACTCTGTGCTCTTAAAGGCTTGCTTCGGCGGGCCTTTTGTTTTGTCTGAAAACACACGCCTTTTATTTGTATATGCCGAAATGACGTTTCAATCCATTTTATGCTGCTTTTTTTAGCGTACCCGCACGCAACATGTCGTAAAAAATGAATGCGTAAAGTATATTGCCTTTCCATATATAGCCGATACCTTGTGAAACGCTTTGCTTTCTCCACTATACCGTGTGCTTTTCCACACTTTCCACCGAGTTTTCCACACCCTGATTTTGCAGAATTATGTATATTTATACACAACTTCGTTTTGCGGCTGTATGATTGTTTGTTCTTGTATCGTGGACACAGCTGCTGTGTATATCTGTCGAAATATGTCCGCAACCGGAGATACATACGTTCGAAACTGCTGAATATTCTTTCACTCATTTAAGTTGAAAACCGGTTTTCCACATATCCTCAGAAAAAGTTTTGCACAAGACGATGACGAAAACTGTCGCCTTTAAAAGTTCGTGTTCTTTCGTTCCGCTTTGCATCATTTCTCCTATTTTTTAATACGGTCACCAGAGCAAGTCTTTCTATCAGCAACGACAAAAGAGGCACACGCATTTTTACTTTGCATGTGCCTCTTTTATCACCTATTTAATTTGCAAAAATCACTTTTTCGGGACGATAACTTCCTTGCCGCCCATGTACGGACGCAGAGCTTCCGGGATGCGAACGCTGCCGTCTGCCTGGAGGTTGTTCTCAAGGAATGCGATGAGCATACGCGGCGGTGCAACAACGGTGTTGTTCAGCGTGTGGGCAAGGTACTTGCCGTTTTCGCCGTTTACGCGGATGCGCAGGCGGCGCGCCTGTGCGTCACCGAGGTTGGGAGCAGCTGCCGACCTCAAAAGTACTTCTTCTGGCGCGGAGACCATGCCTCAACGTCCACAGACTTAACCTTCAGGTCTGCCAGGTCGCCCGAGCAGCACTCCAGGGTGCGGACCGGGATATCCATGGAACGGAACAGGTCTACGGTGTTCTTCCAGAGCTTATCATACCACTTCATGGAGTCTTCAGGCTTGCAGACAACAATCATTTCCTGCTTTTCAAACTGGTGAATACGGTAAACGCCTCGCTCCTCGATGCCGTGTGCTCCTTTTTCTTTACGGAAGCACGGAGAGTAGCTGGTCAGGGTCAGCGGCAGTTTCTCCTCCGGGATGATGCTGTCGATGAATTTACCGATCATGGAGTGCTCGCTGGTACCGATGAGATACAGGTCTTCACCCTCGATCTTGTACATCATGGAATCCATTTCCGCAAAGCTCATAACGCCCGGGTAACGACGTCGCTGCGAATCATATACGGCGGGATAACATACGTGAAGCCGCGGTCAATCATAAAATCGCGCGCATACGCGATAACGGCAGAGTGCAGACGCGCGATGTCGCCCATCAGATAATAGAAGCCGTTACCCGCAACGCGGCGTGCAGCGTCCAGATCGATACCGTTGAAGCTTTCCATGATCTCCGTGTGGTACGGAACCGGAAATCCGGAACGACCGGCTCGCCGAAACGCTCAACCTCGACGTTTTCGCTGTCGTCTTTGCCGACCGGCACGCTGGCGTCGATGATATTCGGGATCGTCATCATGATCTTGAGGATCTTCTCGTCGAGCTCCTTTTCCTTCGCTTCTGCGGCGATGAGCTCATCGGACTGTGCCTTGACCTGTGCCTTGACCTCCTCAGCCTCGGCCTTCTTACCCTGACCCATCAGCGCACCAATCTGCTTGAGAGCTTATTTCTGGAAGCGCGCAGGCTGTCGGCCTTCTGCTGCGTAGCGCGTTTTTCGGCGTCCAGCTCGATGACTTCATCGACAAGCGGAAGCTTTGCGTCTTGGAACTTTTTCTTGATATTCTCGCGGACAATGTCCGGATTTTCTCTCAAAAACTTAATATCGATCATTTTTGAACATTCCTTTCGGTTATTTGTGGCTTTTAAGCATTCTTCTTGGTTCTTGTGCGGTTTCGCATCGCGAAACTCAATAGGCTAATGAAGTATTTCGAGCTCTGCGGAGCTTGACCAAGAGGCTTACTCTTGGAACCCCACAGCCTTTTGAAAAAGGCTGGCGAAAAAAACTTTATTTGCCCCGTTCACTTGAGCTTTGTGATTTACTCGCCCGTTTTATCGGTCAATTTCAAATCATACAGCAGGTTCTTGAGGTCTTCCTCGCCATAAAACTCGATTGTCAGCGCCGCTTTTTTCTTTGTGCGGAGATATGCACCACACGGTTTAAAAACGTCACGAAGTGCAAAAAGCTCGGCCTCGTCATAGTAGCGGATGCGGCGCTTTGCGGGTTTATCTGCCTTTTCCGGCTTCTCGTCGTTTGCGCGCTTTGCCATTTTTTCCAGCTCGCGCACGGAGATGCCTTCCATGGTCACGCGTCTTGCCGCCGCTTTCATCTGGTCTTCGTTTTTGAAGCTCAATAGCGTTCTGGCATGGCCCGCAGTCATTTCGCCGCGCTCCAGCATGTTCTGCATATCCTCCGGCAGATTCAAAAAGCCGCAGTGCATTCGTGATCGCCGGGCCGGGGATTTGCCCACTGTTTTTGCAATCTCCCTCCTGCGTGAACTCGAAGTTATCCATCAGCATCTTGTAGCCGTTTGCCTCTTCCAGCGGCTTCAGATCCTCACGCTGCAAGTTCTCAATCAGCGCCAGCTGCATCACTTCGCTGTCCGTCAGGTCGCGGATAACCGCCGGTACGGTCGTCAGCCCCTGCCATGCGAGAAGCAAGCCAGCGTCGTTCACCCGCAACGATTCTGATAGCCGCCGGAAAGCAGTGGGCGCACCAAGATTGGTTGCAAAACGCCGTGCTGCGCAATAGAATCCGCCAGCTCGGTCATCGCGCCGTCATCAAAGCTCTGGCGCGGCTGCGTACGGTTCGGCTCTAAGTCGTTTATGCTGAGCTCCACCGCGCCGGCATCGTCCTCACGCGCATTGTCATAGAAAATTGCGTCCAGCCCCTTGCCGAGGCCGCCTTTTTTTGCCATTGCGAAAGATCATCTCCTTCTTGTCGCATTTATACCGATACCACACGATTTTGCGCATGAAACCGGTTTTGCCGCCGAAATCAGCGGTTTTTCTTCAAAAATTTCATCCACAAGCGCACCGTATGCGATGCAGCCCTTGTTGGATTTATCGTAGTACAAGATCGGCTGTCCGTAGCTCGGCGCTCGGAAAGACGCACTGTGCGCGAATGACTGTTGCTGTAAACACCTTTGCGTGGGAAATACTTTTTGATTTCCGTCACAACCTGCTGTCGTCAGGTTCAGTCTGCCGTCATACATCGTCAGCAAAACACCTTCCAGCTCTAAACGGTCGTTATAACGTCGCTTCACAGCCTGCACGGAGCTCATCAGCTGCGAAAGGCCCTCCAACGCGTATTCTGCACTGTACCGGGATCAAAAACAGAGTCCGAAGCATTCAGCGCGTTCGTTGTGATAAGCCCCAGCGACGGCGGGCAATCGATGATGATATAGTCAAATTCTGTGCGCAGTGGCGCCAAAGCCTTCTTTAAAACGGACTCGCGCCCGTTCAAATCCGCAAGCTCAATCTCTGCCGCAGCCAGATCGGCCTTGAAGGGATGACAGAAAGCTTTTCAAATTTTGTTTCGAGAACGGCATCTTCGCCCTTTGCCCCGTTGATGAAATATCATACGAGGTCGTTTTCAGCGTTCGGCGATCAAAACCTACGCCGCTCGTGGAGTTGCCCTGCGGGTCAATATCGACCAAAAGCGTCTTTTTCCCCTTTTTGCGCCGAGCCATGCGGCAATATTTACTGCGCTGGTCGTCTTGCCCACGCCGCCTTTTTGGTTCGCCACGGCAATTACCTTGCTCATGTACCGCGCCCCTTTCCTTCTTCTTTCTATTATATAGGATATTGTAGCACATATCCGCACAGAATAAAGAGAAAAGTTCATTTTTTTGCAATGTTTCATGTGAAACAGCCGGATTTTTATCGCGTTTTGGCAAATTTTGATGTTTCATGTGAAACATTTGCAGTTTTAAACCGAAAAAAGTATTAAAAACACAGAAGGACTGCCGGCATTTGCAGACAATCCTTCTGTGTTGTGGGAAATGAATAAGGGAATGGGTTTACCTCGTACTCGATATTAAGTTCTGGCGCATCAGCTTGCCTTGTGTGCAGCTGATTTTGGGATGCGGACGACGCATTCGTAATACTCATCCGTTTCCTTACGCTGAAAAGCTGCGCCGATGCCGGCCTCTTTCATGGTTTGGACAGCATGGTCGATCGTGTTGAGGAACAGGCGAACATCTTTCGCAATGAATGTCCTCTTCGGCCTTTTCGCCTGCCCCTCCTGCTCCAAAAGTGATTTGATATACGTATCCGTCTGCGCCACGTTCATTTTGCGCTCTATGACAGTCTTCAATGCTGCCATGCGCTTTTCCGGATCTTCCATTCTAAGTAAAGCACGTGCATGACGCCCGTAAGGTGGTTTTCCAGCACCATGCGCTGCTCTTCGCCGGAAAGCCGCAGCAAACGGATCTTGTTTGCAAGCGACGGCTGGCTCATGCCGAGCCTACGTGCGGTCTCCTCCTTGCGTCATAGCGCGGTCCTTGCATCAAAGCATAGATTGCAGCAGCTTCCTCAAAAAAATTCAGGTCACTGCGCTGCATATTTTCAATAAGCGCCAACACCGCGCCGTCCTGCGGAGAAAGCTCCTGCACAATGGCCGGGATGGTTTTGAGCCCCGCCATACGCGAAGCACGCCAGCGGCGCTCCCTGCCACCAAAATGTAGCGGTCGCGGTCTCTGCGCACAAGAATCGGCTGCAAAACGCCGTTTTGACGAATGCTTTTCTGCGAGCTGCAAAAGCTCGTCCTGCGGAAAATCCAATCGCGGCTGTGCAGGATTGGCACAATCTTATCCGGTGAAAGCTCCAAAAGCTTTTTTCCGTAAACGCCATACGCCGCACCTCCTGCTTGAATTTCCAGTGTAAGAAGTTGTCCTTTGTGAGGGCTTGTTTTCTTTACAGGAAATAGCTTACCACAATGAAAAAGGCAGATTTTGCCGCAATCTGTCACCGTACAAAAAGTTTTTCTTGCTTTTTTGAAACGCGGTGCTATAATAATAGAAATATTCAAACGGAAAAGCGTCGAAAAAGCGCATATTCCCGCCATTTTTAGAGAAAAGGAGCGAAAGAACATGATCTATGCAGAAACCGAAATCCAGCTGAAAAAGGTGCACCGCCGTCGTACGCAATGCACGCCCCGAAAATGCCAAGCAGATGATTGAATACCTGCGCACCGTTTCGGGCGAATCGTTTTTATTGCGTGAGCCGGATGAGGTGAATTTCACCGTCGAAAAAAGAACGCGCAATTTTGCAAAACAAAGCGGAAAGTCCAAACGAGATCATGCTCACCGCTTATGTGAACGGCGAGCTTGCCGGCAACTGTTCGCTGGCGTCGCAAGGTGATAAGCGCCGCACAAAGCATCGCTGCTGTGTTTCCATTGCGTTATATGAAAAAGTATTGCAACCTTGACTTGGGACGTATATTATTGCTAACAATTTTGAGCTTGCAGCAATGCGATACACAATAAGCGGAACTGGTGTGATTGAAGGCAACGAGCGCGCAAAAGCATGTTTACGAAAGTCTCGATTTAAAGAATATGGTTGCCAAAATGTTATGCACCATGTAAAGACGGTGCCACGCGCGGCGAATCATGGTGAAAGAGTTATAAGTTCCACGTGAAACTACCAGCAGGAGAATGAATGGAAAACAAAGATCAATGGCTCAACTGGGCCATCGAACTGCAACTGGCTTAAGCGCAGGCAGGTTTAACCTACGGCAAAGATGTTTTTGACCTCGAGCGCCATATACACGCGTATTCGTGAAATTGCCGCCGAGATCTTGTCTATGAAAAGCGAGATTCCGGTAGAAACCGTTAAAAATCTATTCTGCAACGAAACCGGTACCAAACGCCAAAGTTAGATACCCGCGCGGCAATTATTGAAAACGACCGAATTTTTACTGGTACGCGAGCAAAACGGCAAGTGGTCTTTGCCCGGAGGTTGGGTCGATGTGGATAAATCCGTTGGAGAAAACGCTGTTAAAGAGGTTTTGGAAGAAGCCGGATTGCGCGTTACAGCAGACCGTATCATTGCCGTACAAGGACCGAAACCGGCAATTGTTGCCGCGTTACGCCTTCATAACATTGCAAAATTTTTTTTATGCACGCCAGGCGGTGAATTTCAAGCCAACGCCGAAACGACCGAAAGCCGATGGTGTTAAATACGTACCGAACAAAGTACCGA
>VOFK01002405.1_pt1 | contig 25008 bp, 46 predicted proteins | sample 5384121 | NCBI WGS metagenome assembly VOFK01 (sample SAMN12384730, study PRJNA508395) | human gut metagenome | isolation source: healthy gut J | host: Homo sapiens | reverse complement strand
TCGGTATACTAGGCAGATCAGCAAATACACTGAAGGTATACCTGAATTGTGGGCGAATACAGGAAAGAAGTTTATCAACCCCATCCTCCGTACGTAAGCCTGCCGCTGCGCGGGAAAGATGTCTTATCGGATGGACAACCCTGACCCCAGATCCATCCACGCAATAGCTGTTAAGCGCCGGTGGATAGCCGGGAGAGCTACAGATGCAGAGCTGGCCGCAGGCTGACGCAGATGCCGCCGCACGGGTCGCCGCAGAGGCGACGCACGGGCCGAAGAGCTGACGCACAGGCTACGCTGGTTCATGGGCCGCGCGCTGGCCGCATGGATTGCCGCACGGGCCGAAGAGACCGCTGCATGGGATGCCGCGTGGGTTGCCGCACGGGCCGCACGCCGGATGCCTTCATGGGACGCACAGGATGCCGCAGAGGCCGCCGACCTGAAACGCACAGGGACATGCTCACCGATGCTGCGTGGAGTATGTCGGCACAGGAGGAGATGAGTAAATGCTGAAAAAAGAAGCTGGTTAAATATCTTCAGCCGTTTCCGGATGATGCGGAGATATTCCACAGAAATAAAACAGGATATCCATCTGGATTGCGACGATTGGAGCCATAGGTGACGGCCAGTATCGACGAGTGCTTTGAGATCGCGGGGATTAAACAACGGTATCTGGCTTATGATGGGGGATACTCCACGGGATTTTTGTGATCCTTGTTTGCCGGAAGGCAGTGTAAAAAAGGAAACAATATGTCGGTAGTTAGTCGGAACAAATGGATTTTGGGGGAAAAGAAATTTTCAATGATCATCAGTGGCCCTCCCGGGTGGGGAAAACCACACTGGCTATGTCGGCGCCGGATCCGATACTGGTAGATCTGGATAAAGAGTGAAACCGGATCAAAGCACAGCACCGCCGGACCACCATCATTTGCGATACGAGGAGCTGCTTCAGGATATCCAGTGCAGCGCGGTGAAAGCAGCGCAGACCATTGTTATTGGGATGCCTGGTGACCTATTTGCAGGATGGGCCATGTACGGGATAAACCCCACGCTGAACCGGCAGAAGAACAGAGCAATCTCAAAGGGTTCGGCGCGGTAAAAAATGAATTTACCCGGTTTACCAATATGCTGCAGTACAATGATGAACAAAAAACATCATTTATATCTTTCATACCGTGGAAGAAGACGGGGATCTTGTCAAAGCAGAGAGGATCATGTTGTGAGGGCCGCCCGAAAACATTGTCTGGCCAGCCATGCTAGGATGTTTTCTACAGGTTATGGGGAAAAAACGGTATGTACTCTTCGGCGGATAAAACACTATTATGCCAAAGCGCTGCTACGGTATCGGGGGTTGATCGAGCTGCCGGATCTGGATGGAGAGCTCTAACGATGCGCTGTCCCGGCTATTTGCCCAGGCGCGCGGGAAAATATAGCGCAGGAGACCGGAACAATACAAGGCAGCGGAGACCTATCACTGCGGTTATGGGGGCCGGCCACCATCATCAGCAGGTAGTGGATGGAGAACTTCTCCAAAAGGCGGTGATTCAGATCAAACATGACCATGCTGACCAACAGGCAAAAATTCGTGCGCTCTAGCGGCGCGAATCGAGGCTGGGGCTGGTGGGATAAGGAAGCGGGGGGCTTGCATTGCCGCAGAATAAACTGCTGTTGACAATCCCTTTGTCGGCGTGGCTGTATCAATATACGGCATACGATGTCGAAAAAGGCCTATGAAGACTTTGTGCGGGTTGCAGAAAACCCACGCCGTCTCAGCAGCGATGAAGCCTGCATCCAGTTTTTGAGAACATGGTAACTGCTTACTGTGAGGGGGTGGAGCCGGAGCAGGGGCATGAATGGGCTGATGCCGTTAAAGAGGCCGGGCGGATAATGCGGGGCACAAAGTTTCAGGTGGCTGCCTATCGGGATAAGCGGATAGGGCGGTGTGCCGTTCCTACGGCGGTCGGCTGGACGCCCTAAAAGCCGGCGTCAGCTTACGATTCGGAAATTCAGCAAAAGCTTTAGCGAAGCGGGCAAATACCTTGATAGCCCGCAGCATCCCATACCCCTGGACTGCGTACGGAAGCGGTGCGGTTCGTGGCATGTGATTTTCAGACGGCAAAGCCGTGTACACGGAAGAATACCGACGGAAGAAGTAACCTCGCCCGACAGGATTATCTGTGAAAGTTTATGGCGTATTTGGAACAATCTGATTTAGCACAAAACTAAAATTATTGAAAACTAATGAGAAAGAGAAGAAAAAAGCTATGGGAATTTTTTGATGATTTTGTCCGTGAAGAAGCGCCGTCTGGAGCCGGGGAGATTATCGGGTGAAATCACCGATGTGGAAAGACAAAGTAAGCAAGTCAATTGGAAACCTATTGCTGGTTGTCACAGTAAAGCCCAACAATGTCAATATACGGATCAAGCTTACTATCTGATTAAAACGAATGCGCACAACCGTAACCTGACGTTTTGTAGTTTCAGCGTGCTTTTGGCGATCAAAATTTTTTAGGCTGGAGTCGGAGCAGTGGGCACTGGTGGAAGATGAGAATGGCTATATGAAAATCAGCGCCTCATCCCGCTGGGCCATGGACAACCTCCGGCCTGGGTCGGAATCCCGTTCCGGTCGAACCGGAAGCGCTTTGTCGGACGACGAACTGCCGTTTTAAGGCGGTGGCGGCATGTGAAACGGCAGTATTCACAAAGAGACGGAAACGCTTGCTGAAATCCTTGACCAAGTATTGAAAGTAGATGCCAGGAGCAGGTGTGGTCGCATTGAATCCGGCCTGAAATTGCTGAAATACCACTGCGAAGGAAAACTGGATTTTGGCGACTACACCTGTAGAAAAACTTCAGACTTGGGTGGTGGGCCGGTGATCTTTTCCGATGAGATTGTCATAGAACGTAAAATCTGGACTGAATCGCTACCAATTTCACGGTGGACCGGCGGCGTTTTGAGGCGGAATTCATTCGGGCAAAGGCGTCCCCGGGGTCAAGGTATTTCATGATCGAAAATGCCTCTTGGGCGGATGTACTGACCGGCAACTACCACAGCCAACTCAAGCCTAAGAACTTTCGGCATCCCCAATGAGTTGGCAGGCTAAAGTACAACCTGACGATTATGTTTGTCCGCCGGAGGACAGCGCGCGTATCATTGCAGGGGACCTTTTATTGGTGAAAACTTCGGGCGCGTCTGGAAGGGGCGGAGGCGTATGAATCTGGGTGAACTGGAAGGCAGCGAAGAAAAAAAAACAGGCAATATACTCAGGACGATTTTCTATATACAACAGCCCCCTATGAGGAGGTATATCAGTACAAGGATGAGCCCTTTCAGCATGACCGGCATTTGTCCATCATGTGTGGCAAGGCGGCGGCGGTAGGAATCCGCAATTTCAAGACCCTATACAGCAAATATACCCTGTCTCTAAACGGGCGTCGGCGGATGTTTATATCTGCAATATGACACAGTTTGAGGGGGCAGCCGATGGAACTGGATGCCGGAAGCTGGCAATGCGATGAACGCGGAATCAGCCGCTGGAACGGGCAAAAAGAAAGAGATCGCCTGTTGTCATCCCCTGATGCCGGTGGAACGGCTGGTCAATATTGATACAGGGGTGGAGAAGCTGAAGATCGCCTATTCCAAAGGAAAACGATGGCGGGAAATCATTGTGGACAAGCGGATATTGGCATCCGCTAACAGCATTGTCCAGCTGGCGGATAACGGCATTGCGGTCAACAGTGAAAATGCCCGATCACTGGTACAGTATCTAAGTGATATAGAAAAATATCAACTATGACCGGCTTCCCGAACGAAAAAGCGTGGGGCGGTTGGGTTATATCGAAGGAGAGGGGATTCTCTCCTTACGTGGATGGTCTGATCTTCGATGGGGATGCCAACTTTCGCACGCTGTTTTCAGCATCACCCATCACGGGGAATACGACGAATGGCTGAAAACGGCCAGGGAGTGCCGACAGATGAGCCTTTACAGCGAGGGATCATACTGGCGGCCTCCTTTGCCAGCGCTCTAGTGGAGCCGCTGGGCAGCCTGCCATTTTTCGTACACCTGTGGGGGTGGACAGCGGCACGGGCAAAACCGTCGCCCTGATGCTGGCTGCCAGTGTTTGGGAGATCCTCGGATTGGGCGGTACATACAGACCTTTAACAGTACCGTGGTTGGGCAGGGAAAAAGACGGCGGCATTTCTCAATTCATTGCCCATGCTGGTGGACGAGCTGCAGTTAGCGCGGGATGCCCGTGGAAAGACGCAGTTCAACATCTATTCCCTGGCTCAGGGAGTGGGACGTACACGCGGGAATAAGTCGGGAGGCGTGGACCGTACTCCTACCTGGTCAAACTGTATTCTGACCACGGGGAATCGCCGCCGACCAATACCAGCGACGGTGCAGGGGCCATGAATCGCGTGATCGACATTGAATGCAAGGCGTCCGAAGTGGTGATCACTGACGGTATGCGGATTTCCGCGAACCTGAAGAAGCATTACGGCTATGCAGGACGCGTGCATTTGTCAGCGGATTGTCCGGCGAAGGGGTATTGGATCAGGCAAGGTATTTGTATCAGGAGGTATTCCGCGCACTTTCGGAGAACGACACCACTGAAAAACAGGCGATGGCGGCGGCGGTGATCTTGACCGCGGATGCGCTGGCAACCCAGTGGATATTCAAGGATGAGACGCCCCTGACGGTATCGGAAATCTCAAGAATTTTTGCGGTCGAAGGCAGCGGTATCCGCCGGAGAAAGGGGGCTACCGGTATATGTGCGACTGGGTGGCACAGAACGTCAACCGTTTTTCTTCCTTATGCGGAGACGGGAGATGTATACGGAGTTATAGAGCCGGAGGTTATAGGAACGCTGAAAACAGGATACGATTCCGCTTTCATCATCAATTCCTCGATTCCGGCAGACAGCGGAGGAAGCAGGCTTTTCTAGCGCTGCGCTATTGAGTTACCTAAAAAGCAGTCGAACCTTATACAGGTACGGGGGCGGAACAATACCCGGGGAAAACGGATCAACGGGTTACTCACTGAGTGTGTAGTTATGCGCATAGGGACAGGGTGCGAAGAGGACGACCCGGAGGAAGATCCGACATTATCGAAATATAACTGTGGGACAGCGTGGGACGATTGTGGGACAGACAGATTCCCCGCAAACCCGCATGAACACTGGGTTGTGGGACTGTGGGACATGTGGGGCCATATATACACCCTATATATATGTGCGTGTATACATACGGCTTTTGAATAGAAGCATACACACTCTTCTATAGGGAATGAAAAATGTGTCCCACAGTCCCACACTACAAAAAAAACACCCCGTGAACCCGCATGAACACTAGCTTTTTTTGTGGGGACAGCTTTGTCCACGGTGTCCCACAGTGTCCCACAAAAAGAAAGGGGAAAGGATATGACGGAAAAAAGAAGCAGGCACTATATTGGAACGATCCGGTTACCGCATCCCGCCTTATCGCTTAGCGTGTATGGCGAAAACCGCGGCAAAGATCCTGCAGGCTGTCAGTGAAGGGGGTCCGGTAGCTTATACGCTCAGTGAAGCGCGGTTAGGGTATTGGAAATGGCAGGGATTTTGCTGGAAAAGGGTGCGGCAGAACAAGAACAACCGGGAAAGGGCGATGGCCATGAATGATCAAATTCTGATGCAGAGGATTCGGGAGATTGAAAAAAAAGTGTGCTTCGCTGCGCTAAAGAGGGTGCCGGAGCTCTGCCTCAAATGACCCTAAATGACACGGTGTTGTTTATTGGCCTGAAAATATCTGTATATCGCATCCCAGCACCATTTGGTTTTGCCGCGAGGAGCTAACGGCGGAGAAAAAACGCTTGATTGCCAGCTATAAGATTGCGGCGCTGGATGATGAGGCTTATATGGAGATGGCTAGACGCCGCAATGCCATTTCCTCTCAGATGGTCCGGCTAGAAAAAATGCGGATGCGCTGCTTGCAGGGATATGATTAAGTTGATAGACGGGAGAAAGTAAACACCGGGTACGCGTTTAAGGTGCACCGCCTCCATGACGATGGAGGTAAATAATGGAAAAACAAAGAGAAAATCATTTTGGATCTGTGCGGGGTACTGGAAGCTGGTCGCGTCCGTACAAAGAGGCTGGATACGATGTGCGGGTGATAACACTGCCGGAATACGACGTGCTTACCTACAATCCGCCGGACAATGTGCTATGGTATACTGGCCGCCCCGCCCTGCACCGAATTTTCTGTCTTGAATTGCAAGGCAGAGGCAAGGGAGAAAAGCCGGAGGATGGCTTAAAAAAATCGTCATAGCCTGCCTGCGCATCATCCGGAAGAGCAACCCGAAGTGGTGGGCTATGGAAAAACCCGGTCGGGTATTTGAGAAGTACATGGGGAAACCAACCGTGACATTTCAGCCGTGGGGAGTATGGCGACCCTTGGACGAAACGTACCGACTTGTGGGACGTTCTCACCGCCGCAAAAGGTGTATTCCGCGTGGGAGGACGTTCCAAACAAACTTCCTCTATACACGCCGCCCGGGTAGGGAAAGCCAAATTTTGCGTACCTGCATAAATCAGCCCATGCGCTTATCCCCAGCTTTCTTTTGCGGTCCGCAGACTGATGCTGAATTTAAGAGCAATGACACCACCCGGATTTGCTCAGGCGTTCTTCCGGGCAAATAGATAATGAGAAGCTATGTTAATAATCTGCACGAACAGGGAGGACTAACGAGGCATGACAAAAGGGAGGCGAACCGATGAACGGACCGAAAGCCCTGTCCTACCTGGCGGAGATCATCGACGCCGCGAGGCGGGAGGGGCACCGCGAGAGCATATCCAGGCGTTGCAGATGGCGAGAGAGGCGCTGGGCACCGTCTCATCAAACAACAAATCATTTAGGGAATCTATTATGAAAATACACGAAAATCGATTTGAGAGGATAAGCCGAGATGAGGCACTAAAGGAGGAATCAAAATGAACATCACTGGATACGACGTGGTCTATAACGGTCAGGTATACCATGTAGTTAATCTTAACATCGATTGGGATTTTGATTTTCTTTACGACAAGTTGGAGGAAGGGATCCATCGGCCAGAGTATTTGTTTGTATATTGTTTTGACAGTGACGGCGACGTTAGAGGGCTATACGACGAAGCGCAGCGCTTCCGGTTCGTGAGGAGGGACGAACAATGCCTGAATACATAGATCGAGGCTTGTTGCGGAGGGCGATGCGCGGCGTTTGGACAGACCCCGACTGTCCCCTAAAGATATAGCCGATTATATTATGCATATTGTTGATCTTCTCCCTGCGGAAAAGGTGACTAATGAACTCGCCGTCGATCCCATACGTGCAGCGGGAGGATGCTATTGCCGGGAGTGCGTGCATTGGATCGGAGATATCCAAGCACCATACGGAAACGAAAAGCATGGACACTGTGAAGTATGGGTTGGAAGCGGATGTGAAATGTGTATGGATGCGAACGATTTTTTGCAGTTATGGAGAGCTGAAAAAAAGGAGGTGGAAGAGTAGCCAATGAAAACAATATGTGAAATTGTGATATGCGCCATGTCAACGGCTGGCATATCTGTTGTGTTATTGTTTGTATATTTTTTCCTTGGCCATACCTCAGCACCGTCTTGGTACGAAATCGCGTTGACAGGTGTCGTAAGCGCACTTTGCTGCAAACAAGTTGTACAAGCTGTCCACCAGGGAGGAGGGCGACACATGATAATTGACGGAGATATCCTGGGATGGAATGAGCTCCAGGCCAACCGCCAATACAATATCACAAAAGATACATACGAAGCGATTACCCAGCTATGGGCAGATGCTTATGATAAGATCGAAAATCCGCACATGAACAAGGAGGACGACACATGATTACCATCACCTTTGGGGCTCTCGCCATGTCATTGGCCGCCACGGCGTCCCTGTCGGCTTGTTTGGGACTGTTCATCGGGTGCCTGATACAAGTCGCGTCGGAGCGCAAATCAGGGCCAGAGACAATAAGAGGAAGGCCAAAGTGACTACATATTGCTTGGGGGAAAAATTGCAAGTTCCGCAACAAAAAAGCAATGGGATGTGTTTGTGGGCGACAGGGTGCCCCGGGGATGGATGTTGATTCCGGCCTTGCAGGGTACCACGAACCGGACAAGCAGAAGCTGTTGACAAAAAGCAGAGCAATGGCGGAAGGGGGAGGAGGATGGCAAACACAACGGAGGAGGAGCAAGGCCGTATGTCCCTTTTTCAGCACGACTCCGTTTCGAAATCACCTGTGAGGGGTTGACGGCGGAGGATCAGCTCCAGATCAAATTCCGGACAGAAATGAAAAAGCGAAAACTACCTGCGGGAAGTGTGCTGCACCTTCTGCTATGAAAAGCGGTGTCCGGTGGCCCATATGCTGGAACAGCAATACCAGTGAATAACCGCCTTTTTTGCCTGGGGAGAAAAAAGGACGGAAGAGCGGTATGCTGGAAGGAGAAAGGACGGAAACCGGAATGAGCAGGTGGTGAGATGGGCGCGGCCCCGAAAAAGCAAAAGCGTTTTGTATCGAATATCTGGGTGATCTGAATGCCACGCGCGCTGCCCAGCGGGCGGGATACGATCCCAATATCGGGACGGCAGCTCAAAAAACGAAAAAATAACGTTTCGGCAGCCATTCAGAAGGCTATGGAGAAACGCGAGAAAAAGAACGGAAATAACTCAGACCGGGTATTGGAGGAGCTGGCCGCCATCGGTTTTGCCAGGTACGGATTACGCGCAGATACAGTCAAACGGGCTATGTTAGCCCTACGGAGGTAAGGACACAGGACAAAGGCGGTTCGGGGTCAGGGAAACGCAGTACGGCGTGAGATCAAGCTGGCGGACGCGTGCGGGCCCCTGGAGCTGCTGGGCAAGCATCTGGGGTTTGCCGGGCGCGCGTTCCGAGGAAGAGGGACCGGCGGTGTCATTGAGAGATCGGTGCGGTGCTGCCGGACGAAACGGAGGGGACGCCATGAGCGCAATCTGGTCGCTCTCAACCCAAACACCGGCGCTATGGTGCCGGAATACGAATGCTCTGTACGGTGGAGCGGCGGGGGCGGAAAAAGCGACGCCCTGTGCCATAAGAGGCCCTGCGGCAGGTAATGATCCCTTGGCTGCTAGGGGCTGGATGCGCACCATTCCTCAGCTCACCGAGCTCCGCTAATATCGACCGCAGCCGGGAGCTGTACGGGCGTTTCAGCGGCGAAATACAACGGACGGAACACTGCTGACCTTTCTCCGGGGCAAAAATCTATTTCGGTTCCATGCAGTACACCGCGACCGAGTGAACTACCAGGGCAAGCGGTACGACTACACTTTCGACGAGCTGACCCATTTCAGCTGGGAGGAATACAGCTTCCATGTTTTTCCCCGCACCGGCCCAGTGGACCGGGGACCCGAAAGTGCTATATCCGCGCCGCCACCAACCCGGGAGGTCACGGCTGGGTCAAAGAGCGGTTACCATCACGGCGGCGCCGCCCCTGACACCCATCGAGAGCCGAATGACAGTGACCGGGCCGGACGGCCGCGCATAGAAGCGGACCCGCCGGCGCATTTTCAAAGCCGTCCACGGTCTTGACAATCAGGCATTGCTGCAGAACGATCCGCAATACATAGCCAAAGTCTATCCATGCTTCCGAGGCGGAGCGCCATGCGCTGCTGTATGGCTCCTGGGACAGCTTTGACGGCCAGGTGTCCCGGGAGTGGCGCAACGATCCCGCCCATTACGACGATCAGCGATGGACCCATGTGGTCCGGCCGTTCCGTATCCCGGGCCACTGGCGGGTATTCCAAGCTTTGACTTCGGTTATGCCAAGCCCTTTTCGTGGGGTGGTATGCGGTGGACGAGGAGGGGCGGCTGTACCGCATCGCAGAAAGTATTACGGCCGCACCGGCAACAACACCGGTGTGAAAATGAACCCGTGGAGATCGCGGCCCAAATCAAACGGACGCAAGGCGGCAGGAGTGGAAAATTCCTCAAGGGGAGGATGATCCAGGGGATTGCCGACCCTCCATCTTTGACGAAAGCCGGGGGAGAGAGCGTGGCCGCCATGAGGCGGGCCCCGCAACCGTGTACCGACGTGGGGGGCTTCAAACACACCCGAAGCCGGCGGGCAAGATGCAGTTCCACTACCGGCTGGCCTTCGACGAGAGGGCAGACCTATGCCTGCAGGTATTCGACACCGTCATTTATCCCGCACGCTGCCCCTCCTTGGTGTATGACGAGAAACGGTGGAGGATATTGACACCCGGCAGGAGGATCACATCTACGACGAGAATGCCGGTATGTGCGATGGAAAAACCCCATTTCCCCCGAGGAAAACGAGGCGGCGAAGCCACCGGCGGAGGATCCGCTGGATCTGGCGCCGAAACAGGACCCCTATCAATTTTACCGGATGTAACACAGGAGGCGAAAGCGTATGCAGGAACAAATGGAAAGGCGCCGGAGGCGAACGGTGTCCGGCTGGTGAGTATTTTGCCGGAGACGGTGGGGCAGGCGGCGGAGTCCGCTGTTCCGGCCGGGCGGATCGGAGAAGAAGAGATTCCGCCGCCCGGTTCTACAGGAATAATAAGCGGGGCAAAGGCCAACCCGGAGGCCCGCATCATCGACAACGAGCAGTGGTGGAAGCTGCGGCATTGGGAACAGATCCGAAAGAAGAACGAGCACGACCCGGAACCGGTATCGGCCTGGCTGTTCAACTCATTGCCAACAAGCACGCGGACGCCATGGACAACTTCCCCGGAGCCCAGCGTATTTGCCCCCCGGAGGAGGGGGGGGACAAGGCGGATGCCTGCCTTGTCCTCCATCCTGCCGGTGGTGCTGGAGGAAAACGGGTACGAGCAGACCCATTCTGACAAAATGGTGGTATAAACTCAAAAAACCGGTACGGGGTGGAGGGCGTTTTCTGGAACCCCGAAAGCTGGGAGGGCTGGGAGACATCGAGATCCGGAGGTTGGATCTACTGTCCCTGTTCTGGGAGCCGGGTATCCCACATCCAGAAGTCCCGAAACGTCCTTCATGTGAGCTGGCCGACAACGATCTGCTGGAGCAGCGGTATCCTCAGCTCAAGGGGACGCTGGCACTTCCACGGTGGATGTGGCGCAGTACGTCCGGCGACGATGCCGTGGACACCTCCCATAAATCCGCCGTGGTGGATTGGTACTAGCTGGAGGAAGGGGCCGGACCCGGCCGCATTACTGCAAGTTTGTGAACAGCTGTCTGCTGCATGCGTCGGAGAACGATCCCCCCTGTATCAGCAGAGGGGTTTTTACGATCATGGGGAATACCCCTTCGTGTTCGACCCCCCTGTTTATGGAAAAGAGGGCACGCCGGCGGGGTTCGGTTATATCGACATTATGAAAAAGTCCCCAGCTGTCCATTGACAAACTGAACCAGGTGATTCTGAAAACACTCTTATGTCGGGGAAAAAGCGGTTCTTTTTATCCGTGCGGACGGGGGCGGTCAACGAAGAGGAGTTTGCCGGACTGGAGCCGCGATTTTGTCCATGTGCAGGGCAACCTGGGGGAGGACAGCATACGGAAATCGAGACGCGGCCGCTGGATTCTATCGTGGCCACCGTTATGCAGTTAAAGATCGACGAAATCAAGGGAGACCTCCGGCAACCGGGATTTTTTTTTCTCAGGGAGGGACCACCTCCGGCGTGACGGCGGCCTCCGCCATTGCGGCGCTGCAGGAGGCGGGAAGCAAGCTGTCCCGGGATATGATCAAAGCCTCCTATCGGGCCTTTACCCAGGTATGCACCCCCTGCGTGGAGCTGATTCGCCAGTTTTACGATGAGCCCCCGGCAATTCCGCATCCTGGGGAGCGGGGCGCCATGGAATTTATCCAGTACAGCAACGCCGGGATACGTCCTCAGGGAGCAGGGGCAGGCCTTTGAGTAGAGCTGGGGTACCGGCTGCCGGTATTCGATATCAAGATCCGGTCACAGAAGAGCAGCCCTTTCTCCAAGCTGAGCCAGAATGAGATGGCGAAGGGAGTTCTTCGGCATGGGCTTCTTTCGGCCGGATATGGCGGATCAGGCCCCGTCCTGTATGGAGATGATGGACTTTGAGGGCAAGGGATGCGGTGATGAACCGGGTAGCGCAGAACGGCACGCTGTATCAGATGGTGCCAGCAACTCAAGCAGCAGGTGATTCAGCTGGCGGCCATTGTGGACGCGCAGAATGGGACGGCCATTGCCCCGGGAGCAGCCGCTGCGGATTTGGGAAAGGTTGCGGCTCCCAAAAAGAAGGGAAAGGGACGGCGGTGGAGACCAATCCCCCTGGGCGCGGCGGTGCAGTCCCTCCCGGAATACGGATGGGCGACAGCACGGAGCCGGGCCATGGCGGCCAGGCCGCAGTAGGAGGATAGAAGATGACAACGGTGGAATACAGCAACCGGGGCGGGATGTTCCGCCTGAAAGGCGGACGGTCATGCGTTGGATGGGAGGGGACGGAGCCCGGTCGTGATTTGGTGCGCGGCGGAATCCATGCTGGCCTATACCCCCCCCGCAATCCCTGCAGGATGCCAGGGAGCGAGATGGATTCAGGAGCTGGATACCGATATCTGGGACGGCGGGCGTATGGCAGAGGCAGTTCCCGCCCCCCGACGGCATGATCCGGTCGCCACCATTTACCGCACGGTATTGACCGGCTACCGGATGCTCTCGAGGCGGTATCCGCACAACGGAGGTGCTAGTGGACCGGTGACGGAAATATTTTTTCTCGCCGCATGCAAGCGGGGAGAAATGGGAAACGGATGCGCTATGCTGATCATGGCAGGGGAACCGCAGGGAGTGCGGAAACCGGCTGGCTCTTTGGGAAAGACCATGAAAGGAAGGAACAAAAAATGAACGAAACAAAGGGGATTGCTCCAGCTGAATCTGACGCTGTTTGACGGCGGAGAGGGAGGCGGAGCTCCCACGGGCGATACAACGCAGGGCCTTCCCCGACGCCGGGGAGGCAAACGGGCGAATCCGCTTGCCCATGTGGTATACGGCAAGGTGTCTCCCGATGACGGAGAGGCCCCGTGACGCATGCTGGGGAAGGGAGCAGCAGAATCACTCAGGACGCCGCTGAGAAACCCACATCCGATCCGAACGCGGCACCTTCCGCCGGAGGCGGACAAGGCCGGGGATAAGACCGGCGGCAAGCGGGCCGCTTTTGAGGGAGCTGATCCGCGGAGAATACGGATCAGTTTAACGCCCGCATGCAGAAGATCATCAACCAGCGCTTTCGGGAGACCAAAACCTACAGGCGCAAGTGGACGGAGCACGTCCGAATCCTGGACTGCTGGCGCAGAAATACCGGGGTATCCGGCGGGGAAGAAGCTGGCGGCCGCCAATCAGAGGACGACGCTACTATGAAAAAAGGGAGGCGCTGGACCGGGGTGTGTCGGTAGAGCAGCTCAAGCAGATGCGCCGCGTGAGCGGGAAAATGCGGAGCTGCGCCGCAGCATTCAGGAACCCGGCGCCGGGAGGAGGCCGACCGGGGTATATGCCGGATGGGTGAAGCGAGGCGGAGGCCCTCAAGGAGATTTATCCGGCCTTTAACCTGGAAACGGAGGTTCAGACCGGCGCTTCACCGATCTGCCCGCAACAACATCGATCTGCGAACAGCCTACGAGGTGGGTGCATCGGGATGATACTGGGCGGCGCCATGCAGTATACGGCCCGGCAGGTGTCGGAGAAGTTGGTGAACGATATCATAAGTTAAAGCAGCCGGCCCACCGAAAACGGGGTATCGGCCCAGAGCGCGGCGGTGGTGAAATCGGATGTGAATGTTTGACCGGCAGGACCGGGACGAAATTGAAAGACGGGTCATGCGGGAGAACGGATTGTTTTTGACGCCGGTAATCCGCGGAGGCCCAAAAAAGAAAGGGATGACGGTATGAAAAAACACACAATATTGGCTGGATCTGCAGCTGTTTGCGACGGTGACGCAGGCATCACCACTTGAACGTTCCAGGAACGATCTGTCCCCGGAAATGAAAACCTACTATGAAAAGCGGCTGCTGGACAATGCCGAGCCCAATCTGTTCATGACCAGTTTGCCGGACAAGTATCCCATTCCGAAAAATTGGGGGGGCAAAACTATCGAATTCCGCAAATACAGTCCCCTGGCCAAGGCGGACCACAGCCATCACGGAAGGGGTAACCCCGATGGCAACAAACTGAATGTGACGGCTATCACCGCCACCATTGCCCAGTACGGCGACTGGATTCAGATGTCCGATCTGCTGGACCTGACGGCCATTGACAACAACGTGCTGCAGGCGACCAAGCTGCTGGGCAGCCAGAGCGGCCGCACCCTGGACACCATCACCCGGGAGGTGCTGGCGGGCGGTACCAACGTGATCTATGCCCCCTAAGGTAGCCGACGGTGTGGAAACGGCTGTTACCTCCCGCGCCGGACTGGATGCTACGGCCAAGATCAACGTGGATCTGATTTTTTAAGGCGGCCCGGGCGCTGAAAGCCATGAACGCCAAACAAGATTGACGACAGCTTCGTGGCCATTGTGCATCCCGATGTGGCGTATGACCTGATGCGCTGCGAGGAGTGGATCGACGCCCACAAGTACGCCAAACCCGAGAACATCTATCAGGGGGAAATCGGCAAGATGGGCGGCGTGCGGTTCGTGGAATCCACCGAGGCCAAGATCTGGACCGGTTCCGGCTGTCCGTCCGGCCTGGCGGTGTACGGCACAGTGGTGCTGGGAGCCCACGCCTACGTGCCACCACTGGAGGTCACCGGCGGCGGACTGCAGCATATCATCAAGCAGCTGGGCTACGGCGAAGACCCCCTGAACCAGCGCTCCTCCTGCGGCTGGAAGGCCACCCGGGCCGCCAAGCGCCTAGTGGAGAATACATGGTGCGGATCGAATCCCTGCTCCTCTTTCCTCCACGGCCACCGCCAACTGATAAAGGGGAGGGAATGACAATGGCCAGGACGGCAAACGCGGCGGAGAACGCTGAAAAAAATTCCGGAGCCGGTCGCCGGACAGACGCCGCCAGAGAAGGGCGGCGCCGGGCAAGAAAATGGTCAAGGTGAAGCTGTTCAAGGACAACCACGATTACAAGGATGATGTGTTTGTGGCGGTCAATGGGGAGCGCCATCTGATCCAGCGCGGTGTGGAAGTGGAGGTCCCCGACTACATCGCCGAGTACTGGAACATTCCGCCCAGCAGGATGCCCGCACAGCGGAGCTCATCGAAAAAGACGAGGCGGACTACGCGGAATAGAGTTCAAAGCGAAAATATAAAACAGGGAAGCAGGGAGAGAACCTCCCAAGCTTTTTGCTATTCTGGAGGCGGGAGGGATGGCGGATGACGATTGACGTGGCCATTGAACGGTGCGACCGCATGAAGCCCAACGCCCACAGCCGGGCGGATAAAATCCGGTGGCTTTCCGAGCTGGATGGGCGGGTGATGCGGGATATTATTGCAGACCCATGAAGGGAAACAACCTGAAACGGGAGAGACAGATACCGTTGTAGGGGAAGCGCCCCTCAGGACAAGTGAAACAGAGGGGGCGGACACAAGCCGGGCGAGGCGGGGACCTGGTTCATCGGTTACGACGAAAACACTCCCGGCGGGACGGCCTGTTGGCCCCCTCCCCATGAGGACATTTACATCAAATACCTGTTCATGCAGATCGACTTCAACAACGCGGAATTCACCCGATACAACAACAGCGCGGCCATGTTTCAGGCGGTGTACAGCGATTTTGCCGTGCCTACAACCGTGTCCATGCTCCGCTGCAGAACCACCGTATAGAAGTATAGGAGGGATGATTGTGAGACTGCCGATGCTGGAGGATGTCCGAGCACAGAGGACCGTCGTTTTCACTCGCTTTGGTGGGTATAACCATACCCCTGGGGTCAGAAACCAGTTTTTCGATATGGTCAACATACCCGGACGAATTCCCCTGCTGTCCCCGCGGAAACCGTATGTGCACGTGCGCAATGGGGTATCCGGAGGCGCTGTATGCCCACAACAAGCTGTGCTGGATTGCGGATAACGGCTTCTATGACGACGTTCCGGTACGGCAATGCGCCTGACAGCAGTCAGCTGGTGGGGATGGGGCCTATGTGACCGTCTGGCGGGATAAAGGCCATATTTAATTCCAGCAGCAATACCTACCGGCAGCTGGAAAGTCAGGAAGGAGTGTCACCGATGTTGTCAAGAAGGTATCCGACAACTTGAGGTTTCGCTTTGACGAATCTCACACAGGATCCCTGGTACCCGGATGAGGAGCAGCGAAACCATTACCAGCCGTTCCAGGCGGGAGAAGTGGTGGAGAAAAGCTACTTTGATCTGGTAAGTGACGATCCGGCGGAACCGTGGATGACTGTGATTCGTCAATATGAATGGGTGAAAATTCTCAATGTTCAAACGGAGGAAGACAGCGGTTTGTCCGAGTATGTGGAAACGGAGATGAACCAGTCTTTTTTTGGGAACGCTATCAGGAGCTGCAGGATATCCTGGACACAGGCAAAAGGCCGAGGCTTATGGATTTACCGATATAGACGTTCGCCTGTCCCGGAAGGTGCCGGATATGGATTTTGTATGCGAATGGAACAACCGGCTGTGGGGGATGCTCCTCCAAAAGCACGAACTGTATGCCAGTGCCCTGGGCGATCCGGCCAACTGGAACGTCTTTGAAGGCACCTCGCAGGACAGCTACATATTGACGATTGGCTCCACCGGGGAATTTACCGGTATCTGTGCTTACGGAGGCGGGTTGCTGCTGTTCAAAAGAAACTGCATATCGTCTTTACGGCACTTCACCTTCCAGTATCAGCTGACAACGCTGGTGTGCGACGGGTACAGAAGGGCTGTGAGCCGTTCCATTTGTTGAAGGAACAGAACTCTATACCATGTGAGCCAATACGGGGGTGTGCGCGTATTCCGGCAGTTACCGACGGTGATATCCGGGGATTTGGGGAATGTGGAATACACGGAGGCATCGGCGGGGTCTGGCAGAACAAGGTCTGCTTTTGCATGAAAAGCGGCCGCCCATTCCTGCTACCCAGACGAGATCAACAAGGGGGAGCACTGGGAGGGTTTTTTTTTGATGTGGAACGCTGCTGGCAACAAGGAGGATGAGCGCACGCGGTATGCTTTTGCCGCCTTTTGAAAACCGCCTATATTTCCCGGAATGCGGAAAAACAGAAGCCTGTATGTGGCGGCAGCGGACGATACCGTTCCCCAATATCCGACAAGGTGCATTGGTTTGTGCGCACAGCAATGCAAAAAGCTCCCCAGCTGCCGGACAACAAAAACGGTATCCAAAATTCAGGTCAAGGCCACGGTATTCAGCGGCGCCCGGCTGTGCATGAGCTGCGCTACGATTCCGGAGAGCGGTGGGAGAAGTATTACGAGCAGATTTCCCACAGGAAGATGTGCTACACCATCCCCCGTTATCCCCCGGCGCTGCGACCATTTTGAAATACGCATTTCCGGCACGGGCGAAGTGCTGGTTCACAGCCTGGCCCGGGAGCTGGAACAAGGGGGTGAATTGCAATGCCGGCGTTTGACTTCCCGTCCCCTCAGCCCCCTTCCCGTTCTGCTGACGGTTTGTGGAATTACACCTTCCCAGCTGGTGGATTACCTTCGTTTTTCTGTTTTCCTGTCTGGATGAAGAAAACCTGTCGGAATCCCTGCAGCGGATGGTGGCGGACACCGGATGGGAAACGCCGGTGCTGAACTCAGAAACGGGGCTGACAGCGGCGGCAGGTAGTCCGCTCCGTATCCGCAGGTGGGGGTGTGTGTATTCCTGGCGGTGCGGTTACGGCGCGGCAGGGGGGCTCCAGGATGGTTCCGTGCCCCTGTTTGTTCTGTCCGCTATACCGTCCGGCGTATCCGGTCAGGACGGTGTGCGCCGATGAGACAGGGGGGGATCTATTTGCTCACGGTAGGGACAGACGGAACCGTGGAAATGGCACAGGGACGGCGGGAGCGGCAGAAGAACGGAAACAAAGCGTTTCCCTGGTTTACTGCTTAGAGAACCAACCGAATGGTCCCAGGCACACCGATTAAGGAGGAGCAAATGGCAGACAGCATAAAGAAAAAAGGCATATGAAAGCCCGTACAGCCAGCAGATACAGCAGTTGCTGAACGAAGTGACCAACCGTCCCGATTTTTCCTATGACATGAATGCGGATCCTTTGTATCAGCAGTACAAGGATCAGTATACCCGTCAGGAAAAGCAGGCGATGAAGGACACTGTGGGCAATGCCGCCAGTCTCACCGGAGGGTATGCCTCCAGCGCGGCGACCACGGCGGGAAGCCAGGCGTATCAAGGGTATCTGGATCAGCTCAATGACCGGATACCGGAGCTGTATGCCGCGGCCTATCAGCAATATCAGGATAAAAGGAAATCAGCTTTACAATCAATTGGGGCTGCTGCAGGGGTTGGATGAGTCCCTGTATGGACGTTACCGCGACGATGTGGCGGACAATCAATGGCAAACCTCCTTTGATTACCAGAAGGATCGGGACAAGGTGGCGGATTCTCGGTGGCAGACCTCCTTTGATTATCAAAGGATCGGGATGCCATTTCGACAGCCAATGGCAGCAGAGCTTTTGATTATCAACAGAACAGGGACAATATTGCCGACAGCCAGTGGCGGGAGAGCTTTGACTATCAAAAAGAAAGAGACGATCGCAGATGACCAATGGCAGAAGAATTATGAGCAGCAAACCACGGCGGCAAGCCGCTCTTCGGGTCCTCCGCCTCAGAGGTGACCAGCATCAGCAATAAAGCGACAGAGCTTTTGGATAAAAAGCGGGGAAGAAGGGCTGAACAGCTATCTCAATATGCTGATTGCCGGTGGCGCCCTGACGGATGACCAGGCGATCCGTATTTATGAGGCCGTTATGGGATCGGACACAGCGGGCAATTCGCAAAAATCCGATTCATCCAGCGACACAAAGCGATGAGGAGTATTCAACGGCCCAACGGAATCACGTCCGAACAGGATTTCTGAAAGCGCAGCGGCGGGCTGGTCGTCGGTACGGCTCTCATGGGACCCATGCGGAGTATGTGAAGGCGATGAAAAAAAAAGCGATAGGGGCGTGAGGGACAGTGACGTTCCAGGAATATTTGAAAAATAGGAAAAATGGGTCAGGGTCCGCTGCTGACAGCGTTTGCACCGGAGAACAAGTTTCAGGCATATGTGGCCAGACGGAAAGCCGGCAATTGGGCCAAGCCTGCGGATTCCTTCATCCAGAAGATTCAAGTGACTATTCCGCCCGGCAACAGGGAAGTTATCAGTCACCGGAATCATAGGAATAGTAAGAAAGCGTATCCAGCGAGCTGCCAAGAGCTGCTGGACGGGTGAAGGGACGCGAAAAAATACGCCTCTCAGATTACGGACGAAACGAAGGAAAGGGGAAAAATACGAAAGGAGTGGTTTAGTGATACCCAGCATTACCTGCAATCTGTGGACTGGCGTCTGGATTGGAGGGAGAGATACTGGGACAAAAGCGGGATTCCGGAGGACAGCTATAACCAGTGGAAAAGGAATATGACCGGCAAAAGGTGAGCTGGACAGTTATCAGCAATCCATTTTAAGCCGGCCGGACTTTGAGGAATATGCCCGAAAGGGGGCAGCTACAGAAAATATATCGTCCGCGACGCCACGGATGCACGCGGCAATTCCGTTCGGGAGCGACGAATTGATCGGAAACAAGGTTACCTTTACCCGGGATAATGCGCAGTCTCGTCCGTGGGAGACGCGGCGCACAGCTCAATAAAACCCGATATCGAGGAACGCTATACCTATATGACGGATGACGAAGTATCGATATACAATTACCTGCTGGCCAAAGAGGGAGAAGAAAAAAGCCGATGAATATCTGGCCACGCTTACCCCTCATTTGAATTACCGGCAGGGCGATATGGCGGAGAAACGGAAAGGGTCGTTTCTGGATACTGTCGGGCTTTGACTTCCGGGCTCGATCAGTTTATAAGCGGCGTGCGCGGCTGGTTTACAGAGGAGGCAGAGCCGGTTTCCGCCACGCAAAAAATAGCGGCGGAGCTGGCACGGGAAAAATATCGGCTCCGATATCGGAAAATTCGCTTTTGATGCGGGGCGGTGCTGGGCAACATGGCTCGTCCATAGCTCTCGGAATGGTGACCGGTGGGGTTGGATCGGCGGCAGGATTGGGGACCGCCGGGGTACAGATGGCCAATGCTGTCGGCACAGTGTCTATCCGTTCGGCGCCAGTGCCGGCGGCAACAATTATCAGCAGGCGCTGCGGGAGGGGTATTCTCGTACCGCAGGCGCGAAACCCGGCGGCTCGACCACCGGGGCATTGAAAGCGGGCTGCAGACCGCCCCGGCGGCGACGGCTAAAAGGCGCTGGCCTTTGTCACCTCCGGTTTCCTCACTGAGCAATCTGTAAAAAAAGCGCCTCTCAAAGTAGCGGTAAAGGTGGGCATGTCTTTGGGCGAGGGGTTCGAGGAATATCGCAGGAAATCCTGAACCCGGTGGTGCGCAACCTGACGCTGGGGAGAAGACAATGAGTTCCAGCTGTTCACGGAGGAAGCCAATGGGGGATGCTGGGAGATCACCGGCGGCTGTTCTCCGCGGCGGATGCGGGAGCGCCGGGTGTCCAACCGGTCTTCAGCGTGTATGGTACAGGGAAGCGTATTCACCCAACGGATGAAAGCGGCAATGTGCTGGGGGCATGCACTCCCAACCGCCAGGGGGATATTGACGGGTATGTCCGCAGCCAAGGATGGAGAAGCGGCCATCCATAAGCCAAGCTTACCTCTATGAGAATATCCAGGCTTATGCCTATGTGGACAAAGGGGAAGGTGTGACTCAGCATGGGCGGGTCAACGCGACGGAGAGGTGGGGTGACCGTCCTTTTCGCCCGAATGACACCGGGGATGGGGTGGCAGGCGTCTTCCGTAGAAGCCGATGCGGTATCTTCTACGGAGACGGCGACGGAAGTGGATACCATGGCGGACGGACGGCGAACATTCCGGCGCTGTACCAGCTGGCGCAGGACGGCCAACCGGCAGGCAACGCCGGTCGCAGATGGGAAAAACATACGGGGCGGCTTTCGGCACGCCCGAAGACAAGCCGTGCCGCCACAAAAAGCGGCCAGCGCAGGGCGGCACAATAGCCAATACGGGCATTCGGACAGACCACACAGCGGGAAGCCAATGCGGTTCTCGCCATTTTCGGGAGGCCGCCCGGTAACCGTTTCCCGGGAATCGGCTATTCGTTGAGACGGCAACGTGTCCGTAACCCTTTCCGGCGGGGGAACGGTATCGCTGGAGGATGTGTCCTCGACAGCCAGGAGACGGAGAGCCTGTAATATGCGGCGCCGATTATACCACCCCAACGGCCCGGGCCTTTGTGTCCGGATATTATACGGGAGAATTGCCGCTGAAAACGTACAAGGTGGCATTTGACTTCATCCGCAGTCAGGCCAGGGAGGGAGTATCCTTTGACACGGCGGTAAAGCAGGCGGGCCTTTGGGACAGATGATGGGCCTGGAAGCGCAGCAGCTGGCCTGGTATTCGGCGTGAATGAAGCGGCGGCGTTGCACAAGGCCGGTGAAAAATGGTACGATAGTAAAAACAACCGGAAGGGAGGAAATGAAGAATGGGCGACAAGAAGAAATCCCTGTTCGACAATATCCGGGTTCCGCTGGAGGACCTGACAGAAGAGGAAAGCAAAGCGCTGGACAACGATCCGGAGTTTCAGAAACGGATGGAGGAATCCATAAAACGTCTCGGAAAGTGGCAGGAGGAATACAGGAAGAAAAACCAAGACAAAAGAATAACTCTCCCTTCCAACGAGGGAAATTTTACCTTTGATTCTATTGAGCGGGGATTCTTTAACCTCAAATCAGAAAGCGCTTGTTCAAAAAAGCGCTGAATACGGATATGAGCTGCACTATTTTACTAAGGGAACTGTATTCAATGACGGGGAAGAGGATAGGGTTATTGTTGACAAAAACAGGCGTTTATGATCCCCGGTCTAAACGCCATCTTTGCTATAGATGGTCAGAACATAGACTTCCTTTTTACCATGAGCTGTTCCATCAGTTCTTTGATGAAAATAAACATGGTGAACAGACATTAGCAGATCGTGTAAAGGATAGTATTATTAAAGATTGTACACAACATCGGGAATATCGAAAAAAAGCTGAACAGGCCTACAACACAGAAATCCCCGACGAACTGCTCATAGAAGAAATCACCGCTGACCTTTGTGAATACGCCGCCATGTCGGGATCGGAACAGATGCACCGGCGTCTGGACGGGCTGTTTCGATGGAATGCTGGAGAAACTGGCAGAGCAGGCGCGGGATGTGTTTGCGCGAACAGGAAAGGGAGAAAGAAAACCCGCCGAAGAAGCCGGCGGTGCGGTATTCGCTGGAAGGCTACACGGAGCATCAAAAAGGAAAACTGGGCCAACAGCAAAAGTGGGTTGTCCTGTATGAAAGCCAGGAGCAGTTGGAGAGGTTCATTGATGATGCGCTGGACAAAAAAGAAATCTCAGCAAAAATTGTATTTTTGGCCGGATACCTAATGAATTGGCTGAACGGGTAATGCGTGAAACTGGAATAAACATAAAGGATATAATTGTACCATTCAGGCTCAGGAAATACGTAAAATCCTTTTGCACTCACATGGAGACAGTGAGAGAGGAACAGATGCGGGGACAGAGAGCGGTTACACGAGAAGATATCCTTCAAATTCCAGAAGTGATCGGAAATCCCCGATATCATTTCGGCTTTCGTCCAAAAGCTATATGAAGGCAAGCCGGTTCTTCAATTTGTAAAACCATCGAAGGGAAAACCACGGTAGTATCATATGTTTCAAAAAGCATCGGGATTTAGCGGTTCAGACGATGTGGAAAGAAAAGGGAAGCCTTGCCACCGCGACAGATGCTCCGACGAGCGGCCCCCTGTCTTCACGTCCGAAACGACCGTTGGTACAGCTTCAATAACAGTATAGCAAACAGCGTGAATACTGTCAACGATAGTCTTTCCCAAAGCGGCGCCGGTGTGATCTGGGAAACGCCGGAAAATGAAGTTTCGAAATGGATCCGGGATCAGGCGGCGGTGCTGGACGCCATCGGGAAAAGAATTCGGCTATCGGTTCCTTATCCGTTCCTCCCTGCTGCTGGGAGGCAAGGCAAACGGACAGACAGTCCCCGGCAGCCGGGAGATCGTTCTTTCGGCGGACAGCATGGAGGAAGCGCTGCTGTACTGGGCGGGGCATGAGGTGATCCATGATCTGCGGGTCAGCTATCCCGGAGGGCTATGAGGAGATTTCCCGTCAGGTGCTGGAGTATCTGGGACAGCAGGAGCGCTTTTGATCTTAACCGGAGGAAAGCAGCAGCTGATCAGGGAATACCGACGCGGCGGACTGGAGCTGACGGAAGAAGAAAAGCGGAGGAGGAAATCGTCTGTAACGGCACGGCCGTCGCTTTTTGCCGACGAGAGGATTTCATCCGGGGATGTGCGGAAAGAAACCGGAGTCTGTTGAAATGGCTGAAGGAGAAGCTGAACAACCTGCTGGCGCGCATCCGGGAGGTGCTGGCCCGGCTGACGCGGACCAACCCGGAGGTGCGCGCTTATGCGAAAGCCCCCTGGAGACTCTACCCGGTTGCAGCAGGCGGTGGAGACGGCGCTGCGGGAAAGTGCCGGGAGGGCAGGAGGCAGGCAGTCCTTCCGGCGGTCCATGACCACGCGCACGAGTACGGACAGCCAGGGGAGGACACTGTCACCGGAACAGGAGGAATTCTTCCGCAACAGTGCGATCCGGGACAAGGACGGTCATCTTCAGGTGATGTATCATGCCACGGATGCTCAGTTCACGGTGTTTGACAAGAAAAAAGCGGGAACTGTCACCGATGGCGGGATTTGGGGCCGTGGTTTTTACTTTGATGTGGAGGAATCGCTTTTGCCCTGGGTTTGGGAGCAAAGGCCACCGCGTATTATCTCAACGTAGCCCGGCCTTACCGCACCACCTATGAAGGCTACCTGCGGGGAAATCATGGAACTGTTCCGAGAAATGGCATTCGGATCCATTTCCGCATGGACCCCGAAGAAGGATTGAACCGATTCATCCGCCGGTTTGGATATAAAAAGTTCAGCGAGGCGCTGCGCTTCCTTGGATATGACGGGGTATTTATCTCCGGGAATGAATGCGCTGTGGCTATGAGCCCAATCCAGATCAAGCGGATTGACAACCTGTGCTCCAACAGAACAGGAGGATGTGCGCTATGCAGTCAAAGAAGGGGCAGGGACTGCGGTATTCCCTGCAGAATGTGATGGAGCGGGACATCGACAGTCTGACGGAGGAGAATGAGGCGCTGCGGCGCCAGGTGGAACTGCTGAAGCAGGAGTTCCGGTTGACGGAGGGACATCAGGTAAGCAAGGCGGCAGTAGAGGACTGGCGGCCAAAGGTTCTGCGGCAGACCAAGAGCATGTATGACAAGGACACGCTGGCGGGAAATCTGCAAATGGTGTTTCGATACATAGCCAACGACCCGGAGGCCAATTTTCAGGAGACGATGGAGGTGCTCACCGACATTGCCGGGAGCGTCCTTCAGGAATCCACGTCGATGAATCGTGACCTGTACAACGAGTACGCCGACATGCGGGAATATTTCCGAAAGACCCCGTTGTCCCTGTCGGAGGCGGCGAAAGCCGAGCTGACAGACGGCTATGCGGATTTTTCGTTCCCGCAATTTCGGTATGCTCAATTTGAGATCGGGCGGGAACTCTTCTGAATGAACTGTGGGGTGAAATCTGCGAAAATGGCCGCAGTTCTTTGATGCGGATCTTGCTGAGACGGAACAGCGGTATGCGGTAGTTGACGCGCTGAATGCTGTAAAACCGGCCTATATCAATCCATATGGGATGAACAACGCCGATGCCGCCCGTGATCTGGCGATGCAGCTGTATTATGAATACTTCGAGCTGCCGGAGGTGCATACCTTTGCGTGCCTTTGGAAACAA
>VOFK01001880.1_pt1 | contig 25008 bp, 39 predicted proteins | sample 5384121 | NCBI WGS metagenome assembly VOFK01 (sample SAMN12384730, study PRJNA508395) | human gut metagenome | isolation source: healthy gut J | host: Homo sapiens | reverse complement strand
TGATTAAAAACCAAAAACCTATGCCGCATACGAGATTTGAAATGCCTATGAAAGAAGCTTTTTCTCGGACAGCGTTATGATTTCGGCCGAATCGGCTATTGAAAGATTTGTGCAGAAATTGTTAATTCCTGTCCTCCATGCTGCCCCATAGTTTTGCCGGGTCAAATAATTGACAACAGCGTTGTGGAATATCTCAAAGGAATATACGGATATTGAAAAAAATAGCCGTTGTGTCAAACAGTATAAACTCCAAAACAGGTCAAATTGAGGAGGAAGGTTAATTTCGTGAGCCATTTTAGCGGAATATACGGACATGAAAGTGTAAAAAAGCTTCTGGAAACGGCTGTTAAGACAGGACGAATAAGTCACGCATATATTTTCTGCGGCCCTTTAGGGGTCGGCAGATATACCACTGCAAGGGCGTTTGCCGCAGATGCGGTTAAGACTGACCTGAAACAGCATCCTGATATTATAACGGTTACAAACAGTCTTTATGGAGTTGAGAGTAAATCCGATTCTATATTAGTGGATACTGTGAGCAGAAATGAGGAAAGATATATTTATAAAGCCATACAGTGCTGAGCGTAAGATTTATATAGTTCCAAAAGCGGACACTATGAACGCAGCGTCCCAAAATAAGCTTTTGAAAGTGTTTGAGGAACCGCCCGATATTGCACTATAATTATGATAGCGGAAAATTTAAATAAATTTTTGCCGACTATTTTATCAAGGGCGTCGGTTGTAAAATTTTCAGCATTGCCAAACAAGACTGTATCTGACTTTTTGATTGACAAGTATAAACTTTCTGATGAAGAAGCGGCCGCAAAAGCTGTTATGAGCAATGGCAGTATAGGAAGGGCGGCTGAGTTGATTGACAGCCCTCGTCCGGCAATGCTTAGAAAAAGAGACGATAGATGGTTTTATGGGACTTTTGGGCAGTGAGAACAGAAATATTTATAATTTCGCAAAATTTTTAAAGTCTGAAAAAGATGATTTAAGTTTTATATTTTCAGTTTTTAAAGAGCTTTTTTGAAGATTTTGTTCATTTAAAGTTTGGGCTTGCGGATGAAATGGTAAATGTTGATAAAACCGCGGAGATGCGTAAACTGGCTAATGTTGCTACCAAACGTGCAGCGGTACAGTTTTTTGGATATAACCTTTTAAAATACGAAAGAATTGCTGCGGCTAATACAAATCTTAGGATTTCAATGTTTTGTTTAGCCTGTGAATATTGGGAGGAAATACATGGCAGAGATTATAGGAGTACGATTTAACAGTGCAGGAAAGGCGTATTATTTTTGACTCGGATGGGCAAAACCTTTCTATGGGCACAATGGTAGTCGTAGAGACCTCTCATGGTGTAGAGATGGGAAAGGTTTCTATCCCAAACCGTGAGGTTAGTGAAAAAAAGATTTAAAAGCGCCTCTAAAAAAATAATAAGAGTTGCGACCGATGATGATATAAAAAGCAGCTGAATGAAAAATCAAGTTAAAGAAAAAGAAGCGTTTAAAACGGCAGTGAACTTATTATTAAGCATAAACTAGAGATGAAGCTATAGATGTCGAATATACGTTTGACAGAAGCAAAATTCTGTTTTACTTTTACCGCTGACGGAAGAGTTGACTTTAGAGACCTTGTTAAGTCATTGGCGAGTGTGTTCAGAACAAGGATAGAACTGCGCCAAATCGGAGTTCGTGATGAGGCGAGACAGCTTGGAAGCATTGGAATATGCGGCAGATTTTTGTGCTGCAGTACTTTTCTTGACGACTTTCGTCCGGTTTCGATAAAGATGGCTAAAGAACAAGGGCTATCGCTTAATCCTACAAAGATTTCAGGAGTGTGCGGCAGACTTATGCTGCCTGCAGTATGAAGAGGCGGCTTATGATGACGCGCTGAAAACTATGCCTGAAAGAGGGGCAACTGTTGAAACTTTGGACGGTACCGGAACCGTGGTGGACACAGCAACGCTTAAGCAGCAGATAAGAGTAAAGTTAGACGGAACCGAAGGTCATAAAAACCGAGGTATATAATGTTGGAGAATTCAATATTGTAGGACATGAGCCTTCTGTGTCACTGGACGAATTGAAGTCTAAAAAGAGCAGGAAGTTTTAGAAAAAAGCTCAAAGACTGCTTGAGGACAGCGAGAGAATAAACTCAATTTTTTGCAAATGAAGATACTGAGTTTGAGAAGGAAACAGAGCGTGAGAACAAAGAAAATCAGAACAAAAACAAAAATAACAGAAGAAGACGGCGCCCTGCAGGAAGGAAACCGGCACCCAAAAACTCAGGAAACACAGAATCTAAGAATCCTCTTTGAAAAATTCGGAGTCTGATAATAAAGAGGGAAACAACAAAAGGCGGTATCGCCGTCCCAGCCCAAAAAAGACAGGCAACGGCGGTTATAATAACCAATAAGTTTGGAGAAAAAATATGCGAAGATTTTTTACTGAACCTGATAATATTGATTTAGACAACGGCACTTTGACTATTATTGATGACGCGGTGCACATTTCCAAAGTCTTGAGAATGGAATGCGGAGATAAAATTATAGTTTTTGACGGTACAGGATATGAATATGAAGCTATGCTTTTATAAAAATAGAAAAAAGAGAAGAGCATAGCCAATATTTTGGGAAGGAGCCTGTTAGAACTGGAACCCGAAACAAAAAAGTTACTCTGTTTCAAGGGATTCCAAAATCGGATAAGCTGAGATAATAGTTCAAAAAGCTGTGGAGCTTGGTGTTCATGATATCGTTCCTGTTAAAAACGTCGAGGTCTGTTGCAAAGATTGCTGATGATAAAAAGGGCCGGCAAAAAGATAGAGCGTCTCAATAAAATATCCAAAGAAGCGGCTAAGCAGTGCGGAAGAGGGGCTTGTGCCAAAAGTTTCAATGCCTGTTGTCTTCAGTGCTATGGCTGATATTTTGAAAAAATTATGACCTTCAATAATGTTTTATGAGGAGCTGGGTCATGACGGAAAGAAAAAATTTAAAAGAAATTTTAAGGACAAATCCTGAGGCGGAATCTATTGCAGTATTGATTGGACCTGAGGGTGGGTTTTTCTCCGTCAGAGGCTGAGACTATTCAAGACATGAATGAAAATACCTTCTGCGCAGGACTAGGAAAAAGGATACTTAGGACAGAGACCGCAGGAAGCACCGCTCTTTCTGTGATTATGTATGAAAAAAGATGAAATATGAGATATAATGCTGAAAATATTCTTCAGCAAAATGAAGGAGAGAAGAAAAATGGCGGCAATGACAAAAAAGGAAAAAATGGCAGCAAAAAGCAAGAAGATTCGCGACAAGGAGCAGAGAAGAGAAAAGCTTACAAACTGGTATATGATAAATCTGAGCTTTGGTATTTTGGCTATTATAGCGGTTCTTATTCTAAGACAGCTCTATTTGATGCCTTCAATGCTATCATATATGCAGATTGTAACGTGGGTAATGACCGGTGTGTTTGCAGCTGCGGCAATAGTTGTCTTATCACTGGGCCTGACCGGGAAGATAAAAAGAATAAGCAAAGGGCTGTGAATTATAGTATTTTCTTGGGCGTTTGCGCTTTGTTCTGTTTTGGCTGGCACTGTATAATAAAATCAGAGTAGCGGCTGAAAATGTTCTGCATTTCATTACTAATAATACAATTTAAACATCAACTCACATTGAATATTAATTTATTGATTATAGGTATTGTTGTTTACCTTATAGCTGCTTTTGTTTATTATGTTATAAAGCTGTACAGAACAAAATAGAAGTTATACATATATAAAAAAACCGGGAAACAGCGGAAATTATTCCGCTATACTCCGGTTATTTTTATATAGTATCGATTTATTATAACTATTTTTTCAGCAGTGAAGCCGCCCAGTCCTTGTCTTCTTTGGTTACACGGTATGAATCTCTCAGTTTTCTGACTGTCATTTTTAAGACAGCGTCTCCCAATGAAAAGTTGTTTGTCAGATAATCTTTTGTCAAGTCCCTTTGCTTGGCAAAAAAAGCGGTTGCGATAAGCCACGCCTGCGCCATTTGAACATAATATTCGTCACTTTTCACGCTGTTGGCTTCGTTTAGAGAGCGTATTCAGTGTTTTCTTTATCGCAGAGATAATAATCAAGCAAAAATTATAAGCCCGACTCTTTGTTCCCAGGGGTTTCGCTCTTTAAAAAATCTATATATTTCAATTTTGTATTCTTCAATATATTTTTTATTTCTTTTAAACGAACTTACGGGACAATCACAGCATGCCCAATTGTTGACTTTGGAGGCATAGGTTCTGATTCTTTGACAGAGTTCCCCGAACGGAAGTTTGGCATATCCAATTACCATTCCATATATAGAAATCTCTTCATGAGATAAGGATTTATTATCAAGAGCGTCCACATAATCCAAAAAAGCGCGAAAAGAGACCCTTTTGCAAATCAATTTGGCAGTATCGCGCATTTTGGGGAACCCTTTTACTCCGTAAATTTGACTTTCGTTTGATATAGGTGTTATTTTGCTGTTAAATTCTTTTTATATTTGTCGTCAGCAAGACTTTTTAGGTATTCAATATAGGCTTGGTAGCTGTTATCATTCCATATTGTTTGTGTAAAATCCATATTATTCCGCCTTTTAATATATTTAATCCTCAAAATCACCGGTTAGGACGTTAATAATCCGACAGTGCCCTGAATCTAAAGCATAATTGGTAGTGTAAGCCGTTCCGCTGGACATAGAGAGAATATACACAATAACCGCCGAACTGTTATCTACCATAAATCTGTTACGCTTGTGCATACATTCGGGCGTATAGCTTTCCGATACATATATGACTTCATCGGCGCTTCCGAGAAGTTTTGTATATTGATTTTTTTGTATCTTGTTCCATTTGCAAGCCTGGTCTTTGCACGGAAGAGCAAGTATAAGCCTGATATTTGAATATTTAGAGCGAAGTTTAATAACACTTTCCGCCGCCAGCGTATCAAAGCCAAGAGCGCCTCCTGAGATAAAATTTGTTATTCCCTTTATTATAGAGCGTTTCAAGTATTTTATCCAAATTAGCAAGAATGTTGTCATAGTCCTGAGACTTCACAATCCTGTGTCCGCTGAAGCAGCAAGTGTTTTTTTGATTTATATTATTTTCCGCTGTAAATTTCAAATTTCATCACCTTTTTTAGTATATCATTGATTAAGTGTTAACACAAGTCTTTACTTTTTGCTTTTTTGATTTATAATATTTCGCTAGAGGCTGGTGAATTATGAGAATTTTAAAACAAATTGGATTTATATTTGGTATTTGTTTGGTGGGTCAGATAATAGCGAGCTAATACCGGTGCCGTTTCCCGGAAGCGTAATGAGTATGGTGCTGTTATTTATATTGTTTATGCTTAACTGGGCAAATCCTGAAAAGCTGAAAAATGTTAATGATTTTTTGCTGGAAAATATGTCGTTTTTTTTTCGTTCCGTCAGCGGTTAGCATAATAACAAAGTATGATTTAATAAAAAACAGTATTGTTCAGATTTTTGATTTATCTGTGTTGTTTCGTTTGTGGTGACATTTGCTGTAACGGCTTATACAGTCACTTTTGTTATGAAAATACAAGAGCGTTTCAGAAGGAAAAGAATTGGTTCGGGAGATGAATGCTGATGCAGGACATAATTAATAACATAACATCCAGCGCCCTGTTCGGGGTTACACTGAGTATATTTGCATATGTTTTCGGGGTAATGGCTAATAAAAAACTTAAGACGCCTATAGCCAATCCTGTTCTTATTGCTGATATAATTATTGTAACTATTTTATTGGCGCTTAATATTCCATACGAAAATTATGCTGTCGGCGGAAGTTTTATAGAGCTGTTTCTGGCTCCAGTAACAGCGGCTTTGGCGGTTAAGATACACGCTCAGATTAAAGAGCTGAAAGCGAATTGGCTGCCGCTGATTATCGGAACGGCTGTCGGGTCGCTGGCTTCTATATTATGTGTTCTGTTTATGTGCCGTTTATTTGGGTTTAGTGATACGCTGACAGTAATCTTTATTTCCAAAAATCAGTTACAACAGCTATAGCGATACCGATTAGTGAAAGTCACGGCGGCGTTTCAGCGATAACGGTTATCTCGCTGATGTTTACCGGTATGCTCGGTGCCATGTTTTCACCAGTTTTGATAAAATTATTCCGTATAAAAAATCCGGTCGCAGCAGGCACCGCTATAGGAACATCGTCACATGCACTCGGCACAACAAAGGCCTTAGAACTGGGAGATGTTGAGGGGGCAATGAGCGGTATTGCCATAGGAATGGCAGGTTTAATAACTACTGTCTATTCTATTTTTATGCTGTAAGGGGTTTAAAAATAAAAGTAAATATAAATAACAATTCATATAATTATGCAGGTTAAAAATTATTTTATAGGGTGAAGAAGATGAAAACAAATAAAGTTTATTCAAATAAGTATTGGGAAGTAAAACCTTTTCCGGAGAGTGTGGAGGAGGGAAGAACCTGGCGTGAAGGAATGGTAGGGAGGCAACGGAGCAAAATGGTTTTATAACCAGCGGCGCGCCTTATTCGGATACGATTATTTATCAGAATATTAATTTCATAATGCCTAGTGATGAACCGAGATATACGCCGGAGGAGCTTTTAAGCGAACTTGAGGAGGCAAGGCAGGCTGTAATAAATTTTGATGATACGTGGGACGTGCATGGAAGGAAGAGAACATGTTTTTATTGTTTTCATCCGGGTCATTTACTGAGAATGAATATGAATGACCGGAACTGTGAAAGTTATGTGCGCTGGACTGATTATGAAACGGGCGAAGTGTGCGTTAGTTTTGAGGATGAGGACGGAATATGGGAAAGAAGAACGTTTACCTCGCATACTGACAATGTAACTATTACAGAAATAAAAAAATCATCTAAAGATTCAAAAATTGATATGGTTATAAGTATTGATGATGTCTCATCGATGAAAAAGTTCGGGCTTCGTGATGAAAATTTTATGCAGTATAAGAAGCTTGTTGATGAAGACGGTTCATATATAGCCCAAGCGGCTCATTATCCGTCATATGAAGGTTCTGAACTGAAAAACGGTGGTTATGCCGGGGTCACCTATGTTTTTGAATATTGGCGGAACTAAAGAAAAAGATACTACTTGAAAACACAGATGAAAAAACAAAATGTTGGAGAGGAACAAAATCCGGCTGTAAAAAATCTGCGGTGCTGAGGCTGTTTATTTGATAACCAAAACCGGCAGGACTTTTTGATATGGGAGAATTTCAAGAGTTTAAGAATAGTAAAAGTTATAAACTTGTTGATTCTTTGCTTAATGATTGTATTGCTGCCGCTGAAAACTATGGAGGCAGTAAGTTCAGCTATGATGACGCTTTGAAAAAAGAGTGCCGAGATACAAAAGGAGATGTTTGGGGCAGTATATTTTTCATTGGGGAACGATGAGAATATACCAAATGAAGACTTGATTGAAAGACAGAAAAGCAGAGGTTCTCAGCAGTTCTTTTTGTAGAAAAAGGCATATATAACCATGGAAGATATGCAAATGACCTGCTGCGCCGGAAAAACTATGAGCCGTTTGTGCGGTATGTGGGAGCGGCGAATGGAACACAAAAAATGGCGTGGGATATATACAATGGACGCCAATGTTAACATTCAGTCCAGCGGTATGAATACAGGAAATTTAAAAAGAATTCGAATAGGATATGTTAATTTTGTTCTGAGACAGATTGATGACTGGAAAGATAACGCAAAAAAATCTTACGGTATGGAAGACGCTATTCAGGTTCCTGTAAACTGTGACGGCGACAGGGCAATGATGGTGGAATACGACAGCAACTACCCGTTTCAGTATTGGAACGCAGGAGCGTCTTGGATGATACAGCCTATCTTTGAGATGTATCAGTGCTTTGGAAATATTACTGTAAATACTGATTTTGGAGATAAAGAATTGCTCGGCGATATATTATTGCCTTTGCTTAGAATGCAGACCAACTTTTGGAAACAGCTGTGCACTCCCGAGTATTTTACTGATACGGATGGCAATGCGTGTTATTTAAAAGGTAAAAAAGCTTAAATGACGGTGAAAAATATCTGATAATACCATCGTATTCTCCGGAAAATCATCCTAAAGGATATGAATCTACTATAACCGCCAATGCTGCAATGGATATTTCAGCCGCGCTCGACGGTCTCAGAATGAATATTGAGGTTGAAAAAAATATTAAAATTTGAAGGATATGAGGACAGAATATCAGAAATTCAGAATTTTGAAAAAACTATTGCCTGATTATAAATTCGACGATAGCGGAGCGCTTTGTGAGTGGTCAATGAAAGGTTATGAGGAAAACAATGTTCATAGGCATATAAGCCATCTTTACTGTGCTTGGCCGGCATATGAAACTCAGCACAGCAAAGTGCTCACAGACGCGTGCAATCAGGCCATAGAGAACAGAAACACTGAAAATAAAGGCCATGACGACACGGCTTCACATGGATGGGTACATAAGGCTTTAGTGGCGGCAAGACTGAAAAATTCGAAATCTGTGTATGAAACCCTATATACATTATTAAACAGTGAAATTTATTACACTTCTCTGATGACTGACCATAATACTGACAGACGTGCAGATACTTATTGTACAGATACCGGGTTTGGTATTGTTGGTATTATTAACGAGGCTTTGCTCTATTCAAATACAGGAGAAATAGAACTTTTGCCTGCGCTGCCTGTGCAGTGGAAATGCGGAGAAATAAGAGGTCTTATGGCAAGAACCGAAGCGGAAGTCTTCATTAAATGGTTTGATGGAAAAGCGGAAGCTAAAATCAAGTCTTTTAAGCCTCAGACAATAACAGTATCATGCGGAGAGAGTAAAAAAAACAGTTGATTTTAAAGCGGGAGAAGAGAAAGAATTGGAGTTTATTCTTTAATGCTATTCTGTTATAACAGTCTTATTTCAGTTAGTGCAATACAAATAATTTGAGTCTTAAAATTTTTTTATGATAAAATAAAAATCTAAGCCTTCTCCGATATAATTGGGCGGGCTTAGATTTAATTTTTGTTCTTTAAGTTATAGCTTTGTTTATAATTTTATAAATTATAGTTTGTTTATATATATTTGTGCAGGGTTTTAAACATATCATCCACATTGATAGGTTTGGATATATGGGCGTTCATACCTGAAGAAAAGAGCCTTGGTTATATCGCTTTCAAAGCTATGGGCGGTTATAGCTATTATTGGTATGGTTACGGCATCAGGTTTTTCTGAGTTTCGTATTTGTGCCGTCGCTTCATATCCGTCCAGATTTGGCATCTGCACGTCCATTAGTATCAAATCAAAATAATTATCAGCCGAATTATTATATTTTTTCACAGCGTCTAAACCGTCAACTGCAAGTTCAACGTTTGCATTTTGTGATTTTAAAAGCTCGGAAATAATTTCGCGGTTGAGAGCATTATCCTCAGTTACTAAGATATTTTTTCCGGCTATACTTTTTCTGAATTTTCAGAGTGATCGTTTTTACTTTAATTTGGTTTGATTATTTTCATATTTAAATGGAAGCTCAACCGTCACGGATGTTCCTGAACCAGATTTACTTTTTAATATTTATGCTTCCTTTTAAAAAGCGTAACCAAATTTTTTTACAATTGACATTCCGAGTCCGGTGCCTCCGTACTCGCGGGAAATTCTTTCATCCTGCTGCTCAAACGATTGTAAAAATTCTGTCTTTAAATTCGTCAGTCATACCTATTCCGTTATCGGTTATTATAAATGATATGTATAAAATATTATCCACTTCAGAGCGGCGCAGGATATCAAACTCTATTTTTTCCGTTTTTTACCGGTAAATTTGACTGCGTTTGATAATATATTCAGCATTATTTGTTTGAAACGGAGAGAATCTCCAATCAGGGCAAGACCTGAAAGGCGTTTATCAAAAAGATATTTTTAAGTCAATATTCTTTTCTTCTGTCTGAGCGTTAATTGCGGCAAAGAAGTTCGTCTACAGCGTCTTTCAAAACAAATTTTTCTGTTTTCGTCTGCAATTTTCCGCTGTCGATTTTCGAAAGATCAAGTATATCGTTTATAAGAGAAAGCAGATGCTTGAAGCATACTCTGTTTTTTGGAGATAATTATTTAGTTTTTTACTTTATCATCGATATTTTGTTTAGACAGATTAGTGAAACCGATTATTGCATTGAGAGGGAGTTCTTATCTCATGTGAAATATTTCTTAAAAAATTTATCTCTTGTTTTTGCAGAATTTTCAGCTACTATCAGCGCGTCACGCAAAGCCGTTTTCGTATTCTATTTGTCGTTTTTTTTGTTTCGTCGATATTTCGGTTTTGCAATAAGAATACATTTGCAGCCTGATTTTTGTTTTATTATCATCGTGAATACTTTCCACAAAAATACATATACCAAGAGTATTTGCCGTCCTGTTTGCAGGTGCGCGCTTCAAAACTAAAACTTTCGCCGCAAAATAGTTTTGACATATTTACATCAGAAAAGTATTCCAAAAAAATTTTTTCTATCGTTTGGATGTATATTGTTTGACATATATACTCTATATATTTTTTAAACCAAATTCAAAATTGCATGAATTAGACACGCCGTTTCTGTTGATGACTTCCACGTTTGACGAGGTGTTATTATAAGTAACCCGCCACACTTGGTCATACATGCTCATCAATACTTTGCCGAGTATAACATCGTTTGCAGTTCTTTTAGCTTTAATTTTATTCTTTACTATTATAAAAAAGCATATAAAAAATATAATGAGAAACAGAATAATTATGCTAAGCAGCAGCGTCATCATATCGGGATAACTATGGAACAATGTTTTCAGGTTGTAACTGTCATCATAAATATTGTTGTTTTTTTGACTATAATGTTGTCGATTTGACCGTTGGTTATTGAAAGCAGCGATTTATCAATTATTCTCAGCAGTGTTGGGTCTGCCGTATCGGATACGCCTATAGATATATCTTGTATAGAGCCCGTAAGGTCGTTGCTTTACTAAATCGGAATATTTAAACTTTGATAAAAGATAATTCGCAGTGATACTGTTCGCGTAAGTACAATTGACGTTGCCGTTTTCGACTGCGTCAAAAACATTCTTCAATCGTGTCGTATTCTATTATTGCAGAGGTCGATTCATATTTCTCTCGTATAAACTTATTTATGTAAAATCCTTTTGGAAGCGCTATGGTGTTCTTATTTGATTCTTCAATTTTTTTTGATTTGTATTATGTTAGAGTTTAGATAAGGATTTGATAATGATACATTGTGTTCGGACGCCCAGTTATAGTCATATGTGATTCCTGAAATTATATCCGCTTCTCCTTCATTTATCATTCGGCATGCTTCCTCATATGATGGAGCGTCAATTATTGTAAATTTCAGACCGGAATATTTTGATATAAGCTGTAAAACATCGGCTGATATTCCTGAATATTTTTTGTTGTTTGTATCATAATATTCTATTGGCGCCCAATACGGGTCGTAAACTACTTTGAACTCATGGCGAGCTGTTTATAAAATCAATCTCCTGCTGTGTGAAATTCGGCTGGAATATTTGACCGTTATTGAAATATTTTTTATGCATCTGATAGCTGAAGGCAGGTGAAATATTTTTCATTTCAAACAATATATTATCCAGTTTATTAAGATATGGACTGCCTTTGGTTAAGGCAAAATATACAGGCATTTCGGGAAACCGGGTTATAACTTTAAGATTTTTTTTGCTGCCGGATCCAATAGTATAAATAAGGTCTATTTGATTTGAAAATAATGCGTTCTGCATTTCAAATTGGGTTTTAAAGTATATAGGCTGATAGGTATACCCATACTTATTTATATAAATCATCAAGCTGATAGTTATGACGGCTGCCTTCCAGTATACCTATTTTCAGGTCAGCTGTTTTTACCTAAATTGTCAAAGTTCATATCTTCTCTTGCTGAGGAGGCATAGAGTTCATATGCGGCTGTTGACATCTCGTATTTAGAAAAATCATATTTATAGGCGTCTTCCCTATTTTTGCTTATACCGCAGACAACAATATCTACTTGTCCATTTTCCAGCATATTTAAACAATCGGCAAAAGGGGCTTTTATATATTCGAAATCCCATCCGGCATACTGGCCAACCTTTGAGAGATAATCATAAACATATCCGGAAGGATCACCGCTGTCATTAAGTTCCTGATAAAAAATCTATTTGATAGAAACCAACTTTTGAGCGTTTGTTTTGATGTGAATTTTCATCACTGAAAACAGTTAAATTTATAAGAAAAAGAGTAAATAAAGAAAGATTGAAACGAAACGTTTCATTATCCAAGCCCCCCAGGAAAATCAAAAATCAATAATAGATATTATTTGATATATAAATATTATATCACGATATATAGACTTTTTGCAATAACGTATGGAAGAAAATAGAAATTTTTATTTTGTTTACGGCAATAAACTACATACACAGCCAGTTTAGTATTAAAAACGCTTGCACCAACTACTGCCATTGATGACGCCAGCCATAATAAACTTTGAACCAGCACTTTGTTTTTAACCTTAGGTTTTGGTTTGTCTTTTTTTGAAGAAGAATAGACATCAGGATACAGAAAGCTGTTTATTATTCTCTGTGCTTCGGTTACTATATCGGTTTCGCGGTTCTTTGAAAAGTATTTCTGTACTTCGGATGTGTTTTGAGAAACATTGTCTCTTAGAATAAAAATTGCCTGTTCAATTTTATCCGACTTGATATCATTGATTATTACAACTTGGCGTTTGTTTTTAACATCATAAGTATCACCACTCAATAAAATTTTTTTATATGGAGATTATTGCCGGAAATATTAAATATATACATGAATATATTTAAATGTAATTTGTTTTGGGAGAAATTTATTATGACAAAAAAGTAATTTGTATATTATTTGTGTATATGTTTATATTTATGGTTTTTCCGTGCCTAACAAGTGACTTCAATAAAGTATATGTCAATGAAACTAAAACTGAAGGCGGCACAGAGCTGCGGAAGCTGCCGTTGTGTATCTTGACGTGCCGCGCAGTGTTTTGGATTGTTCGGCATTTACTCAAAAAGCATATTCAGATATAGGTTTGTCAATACCGAGGAGTTACATATGAGCAAGCGGAGTGCGGCGTTAAAATATATGATTATGAAAAACTGGAGCCGGGAGACATAATTTGTATGGGCAAAGGGGCGGAGCCTGATAATATTACCCATGTCGGAATTTATTGCGGAAATGATATAATGCTTCATTCTTCGTCAAGCCGGGGAAAAATAATTGAAGTCAGTCTATCAGAATGGATAGAAAACGGCGGATATGGCACTCCGTTTCAGTATGCCGTAAGAGTTTCCCGGTGATTTTGGTGTGCAAAAATGTAAAACCCGATAAGATTTTATTGATTGAGTCTCTTTAAGTATTAGTTAGATTGATTATAAGCGTATCTGTTTTGCTGTAATTATTTTTAACTCTGAGTTATTATCAAAAAAGTTTTATTATTACATAAATTGTTTTGATAAGACATAATAAAAAAAATTTGTGAATCGACACTTAATATAAAATTGTAAACTAATTATTTTTTATTACCGAGATTGTTGGTATTTTTAAATATTTATCTATAAAATTTTATAGATATTTTTAATAATATAAAAGTTTAGAATTAATTAGGATAATAATTGATTAAAAAAATTTTAAGGAACAAATTTATTTTTAATGAGGAAACAAAAACACTGAAATATTGGTTTGAAATAACTGATTATTGCGATTAGAAGTAAAATCTGTAGAAAAATTTATTAAAATAAGCTATGATAACTAAATGATTAAATAGCTGAGGCAGGAGGATATGGTTATGAAAAATTAATAGGGGCGCTAAAAAGTTTCACAGCAATGGCTTTATCTGCTATATTGGCGTTTGGGGCGGCAGGAACAGCGGCGGCGTCAACGAATACGGATAACGCGTCGGCTGCTGAATTTTCTGAAACAGAGCCTGACCGTGCAGTTGCTTTTCCCGGCGCGGACGGGCGGGTAAGTTTGCAACCGGAGGGCGCGGCGGAGAGATATATCATGTTACAAATTTGAATGACAGCGGGACAGGCTCGCTGCGTGACGCGGTTTCAAAAAGGAAGACGGATAGTGGTTTTTGATGTGGGCGGAACAATAAATTTGAAGTCAGATTTAAGTATAAGCGGAAATATAAGCGTTATGGGACAGACGGCTCCGGAGGAGCCGGGTGACTGTGCGCAACGGAAAGCTTGCTATGGCAGGTGATAATATTATTGTCAGGTATATGACGTCAAGACCCGGTGAAAAAAGGAAGCGGTGAGTATGACGCCTGGGGCGGATCAAAGGGGTCAAATTCAATTATTGACCATTGTTCAATAGGTTGGGCAAATGATGAGCAGTTTGGACTTTATTCAAGCAGAAATATGACAATGCAGTATAGCATAATAGGTCCTGCAAATTGTCTTTCCACACACACTCTAAAGGCTCTCATGGATTTGGTCCTATGTTTGAGTGCCGCCAGTAATACTTGGCATCACAATTTGATTTGTCATAATATGTCCAGAAATTTCAGGGGTAAGGTTGAAAGAGAACAGCCTAATGACTATGTGAACAATGTGGTGTATGGCTGGGGCGGACAAAACAGCATACGGCACTTTTGGACATTTAAACTATGTGAACAATTATTTTAAAAAAGAGTATTTCTTCGAGAAACGGTGATAATTTTGGTTCTCTCGACAGTGGTTCCAACTATGAAACTACAAAAGTTTTTTGGAAGGAAATAAGATGACGGACAGGAAGGGCAACGCGGCCAATCTATGAGCACCAATAACTGGAACGGCGGACTTAGTTTAAACCGCAGTCTTAATTATTACGAGTCTCATTATCGTGCGTCAGAGCATTTTCCTATTATATCAAATGGTATTGATGTATCTGCTGCAAAAAATCCCGAATCAGCAGACGCCGCTTTTAATAATGTTGTCAGCTATGCAGGGGCGGCTGTAAATTTAGATTCAAGGAACAAAATTGACGCTGAGGTATTAAATGACGCTTACACCGGCTCAGGTTCTCTGTCAGGCGGACTTGAGAACCTCAAAAGTGACAGCGGATGTTAGAAGCAAATACAGTATTAAGTATGTAAATTATGACGAATATTACCCAAAATCTGTTCTCAAAAAGGAAATTATAGACAGTGACAATGACGGTATGCCTGATGACTGGGAGATTGCCAGAGGTCTAAATCCAAATGACAGCAGTGATGCAAATGGTTATTATATTGGCGGAGCCTATACTAATATTGAACATTACTGCAATGATTTGACTGTAGATTCATTCCCAGAGGGGTAGTTACTTTATCACCGACGCTGGACGAGCTTGAGCCGATTATTCTAAAGCAATAGAGGACTTAAATTCTCTTAAGCTTTCTAAAACTAAAATTTCGTCTGCCGATGAAATTAGTTTGCCGGTCTCGGAGTTCTAAGTTTGGCTCAAAAATAAGCTGGAGTTCTTCATCGGTTCTTTGAAAATAGAGAATAATGCTGTTACTCAGGTGATTCAGCCAACCGGCGTGAGTAATGAAAATGCATACATTGCCGCGGATATAGCGAATGGTGATTGTGTGCTTAAAAGTATTTCACTGTTACGATACTTTCTTCAACTATGAATTGGTTTTCGCATCGAGTTCCGATAACGGCGAATCGGCAGGCACGGTTTTGGCTGATGGACTGAGCAATGTAAGTGGGATTATCACGGGAGAACTCGGACCTCGGTCTCCATTGACGGCGTATCAAGAACGACATATATAACGTCGGATGCAAACGGCGGTTACAGCGATGGCAAAGGCAGCGGAACATGTCTTAAATATACGGCTCTAATGATGGAACGCTATATGGATATGCGGCGGAATTGGCGGACACAAAGACGCTTTTATATTGTACCTGAAGGAGTTGAAAATTATAAAAACTGACTATGTTGGTATGAAGGCAGGCAACGGAGGAACCGTTACGGTTTCAGCTAAAGTAAAAAGCCGGGAATACATATTATATCTTCCTGCGGGAACAAAGGAAAGCTTTTAGGAATGAAGTTTGCCAAAAAACAGAGAGTTCTTCTGAGATATATGAATCAAATTATGAAAAAGTGGGACTTCGATGAGCTTTCAGCAGGAACTTCATATGCTAAAAATGATACCATCACAAACAAGAATGGAAAAGAGTATAAGCCTTGATATAACTGACGCGGCGGATTCTATTACTATTGCAAACCGCAGCGGAAGCAGTAACTATCTAAAGATCGCGGATAACAGTAAAAGCAGGTTGAAGTGGTCGTATAAACCGGATTCGCCGTTAAGCGGAAATAAAGTCGTATTTGAATTTGAGTTTAATAAAAGCGATATTGAAAAGGACACAACGTTCCTAAGAGTATATGATGAAATTAATGCGAATGCAAAATAATACTTATTCAAACGGAAGTGTTATATTTGATTTAAAGACCAGCAGCCCAACAAGGGAGAGTCCAGTTCAACAAGCAGTGAGCTTGTTCTTACCGATTATTTTTCTATGGGAACAAGCAGCACAGACGATAGTCCTAAGGGGAGTAGATTTTGGTTTTTCAAATTTCACCTATCAAAAAAGATAAATGGTATGGTATTAGGCTTGAATATATAAAAAAAAAATGCTGACGGTAAAAAACGAGGTTGCACTTTATACTAAAAACGACGGAGCTTCAAAGTATACTTACCGTGACTCCGTTATATTGGGCTCAGGGGTTCAGAGACCGAATGCAGATATAGACAATTTGACTCTGACGCCTACCAAAATGGAATTAATGACTCCGGGAAGCAGAACTGTTACAATAGGTATAGATAATATATCGGTTGGAACTGAAACACTTGCTGAAGAACCAAAAACAGATACCTATGTTTTCCGCCAAAACGGCGTTGAAGCAACCGGCTATGACGACAGCGAACTGACGTGCAGTATAAACGGAATGCCTGAAAATGCTGAATATACTGCGGCGGCAGCTGAGTATGACAGCGATGGTATGATGATAGGTATGACAAGAAGCGAATGTGTGGGAGACGGCGAGATAAGTATAATGCCTTCAGAAGCTTCACAGGAAATTAAAATATTTGTTTGGAGCGATATGGCAAGTATGGAACCACTAATCGAATGTGGGGATATAAAAAGAAAATAAAATATTTGTTATGTATATGTTAATCTTATAGTAAATTATATATTTAATTAAAGCTACTATTCATTGCGTAGAAAAAGAGACTGGGCTTTGAACCTTCTCAAAATCATTAGATTTTGTCTAACTTTGGGAGGGCGGTTCATTTGCCGGTCTCTTTTTCTGTAATTAATTATTAGAAATATGGTATTTATAATTACAACTTACAGCAATGCTAAAGTGAAGTATAAGTTTTTTAGCTGAAAAATTTAATAATTTTATGTAATTAACCCTATGTGTATATTAATTTATGTATATAACAAATATTTAACGTAAAGTATGAACGGTTGGCGGATATATTTGAAAGGTGTTTAAAAATATCTGTGTATGATTCAGTAATATAGATGTGAAACAAGTTAGGGAAAACTTAATATTTTAGAACAGAGATTAAATAACACATATTAAAGCGTTAAAATGTATAAGTTATTTATTAATTAAATTGAAAACGGCCGTCTGGATTTGGAAACTGACCTCACAATCATTAGATTTTGTCTAACTTTTTGGGGTCACATCAATTGACGGCCGTTTTCAGTTTTTGCAGTTAATTGTGTTTAAAGCAGTATCTGTGTTTTATAGAGAAAATAATTTTTATAATATAGTTATTGTTCCAGCGATATTACGTCATTTTGAGGACTTAATAAATCATCCCAAAGGTATACTTTGATATTATCTTTTTTTCTGAAAATGCAATCTCTATATTCTGAGACTGAGAATCAGATGAATATGGAATTTCTATAACTTTAATATCCTTTTAAAATCGTGTTTGTCTCATCGTATACTGCAACAGCAAATAATGCGTTTTTATTTTTTAGTATTAACAATTTCAGCAGTTACTTTTCCGTTTTCAAGCTTTGGATATTCTTTTGTAATATATTCCGGGAATATTCGGCGTTGCGGTCGGCGGGTTTGCACTCGGTGTTGCAGACGGTTCTGTGGTAGGCGAAGCAGACGGCTCAGCAGTTGGCGGCGCTGTTGGTTCAGCGGTCGGCGCAGGCGTGCTGGTAGGTTCGCCGATTTTGCTGAATTGAGCGCTTATAACTACATTTTGGGCCGGCATAGTAAAAGTATAGTTGTTTTCGTCAGTTTTTTCTACTACACTTCCGCTGTCTACATTGATGGAATTAACAAAGTATCCGTCTTCGGGGGATGCGATTATTTTTACGGTTTCACCTTCTTTGGCTGTTGGAACTTTGTCTGAAAAAAGTAACGCTCTTTAATCCTATTTTTCGATCCATTAGCCCAAGCATAATATCTTGAATCCGCTTCAACAGGTATAACATACGTGTTGAGTTCGGCTGATGACGGCACATATGATTTAATAAAATAGCTTTCGGTTGCATCATCATAAAGGTTAAATGGTTTGCCGGGATTTAGAAATAATTCAAGAGTCAAGTATCCCGTCTGTTTGGGGTAAAGCTAAAGACATTTCCAAAGGCTCATATAGGCTGAGTGGAAATTGGACAGAGGGGTTTATTTCTCCTTTTTAGGACTTTTGTTCTGCTTCCGTTTACATCAACATAATTCCATTGTACAGAGTCCCAAAAAAGTAAATGTTCCGTCGCTGCTGTCTTTTTCCATTTATATTCAGAACTGCCTTTCCGTTGCCGAATATATTGGTTACACCTTCAACGGCGTCTGCCGGAATATTGTCGTCGGCAAGCCAGGTTATTTTATTGCCGCCGCTTCCGATACCGCTTTCCGTCTCAATTTCAATTGTTCCGTTTTGAATATTTTCATCAATGGCAATTTCATATTTTGGGATTAGGGGGTTCTGTTGGTTCAGGGGTAGCAGTTGGCTGAGGCGTTGGCGTTGCATTTTTTCATCTGTCGTTTAAGATTGCTGAATTTTGCTTCCGCCATATACTCTTTCCTAGGTGTGCCCTGTATTGAGTCGACCGCCAGTCCTACGTACAGAGTTTCTGCTAATCCTGATATTGTTATAGTTTGAGGCTGTCTCCAGGATTATCTCTCCAGTTAGTGCCGCTGTCTGAAACGACAGAGTAATAACGTCGCCTTTTCTTTGCATTCTGAGGTATTTAGGAACGCGGTATTCAGATTTGCTGGTGTCATATGAGTCGCTGTTGGATATTTCTTTTCCGCTGCTGTTTCTAAACCATGAAACTTTTGCTGAGGAGCCCTGTGAGGTCCTATATATAGCCTTTACATTTTCACCGTATTTGAGCCAGCCGTCAGAAAGCATAGCCATTCTCGAATTGCCGTTAAGGTTTTCCCTAAGCATGATTCCGCAGAGTTCGCCGTTTTCAAATTTCGGAACCTGTTCGGTTTTGACAGAAATATCAAAATCGCCCTTGATTTCCTGATACATAAAATCGCAAGTGTCTGAACCTTTTCCGGCTCCGATTGCTCCGCTTTCCCATTATGGTATATACTCCGTTGTCCAGGCTGGATCCGCCTTTTCCGTTAAAGGCTGTGAGTGCCGATTTGAGCATGACTGAAACTGCCCGGATCAGAACATGATTTTTTGCATACACAATAGATGTGGGGCTTTGAGTTGATTCGCCTTTGTTGTTATAAGCTCTTGAAGAAATATAATGAGTGCCCGGAGTTAATGTTATATCTGTGTTAACAGCAGAATCGTTTACTGTTTTTACCAGTTTAGAACCGATCATATATTTCTATTTTGGTTATATATGTGTCATCTGATGAAGGTGAAGCTTCAGCACAGTAATTCAGGTCGAAGTCTACAGTCAGAACCTCCCAGTTTCCGTTGTTTATCTGTTTCCGTCTATAGTATCCGAAATAGACTGTATCGCCGGATTGGTAACAACTATAGAAGGGTTTGTGGGTGCTGACTGTTTTAAAAAGTCCAGTCGTTTACATAGGCTTCTATCCAAGTATATCCGGCATATTGACCGCTTTTTACTATCTCTGTTTCAGAAGCTGTGCCCATTCCGTTTTCGGATTTCCAATCGTCAGGGATGGAGAACACGCGTTTTTGTTGCAGGCATTTCAACTAAACCCGCAACTTCATTCGCATTGTTTATTATTCTGCCGGTTTGGTTTTTAACGTCAGCTATTATTCTCGCGTCTATGCTGTCCCTCTTAGGAAGGGTTTGCGCCTGCGTCTGATAATACCGTGTTATAAGCTTCTTCGGCGCTTTGGGTTTCGGAAAGTTTCATACTCTCCCATATCTATTGGGGCGGAAAGCTTGTTTGCGGCCGACGAGTTGTTTACGCCGTTCCAGTTATTTGCCGTAACATTGGCATCCCCATATATATAGTTTCCGTCAAAATAAAAATTGGATTTAGAGACATCAGGATAAGCGTTTGATATATCAAATATTCTGCTTTTTAATTTTTTGACGCGGTTCCCGGGCCGAATTTATAATAATTGTTTATCCAATTCACGTTTGAAGGAGTTTTGAGTAACGTTATTGTATGAATACGGTTCGGCACCGTATGCGGAGTTAGTTTGACCCCAATTACATATTACGTTATTGCGAACGTCTGTGTTTTGCAGCTCACGGTCAAGACGCGGGCTTCTGCTGTCATGATGAGCAAGCAGGTTATGATGCCATGTTGAGTTTGTTCCTCCGAAAATAGCTCCGTATCCGTGCGCTTTAAAGTGGTTTGACATTCTTAGGCTTTCTGTAGCCAGGCAGTTTTGTACTGTCATATTTGAACTCGGGTACCGCTTTCGGTTGAGCCTGCGTACAGCGTCAAAGTTCGTCAACGCCCAGCTTGTACTGCAGTGGTCCAGGATAATGTTTTTGTTCCAGCGTCCGCCGATTCCGTCAGGTTCACCGCCGTTTATATCGGTTGGTCTGACTCTCAAATATCTCATAATAATATTCCTGACGCCGTTTGCTATAGAAATATCACCGCCGAAGAGTTATTCCATCTCCGGGGCGGTCTGACCGAGTATGGTTAAATTACTGTTTTTTATTGTAAAAGTTCCGTTTAAGTGAATGGTTCCGCCAACATCAAAAACAATGATTCTGCCAGGTTTTGAAACCGCGTCAGCGAATGAACCGGCGCCCTTTGTGTTAAGGTTTGTGACATGGTATACTGTCAGGCGACGAAGCGCCGCGTGCTCAAGCGTATATTTACCGCCGCCTTCAGCTCCCGGAAATGCCACCGGAATATTGTCTGCCCCAAAGACCGTATGAACGGGCAGTGCTAAAAGTGAGCAGCGCAAGCAGAACCGCAAATGCGGAACAAAATTTTTTTAGACAGTTTTTTTTCTCCCCTTAAAATCATAAGTTTACCCCCTAATTTGTCTGTTAACTTCATTAAGTAAAAACAAATTAATTATAACATATTTATTATAAAAAAGGTAATGAAAACTTAGCTCTAATAACAGGAATTTTGCCTTTGAATGTGAAAAAAATTAACATTTTTAGAAAAATCCAATATTTATCCATATGGAGTTGTAACAGTTCATGAAGACATAGAGTTCTTGAGACGGTTAAATTATAATAAAGTAATATGCTGATATTGGTTTCAGTTTTTATACTATCTCCATTTGCTGTTACATAGATAGAATTATTAGTCTAAATTTCAGTATTTTAATGTTATTCTTGACGTTAACTTTTTCTGCTTTTTGTTATACTGTTTCTTTGAAGCGGTACTTAATATATAAATTTAAATATCTATTTAATTAATTTTGTATCTGCAATTTGATAAATTTATTTTCATATTCTTTAATATAATTTTATTCTCAAGGCATAAAAAAACATATTTTTGAGAATTTATTTTATTCTTCCCGGGGAAGACAGTTTTTATAAGTCTGTTTTTTTACTTGAATTGTGCAAAAAGATTGGCAGTTGATTTTATATTTAGCATTCTGCCGGAAACTGTTGTTATTAAAAATATACGGCAAAACTTAATTTAAACTTGTATATTTGATTATGACTATATAAAAGATTGACATACATAAGACTAAATTATAAAATATATTATAAGTTCTTATTTATGATTATGTATTAGCATAAACAAGTGTTTTATTTATAAGACGAATAAATTATATAAGATAAACAAATTAGATAGGATGAAAAAACTTATGAATAATGAAATTAAAATACGTGCGGCAAAAGCGGAGGACGCTAAAGCGCTTCTAAATATATATGAGCCTTATGTCAGGAACACAGCTGTAACATTTGAATATGAAGTGCCTTCTTTACAAACTTTGCTGAAAGGATTTGTAATGTGCTGGACAAGTATCCATATCTCCTGGCTGAAAAAAACGGCGAGGTTTTGGGTTACGCTTATGCGGATTCCTTTCACGAGCGGGCGGCTTATAAATGGGCGGCGGAAACTTGCTATACATAAAGATGAATAAGAGGAGGTCGGGGATTGGGAAGATTCTATATAATGAGCTGGAAAACATTTTGAAAAATGCAGGGAATTTTGAATCTTAATGCCTGTATTGCCTGTCTAAGTAAAAAGATGAGCATATATCCGACGATAGTTTGATTTTTTCATAAAAAGCGCGGTTATAAGTATGTTGGGAAGTTTTCATAAATGCGGATATAAATTTAACAAGTGGTATGATATGGTATGGATGGAAAAACACATAGGCTCTCATACAAGTAATCAACCGGAGATAAAAAATTCAGTGAGATAAAAAATTGATATAGGCTGATATAAAACGCGGCGCTGAAAACTGCGCTTATCTAATCTATAAAATTAATAATTCCGCAAGATATAATTTTTATGTTTTTTATTTTTTAAAAAATATTTATAAATCAGTATTGACATTGAAAAAATTGTATGGTAAAATATATGTCTGTATATAGTGAGGAAGTTTTGCTTATTTTGAGGTTATAACTGAGACTGAGAAAGAGTTGTTGTATGTTAGAATCAACGTTTTTTCGAGGGATTTCGCAGTCTTGATTGTTAGATTTTACTATGATTTTTTAAGCCCCCGGTTGTTCAGCGATTTTTTTTGTATTCGGATGCCCGAAATATATATTTTGTGGTTTTATAAAATTTTATACGAGAGGGTGATCGGTTTTATGGTACATCCTGTGAAAACTAGGCGAAAACACACGTATGAGTTACGGTAAAATCAATGAGGTTTTGGAAATGCCGAACTTGATTGAGATACAAACCAATTCATACAAATGGTTTTTGAGTGAAGGACTGAAGGAGGTCTTTCATGACGTTTCTCCCATAACGGATTATACCGGAAATCTTATTTTGGAGTTTATTGACTATAGATTAGAGTCAAAGCCGAAATATGATATTGAGGAATGTAAAGAAAGAGATGCAACATACGCAGCACCTCTCAGGGTAAAAGTTCGTCTGATAAACAAAGAGTCGGGCGAGGTTAAAGAACAGGAGATATTCATGGGCGATTTTCCCGCTTATGACTCCGTCGGGTACGTTTATTATAAACGGAGCTGAGCGTGTTATCGTGTCTCAAAAGTTGTTCGCGCGCCCAGCGTATATTATGCTCAGTGATTATGATAAGCTTGGGCAAAACAGCTGTTTACGTCTCAGGTTATACCAAACCGCGGCGCGTGGCTTGAGTATGAGACTGACAGCAAATGATTTTATTATGTAAGAATCGACAGAACCAGAAAAAATTCCTGTGACCGTGTTAATACGTGCTTTGGGATTTGGTGCTGACGCTGAAATTATAGATTTGTTCGGTGAGGATGAACGCCTTATCGCAACAATGGAGAAAGATACAACCAAGACCCACTGAAGAGGGTCTGCTCCCGCTTGAAAGTGTACAGAAGACTGCGTGCGAGCCGCCTACTGTTGACAGTGCTCAGTCTTTGATTTCAGCACCTTCTTTGATCCGAAAAGATACGATATGGCTAAAGTCGGCAGATATAAGTACAACAAAAAGCTGATGTTAAGCGATAGGGTTACGGGTCATGTATCGGCTGAGAATATTATCAGCCCTGTTACCGGTGAAATTCTGTGTGAGGCCGGTCAGACAATTACAAAAAGAAATTGCTCACAGTCTTGAGATAAATGCTGTTAACGAGGTCGTTTTTTAGACTGTGACGGCAAACAGACGAAGGTTATTTCAAACAATATGGTTGATATGCCTGAGTATATTTTTGAATAAAATAGGCGAAGAGCTCAGCTACAGTCCGCGCGAGTGCGGAATTACCGAGCGTGTCAGACGCAGCGTGCTTGATGAAATTTTTAGACCAGTTCGGAGATCCGAATTCTGACGAGTTTAAAACAGCTGTTGAGGACAGACGCGACGAGCTTCAGCCTAAGCATGTGCTTATTGATGATATTATAGCGTCTATGTCATATATCGGTAATCTTTGCAAACGGAGTAGGGCGAAGTTGACGATATCGACCATTTGGGCAACAGAAGAATAAGAAGCGTTGGAGAACTGCTTCAAAACCAGTTTAGAATAGGTCTTTCAAGAATGGAACGTGGGTTCGTGAAAGAATGACCACATCTGACCTTGATTCTATTACTCCGCAGTCTTTGATTAATATAAGACCGGTAACTTCCGCAATAAAAGAGTTCTTTGGTTCTTCTCAGCTTTCACAGTTTATGGATCAGATTAACCCTCTCGGCGAGCTGACTCATAAAAAGAAGACTGTCAGCGCTGGGACCCGGCGGTCTGTCAAGAGAACGTGCCGGATACGAAGTGCGTGACGTTCACCATTCTCATTACGGCCGTATGTGTCCTATTGAGACCCCTGAAGGTCCTAATATCGGACTTATCAACTCGCTAAGCGGATTTGCCAGAGTTACGAGTATGGTTTTATCGAAAACTCCATACAGAAGAGTTGACCATGAAAGAGGAAAATGTTAACTTAATACGTAAC
>VOFK01001378.1_pt1 | contig 25060 bp, 22 predicted proteins | sample 5384121 | NCBI WGS metagenome assembly VOFK01 (sample SAMN12384730, study PRJNA508395) | human gut metagenome | isolation source: healthy gut J | host: Homo sapiens | reverse complement strand
GTAACACCGACAATGCCACCTTTTTTAACGAGTTAATCAAATTTCCTAATTAACCTCATTTCCAAGAACATATTGATATTATCAATTTAATTAATATCCATAATTCTGATAAAACTTTTTTTTGCACTTTCATCCAACAACACACCATTTTTTCATCTGTCAGCAACTCTATGAAAGTTCTAGAGAATGGTTTCAATGTCATATAATTCTGGAAATTGCCTTTAGCATTTCCTGTTTGACCATTACCACCATTCACATTATCAGAAACATCCCATGAACCTACCGGATAAGTGTTATTAGCCGAATTTGCTCCCCATTTGGTTATGCCACTGAATACGCTGAGCTTGAACACCTGCATGGTGAATCACTCCATAGTAGATAAATTCTTCATTGAACTCTCTCGCATATTCATTATATATAAATTCCAGAAAACGTTTTTTCCGGAGTATCAACAACAGGGGTATAATTTTCTAATTTTGATTTTTCGGAAGTTCCATCCCAATATGAAGCATCGACCTTTATTGCATCATAACTATTATTATCTACTTCATACGGCCATTGTTGTGACTCTCGTTACTTAAATTTTCATGTCCAGGATATAAACGTGCAAGTACTTCATTACGAGTTTCACCAGTTTTAAAGGTTCACGTCTGCGTAATACATTAATATCTTTCAATTGCTTTTACCGTATTCTCCCTCCGTCCATAAGCCTCAGCACGCACCAAGTACATTTCAGCAGAACGCATAACCGGAATATCCCGACCTCCACTTTCACTATCCAAAGCACCACGATTAGGATCATCATACTTCATATTTGTAACCTTACCTGTTTTTAGAAGTATTCTCCAATCCATAGAAAATTTTACTATCGGCAAACGAATAATCATCATTACCAACAATTTGTGGGCGATAATAATACTTATTGCCATCTTTTCACCCATCTGGCAAATACAGGATATGGCTGAGCATTAATAACCTCCACATCAATAGCGGTTTCTTTTGTATTCTCAATCATAGCAAGTGAGATATCTCCTGTTCCCATTTTATGTTCTCCCGCCACAGCTTTTACGACCTCCCAAGAAGGACGATTATAAGTAGGCAAAAATATGTTCATTGAAATAAGACTGCTTGTTCCTCATTCCAAACATACGTTTTATTTCTTTCATCATTGTAAGCATAATAATCTCCATTTGCACTGGGAGTAGAAGCCCCCGAAGTGTTTATGCCTGTCACATATTCAAACGGAAAGTTTTTTGATAACGAGAGTCATTTAGTTTATCTGTAAATACATCTATACCAAAATCATCATTACAAAAAACCTTTGATTTGACTTACCGCCATATTCCCACAAACGACTAGAATACCATACTTGTCACCTGCATAATCACCGACAAAGAAAGTCAAAAGCACGTACACCGTAACGATAGTTATCACCACTTTCTGAAAATACTGCGTTCAAAACATTCTCTGTTGTCTTTTTCATTCGAGAAATCACCTAGGTCATGGCGGAACAATTCATGATAATCATCTACCAACGGATGAGCATTAATCACCATATTAGCATAATAAATACAAGAATCCAAATCCGCAGCCCCTCACCTTTATAAAGCATACCCAAATATGACTTTTCATTGCCATTATCTATCGTTCCATCAGCCTCTACGACCATATTCAGGAGTACCATACTCTTTACCTTGATAACGATTCAAATAAATCTTAGCCAATAAATGAGCCAGCTGCATATTTTGTTGCACGTCCATATTCAGGCTTTCACTATATTGCTCTGGCAAATGCTCCACCGCATAACGCAAATCACCAATCAGTTCCTTGAACATGACAGATGCAGGAGTACGCGTATATTGATAATTTGAAGGCAAAAAGAAGTACTACTTTCCGTTGAAAAATAGACATCACCAAAAACTGTATTCAGCAAATAATACACGTAAGCACGATTAAATAACACCTCAGACAAACGTGCTGCTGCAAAAGAAGGGTCAGAAGCATATTTTCCTAAAGCATCCCCTGAACGAATAGCAGTACTAGCCTTATTACAATTATCGATAATCGGATAGCCATTGATCAAAAAATCCAGCCTGCTGCTTTGACTGAAATCCCATAAACTGATTAGCCTGATTTCCTATGAGCCCCGAAGGAGACCACTCAGAATATTGCAAACTTATTCAATGACGTCGCACCACTTTTCATAGCACAGTCATGACCTGTTTCCAACATATGCAGACCTTCAGTGTACAACAAAGGAAAAACGAACCGAATTATATGAACTCACAATCAATTGATCCAAACCTATTTCAGTATTCAAATAGTCCTGTGTTATGGAAGATACCATTTTTTTTCTTCCAAGAAACTATCAGAACAACTTGCCAATGCAAGTGCAAATGTACCAGCTAATATATATTTTTTCATTTTCTTCATATTATAAAATCAATACTATCAATTAGAAGCCCAATCTTACTCCCCAAAACAAGACTGCGAGTAATACAAGTATTATTAGTTTGTCCACCAATATGATTACCTGCATCCCAACCAGTCAAATCATCCGGATTAATACCGAGCTTTTAACCAATTCTCCACCAAAAAGGAACGGATTCAATACCTGAGCATATACCTGTGCACTGCTTGCACCACACTTCTTCAACCAACTTTGAGGAACTGTATAAGACAAAGCTATATTCTTTATAAGAACCATATTTCCTTTTGTATAATTTCTTACATAGTCATATTTAGTTTCACGAGTTGCTGTAGTAGGCTGAGCAAACTTTGCATCTGTATTAGTTGGTGACCATGTATCTTTTTCAATTCGACGACCAATAGTCTGGGTCAGACCATAATAAGTATTACCAAATCGAAAATAAGTAAAAAAACAAATTCGGTTCTTATAGGTAAATGAATTATTGATACTGCCTGTCCATTTAGGAGATTTATTATAAATTTTCTTATCATTATCATCAAATTTACCAAATCCATTATCCATATAGGAAACAACTTCACCTGTTTTATTACCTGCAGCATCTTTTATATTTTCTACAGTCTTTGATCCTTCTGTACCTTGTGGAACTTCAACTAATGGTTGATCCACAATCTTATATTGTCCCGGGAAAGGAAAGTCAATCCCAAAGAACGATAAACATCCATCAAATGATTATCCTCCTGAGTATTTTGCCAAATGCGGTCATCTTTGGAAATCATAAAAACTATTCAAAGGCTCACCCACCATCCAAGGACCTGTTGAATCATACGTAGCACCACCGGCCAATTCTTTAATTTTTCATTATTCAAAGAAAGTCAATCCGTTTGCCATGTGAAAGTCTTTTGTTTTAACATTTACAGTTGACAACGAAACTTCAAAACCTCTATTTTCTGTCTTACCTACATTATTCAAGATTTGTGCATAACCGGTAATTACCGGAATCGACTGATTCATCAGCAAATCAGAAGTCTTAACAATATAATATTCAACACTACCACTAATACGATTCTCCAAGACTCCAAAATCAACACCAACATTTAAAGATGAAGTTTTTTTCCCAACCTAAAGAATAGTTAGGCATAATATTAGTCTTTGTACCAATAGTATTCGACGAAACATTGCCCACTCCAAATGGGATGCTAGCATAGGTAGAAGTAACAGAACCTGCTGTTTGATAAGGATTAACAGCAGAGTTACCTGTAACACCATATCCTACACGAAGTTTTAATTGGTTAATCCAATTAATTTGCTGTATCCATTTCTCTTGTTCCATACGCCATGCCAATGCAGAGAAGGAAAGAAATCCCATTTGTTTCCAGCAGCCAACATAGAAGCGCCATCAAATCGTCCGGTAACAGTCAACAAATATTTATCCATCAATCCATAATTCACACGTGCCATATAAGAAGCTCTTGACCAAGTAGAAAAATTGGAGCCTGGAGCATATTTTGCATTATTCGATGCACCAATATTATACCACAAAGAAGAAGGAAATGTGATTTCATATCCACGCATGTTCAACCCTTCAGTACGATAACGTTCAGCTGATTGCAACAAAGTAATATTTACCGAATGAATATCTTTTATTGTTTTATTGATATACAGCAAAGTTTTCCAATGTCCATGACAACTTCTGACTGTGCTCATTATTGGCTACATTAGGAGCCATTGCAGGATTTTTAAAAAGGATTAGTATATCCCTCACCATAATAACTACCCACACGGGAGTTACGATATTGAGCGCCCTAAATTCGTACGCCATTTACACCTTTCAAAGGTTCCCAAAATTGTCCAAAAATCCAATTCTGCATAAGAAGAGAAGTTCACGCCATAATAACGTGTTTCATTCCAAGCATCATCTATATTTCTCAAAGGATTATGATAAGCCTGATCATCGGCACTTGCAACCTCCAGTATAGAACCATCTTCATTATAAGCCGGTACCCATGGCATCATATCCATAGCCAAACCATAAGAGTCTTTTGCTCCTGTATTACTTGTATTACTTACAATACCATAATTTTTAATAGAATGAGTAGCATTCAATCCCATTCCCACTTTCAACCATTTAGTCGGAATAATTTCACCGTTTATATTGGCTGTATAACGTTTGAAATCTTGGTCTTTCATAGGTACTTTCTGATCCAAATATCCCAATGATACATACAATTTGGAAGTTTCCGTTCCTGCTGAAAGAGAAAATCTGATGATTATGAGTAAATGCTGTACGTGTCACCAATTCGCCCCAATCAGTTGTTTCTAATTGTGAAGGATCATAAGAATAAGTTCCATCAGCATTTTGCTGATATACTTTTTCCAATCGTTTATCCATATATGACATATTGTTGGGATTCAGCCATAAAAGCTTTTATCACGCTCAGGATCAGGGTTTCGTCACCATATCTACCATTATAAGTACCACCCGTAATAGCTGACTGACGATTATAATCCAACAATTGACCAGAATTCATATAATCAGTTGTTGAATCAAGAAACCAAAACTAAATGAGCCATCATAATTAATAGTAGTTCTACCCGTTTTACCTTTTTTTGTCACCAAGATAACACCATTAGCACCACGAGAGCCATAAATAGCGGTAGCAGAAGCATCTTTCAAAATTTCCATAGATTCAATATCACTCAGTTAACATCAGCAATCGAACCTGCTGACATAGGTATTCCGTCAATAACATATAAAGGATTATTATCCGGCAGTTAAAGAACGATTACCACGAATACGAATATCGCCCAACTCACGGGACGATTATTAGACGTAATATCCACACCTGTCACACGTCGCGCATAGCCTGCAAAGCATTTTTGAACGGGACGATCCTCTATAACCTTACTCGTAACACGTGCCATAGCACCGGTCACATCACTTTTTTTTCTGAACACCATAACCAACCACTACCACTTCATCCGGTGTTTCGGTATCCTCCTCCAAGATTATTTTAACGGTAGGTTGTCCTTTCACTTGGATATCTACGGTCTTGTACCCACAAAACTTACTTGGATCGTTCCATTATCAGGAACATTCTGAAGTGTGAACTTACCATCAAAGTCGGTAATTGTACCATTGGTAGTACCTTTCACCACCACACTGGCACCGATTACAGACTCACCTGTTTTGTCAAGGACAGTACCCGAAACGGTTTTTTGCTCTGTGCCAAAGGCCTACAGCCAATACGGATAACAAAGCAACGAAGAAAAGCCGCTGGAACTTCTCCAAACGACGTAACAGACTTGAATTCTTTCTGTCTTTCATACTTTAATTATTAAGTTAAACAAAAAGTTAGAAAGCAGTTTTTTAAAATAAAGTTATTATATTGATAAACAGTTAGTTATGTTTTATTAAAGACTCATGCTTTGAATAAAAATTAGATTTATGTTTTCTTTTAATCAAACATCTTCTCAATCTATATTCTTATTAATCAAGTATATAAGAATTAGCATTCCCATACTATTATTATTAATGGCATATTTTATTTCCTTTTTATTGTATTCAATACCGTGACTTATCTAAGTCAATATCATTCAAAATAAACAACACATACTACTTTTTTGATAAAAACTTGCTATGGATTTTAAAATCATCTATAACAGATGATTGACGATAATTTGACATTACATCGAATTCTTTTAAATAACTTTTTAAGCATAGGAAAGATAGGATACGATTCTTAAAAGTATTTTTATTTTTCAAGTATGAATATACAAAATGAAAGCAGAAATAAAAAACTAAAAACTTTATGATGGATCTTTACTATAGTTCTTCTTTTAAAGTAGAATACCCTTTATAAAAATAGGGAGAATTTTAGTCCAAACAATGATCTGACATGATTGAGAACTAAGACTCAATTATTAGATTTGTATGCTTAGTCAACAGATGCTTGATGCTTATTGGGAATTTAAGGAGTGTATAAATCTATAAAAAAGAAGAAGATTTTCCGTATTACCATGTTATTGACTGAACATCTTGGCATATTCCCAATATGTACTTTGGGTATCTTTAATAATAATAAAACCTGCACATTCCTGCATAATCCCAATAATGGTCTTTATTAGATGAATGATGTCTAAGAACTTCAACCTAGAAACTATTAACTTTATAAAAGATGTGACTTAAAAAAAATACTAATATATGGATTGCTCAAATTGTTTTCAATTGAAAAATCCATATATCAGTATTTCATTTCCCAAGTTTTGCATCATATTTTTCTTGATTAACTAAGCCCCTACTGTTTTCATTGGTAAAACTTACGCAAATTCAATGACAATACTTCAGCAATTTTTTACCAAAGTATTGTCAACATTAGCGTCACGTCAAATTGAAGCAAATTAATCATTAATAAAAATAACCTAAAAGAATTAATGACTATTTTATAAAAACAAGTTCACCAATCTTATTATCAACAGAAAAAGTAATAAAGTAACATTGTTCCCTAATATCTAATATTTCAAGTCCAGTTAATTTTATTTTAACAGGAGCTTCCCCTTTTTTTAAAGTAGTTAAAAAAGCATTTAACTTCTTCCCCATTGTAGAATCTCCCTCCCATTCTAATACATATTGAATCTGTTCCACACAAGAAGTAACAGCAACCTTATTCCCAAAAACTGTCAATCCCCAACCGTTAGGTTCATCTAGAGCAATACTATTTGTCCAAACAAACCTTGGTTTATCTGAATCCAGTATTTTAGAGATAATAATAATATTAAGAAGTGCTGTTTGACCGTTCTCATCAGTAACAGTTAAAGTTACACAACCTGTCAATAATGCACGGATATTTATCTCATTATTTTCTATCTGTGCAACAGCTAATTTCTCATCTGATAAAGAAATCTGATAATTTCCACTTCCACCAATTATTTTCACAGTAACTGTCTCTCCTTCTTTTATCTGAATTTTAGTTTGTTCAAGAGATAACTCAGATATACTCTCCACCTCTTCCTTGCAAGAGGTTAACACATTAGTACCTATTCCTAAAAATAAAAGATAGAAAAACAGATTGTTAAAAAAGTTTCTCATAGCATGAATATTTATCATTTATTAATAATAAGAGTTGTAACCGCTCCATTTTCACTTATTGCTTTCAAATTTAATTCACCACTCATTGAAGTCAAATCCACAATTCCATTCTCTATACTTACTTCTTCTCCATTAACGTAAAATTTATTAAAAGATTTAGAGTCTTCACCAACAATACGAGCCACTCCGTTTTCCAATACAATAGCAGGTTCTTGTATCCAACTATAATCAACAGCCTCTTCATTTATAAAGCAGCCCATACCAGAAAAACGAAAATTTGCATGATTTGTCAAGCGTAAAAAATTTATATCAGGAAGACTTCCGTCAGATTTACGAGATCCCATTAATTCTTGTTCATTCAAACTTTCAAAATCAGACTCTGATAAATTCAAATCATTTGGTGCAAATGAATTGTTTTTAATTTCAGAAAGGGTATTATCTACATTAATTAAATGTTGTGGAAAACCTCCCGAATTACGAGGACTTAATGATAAGTTATTTTTAATAATATGTCCATATCCAGGTACATCAACAGCCTCATTTGACGATTTTCGATTCAACATATTATAATTACTTGGATTTTTATAAGCCGTATTGTTTTCGAAAATCAATCCTCCAAGATGATGATTAGAATAGAATCCTTGCTGACGATTATAATATGCTAAACAATAACGCACTGTATGTTGCGGTATCGGATTTGGAACCTTTTTTATGTCTCCCATACCATATCCACCAGATTTAAAACCAGCTCCATTTCCACCAGAAGATTCTATAGAATGGGGCTTATACCCATTACGAAATGACCAACAATACTCTATAATATATGAAGCATAACAATTAATCAAATCAAAACCATCATCTCCATTGTTCCAAGCCCGACAACCTCTAAATATATTTCCAGTACTAGTTTCCTTATTTGCATGCCCTCCAAATCCATCTACATTTCCAGAATCACCTTCAGAATATCCATCATAATTATCATGAGCGTCACAATTCAAAACTAAATTATTCATACCTTTTACCAAATAAAAGCCAATTGCCATACCATCATGTACATCTATATTTTCCAATATATTATTATTTCCTCCCTCAATACGAAAAACTTCAGACTGAGTATGACCTTTAATTGCTACTTGAGTGCCTACAACTTCAAAATTCTTGAATCTCCAATAGCTACCAGCAATATAGAATACGGCAACACGACGATCTGTAAGTTTGATTTGCTCCATATTAAGTACCGGACGCTCATTCTCATAGCCAATAACACAAATTGGACTTGATGGACTGCCCTTTTGTTTAATATCAAACACTTTAGCATAAGTTTTATTTCCACTTTTATCCATTATCCAATCTTCAGTAACATTATATTCTCCTCCACGCAGATATATATTATCACCAGGTTGAACCAACTTTAGAGCTTTAGACAAGGTTGCAAAAGGTTTTTCAATGCTACCTACATTCATGTCATTTCCATCAGTTGCCACATAATAATCTGTTGCATAAACAGAAACAGACATTCCACATGCACACACCAATCCGGCGCACAATTTCCTTACAAATGATTTCATACTACAAAATTTTAATTATAAAATATAAGGTTACAATCCGATTTGTTAAAGCGTATTGAATTCAAAATAATACCAATGTTGGCATTGTTCTTTCAAGCAAATTAGAAAAAAATAGTCAACAGTTTTATTAAAAATAAGCAAACAAAGTCTTATTTTTTCCGATTATATTATTAACTATTAGATTAAACAAAGAAAATATAAAAAGGCTCTTTTATAAAAGCACTACTTCGGTAAATTTTCACCTGGATGTTAAAAGTTAAACATAGAGCAGACTGAAACTAGCTCAATAAACATATAAGAGATCATTGAAAAATTGTCAAAAACAGATGGTTAGGCAATAAGAATTGTAGATAAAAAAGTAACTAAATAGCTGATAACAAAGAAGAAAAAATTACGTAATTCATTGTTTTTTTTATAATTTAACAGAACCAGATTCCAATTGGATTTTTGCTTTAAAGACAACAAACAACATGCTGGAATCACCAACTGTCAGTCAACAGACTTCAGAAAGCTGGATTTTCACTTCAATGCATCGCTCGTTGCCATCAACTTGGTCAAAGCGATATGTAAGAAACCCGAAATAACATATTCCATTCCTCTTGCAAGTCAGTTATACACAATGCTTATATACTTGAACGATTTATTTGCATATTTGAAATTAACTTAGGCACACAAGTTATTGACAAACTTTTCAAAGAACTCATTTTTTTACTGCCAAAGCTGCTTAGACTTGGCTAATTTTTAACGAACTATCACAATGAAGAATCCAATGTTTTAAGGAAGCATAAAATCTTTCAAAGCCATTTTACAATGTATTTGTTCTTGTCCGGAAACGGTTTCTGAATTCAAATATACATCGATAAGATCGTCATCATTCATACCTTTATCTTGAAATTTATAATAAATTTCTCCAGGCATTTCAAGACTTATAAACGAAGAAATTGAGTTATTACTACTTTGTATACTATTATTAAAATACAAATTTAAATTTAACTTATTATTAGAAGTTTCTATATCCTTTTCGCCATCATAGTATAATAAAAAGAAAACCGGCTTATATAAATCATACTCAAAAGTTGGAACAATATTCATATAACCATTTTTTATATAGAATGCTCCGGCCGTTTTATCTAATGAATAAATACTCTTATTTTTTAGTTGGATAGAGTCTTGACCGAATATTTGATACTCTTCACTTAAAGTGTCAACATGAACTGTAAAAGTAGGAATCTGTTGGTTCATTCCATTCGTACTGTTTAATATAACATCATAAGTTTTTCCGTCCTCCAATTGAGTTGTATTTTCATTTTCATCCAATAAGTTAAAACTAACTATGGCACGTTGCACTTCTTTTAACCAAGGTATACGATTAAGACTTTCTTCTGTTGGAACTAAAATTGCACCAAAATCCGTGTATAACTTGTAGCCACGAATATTGTCTCCACCAACCGTAACATATACACCATTAAATTTAGACCATTGCGCATCATCGTCATTACTGAGACAAGAGCAAAATAGCCCGATACAAACTACAAAGAAAAAGAGGATATAAAATCTAGATTGTTTCATGACATTTCTATAAATTATAATTTAAAGGTAAAAGAGGATGCTTTATACATATTGATGCATCCTCTTATTGTACGTTTATTCTATTACCATCCTGCGTTTTGAGACAAATTAGGGTTTTTCATACGTTCCGATTGTGGAATTGGGAAAAGATACATTTTATCATCCCAAACACGATTGACAACATTTCGTTTATAAGTGATAGTACCATCCTCATTTTTTGTAAGTTTCATTTCTATGATGCTCTTTAATTTATCACCATCTTTCCATCTTCTCAGATCATAAAAACGATGTCCCTCAAAAGCCAATTCTACCATGCGCTCATTCTGATATTTATTCCAAAAGGCATCTGCCGACAAACCTGTTGGAAATTCCGGCATTTTAACATCAGTACGATTACGTATGATATTTACCGCTTCACAAGCTGTCATTCCGAATTCACCAGCATTATCAGCAGAACCCGTATATTGGAATATGGCTTCTGCATAGTTTAAGTAAAATTCTCCTAAACGATAAGTGATCCATGAATGGCGGCTGGTTTTTGTTGTACTATTAGCACTCAGATCAATGGCTGAATCCAAATATTTTTTCAAATAATATCCGGTAGGGGTTGCACCTGAAAGAGGTTCAGCATTCAAACCTCCATAAAAAGTTTCAATAGGATTGGCATTCTTTGACGGCCATTTTGTATCTCCATTCTTTACAATAGTCATATCGAAACGTGGATCACGTCCGGCATATGGATTAGAAGCGTCATAACCACTTCCTGTTTCATTCCACATTTTTCCAGTAGCTTTCATTTCATAGGCGTCAACCATATTTTGTGTTGGGCAATTACCGGAGTTTCCACCTGGCACTCCCATCGGAAAATTATATTCTTCCAATGTGCTGATGTTACCATTATATCGACGAACAAAAATCATTTCATTATTTGACCAGTTGTTAGGTCCCCACAATTCTGAATATTTACTTAATTTAAAACCATTAGCTGTACAAGTTTCAATTACCTCTTTATTAGCTTCAGCCGCTCTACGCCACAAATCTTTGTTATTTTCCGGATTAAATAATGGACTGGCAGCATATAAAGCAGCACGTGCTTTTAATGCCAAAGCTGCATAACAAGTAACACGACCGTTCTCTGCTGGGGCAATTCCGTCCAATCCAAGTTTTGTATAGTCTGCAGGTAATTCTGTAGATAATTTGTCACATTCTGCTATAATGGCGTTAAAAATTTCCTGTGCAGGGGTGCGTGTCAGACTGTTTACTTGATCTGTAGTTACCATTTCTGTAAAATATGGAACATCTCCATAAGCACGTACTAAATTAAAATAAAAATATGCACGCAAAAAACGAGCTTCCTTGAAACTGTTGGTATAACGGAACATTTGTGCACGATAGTCATCATTCAATTTTAGCTCATCAAATGTCAATCCTTGAAATTCAGCCAGATACTGATTACATATCTGAATTGCTTTATAGCTACTAGACCAGATGTTAGACATTGGATTAGCCGGGCTCCAAGATCCGTTTACAAAATCACATATATCATTGTTTGTATAAGCATATTCAGCTTCATCACAAGCAGATGCCAGCATTCCACCTTTATATGTTTGGCCAAAGTCATAGTCTAATATGGAATAAACATTGGTAATCATACCAATTACATTTTCATAACTTTCATCTATATAGTCTTTTCCGTAATTGGCATATTCGTGATAATCCAGATTACATGCAGCCAAAGTTACCATACATGCTATTCCGCTCACTATTTTTTTGATTTTCATAATCATGTTTTTAATTTAAGTTCAACAATTAAAAGCCGATAGTTAATCCAGCCACTACACTACGAGTTAAAGGATAAGTCGCTCCATAAACTTCGGGATCGGCAATATTAATCTTATCAAAGCACAAAAGATCAACACCTCTCACATAAATCTTTGCATTGCTCAATATCTTGCTTTTCTTTACCCATATTTGTGGAAACTTGTAATACAACTCTATTGAACGAAGTTTCAAAAATGAGCGGTCTGCCAACCACAAAGTATTAGTTTGATAATTGTTCTCATTACTTTGAGAACTCAAACGAGGATATTTAGCATCTTGATTTTCTGGAGTCCACCGGTTATCATAATATTCCTGTGAAATCGTTGTATTATTTATTAACGGCCAGTATAAACTCTTCGTATTTAATACAGCAGAATATCTTCCTGTCCCTTGGAACATAGCATCAAAGCCTAACCCTTTCCATTCTGCTCCCAAATTGAATGAATAGTAAATTTCAGGAGCAGTAGTACTATGTCCTATAGCAACTTTATCATTCGCATCAATAATATTGTCACCATTAACATCTTTATATTTTATATCACCAGGTTTTACATCACCAAATGACTGTTTAGGACTATTCTCAATGTCAGCTTGATCCTTAAAATATCCGATAACTTCCATACCATAAGTTTGCTTCAGAGGCTTACCTGTAGTTATAAGATTATCATACATACGCGGTTCTTCCATTTGCTCGATAATCTCATTTTTGGCTAAAGCAAAATTGGCTCCTATATTTAAAGTAATGTCAGCAATTTTTTTACGATAATTAGCACCAATTTCAACTCCCCAACTATCGACAATACCACCATTCTCATAAGGAGCAGTAAATCCTAAGACACTTGAATAATGACCGCTTGAAGACACCCAAATATCTGAACGTCTTTCATAATAAGCATCAAAAAGATACGTCCAACCCATTGAACATACTGGCATCTAAACCAAAATTATATTTATATGCTTTTTCATGAGTAGAATTCAAAGAAGCCAAACGACCTAATGACCAACTTTGCGTTCCTACAGAATAATTTGTATCAAATGGATAATAACCACCGCCACCATATGTTTGTTCCCAATAGTTAGTAACCTCACTGTCATCATCCAACGGAAGACGGTCGGTATTAATGACACCAAACGAAGCCCTCAGTTTCATAAAATTAATCCAAGAAAGATCTTTCATGAAATTTTCTTTTGACATAACCCAAGCTAAGCCAACAGTGGGAGATATAGACCATTGGTGTCCTGGTGCCAATTTATTAGACGCTGAAGCAACTACACTCAAATCAGCAAAATATTTATCTTTGTATCCATAATGAGTATAGAAAGAGGCATTCTGACGATACCAGGTCTGATCGGTCCCTTTGGTATTACGGTATTCATAGTCCCATTTTAATTGACTATAAATTTTATTGTCCTTATTTATCTGTTTGTCATAAAATAAAGTTGCTGCAAAATTGAATACCCGTGTAAATGCAATACATTTAGCATCACTACTCATCGAACTTTCTTTACCATCAGTATAATAAGTCGTACTTGAAGGTACACCATTTTCCCATGCAGTTACCGAATTACTACCATAAACAAAAGTTTTAGAATGATTTTCCCAATATTGGGCATAGTTATCATAAGATAACATACCGCTTGCTCCTAGTCCTGGGGTTATAGATGATAAATCCTGGGTCAGCGTCATATCAGCGAACAATGTACGTTCGTGGAACTTTGTGTAAGCCGCTGCTTGTGATACAGCTAAAGGATTTTTGGTCCCAGCCCAAGTCGCACTACCTCCCCATGTACCATTTTCCAAACGAGCGGGAAAAGCAGCGGAAGGTAAAGTATAAATCATATCCCATAAATTAGCACCTCCCTGACCATTCGCTCCCGGAGTTCTAGTTTCTGACAGGATACCTAATACATTTAATTTCAATTTTGTTTTTTCTGTCAGATCAATATCCAAATTAGTACGTAAATTGGCTCTGGAGTATTGGTCCTGTGTAGAATATCCATCATTCATATAAGGATTGGCAATAAACCCTTTATTAGTAGTCAAGTTAGCCATAGCATAATAACGGAATTTGCTTGCCCCACCTCGGAAACTTATATTATATATATTGGTAGCATCCATATCGCGATAAGTTTCTCCAAGCCAATCCACATTAGCATACAGATATGGATATTGACCACTACGAAATGCGTTCAATTCATCTTGTGTATAACGCGCTGTTAACCCGTCATTTGCCAATGCTTCATTCATGGCATTTGCATAAGAATAACTGTCTACAAACTTGGGCTTGCGTGCTTGCCAACCGAAACCATGATCATAAGTAAACTTGATTTCACGTGTATTATAAATACCACGTTTGGTAGTAATATTTACTACACCATTTATACCTTTATGCCCGTAAATTGCTACTGCAGCAGCATCTTTCAATATAGTGACAGTTTCTACCTCTTCAGGAGTGACATCTGTAATATCACGTTCAATACCGTCTACCAATATTAACGGATTATTAGTGGATAAACTTTGTAGACCACGAATAAAAAATGTAGGTTCGGCATCTGCATATCGTCCGCTACCTTGCAAAGTAGTCAACCCTGTACCATATCCAAAAAGCGAATTAGCTATATTTTTAGCACTACGCTTATTGAAATCTTCATTATATACGGTAGAAATTGATGAGGTAGATTCTTCCAGACGTTGAGCTTTATGATATCCGATTTCTACAACTTCATCGGAATATTTTGCCGGCTTACCGGAAGTTATGCTATCATTGAGTTCCTGTGCATACCCTTGCAGACTCAAAAAAGCAAGGAGTGCCGGAATAATTAATCTATTTTTTCTCATAATAATTAATTCAAATTGTAATTGAAGTATTCATTAGTTATTACCATCCGGGATTTTGAACAAGCCCGTATCCTTTATTAACTTCTGTTGACGGGAATGGAGAAAGATACCATTTAGGGTCAAATCCATTTGTCCACCAATAACGAGTTGGGTTATTCAATTCAAATTTTTCATATTCAAAATGGGTCGGATAAGCCATCTTCCCTTCATCGTTTCCACGCCAAGGCAAATCTCTTCGTACTCCGTTGTCATCCAAACGATAAATGAAAAGTCCATGCAATTGTTTTTCAAATATATCTGCTCGTTTATAGCGAATCAAGTCAAAGAAGCGTGCATCTTCCATACCTAGCTCACAAGCACGTTCACGAAGAAGTTCTTCGATAAAAGCATCCTTGTTACTTTGTAAATTTTTATCCGGATTACATTCCGCCAATCCTTTCATTCCTACACGTGCACGTACAATATCTACTTGAGCTATAGCTTTATCCATACTGCCTCGTGAACTTTGACACAATGCTTCCGCATAAATTAAATGCAGTTCAGCTATACGGATACAAGGCCAATGTACATATCTACGCAGCATATCGTTTCCCATTAAGAATTTGATAGGTGCATATCCCGTAGCAAATGAACCTGTTTGACTGGTAGGACCATTGCCGGCACTCTTTCCCCCCAACCACGATTCAAAACAATAACCTGACATATTTCCTGTGGTCCAATCCAAAGATTCTTGCTGACCGTTTACAATGATTTCTTCATACATACGCGGGTCACGGGTCAATTCTATATTTATCAGTCCGTCACTGGCTGTGCCCGTTCCTTTCAAAAACATTTCATCCAGTTTTCCTTCACTTTTGGCCTTATCCCAATCAAACGGCGTACCATCTTTCCAAGGGAACATTTCCATATATTCTTGTGTAGGACTGTAACCACGATGAATTTTCATAAGAGGATCTCCCCATTGGTGCCAATTATAATGACTTGATTTGAATGCATCAATATCAATTACACGTGTGTTTATCAATACTTCCGGGCTATCCAAATTAGCATAGCCTGCACGATATGCCAAACGATAATCTTCTGGACGAGTACCTTTCGCCTGCTGTAAACTGTATCCACCTTTAGAAGCCAGTTCATTAAAGAATTGTTCACACGCTTCCAGACAGCGATCCCATAGTTCCGGTTTATAGCCACCATACCAAATAGCAGGATTGCCTGTCGCTCCCGGGTAATAAGGCTGGTCGGAATTAAATAAAGGTGAGGCTGCAAATTGAAGAATACGACATTTATAAGCTAAAGCTGCCGCTCTAGTCCAGCGTCCGGATTCAGATGCAGGTGTTTCTACAGTCCAAGGAAGTACAGCAGCAGCTTCATCCAGCAATTGTACCATATAATTCACTGTTTCTTCCACACTGTTACGAGGCATTTCATAGCTTGTATCCGTTCCACTGAATGTACCTTTAATTAAAGGAATGCCACCATAATGACGAAATACATCAAAATAACGGGAAGCAAGAATACATTTCGCCTGTGCCACCATAGAAGCTTTTTCATCTTCCCCTAGCCCCGGTACATTATCAATATTCTCAATCAACATCCATACTCCACGTACAGCTTCCCAGACATTATTTCTTAAATAATCAAATTTATCAGAACGTTTACCATAATTGGCAGTGTGAGTACCTTTATAATATGGTCCTGAGATTCCACATGACGGATAAGTGAAAACATACAAATCTGTTAAAGCTTTCAGGCTTGCCTACATATTGATTTTGAAATTGGAACTTTCCTGATTAGCCACATTCTTATATGGAAGCCCATAATATTGCATGCCATAAAGATTAGTCAGAAATTGTCGGGTATATTCAGCATTATTAAATACTGTGTCTTTTGTAACCGACCCTCCCGGAGCCTTTTCCAAAAAAGAGTTGCCAAACTTAATCTCATCGACACATGAAGTAGCGATGACAGATGTCAGAGCCAGTCCTGAAGCAACATTAAAAATCCATTTATTATATTTTTTCATTTGATTGCATTATTAAGATTAAAAACCAAGTTTCAAACTCAATGAATATGTTTTTGTCAGCGGATAAGAGGGAGAATTACTAGCCTTTGATTCCGGATCACTCCAAAAATATGGAGTAAAGGTCAATAAATTATATCCACTTAACGCTAACTGCATAGTATTCAGTTTCAGTTTTTTCATAAACGGAAGATTGAAATTATAAGCAATTTGCAGATTTTTCAAACGAAGATACTTAGCATCTTTCTCCCACAAAGTTGATTCCGCATAGTTATTGGTATCGTTGATAAATGTCGCACGCGGATATTCCGCATTTGGATTCGGATTCTCTGGAGTCCATGTATGATCTAACATATATTCCAACAAACCTCCTTGATCTGAGTTTGTACGGTCTGTAAAAGGTTGGCGGAATACACTTGATATACTGCGGCTTACATTCCATGCGGCAGTCCATTGCATTGAAACATCAAATCCCTTCCAACTGAATCCCATATTAAGACCGGCCATGTATTCCGGATCATCTGTGAAACCAAATTGACGTGACATATCGTTAGAATCTATTTTACCATCGTTATTTAAATCGACATATACACAATCACCATTTTTTAAATCACTGACTAATTGTTCTGGCATATCCGTACCATATACTTCTTTGTAATGAGCAGGGGTTGTTTCCGAATTATAATATTCAAAGAATTTATATTGACTGCGTGAACCAAGACGACGTCCTTTTTGATACATATACTCTTCATTTTGCGGAGCTTCTTTTCTCTCTACCACCCGATTTTGATTGTACATCAAATTCAATCCTACGTTATACCTGAAATTGTCACCTATTTGATCATTCCATTTTAAAGTGATTTCCCAACCCCAGCTTCTCATTTCCCCAAGATTAGCCAATGGAGGAGTAAATCCTAATACAGAAGGAGCCGTACCGTCACTCAACATAATGTCTGTACGTTTTTCATGATAATAATCAAATGAAGTGCGTAAACGGTCATTAAGGAAATTAGCATCTACACCCAAATTGGTTTTCAACGCTTTTTCCCATGTAATATCTTGGTTATTCTTTCCATTTTCATAAGCAGCAGGACTTACTGTGGAATTATTGATACCAAACAAAAAACCATGACCATCACGGTTAATTAAAGAAGAATTATTAACTACATAAGGATCAGACATATAGAGGAAACGTTGCTTGTTTCCGTCAAAACTATCATTACCAACTAGACCGATTGTATAACGAAATTTCAAGAAACTTACTACTGATTTTATAGGTTTCCAGAATTTTTCCTCACTAACAATCCAACCAAAAGAACCGGCCGGAAAAGTACCAAAACGTTTGCCGGGTGCATAATTCTCGGAACCATTATATCCAATATTGAATTCTGCCATATAGCGGTTTTTCCAATCATAAGTTGCACGTCCCACTATACCAACCATACCACGAGGAATATCAGAATATGCACTAGGATAATATATCTTAGACTGATTGTATAACAATAATGCTGAAACATGATGGTTACCGAATTCCCGGGCATAGTTTAAGGCTGCCTCCATATACCAATCACGTGATTTAGCCGGATCCTTATCTTCATATTTCAACTGAGAATTTTGTCCATATTTCTTATAAGCAATCGTACCATCTTCTTGTAATACAGGAGTATAAGTTGCAACACTAGCACTAGCCTGTGTATAAGATGTAAAACCACTATTGTATGATCCTTTAATATGGAATGACAATCCTTTAGTTATAAAATCCAGTTTTTGTTTTAATTGGACATCAGCATTTAAGGTGTTATTACTGGTACGCATAAAACCTCCACCATAGTATCCCATGCCGCTACCACCAGTAAAAGGCATTCTCAAATCCGGATAGTCCGTACTTGCATTAACCAGTTTGCCATCGACAAGTCCCGGGCTAGAAAACGGAGTGGAATAATACATGTTTATTAACATCCCGGCACTACCCTGTCCAAAGATAAGGTTTAGAAGCATTATTCACATTACCAGCAATATTCATTGATAATGTTGTCGTTTTGGTTACGTCAATATCTAGATTTGAACGGTAATTGAAACGATTATATTGATAAGACAGATTATAAGGCAAGTCAAATTCTTTAAATAAACCGCCTTGTGTATAAGCTCCTGCTGAAATAAAATAACGTACACGGTCTGTACCACCTGATATATTAACATTATGCTGTGTTTGAAGGGTCATATCTTTTAAGCAATAGTCTACCCAATCCACACTTGGAAAACGAACGGGATCTGAACCATCTTTAAATTTCTGGATTATTTCATCCGAAAACGTAGGATTCAAACCATCACCAGTATTTATTTGGTTATAAAAAGTAGCATATTGATAAGAATTAGCCATTTTAATACTTTCGGTCGGGGCAATAATACTTGAGGAAGTCGTAAATGAAATCTTAGCTTTTCCTTCCTTACCTCTTTTAGTCGTAATTAAAACAACGCCATTTGCACCTCGTACACCAAAAACAGCCGTAGCAGAAGCATCTTTTAATATAGAAATACTTTCTATTTCATTAGGATCAATATCATTCATACTACGTTCCACACCGTCTACTTGAATAAGAGGAGCAGATTGATTCCATGTAGCTTGACCACGGACAAAAATATTCGCTGCATCACTCCCCGGTTCACCGGAATACTGTACGGTAGTCAAACCTGCCATTTGCCCTGATAACATATTAGAAATGGAGCCTGTTGGAGTTTTTGTCAATTCTTCACCTTTTACACTGGAAATAGCTCCAGTCACAGAAACCTTTTTCTGAACGCCATAAGCTACAACCTCTACTTCTCCTAACATTTGAGAATCATCATCCAAAACTATTTCAATGTTAGATTGTTTTACTTCTACAGTTTTGGAACTATATCCAATGAATGAAATCAATAACTTAGCTCCTTTAGGAACATCCAGTTTAAAAACTCCATCAATGTCGGTTATAGTACCTACTGTCTGACCTTGTACAACAACATTGGCACCAATAATAGGCTCTCCTAAATTAACGTGAGTTCGAAATAAAATCAAAAAATAGCAAGTTGTCCGTCATTGACAAACTTTACGTCAATGGCGGGCTTCTTTTCAAAAAGCAGTATGCCGCGATAGCCGACAAGGAGTTGGCTATAAAGTTACTGAATGAACGATGTCTTGAGTGTTCAATCTGTGCGATGTTCTTCAGTTCGTCATTGACCGTTTCAATCAAGGCTCTTTTTTTTCTTAGCAAAATCTTGTCGGCAATACTCATCAGTGAGTTCCTCATATTATTTTTAACTTTAGTAACAAGTTGTATGCCATTAAGGAAAAGGTTTTCAAACAGAGCCTGACCTATATATCCCTTGTCTGCACATAGTTTTCCTTTGATGTTTTCCAGAAACTTACCCTGTTTCAACGGTTCCCGGTCATCCACGTTTCCAGGCGTGAACATGAAATTGAGGATCTCTCCTTTGTCATTGATTATCAGATGCAGCTTGAATCCGAAGAACCATCCCATAGAACATCTTCCACGCTCGGCAAGCCCTTCAAATGTCTTATGAATCAAGATTCTTTGGTTTTTGACATACACATAAGGGAGTGGAGTCAACGAAACTGATGCCGGTACAGGTTCCCAGCAGTACTTTTTGATGAAGATGGTCATGAGAAGCAATACTTCCTTCTCCAGTTCCACAAAACGGTTATAAGAAACCTGACGAGGAAAAAAAGGTGTTTCAGATGTTTTACAGACATACTCCTTGTAGTAATGCTTGAAACAACGGAAACCACCGGAGTGAAACAGGATTAGAATAACCATAATCTCTGCATCACTCATACGGTTGGGTTTGTTACGATGCATGGTCTTCATATCCTTAATCATATATTTTTCCTGTTGCAATGTAAATTCCTTGCAAAAATCATCGGCCATACAATAAATCTCTGTAACTTTAGACTCTGGAAACATAGTGGTAATCGTTTAAATGTTATAATTCAGCACTATAAATTTAATACTTTTATCGCTATGTTTCTAATTATAAGTGAAATATATTTATTCTTATTTCGAACTCACGTTAAATTATCTACGACCTTTACCGGTCACTGATATTTTTTGTTGCTGAATAATATTGTTTGCAGCTACTGCCGACTGTCCTCCAAAGGAAAGGGGCAGAGGACCTGCAAACAGACTAAAGAGAAAAAGCCACCGAAATTTTAATCGATGTCCCAACAGACTTGAATTCTTTCTGTCTTTCATACTTTAATTATTAAGTTAAACAAAAAGTTAGTTTTTCTATTCTCTCCAGGAGAAAATAGGTCTCCCTACCTGTGAAAAAGTGTTGCAAATATATGCACGAATATTAAAAAAGCCAATGTAGGATTGTACAAAAGCATGGAATTTCCCGTCTTTTCAACTGAAAAATAGTACAAACTTCTGTGAACAATCTCAAAATGGATAGTTTCAAGAGCATTTTTGTTATACAAGAGTGCTTTTATTTCTGATTGTTACTTTAATATTGTATTGTAAAACGTATAAACTAAAATTTGAATATGGCTAATCTTTCAATAGTAATTGTACCTGCTAAAAAATTATCTAACGGTAGACATAGAGTCAGGATCGCAGTGGCTCATCGTTCACAAACGAGATATATTTCAACTCAATTCATTTTGGATTCTGCAAATCAAATGAAAAATGGACGAGTAGTAAAACATGAAAATGCAGCTAATATAAATGCTTGTTTGCACAAGTTGATTAATGAATACGAAGAGATTCTTTTTCGTCTATTCATTAGCAGTCGAATATTTCATGCACTGAATTGATACATGTTATAACTCGGGAACAACAAAAAAAAGGAATAACCTTTAATACGGTAGTGAAAGAATATCTTTTCAATGATGGAAGCAGACGATCGTAAAAAATCACATAAATTATATAATATAGCTTGTGCAAAAGTTCCTTAAACATATTTCATTTGATTTTCCTTTTGGTACAACTCAGTCCGGACATATACAAAAGTTTCGCTGATTAATGAAGGCTGAAGGATTAAAAGTTCTATCAGAATTAATGCCTCCTTTAATAAAAATTAATATTGAACTATGCCGGAAAATGATATGAACTTGAATTTATTTCATCCGTTTGTTTATTTAAAATACAGATCTAATATCAGATATTACTAACCGTGATGTTAAATCAAAAGTCTGTGCATATCATGGCTCGAGATATATTTATAGTCTAATATTATTTAGGTGGCATTAATCTGAGAGACCTAATGGAGTATGATTTCACTAAAGGAAACTGTTGAGATATATAAGACATAAAAATCCGTAAAGCAAAAAAAATGAAAATGAAATAACTTTCACTATCCGCCAGAAGCACAGACAATTATTGAACGATATATTTCTTGAAAATGGGAAATTAGTTTTTGGCAAATATGAATCTTATGAAAAAGTATATAGTTTGGTTTTTAGACATATAGGGAAGGTGACTGATCTCAGGCATAAATAGAAAGGTTTCATATTATTCTGCAAGAAAAACATTTGCACAACATGGTTATGATATAGGTATCGAAATAGAAAAAATAGAATATTGTATTGGTCATAGTATGAAAAACAATCGTCCTATATTTAATTATATACGAATCCAATGCAGAATTGCACGCCGATAAAGTTTTTTAGAGAAATCTTCGATCAATTGCTTAAATAGTCAATGTTATTATATATGCATAAATGTCTTTCATATCATGTAAATGTTATTATTGTATTACCTAAAAAGTAAGTGTGGTTCATAAATCAATATTAAATGCACACTTAGACAGCTAATAAAGTACACTTGCTTTTTTTGGGGATATTTTTAAGTTTAAGTCAGGATATAAACTACCCATATAAATTTGAGAGCAAAAGTTTGAAATATTTCATAAATACTAACTAAAAAGAGTTTTTTTTGTACAACAACACAATAAGAGCACTTTTAATATTCTCTATTATTTTGTATCATCTATATTATAAAAATTCGATGAAATGGGCTTTTTGATACTTTCAACTTTATATATCAAGTTAACTTTGTTTAACTTAATAATTAAAGTATGAAAGACAGAAAGAATTCAAGTCTGTTACGTCGTTTGGAGAAGTTCCAGCGGCTTTTCTTCGTTGCTTTGTTATCCGTATTGGCTGCAGAGGGCCTTTTGCACAAACAAAAACCGTTTCGGGTACTGTCATGACAAAACAGGTGATCTGTAATGTTCAATTGCCGATGTGGTGAGTGAAAGGCTACTACCAATGTTTCATTACCAAACTTTGATGTTGGATTCACACTTCAGAATGTTCTGATGATGGAACAGAATCCAAGGTAAGTTTTTATTGGGAGAAATTTTTGAACGCGTAGATATCCAGAGTGAAGGAACTTGATATTAAAATAATCTTGGAGGAGGAGGACACTGAAACAACGGATGGGGGAGGAAGTGGTGGTTGGTTATGAGTGTTCTGAATTGGGCTGAACCTGTGAACAATGCTTTTGACCTTACAAAGGCAAAGCCCTCAGTGAACGTCAGGTACTGTGGATCAATCCGTATTCGTGGTAACCATCAATCTTAAGGATTACAACTATTTTGATTTCTCGTGGTTATGGCCAATTGTCGCCAGTAACACCAAGCGCGGTAAAGACTCGCTTTAAACTACTCCGGGTTCTGCTCACATTGAAACCCTAAAGGGCAAAAATCTGGCGTTATATTACAGCCGTTGAGCTTGTACTCGGTAAACAATCATAGTGACCAACCCAACTGATAAAGACCAACCAAATTTATTTCGCAGCATCAGGTGATCCCGAACTTTGGCTAATGTAAATAAAGGTTAGAATAACGGTACTTGGGATGGAGGTAGAGTAACAGATACCGATCTGGGCAGACATAGTGACCCAAGCATGGGCCCTATCACGCATGAACAGACCATCGATTGGTAGTGGCGGTAACGCCGAAACTGCACAAAACTTTTCTTGCTGCTACCGGTTGCTCTAAATAATGTCCAAGGTGCTCAGAAAGGACAAGGAACTATGAACGTTATAATTTCTCTGTGTCTGTCATTTAAATAAAACGGTTTAAAATGGAGCGAGACGATCTATCCCAGCGGTTTCGCTGGGCGGTTTGATAGCGCGGCAAAAGCTTCCATTCTTGCTTCGATGAAAGGCAATATCATTACCAGCTTTACAACCCAATGTCTATACTGATTGACCGATAAGGTCAACCGACAATTTGATTTTTGGAAATAGCGGGGCACCACTAGAGGGATAACTATCCTCTTTCCGGTCTGATTTCGCCACTATCGTCAAAGGTATTTTTATCAGCAGCAGACTCTGCCCATTGAAAATGGGCTCACTATGCTAAATATGCAACGAAGATTCGTTGCTTGTCTGAACCGCTTTGATTGTCGAATCAACTATGAACATAACTGAAGCGTAACCTTGTGCAATCAGGCAAATATAATAAAAGAAAGTGGTTCCGAAAGTGCTAACGCCGGAATTTCACCAATGAGGTTTGAATGGTGCATTGAATTACAGATGCAACGCTTTATGGTGCTGGTAAACTGATACCGAAATCGGTAACGACGGTTCTTCGGACCTCAAAAGACTTCATGAAGATGTCTTGGATAAACGATTAAAAACCGATTTCAAGTTTGGGAACAGGTAACTCATGAGGTATATTACCACATTGGTAATATCCGTCATTCTGTATTTTGCTT